>Ga0180009_10002764_pt1 | contig 20461 bp, 20 predicted proteins | sample OS_PC_MetaG_FD_123537 | JGI IMG/M metagenome (GOLD analysis project Ga0180009, IMG submission 123537) | Groundwater microbial communities from the Aspo Hard Rock Laboratory (HRL) deep subsurface site, Sweden - OS_PC_MetaG | ecosystem: Environmental > Aquatic > Deep subsurface > Groundwater...
AAGAGAATAACCGGTATTAATAATTTTTTCATTGTGTCCTTATGTGCATGTAAAAAGTGAAAATCAATTTGCGGATTGTATTGGTATCCTGAAGAAAATCAATCCCAGAATACTCAATTTTCGGATAATCATTGTTGAACGTGACGCATGAGGCATACCTGACAGCGCATCCGCCCTCGACGTGCTGCCAGGTGTCACCCTTCACGCGATTGCTCGACATCTGGTCTCAAGGAAGGACGTTCATCGCTTCTGATGTTTCCCGGGTCGTCATGCGCTTTCTTCATCTTCGCCAGTTCAAATTGCAGGATGCTGTAGGTCCATTTCCTTCCTGTTCTGGTCTTCAGTCCTCGCTCGTCGAGAAGCTGCAGGATGCGCTCCCTTTTTGTCCCCTTCCTGATCTCAAGGCGCATAAACTCCAGCGCCTCCACGACCTGCTCTCTGTAGATCGCTTTCACTGGGAGAACGGTCATTTTCACCCGTTCCGCTGGCTGAGTGGGATGCACTTCACCCGAGGGGTAGTCCGGTTTGTGATCCGCCTTGGCCCCCGAATCAGCATATGCCGGACAATGCGCACTACACTTTGCTTTGAACCAGTTTTCTTCACGCTCACAGACGAACCGAATGCCAGACCTGTATATGTACATGACATTGGATTTCGTGCTGTGTCGAATTCCAGAAAGGGACGTCTTGGAGATCGAATACAGCACGTCCACGCAGTACTCTGTCAACCACGTTCGGCATTCTTCGGCGGTCAACCCTGCATGCCTGCACCACGCCGCCAGGTACTGCGTGATGTCCTGACGCTGTGGTGTGCGGTCGTCGGCAGAAACCCGTGACAAGACGAGACCATTGCCAACCAAATCCCAAATACAGGGATAAATCCTCTCCGTGCCCCGATCTCCGAGCATCACGGTCAATGCAGTCAAGAAGGACTGCTTTTCGGGCATCGTGTTCATGTTGAACCTCTTTTCCGTACCGTCAACAATGATTATATGGATCCGTAGTAAGACGCTGTTTACCTGATTTCGGCCCGCATATCATGCCATTGTTGCAACGACGATAAAATAAATATATCCTAAAACCAAGTTAGGTAAAACCCTTAGCGTGCATTTTCGCACGAATTTTCGTGGTGCCCTTATTTGGAAGTTCGGTGGATTTAACGCATTAACAAGACGTCCGGAGCAACGGCTTGTTCCTCGTCTTCCACCATCACATAAATGGTAATCGTGTCCTCTGTATATTGACAGCCTGCCCATCGACCACCGGAATTCTGCAAGGCTGTATCGACGAGCCGTGATAGTTGCCATCGATCGTCAGTGGAGATTTCCATGCCGGGTATGTCGAAATCGATTGTAAGGGCCTCCATTTATACCTTATCCTGTTAAAAATTCCTACAGACCGCCTCAGATGAGCCCCAGGAAGGCACTTAAAATGAAAAAGGCGGCAGCATACTCTATTGTGACACCTATCTCCAATGTGTGCTCCACTGGATTGTGATAAGATACAATCTGATTTTAGCGACGACGGGACTTTTGATCAGACCGACGTGTAATTTCCATCAAAGGCAATAACCAGTGATCCTTTAGTGTGGCTTGAATAACAGGAAGGGTCTGTTGGTAATCATCAACTTTAACGAAAATCTCCATATAATCCTTTGTGTATGAACCTCCGACCCATTTACCGGAATTTGCTGCCCTCAATGCTTTGTCCAAACGCGTGGAGATTTCGTGACGGAGATCCGAGGCGCCGTCGTAATCTATGTGTGATTTTTCTATATCGAAAGATAGCGCGATTCGTTCCAATATTATTTGTCCTGATGAGTGTTAATTCAAATTAATCGATGATCTATTATATCAAAATTGGCAAAATTAGAACCGGAAAAATAATATGCCCAGGATAGGCGGCCGGCGCCGAAAGTCGGGGGAAACCCTGCCCGGTTTCCTGGTGAAACTACAGGGGAATAGAGTGGGGTTTTAATCGCCGGTTTTTTGATGAAAAATGGTCAATGAATTTTGAATTCATGGACTATTCATGGATAAAACCTTTAAAAAATAAAAAGGACTTACAACCAATTGTTGTAAGTCCTTGATATTCCTGGTGCCGAGGGACAGAATCGAACTGCCGACACGGGGATTTTCAGTTCTGATAACCGGAAAGCCAAGGAATCGCAGGGATTTGAAAGGATCTAATGATATTAATGGGTTGTTGTAAATCTGTCTGATTTGGGATACGCTAAGAATTACAGGGAAAGAAGGGGTTATTTTTTCGCATTTCTTGACCAAGTCTTGACCAGCTGATAACGTAAATAAAACATCAAATCTTGATTTTTATATCACGACTGCCGATATTATTCTTATGATCATCACACACAATAGAGAAAAGTTGATAAATGCAATAATCTATTTCGCCAGGAACACAAATCATTGTGGCAAAACGAAATTGCTCAAGCTTCTATATTTTCTTGATTTTAAACACTTCAAGCAAACGGGGAAATCCGTAACCGGACTGGATTATTTTGCATGGCGGATGGGACCAGTACCAAAAGATTTATTTGAAGAGATCACCGGGAGGATGAAGCCGGATTTGAAAGCGGCTATCCATGAATTGGCCGAAGAGGAGTTTCAAAAAATCAGGCCGAAGAAGAAGTTTGATAACAAATATTTTTCCAACCGAGAGATGAAGTTGCTGGAAGAGATGGCATTCATTTTCAAAGATGCTAAGGCAGAAGATATGATCGAATCCACTCATCTTGAAAAGGAACCATGGGATCGGACCATTAAAAAGAAAGGTGAGTTCCAGCAAATCGATTATATGCTTGCCATTGACAGCGATATTTCGAGCCTATCATATGACGAGGCCAAGGAACGAATGGACGAAAGAGCGGAAATGGTAAATATATTTGGAGTGGGATAATTGCAGCCGAGAGGGACTATCTACCACGATAGCCAGTTGGTCTTTCATAATGGAGTTGTTGGCAAGAAATATCTGATCCTTTTAAACACTCCATCCCCAAAAGAGCCTTATATTTTCGTAAAAACAACATCTCAAAAAAAAGACAAACCCTCTACACCAGGCTGCATTAAGGACCGCAGCCTCTTTTTTATCCCGGCCGGGAAAACCTTTTTTACATTGGATACTTGGGTTCAGCTTTATGAGCTTTATGAATTCACCCCGCAGGAAATAGACTCAAAAAAGGGTATTACCGTTGAGGGAAGCCTTGATGTTAAAATGATCGATGATATCGTGAATTGCCTATTTGAGGCGGAAGAAGATAACATTACACCCATTCATAAAGATCTATTGCGACCTCCCATGCAAGACTCCTTACTGAAACTTGAACAAAAATATGATGATGATCGAAGTTAATCAGTTTTAATCATATCCTCATCCGGATACCCCCTTTTTTAATTCTCTGTCTAAACTGAAAAGATAGAGGGCACATTGAAACGGCAAAAGTAAGCCACCTCCCAACCTGGTTCCGGCCGGGTTTTTTGCGCAATTTGTGCAACAGGTATGGGGTGAGGACCTTGGGAAGTTTCAGTACCAAATACTGTGTATGGTTCTCTTGGCAATGCAACACTTCTAATATTAACTGAGAAACTCGTCCATTGCAGAATATTTTATGTCCGTGCGTGAAAAGTGCGTGAAAAGTGACGTACCTAACTTATAAGCTTATTTGATTGATTGAGGCAATTTTGTTGTTCTTGATATCCGCTTATCTTGAAAACAGAAAACCAAACCAATGGAAGTTTCTTTTTTTGAGAGATTAACGAACGGATCGAAATTTCGAATTCTTTGTCGAGGTCGGCATCGGGTATTTTGCAGCTATTTTGGATGGTTTCGGACGGGAGGGGACAGAATCGTTTGGTTTATCCTCGCGAAATAAATTCTATCGTATATGGCGGTAACCCTTCTTTATGCTTTTTTGCATATGCAGCGATAAGATTCGCCAAAAGGCGAAAATCAGATCCGGGGATCGTGTGGGAAACGATGAGCAGACCATAGTGGGGTTTCATATCTTCAAAAAAACATACGGTCAATGCGATATAATCATTGCGGTTGCGGGTGACCATAACGCGTTTTTCACTGATCGCAGCCAGAAACTGATCCTCGTCAGAAGCCCCAATCATGTCCTTTTCGTGGGCACTGACCGCATTGACGCTCATTTTTCGGAAAAGAACGGCAATTTTCGGGCTGATATCCTCATCCAGATAAAGCTTCACAGCCTGCTCCCCGGTTTCTCTAGAAAGGGAAATCGCCTGAGAATTTCATCCTGATCAAGATTCTCGTTTCGTGAAATGGTATCGTCGATCTCTCGGGGATAAAGCGCATAATAGGAGAAAGCGGCTCGAATCTGTTGCTCATTGAGCCAGTGATAGGCCTTTTTAGACTTTTCGTAGTCTTCAGATAATCCCTTGAATGTGGCGATCAACTCCCAGACGTCGATACCGGAACCGGCTATTCTTGCCCGTTTTCCGCTCGGACCGTCTATAAACAATATTCCCGGACAACGTCTCATTTTGATCGCTTCTACCAAGAGATCTTTCGCTTGACCCGAGAAGTCCTTACCCGTAGATTTTGCAAGTTTTTCAATATGTTCTACCGCTTCAGCGGGTAATCGCAGTGTTTTCTGTATAGTGGCCATGATTTAAATTCCCCTCATTTTAAATGTCAATAGATTACACAGGAATTCATCGAATGTCAAAAACATTCTTTAAATGCTCAACCGATCATTCAACAAATGTTCCCAATTTTTGAATCACCAATTTGCCATTACAGAAGTATCGGCAGCCAATGGTATGCGGGAGATATGAGAATTTTTTAAAGAAAAAAGGGTTAATCGCTGCTGCGATTAACCCTTTTTTCTGATTGAAAATTTCTGGTGCCGAGGGACAGAATTGAACTGCCGACACGGGGATTTTCAGTCCCCTGCTCTACCGACTGAGCTACCTCGGCAAAACGATGTTCTTCTATTAAACCCCATGTTCTTTGTCAAGCAATTTTTCTCCAAGATCCCCGTACAGATACTGCATGAGGGTACAGGCTGCAACCGTGGCGGTATCGGATTTTAAAATGCGCGGGCCGAGGCTCAGTGTCTGGAAACCGCAAGCCGCCGCTCTTTCAATCTCCTCTTCGGTGAAGCCCCCTTCAGGGCCGATCCCAATGAAAATTTGTTGCACCGGTCTTTCATGAAGGGCCTTGAAGTCGGTGAGGGCTGCTGTTTCGTTTTCCCAGAAAATGATTTTCATTTCGGAATTTTCGGATAGGGATAACATTGCCTCAAATGAGTCGACGGGTATTATGGCGGGAATTTTGCTTCTTCCGCATTGTTTAAGCGATTCTTTTGCTATCCTTTCCCACCTTTCAATTCGGGAAGAAAGACGCAGACTGTCGAGCCGGGATACGGACCGATGGGCAGGGAAGGGGATCCATCTGAAAATTCCGAGTTCCGTGATCTGGCGTATGATATCGTCCATTTTCCGATCCTTCAGCAACGCCTGGGCCACTGTGATATGAACGACCGGTTCGGATTTGGACGGGAATTTTCTAAGGATATTGACTTCCGCTTTTTCAGGAGATAGGCGGACAATTTCCGCTTCATAATCGAATCCGTTGCCGTCAAACAGAAGCAATCGATCCCTCTCCTTTAAGCGAAGAACCTTAACAACATGCTTGGCGTCGGATCCGGAGATCAAACCGATCTTCTGATTCAACGCTTCCGGACGGATGTAAAAACGGCGCATACCTTCTCCTATGCCATAAACTGATCGGTTCTGGGTTTGGAGTTCAGGGTTCAAAGGTTATGACCTATTGCCAATGATTATTTTCTCTGTTCAAGTCCGCGAATCGTTACGATTACCTGTTGGGTGAAACGGATTTGGAGCCAAATTGAAGATAAAGTTCCTCTAATAGTGGCTGATTATAGTTTTTCAACCCTGAACCCAGAACGCTGAACCGCTTAACCTAGGTATACATAAACCGGACCGGCTGTAAACCCCTTTTAATCGGGCTCATAAAAAGGCAAATTCCTTGACACACCATATACCCTGTGTTAATTCTGATGAAATTACAAGGGGTTTAGGGCAATTTCGTCCTGCAATGTTATGATCCTTTCAGGTGGGAAAGTTAAAAATGGAAGATATCATCGAACCCGAAAAGGCAGACCAGGAATTAGTGATTCCGGAAGATGAAGCGATCATTGAATTGACCGATGTGATCGAAGGTTCCGCAGAATTGGAAGAAGCGATCATTGAATTGACGGATGTGATTGAAGATTCAGCAGAACCGGGAGAACCGGTCATTGAATTGACGGATGTGGTCGAAGAGACCACGGAGCCGGAAGATGAAATCGTCGAATTCGAAATGACCGATATCGCAGAAGCAACAGGTGCGGAATCCCCGGAACCCATGGAAAGGATCGAATCATCTCCCACCGTATCATCCGAACAGGTGGACGCGGTCATCGAGCGTGTGGTGCGGGAGATGCTTTCAGAAAAGATCGAATCGATTCTGGTTCAAGTGATTGAGAAAGAAGTCTCAAGAGAGATCGAACGGCTCAAGGGAGTTCTAATGGATGAACCGGTTAATGAGGAATAGAACTTCCCTCCCTTAAGCTAATATAACATCCGGGTATTAAGACTTTTAATTAACGAAGCAGCGGGGATTAAATTTTAAATTATTAATCCCCTTTTCTAATTTAATAGTATTAGGAAATTTATTTTGGAGACGCGGATTAACGCAGATCATAAGGATTTTTAAAAATATATTATAGATTATCTGCGTATATCCGCGTGAATCTGCGTCCTATATTAGTATAATCGAAAGATAGGCTTTTAAACAGTGAAAAGAGGAAACTACGAATTATGAGTTCGGATCTGCTTGACAAAGGATATGTGCCGCATGAGGTGGAGAAACGCTGGTATTCGTTTTGGGAAAAGGAGCGGCTGTTTGCTGCAAGTGAAGCGGTTGCGGAAACCAATTATTCCATCGTCATTCCACCGCCGAACGTTACCGGCGTGCTTCATATGGGACATGCGCTCAATGTCACCCTTCAGGATATTCTGTGCCGCTACCGTAGACTTCGAGGCGACAACGTGCTCTGGATGCCCGGAACCGATCATGCCGGCATCGCCACCCAGAATGTGGTTGAAAAGAAGCTGGCTGCCGAGGGTAAAGATCGCCACCAACTCGGCCGGGATAAATTTATAGAAGAAGTGTGGCGGTGGCGCCAGGAGTACGGGGGAGCCATCATCAACCAGTTGAAACGACTCGGTGCATCCTGCGACTGGGAACGGGAACGGTTCACCATGGATGAAGGGCTGTCAACGGCGGTCCGGAAGGTTTTTGTGGATCTCTACCATCAGGGATTGATTTACAGGGGCAACTATATCATCAACTGGTGTCCGCGATGCATGACGGCATTAGCCGATCTCGAAGTGGAGCATGAGGAGTTGGACGGAAATCTCTGGCATGTTCGCTATCCCTTTAAAGAAGGGGGGGGCGGTATCATCGTTGCCACCACACGACCCGAAACCATGCTGGGAGATACGGCCGTGGCCGTGCATCCGGATGACGAACGGTATCAACAGCTCGAATCCGAATTCGTTATTCTTCCGCTGATGAATCGTGAACTCCCGATTATTAAAGATGCTTATGTGGATATGTCTTTCGGAACCGGAGCGTTGAAGGTTACCCCCGCCCATGACCCCAATGACTTTGAAATTGCCAACCGGCATAATCTTGAGCGGGTAAAAGCCATCGGGGATGACGGCAACATGACCGCTGAAGCGGGGAGATTTGAGGGCCTTGAACGGTATGCGTGTCGAAAAGCCGTTGTTGAAGCATTGAAAACCGAAGGTTACCTTGAAAGGGTGGAGCCCTACAAACATGGCGTGGGGCACTGCTACCGGTGCAAGACCGTCATCGAACCGAATCTGTCCAAGCAGTGGTTTGTTCGTGTAAAACCCCTTGCTGAAAAAGCCGTTGAAGCTGTGAAAAACGGACACACCACCATCGTTCCGTCCATGTGGACCAATACCTACTATGACTGGATGAACAACATCCGGGATTGGTGTATTTCGCGGCAGATCTGGTGGGGGCATCAGATACCGGCATGGGTTTGTCCCGATTGTGAAGAAACCATCGTGGCCATGGATACTCCGGAATCCTGCCCCAAATGCGGAAACAACAACCTGGTTCAGGAGACCGACGTGCTGGACACCTGGTTCAGCTCGGCGCTGTGGCCGTTTTCAACCATGGGGTGGCCGGATGAAACCCCGTTGTTGAAAGCGTATTATCCCACCTCCGTGCTGGTCACCGGATTCGATATTTTATTTTTCTGGGTTGCCCGGATGATGATGATGGGCATCCAGTTTATGGATGACGTGCCGTTTAAGGATGTTTATGTCCATGCGCTGGTTCGGGATGAGGACGGCAAAAAGATGAGCAAATCACTCGGCAACGTCATCGATCCGCTGACCATCATCGAAGGATACGGCACCGATGCGTTCCGGCTGACCCTGGCCGCATTTGCAGCTCAGGGCCGGGATATCAAAATGTCTGAAAAGCGGGTTGAGGGCTACCAGCATTTTGTGAACAAGCTATGGAATGCCGCACGCCTGTCTTTGATGCATTTAACAGACGGGTATCCCGATTCAGAACCGAATCCGCAGTCCCTCCCGGATCGTTGGATCCTGTCCAGAACCCAAGCGGTAACCCGCACGGTTGCCGATGCCCTTGACGGCTACCGGTTTAATGAAGCTGCCGGAACCCTTTATCAGTTTGTGTGGCACGAGTTTTGTGACTGGTATCTGGAAGCCGTCAAACCCGCCCTTTACGGAAATCAGGGAGAAGAAAACCAGGCGTCTACCCGGAAGGTGCTTTGGCGGGTTTTAAAGGACGTTCTAATTCTGCTGCATCCATTTGTGCCTTTTGTAACCGAGGAAATCTGGCACAAGCTTCCGGGAACCGAAGGATCCATCATGAAGGCGGATTTCCCGACATTTAGGGATGATTCTTTTACCGACCCCGAGGCTGAAAAAGAGATGGAACTGATCACCGGTGTGATCACCGGTATTCGAAATATAAGGGGGGAAATGAACCTATCTCCCTCCATGGCTCTTGAGGTCGCGGCTCAATCCGAAGCTGAATCCACGCGAGAGATTATCAATCGCCATCAGGAGCTGGTCATCCATCTTGCCAGGCTCAAATCGTTGTCTATTCAATCGCCGGGGCAGCGCCCGAAAACCGCGGCCACCGCCGTGGTTGAGGATGTTACCCTGTTTGCTTCCCTCGAGGGGGTCATCGATTTCGATAAGGAGCTGCAACGCCTCTCGAAGGAGATCGCAAAACTGGACCAGGAACTGGCCGGCGTCTCCAAAAAACTGGGTAATGAAAACTTCTTGAACAAGGCGCCTGCCGATATTGTGGAAAAGGTTAAAGAAAAACACACGGGGCTTGTAGAGAAAAAACAGAAACTTAAAGCAAACCTGGATCGCATAAGGCAGCTGGAACAATAACCATGCATCTCAATAACATCGACCATCTCATCCAAATTGCACTGGATGAGGATATCGGGCCCGGGGATATCACCACTGAAAATCTGGTGGATTCGAATCATATTGGAAACGGAATTGTCGTCGCCAAGGAATCTTTGGTCATTGCCGGACTTGAAATTGCCGAGAAAGTATTCCGAAACCTCGATGCGGATGTTGAGTTTAATTCCGCGTATCAAGACGGGGATTTTATTGAAGCCGGTGAATCCGTCATCCGGGTGAGCGGAACACTCAAGGCGCTGCTCATGGGAGAAAGGACCGCCTTAAACTTTTTACAGCGGCTGTCAGGCGTTGCCACCCATGTGCGGTCATATGTTCGTATGATCGAAAACAAGAAGGTGCGCCTTGTGGACACCCGAAAGACCACACCTGGCTGGAGGTCCCTGGAAAAATATGCGGTTCGTATCGGCGGGGCCTTCAATCATCGCATGGGTCTTTATGACGGGGTATTAATTAAGGACAATCATATTGCCGCCTGCGGCGGGATCAAAAAGGCGGTATCGCGTATCCGGGAGAGCATTTCGCATCTGATCAAAATCGAAGTCGAGGTGACGGATTTATCCGAAGTTAAAGCGGCATTGGCTGCCGGTGCGGATGTGATCATGCTTGATAATATGGAAGTCCGCCGGATCAGGGAGGCGGTTTCCCTGATTGATGGGAAAGCCCTGGTCGAGATTTCAGGCGGTGTGACAAAAGAGAATCTCCCTTTGCTGGCAGAGACCGGCGTCGATCTTATTTCTGTGGGTGCGCTGACCCATGCGGCAAGAAGCGTGGATCTCAGCATGAAAATTACAGCATCATGATACCCCTTCGGGATACGACCCCATCCAGGAGTCATCCCGTTGTCAACAACGCCCTTATCGTCGTCAACGGACTCCTCTTCCTGGTGCAGCTGACACAGGGGGCCGGCTTGGACCGATTTATATACATCTATGGGCTGGTTCCCGCCCGCTACTCCATTCCGCAGGTCTCATCATACTTTACCTCTGTCCAACAGCTCGTTTCGTTTATTTCCTTTATGTTTCTTCATGGCGGATTTTGGCATCTTGTGGGCAACATGTGGTCCCTCTACATATTTGGGGACAACGTTGAAGATCACATGGGGCACATGCGCTATTTGTTGTTTTATCTGCTTTCCGGATTGGCCTCGGGTATTACCCATCTCATCTTCAATTATTATTCCAATGTACCCACCATCGGTGCCAGCGGCGCCATTGCCGGGGTGATGGGCGCCTATTTCATTCTGCATCCGGGTTCTAGAATACTGACCCTCATTCCGGTCCTATTTATCCCTTTATTTATTGAAATCCCCGCATTTTTCTTCATCGCCGTTTGGTTCGTCCTCCAGGTCGTCAATGCAGCCGGAAGCGACGGCAGCATGGGCGGTATCGCATGGTGGGCGCATATCGGCGGATTTTTACTGGGTATTGCTATTCTTAAAGGGTTCGATATGTTTTTTCCGGTGGAGAAACCGTATGCCGCAACGCGGAAAAAGCATTCCCATCGGCTGCATGTGGTCCAACCCAGAGTATCGCCAAGCGATGCCAATCTCTACGGCACCATTCGAATCACCTGGTATGAAGCCCTGACCGGAGCCCGCAAATTGGTCAATGTGCCCTGGGGTTTTAAGAAAAGGCTTATTCGTGTCACAATCCCGCCCGGAATTGAAGATGGGAAATCATTGAGATTGAAAGGCCTGGGAAAAGAACTGCCCCATGGAGAGCGGGGAGATCTCTATCTCAAGGTTGTGATTGAATCCAAATAAACCATTCATGAGTGCCTAAAATGATCTAAAGTGAACTAAAGTTAAGGAATTCTATCATTCATAAATCAAAAAGATCGCGCGACAGCGCGTACCTCAATTTTAGGCACTTTAGATCACTTGTAACTTTAGTCACTGATAACGCATTGTTTAAAGTAAGCCCGTTTCAGGGGCACCCAACGCCGGACCCTATAGACCCGGATAATTTACTTCCAAAAAGTTGTAGAATTTCCGATACGTTAGATGAGTTTCAATTCATAGGAGCGTACGATCATAAGCGGGTGATACGATTTCTTTGATTTCTTCAATCCCGGCAGCCCCATATCGTTTTCCTTGTTGGTGTATTTGTAATTTTTCAAGAGGTGTTTCACGCAGATGTTGTCGAAGTATTGATAGAGTCCTTTGATGCTGGCCAGGGCTTTTTCAAAGTGGATCACCCCCATTTCTTGAGTCAGAAACGACGCCATGCCGAAAGCGGCAACTTGCCCGTCAATCCTCATCATCAGTCCTTTAACTTCCATTAATTCCATGTTTGCTATGGTATTGACGACGGCCTCTTTTTCGCAGGCCAGGTTCGAGTCGTCGTCCAAGCTGCAATGGCGTTCCTCGCACCATTTGTCCATGAAATCGAGGCATTCGTTCAAGGATGCCGGCGTTATGGGTTCAACGGTAATCTCTCTTCTGTCGAGGCAGCTTCTTTCAAACTGGTGGACCAGGTTTCTTTTTTTTGAATATTTATTTCCTTTAAGGTTCATCAGATCATGGGTGAGGTAGATGTAATCGCTGAATCCTTTCTGTTCGGTGATCTGGAAAATCGAGGCCACCCGTTTTTTGCCGTAGGTTCGGATATATTCTTCCGGTACGAACCAGAAATTCGTAAAACCCAAATCTGATGCAAGCTCCTTCAGCGCTTCCGGAGTGAATTCCTTTGCCGGTGAGATTGGCAGCAGAAGATGCCGGTTCTCCTTATTCATTGTGAACTCACACCCGATGATCACTGCATCATCGGTTACCGCTTTGTAAGGCCGGTACTCCTGGTTGCTCCAGGCAATGGCGGAAGACAATGAATAGGAGCAGAGCGGGTATTTTTGACTCCTAAAATAAGGCTTCAGAATCGAATAATCTTCAGGTATGAGCCGACTGAGTTTCATGGGCGTTGATTTAAAAGGGGTACGGAATCTTGCATCCTATGGAATCCGAGCCGTGTGTAAAAACCGTGAGAGCCTTTTTCGGCAATGAGCCCGATCCAACCGATTCCGTCTGCCCTGAGTCCTTTTATCAATTCATTAATAATGGTTGTTCCGATGCCTTGACCTCTGTACGCTTTCTTAACGGTAACATCCTGAATATAAGCATCACTGGTTCCATCGCTAATGGCCCTTCCCATTCCGACGATTTCGTCTTCTTTCAGGGCAATGATAAACAGATAACTTCCGGCTACTATTCCCGATACAAGCTCCGGATCATCCGTTTCTTCGGACCACCACCCTTCATATCGGTAAAGCGATATGATTTGATGAATCTGATCGGGGGTCGGGCTGGAAAGAACGGCAAGTGATACCATAAGGGGACATTCTATGATGTCTTATAAGTAAACGGGAGAACGCTTTGCTTGACTTCTTTTTCTCCGATCAGCGGTGATACCCGATTGCGTCCCTCCTTTTTCGACAGATACATGGCCTTATCTGCTCTTTGAACGAATTCCGATATGACTTCGTCCTTTATATACTCGGTAACACCGATACTGACGGTAATCAAAGCCTGCTTGCTGGAGGCAGGTTGGAACTTAACATTTGAAATACCGATCCGAATTCTCTCAGCAACGGTTATGGCTTCAGCAGCCTTTGTTTCGGGCAGCAGGATGGTAAACTCCTCACCTCCGTATCGATAGGCGGTATCCATCCTTCGAAGACAGGCGGTTATGATTTTTCCGATTTCCTGAAGAACTTTGTCACCTTCCAAATGGCCGAATGTATCATTATAGTCCTTAAAGAGATCGATATCCAGCAGCAGAAGTGCCAGGGGATGTTCATATCGATTGGATCTTCCGATTTCCTGTTCAACCTGGCTGTAGAAGTGCCTTGAATTATAGAGACCCGTTAAGCCGTCCGTTATCGCCAGCTTCTGCAGTTTTCCCATCATTTCGGTACGCTCGTTGGTGAGTAGCCTCTCATTCAACACCCTCTTGAGCCTGAGCATCAATTCCTCGAAACGGACGGGTTTGAATACCAGGTCACTGGCGCCTTTGGTGATGGCCTCTTCATACGAGTAATCCCCGCTGTAGCCCGTCATTACAATGACATCGGTACTCTCATAGGTATCTTTGATCCGTTTCGTCAGTTCGAGGCCGTCGATACCGGGCAGGATGATATCGGTAATCACCACTTCCACCGGATTATTCCGCAAAATTTCCATGGCCTCTTCCGAACTTGAGGCTTTATATGCAGTAAATCCGGATATCATGATGAATTCATGCAGCGCATCGCGAATCGCTGCATCATCATCGACAACAAGTATGTTGGGTTCCATATATTCGGCCGAAAAGTACAATATGCAGGATTGTTAACCTTGACAGGCCAAGCCCTCTTCTGTTAAAAAAATCGCTTTCTTATAGCTAAACAATCTTCTATATATAGTCTATCGACCGGTGTCAACTTTCTTTTAAATTTACCAATGTTATTGAATATGCAAAACATACGAAATTTCAGCATCATCGCTCATATCGATCACGGCAAATCGACTCTCTCCGATCGTCTGATACAAGCAACCGGTGTCGTATCGGATCGGGATTTCAAGGATCAAATCCTCGATACCATGGATATCGAGCGGGAGAGGGGAATCACCATTAAGAGCCAGACCATCTGCCTGCCGTATGTGGCAGATGATGGCCAAACCTACCATTTAAACCTGATCGATACGCCGGGTCATGTCGATTTTACCTACGAGGTCACCAGAGCCCTCGCTTCCTGCGAGGGGGCGGTTCTTTTAATCGATGCCAGCCAGGGGGTGGAAGCCCAAACCCTTGCCAACATGTACCTCGCATTGGAAGAAGATCTCGAAATCATTCCGATTATCAATAAAATCGATCTTCCTTCCGCAGACGTGGATCGGATCAAGGTGCAAATCAAAGAAGATCTCGGCCTGGATCCTGAATCGGCCATCCTCGCGTCCGCAAAAGAGGGTATCGGAATCGAAGATGTGCTGGAGGGGATCGTAAAGAGACTGCCGCCGCCTTCCGGTGATCCCGAATCGGCTTTGCAGGCATTGATATTCGACTCTCATTATGATCCATTCCGGGGGACCATCGTTTACCTCCGAATATTCCAGGGCAAAATGAAGCCCGGTGATACCATTAAATTTATGTCCAACAGCGCGACATATCGGGTAGAAGAAGTGGGCCTGTTTCAATTGCACCGGGTGCCGCAGAAGGAGCTGTCCGCCGGCCAGGTGGGATATATGATTGCCGGTATAAAAACCGTCAGTGATACCCGGTGCGGTGATACGGTGACATTAAGAAACAGACCCTGTGGGAAGGCCATGCCCGGATTCAAAGAGGCCAAGCCGGTGGTTTTTTCTTCCATCTATCCGGTAGCCTCGGATGAGTATGAAGATCTTGCCGCGGGCCTTGAAAAACTGAAACTGAATGATGCTTCCCTGGTTTACGAGAAGGACAGTTCGGTGGCGCTCGGTTTCGGTTTTCGATGCGGTTTTCTGGGATTGCTCCATCTTGAAGTGGTGCAGGAAAGGCTGGAACGGGAGTACGATTTATCAATCATACTGACCGCACCGTCTGTTCAGCACCGTCTGATTATGCAGGACAATGTATCACTGACCATCGACAACCCCTCTTTGTATCCGGATCCCATGACGATTCTGGGTACCTTGGAACCCTACATCAAAGCATCCATCATCGTTCCGGACCGTTATATGGGAGCGGTGATGAAACTTTGTCTCGAACGAAGAGGGGTGAACAAGAATTATCAATATCTGACCAGCAATCGTATGGAAATGATATTCGAGCTTCCGTTGTCTGAGGTCATTTTTGACTTTTACGATAAGCTTAAGTCGATAACCCAGGGATACGGGTCGTTCGATTATGAACTCATCGAATACCGGGAAACGACCCTTGTGAAAATGGATATCCTGATAAACGGAGAGCGTGTAGATGCGCTGTCACAGATCGTTCATCAGGATAGAGCCGTTGAACGGGCACGGCATGCCTGTGAAGCTCTCAAAGAGGAGATCCCCAGACAGATGTATAAGATTGCCATTCAGGGGGCCATCGGATCAAAGATTATCGCTCGAACCACCATCTCTCCTTTCCGGAAGGACGTTACCGCCAAATGCTATGGAGGAGATATTACCCGGAAGCGAAAGCTTCTCGAGAAACAGAAGAAAGGTAAAAAACGGATGAAAATGGTGGGAAAGGTGATGATTCCCCAAACCGCTTTTCTTTCAGTCCTTAAAACCGATACGGACTAGTTTGACAATTCAGTCCTCATTTGTATAAGTGCATAAAAATACCATCTATCTATATTTAGAGAATTCAGAAGTCAGGAGCCGGAATCCGGTATTATACCGCCCCCTGAATATCGGCTTCTGAATTCCGGCGCGAGAGATACCCAGCGCCTTATGAATCAGGATTTTAAAAAGGAGACATCACGATGGGAATGACTTTAACGGAAAAGATTTTGGCAAAGCATGCCGGTCTCGACAGGGTGGAGCCGGGAGAGTTAATCAATGCGAAGGTGGATATTGCGTTCAGCAACGACATAAGCGCACCCATTTCCATCAACGAATTTTATAAAAGCGGCGCCACGCAGGTTTTTGATAGGGAGAAAGTCGTCCTCGTATTGGACCATTTTGTTCCCAACAAGGATATCAAATCCGCCACCCAGGCAAAAATGTTGAGAGAATTTGCCAAGGAGCAGAAGCTCGTACATTTTTACGATTCCGGTGAGATGGGAGTCGAGCATGCGCTGTTGCCTGAAAAAGGAATCGTCTTACCCGGAGATCTCATCATCGGCGGAGACAGCCATACTTGCACCCATGGTGCGCTGGGCGCATTTTCCACCGGAGTCGGCAGCACCGACTTCGCAGCGGTGATGGTTACCGGAGAACTGTGGTTCAGAGTGCCTGAAACCATGATGTTTATCTACAATGGGGATCTGAACCCCTGGGTGGGTGGAAAGGATCTTATTCTATATACCATCGGAGATATCGGTGTAGACGGAGCGCTCTATAAGGCCATGGAGTTTGCAGGACCTGCGCTGAAACAGCTTGATATGGCCGGTCGCTTGACCATGGCCAACATGACGACTGAGGCGGGCGCCAAGAACGGAATAATGGAGCCGGATGAGATCACCGAAGCCTATGTAAAAGAGCGGGCTTCTCGGGATTATGAGCTCATGAGAGGTGATCCTGATGCCAATTTTGTCGAAATCAAAGAATATGATGTAAGCAATATCGAACCCCAGGTTGCGTATCCTCATCTGCCTTCAAATACCCGCGGCATCAGTGAGGTTGAGGAAATTCCCATTGATCAGGTGATCATCGGATCCTGTACCAATGGTCGACTGGAAGATCTGCGTATGGCTGCCAAGGTATTGAAAGGAAAGAAGGTTTCCAAGGAGACCCGTTTGATTATAATCCCCGCCACCACCAATATCTATCGAGCGGCTCTGGATGAAGGTCTTTTTGAAACGTTCCTGGATGCCGGTGCTTTTATCAGCCCACCCACCTGTGGCCCGTGCTTGGGCGGTTTTATGGGAATACTGGCGGAGGGAGAGCGAGCAGTATCCACCACTAACCGGAATTTTGTGGGCCGGATGGGACATCCCAAAAGCGAAGTGTATCTGGCCAATCCGGCTGTGGCGGCGGCTTCCGCTGTTGCCGGAAAATTGGCCGGACCAGAGGAAGTGGTATGAAGACAAGAATCCTTTGTTAGTAGCTGATTAGTCCCTTAATAATTCTTTTAAGGAGAAGAAATGAAAATCGAAGGGAAAGTTTGGAAGTTTGGAGACGATATCGATACGGATCAAATCCTGCCGGCTCGCTACCTGAACACCAGTGATCCGGAAGAACTTGCAAAACACTGCATGGAAGATGCCGATCCGAGTTTTGCCGATAACGTATCCGAGTCTGATATTATCGTTGCCGGAAAATATTTCGGGTGCGGCTCTTCACGTGAACATGCCCCCATCGCCATCAAGGCAGTGGGTGTCTCCTGTGTCATCGCAAAGAATTATGCCCGGATTTTTTACCGAAATTCGTTTAACATGGGGCTTCCCATTCTGGAGTGTGAAGATACGGATGCTTTTAATACCGGCGACCGTCTTTCCGTTGACATGGAAACGGGTGAAATTATACATCTGGATTCCGGAAAATCCTATCACTTCAAGCCGATCCCGCCTTTCATGCAGGAGCTGATTCAAAGCGGCGGGCTCATGAAACACATCTCCCAGAAGATCAAATGAGAATTGCTGAGCGACAGAACATAGGGGCTTCGCCCGAATTGGAAGGTTGGAATGCTGGAGTGCTGGAATAATGGGTTAAAATGAATTCTATCGATTTTATTAAAAAGATCGTTTCCGCTTTTACACCCAATATTCCATTATTCCATCATTCCACTATTCCATGTTGCACTGCAATGTTAAGCGTCAGTTAAACCATAATATCAATAGGTTGTAGAATTTTCGAAACGTTTCATTAATAGAGGAGCTTGAATATGACTGTTCAACATGACACCAATTTACTCGTTCGTCGATCGAAACTGTTTGTTCCGGTCAATCGGGATAAATTCGTCCAAAAGGCGTGGTCCCGAGGTGCCGATTGCATCATTTTGGATCTTGAAGATGCCGTTGCCCCACAGGACAAGGACTCTGCACGGAAACTGGTAAAGGATGCCCTGTCTGTGGTGAAAAAAGGAAGGGCGGACGTTCAGGTGCGTATCAACCGGGGCCTCGAGGAAGAAGATCTGGATGCCATCATATATTCCGAGTTGACCGGGGTCATGATCCCGAAAGCTGAATCTGGAGAAGAGATCAAGCGCATTGACGAGATGGTCTCTCAGCTTGAAAAGGAACGCGATATTCCGGAAGGTAAAATACAATTCGATTTGATCATTGAGACCGCAATCGGGATCATCAATGCCGAGGAGATTGCGAAAGCCAGTCCCCGTATTGTCCAGACGAATATAGGGCAGGTGGATCTTTCGGTGGATATGGGGTATACCCGGAAACCGGAGCTGAATTTCGATCACTATGTGTATGCTGAAAACAAAGTCCGGCATGCAGCCGTCGCCGCCGGTGTCCAGCCCTGCGGCCTTGGCGCTCAGAGGAATGTGGACTTCACCGATGTTTCCCTGGGCCCCGAGGGAATGTATAACGCCTGCAAACACGCATTCTATATGGGTTATCGTGGATCCATAGTGATTCATCCTGCATGGGTGAAAGCGGCCAACGAAGGCTATCAACCGGAAGCAGTCGACCTGGATCTGGCCAGAAGGGTAAAGGTCGCACTGGATGAGGGGTATGCCCGGGGTGAGGGGTCGGTGAAAGTGGATGGCCGGATGTACGATGTGGCCAACATGAAGGATATCAACCGGGTGATAGCCAGGGCCGATGCACTCGAAAAGAAAGAGGCGGAAAAGGCAGCGGCCATGGCAGCCGCAGGGGCTTAATCCCCATCCGGTTTTTTACTATCTTCGCCGTCTTTGTAGCATTTTTTGCTGTACCAGTCGATCTGTCGGCAAATACCCCGGATGATTCTGATTTCTTTCGCCCTCAACGGCAGGCGATTGAAGAATCGACGCATATTGTTCATCCAGTAATCCGGATTGTCCGGTTTGATAAAGTCCACCCGGATCAGAATTTCCTGCAGCTGTTTGTACATGCCTTCCAGTTCGTGGCGCTCGGCCAGTCGCGGAATTTTTTTCTGGCCGGATCTGCTGTTTGCCTTAAACAGCTCATAGCATAATATCATTACGGCTTGTGCCAAATTCAGGGAGGAGAATTCGGCTGTCGGTATGTTCACAAGGGTGTGGCAGAGCCGGATATCTTCATTGGTGAGCCCCCTGTCTTCAGGCCCGAAAAGAATCGCTATTCGGTTTTCCCGGGAGATGGGAACGAGAATTTTGGCCATTTCAGGTGGAGAAAAAACGGTTTGGCGTTCCCCTCCCAATCGTGCGGTGGTTCCGACAACATACTGATAAGGGCCCACTGCATCCTTAAGGTCCTCAAATACCTCCATCTCCTCAACCACGTCCGATGCCACGTGGGTTGCCATTTTAAGGATCCGAGTAAGATCGCAATTTTCCGGGCTTACCACCACAAGCTGCCCGATGCCCATATTCCGAATGGCACGGGCAGCGGCCCCGATATTTTCAGGATATCGTGGCCGCTGCAAAATAATTGAGACATGTTCAAGGACAATTTGTTCTGGCATCACCCGACGATTTCAAAGCGGTTAAAGAAGTATCCGATCTCAAGGGCAGCGGATTCGGTGGAATCCGATCCGTGAACGACATTTTTCCGAGTACTGGTGGCAAACTCCCGTCGAATGGTTCCTTCTTCGGCATCTTCGAAGTTGGTGTCTCCCATCAGCTTCCGATATTGTTCGATGACATTCTCCCCCTGAACCACCATCACGACAATGGGGCCTGAGCACATAAAATCCGTCAGACCGTCGAAAAAGGGTTTGCCCTCATGAACGGCATAGAATCCTTGTGCCTGGGCTTTGGTCATCCATATCATCTTCATGGCAGCGACCTTCAGTCCATTTTGTTCCAAACGTTTGATTACATCCCCGATCAGGTTTCGCCCCACACCGTCGGGTTTGATAATAGATAGTGTTCTTTCCATCTTAAGGCGTATCCTTTCCTTTGGCTTGATGCTCGCTGGCATAACAGACAGGCTCTATCAAGTCAACTTTGATGGCTTCGTAAAAAGTCCAATTTCGGCGTTGCGCTTCATCTCGCTGCCACTGCGGCGTACACTAAGTACACGTATTCTTAAATACGGTTACGTATTACAATTGGTTTCCTCATCCTATGAAAAAGTTTAAAGTGCCTAAAGTGATCTAGAGTGCCTAAAGTTAAGGTATTTTATCAATTTTATATTGACCGCGCTAAAAGCGCATTCCTCAA
>Ga0180009_10002765_pt1 | contig 20461 bp, 15 predicted proteins | sample OS_PC_MetaG_FD_123537 | JGI IMG/M metagenome (GOLD analysis project Ga0180009, IMG submission 123537) | Groundwater microbial communities from the Aspo Hard Rock Laboratory (HRL) deep subsurface site, Sweden - OS_PC_MetaG | ecosystem: Environmental > Aquatic > Deep subsurface > Groundwater...
GACGCCATCATCGACGCGTCGTGTCAGGCTTGGAACAACCTTATCGATCAACCCGAAACCATCAGGTCCATCGGCATGCGAAAATGGGCCCACGTCGGTCAACTCATGTAGCCGTTGGTATGAGAGGATGGCGAGTGAATTTCGTGTATTTAGTAAACTGTCGCCGCAATTCCCTGTCGTTGCGCTCATCACACTCACTGCGTCATTCCCATGAAAATGGGAATCCAGTGGCGCGATGTCCATCGCGCCTTAAAGGAGTCTTGCGCTCGGCAGACGCCTCGCACTGGATTCCCGCTTTCGCGGGAATGACGAGGTGGATGGGGGTGAATCTGGCGCATTTAGTAAACTTTCACCGTAATTGCTGCGCTAGACTGGAATGGCGCCTAAAAATTGAAGTAGGAAGCCTACAATAATCAACCGAATACCCCAGACGGAAATCCTATTATTCGGCGCCCCATCTGCAATGACGTTCTCAAAGTGTCCGCGCATCTCTTCGGAGTGGATTTTGATTGCATCGATGTTCCAATAGTCATCTTTGGAAAGCACAGATAATGGCGCTAAACCCTGATTGCTGCGATCGACGCTTACGCGGCTTTGATAAATGCGAGCGTTTGTACGCCGTAGCGCTAGATCGAGTTCGATGGGGAAAAGCTGCCACCAAGACGCGCCAGTTGCCCTGAGAACAGATAGCTTCTCGCGCGCCTTTTGAGCTTCGTTCGCCCATTTTAGGTTTAGGTCGGTCTGAGCCTTCAGAAGACGTTGCAACGAGTTTCCCGCAGTTTTAATCCAGTGATTGCCGACAATGACTACGCCGAGTATGTCGGCAAGAAGTCCACTCATAGTAAGATAACTTTGAAGAACGTCTATCCAGGTCATTTGCATTGGCACCGAAGTTTTGGTGTTACAATTAATTTTTGAATCATCCATGAACAGATTAAATAATATATAGCAAATAATAAATGTAAAATAGATTTATCGAAATTCAAACAGGAATTTTGTATAGAAGAAACAATCCTCTGCAAAAATACCTGATGGACATTCCAGAATATGACTGTTTTAATTGTGCGAATGTGAAATTCAGCGGTCTCGGCCCTACTACTTCCCCACCGCCTCCATCCTCTCCCTCAACGCCCAAAGCCGCGTCCCCTTGTCCGGCTCCGCATTCCCTCGCGTCAGCAATTCCCCCTTCTTCACCGGCGCGGTGACCTTGCCGCCTTCCAATAGCCCCACCGGCACCGCGCCCTTTGCGCGCGCGTCTTCCGCCGTCATCGTCCAGCTGCGATAGCAGGTCTCCCCGATGGCGTCGAAGCTCTCGCCGGGCTTGAGGTCGCGCTTTGCCACCGCGCAGACCTCCGCCACCGGGATCGGCAGCGGCACCATGTCGGCCTTGCCGTAGAGCATGATGCGGGCTGCCGACAGCGGGACTTCGAGACTCGTCAGGTGGTAGGGGCGGAAGAAGCCGTAATAGGGGCCTTTTCCCACATGCAGGTCGTCCATGCGCTCGATGATGCGGGGGTGCTCGGCCTTGACGACGACGAAGACGCCGGGGGCGACGCCCTTGCCGATGGTGTAATCGACGACGCCGACGCGATTGAGGATGCCGCCGTGCTCCCTGGGGATCAGGACCGAGGCCAGTTCCTCGCGGCTGGCGCGCGGGCCGTGCATGCCGGGCACGTCGGGAACAAGGCCGGTGGCGTTGGCGATGGCGCACATTTCGACGGCGGTTTTTGAGCCATCGACGAACTCGACCAGCATGCGCGGGTTCATGTTCCGCCGTTCCGCTTCCTCGCGGTAGTCGTCGGGCACGGCGTCGTGGTTCAAGGGATTGTTCTTGCCCTTGCCGGCGGCAACGATGGTGTAGCCGAGGGCGGTCGCGAACTCGATCAGCTCCATCGCCGCGGTCGGCTCGTCGCCGGCCCCGACGGTGTAGATGACGCCGAGCCGGTCGGCCTCGCTCTTGAGATAGGGGCCGATGGTAACGTCGGCCTCGACATTCATCATGACGACGTGCTTGCCGTGCTCCATGGCGAGGAGGTCGAAATCGGCGGCGACGCCGGGCTTGCCGGTCGCGTCGATGACGACGTCGATCTCGGGGGCGCAAACCATCAGTTCCGGGTCGGAGGTGATGGCGGTCTTGCCCATGTCGATGGCCGCGGACATCTGCGAACGGGTCGCGACCTCGCGGGCCTTGTCGCGGTCGCCATAGGCGATGTCGTGGGCATGAAGGGCGGTTTGCGGGCGGCGGGTGGCGATGGCGCTGAGCTCGATCCCCGGCATCAGCATGCATTGGGTGACGAGGTCGGTGCCCATTTCGCCCGAGCCGATGACGCCGATGCGGATGGGCTTGCCCTTTTCGGCATGGGCGGCGAGGTCGCGGGCAAGGCCGGTCAGATGAACATTGGTCATATCAGGCGGTTTTCTTTTTGCGTGCCTTGCACTAGCACTCGCACCAGGGTTTTGGAACGCCGCAGACGGCGAATGAAGAGGGAAATCGGCAAGTGTCCGAAGAGGTACTGATCGGGCGCGAGGGCGCCATGGGCGTGATCACGCTCAACCGGCCCGGGGCGCTCAACGCGCTGAGCCACGCGATGATCGACACGATCTATCGGGCGCTCACCGCATGGCGGAACGATGACGGCGTCGCGGCGGTGCTGCTCGAGGGCAATGGCGCGCGGGCCTTTTGCGCCGGTGGTGACGTGCGCGCCACCCGGCAGGCGATCCTTGACGGCCGGGTCGAGGAAGGCCTGAGCTTTTACGCCGACGAATACCGCAACAACCGCCTGATTGCGACCTATCCCAAACCAGTCGTGGCCTTCGGGCACGGCTTCGTCATGGGCGGCGGCATCGGGCTGGCGGGCCACGCCTCGCTCAGGATCGCCGTCGAGGGGGCGCAATATGCCATGCCCGAATCGGCCATCGGCCTGTTCTGCGACGTGGGGGTCAATGCCCGCCTGGCGCTTGTGCCGGCGCACCGGGCGCTGTTGTTCGAACTGTGTGGCCTGCCGGTCGGGCCGGCGGACGCCATCGCGCTCAACCTCGCCGACCTGATGGTGCCGCAGGCGGCGGTCGCCGATCTCAGGGCGGCGCTGATCGCGACGGCGGATGCCGGCGTCGATACGCTCAAGGCCGAGGCGGAGGGATTCGCCCGCGAGCCCGGCGCGGCCGCGTTCGCCATTGTCGCCGACCGGCTGGCGCCGGCAATGACGGCCCGCAGCGCCGCAACGCTCGTGGCAACGCTGCATGCCCGGGCGCTGCCGCAGGACGAGGCGCTGATCGGAGCGCTCGACAGGCGCTGTCCGACCAGCCTCGAGGCCATCCTTCAGGCCTATTGGCTGGCCTATGAGGATCCGCATGTCGCCGCGGTTCTCGATCGCGATCTGAGGCTTGCGCGCTATCTTTCGGTGCGGGACGATTTCGTCGAAGGCGTGCGCGCCGTGCTGGTCGACAAGGACAACCGGCCGGCCTGGTCGCCGTCCGAGGCAGCGGCGGTGGATTCGGCGGCGATCACGGCGGCGCTCGCCGGTGGGACCAAACGCTAGCGGCCGGACGAGCACATCAGTCCTTGCCGGGACATGACGAAATTCCGCGCAAGTCCAGCCAAGTTATCTCTAACCGAATCCTGCACTTCGGCCCGAAGGTTAGGAGTTCTTAAACCAATGCGGTGTGAAACTCTGAACGGGTGTTTGGGTCAGGAGGTCCGTCCCACATGGCAGACCAGGAAACGCAGACTGTCGTTCTGCCCGCGATCGTCGATCTGGATTCGCTCGATACGTTCCGGGACAAACTGATCGACGCCATCGACCGCGGCGATGCCAGTGTCGACGGATCGGCGGTGGAACGCGTCGCGACCAATGCCCTGATGATGCTTCTGAGCGCAGCCGAAACGGCTCGGCGCAACAAGAACGGCTTTTCAGTCGTCGCAACCAGCGAGCCGATGCAGTCGGCCATCCAGCGGCTGGGGCTCATGCCTCATTTCGCGCCGCTCGTGAAAGGATAGACACCGCATGCGCGTACTCACCGTCGATGATTCCCGCACCATACTGGCGATGCTCCATCATACGCTGACGGGCGCGGGTTTCGAAGTTCTGCAGGCGGAAGACGGCAAGAAGGGACTCGACGTTCTCAAGACCGAAGATGTCGATGTCGTGATCACCGACATCAACATGCCGATCATGGACGGAATCGAGTTCATCAGGAACGTGCGTTCCTCCGGGCAGTATCAAAGCCTTCCGATTCTGATCCTTACCACCGAAACCAGCCAGGAGAAGCGTGATCTCGGCCGGTCGGCCGGTGGCACGGGCTGGATCGTCAAACCGTTCGACCCGGAAAAGCTGATCTCCGTGATCCGCAGGGTCGTGCACTAATCCTAGCGTTCGGCATTGCGACCGGCCGGTGAATAATGAGCGACCTCGACGACTTCAAGGCGACCTATTTCGACGAATGCTCCGAGCTGCTCGGTGAGCTCGAAGAGCAGTTCACGGCAATCGAAGCGGGCGAGCGCGACTCGGACCGCCTCAATGCCGTGTTCCGGGCCATCCATTCGATCAAGGGCGGCGCTGGCGCCTTCAACTTCAAGGACCTGGTCGGGTTCGCCCACGAGTTCGAGACGCTTCTGGACTATGTTCGCAACGGCAAGGTCGATCTGACCGACGACGTCGTGGCGCTGTGCATCCGCTCCAACGACATCGTCGCCGATTTCGTCGCCGCGGCGCGCAATGGCGAGGCGCTGGACGCCGATTACGGCGCCGAGGAAAAGGCGCGCTTCATCGCCCTGTCCAAGGGCGATACCGACGGCGACCAAGGCGGCGAGCCGATGGAGGAATTCGACATCGACTTCACGCCGGTGGCCGTCGATCTCGACCACAAGGGCGAGCCCGAGGCGGCTGCGGGCGAAAGCTGGCTGCTGCGCTTCACGCCGCATTCTGAGCTTTATTCGCGCGCCAACGATCCGTTGCTCCTATTACGCGAACTCGCCGAACTGGGCGATATTACCGTGGTCGCCAACTTGAACGACCTGCCGGGTCTCGTCGAGTTCGAGCCGTTCGGCGTTTATTGTTCCTGGGATGTGCAGATTGTTTCCGACAGCGTGACCGAGGAAAAGATCCGCGAGGTCTTCGAATTCGTCGAGGGCGACTGCGACCTCGAGATTTCCCGTGGCACGCTCGACGTCGCTCACGAGGACGAGGGGTTCGATTTCGACGGACCGAGCCTTGCCGATCTGGTGGCCGAGGTGAAACCCGACGCGGTAGCGCCGCCCAAGACACTGTCCGTGGTCAAGCCCGCCATGATGGCGGCTCCGGCCCCCGGCGAACCCGGCGAACACGAAAACGGCGGCGCCCGCCATGTCGGCGTGCAGTCGATCCGCGTCGATCTCGACAAGGTCGACCGCGTCGTCAACATGGTCGGGGAACTGGTCATCACCCAGTCGATGCTGACCCAGCAGATGGACGAGAACCTGAGGCAGAAGTACCAGGAACTGGTGCGCGGCCTTGAGGTTCTGGCCCAGACGACGCGCGGGCTGCAGGATTCGGTCATGGCCATTCGCGCCCAGCCGGTCAAATCGGTGTTTTCGCGCATGCCGCGCCTGGTGCGCGAGCTCGCGGGCAAGACAAACAAGAAGATCAAGCTCGAAACGGTCGGCGAGAACACCGAAATCGACAAGACCGTCATCGAGCAATTGTCCGATCCCTTGACCCATATGATCCGCAATTCGGCGGACCACGGCATCGAAAAGCCGGAAAAGCGCATTGCGGCGGGCAAGCCCGAAACCGGCACCATCCGGCTGTCGGCGGAGCAGGCCGGCGGCAATATCCTCATCATCGTCGAGGACGACGGCGCCGGCATCAACCGCGAACGCGTCGTGCAGATCGCGCGCGAACGCGGGGTAATCGGGGAAGACCAGCAGCTGACCGACGAGCAGATCGACAACCTGATCTTTGCGCCGGGTTTTTCCACGGTGACCGAAGTTTCCGACATTTCCGGTCGTGGCGTCGGCATGGATGTGGTGCTCTCCAATATCAAGAAGATCGGCGGATCGGTTCATGTGCGGTCCTGGACCGGCAAGGGCACGCGCATGACCCTGAGGCTGCCGCTGACGCTGGCGGTGCTCGATGTCATGCTGGTGGCCGTGGGGGTCTGTCCCTATGTCATCCCGCTCTCGTCCATCGTCGAGACCATGCAGACGGCGCGCGCCGATTTCGGCCGCATGCCGACGGGCAATCGCGTGTTGCAGGTCCGGGGCGAATATGTGCAAGTGATCGATCTGGCGGCCCAGTTCGGCCTGCCCAACGATACGCCCGAGAACCAGCGCTTCGTCGTCCTGTGCGAGGCGGAGGGCACGCAGAAGGTAGCGCTCGTCGTCGACGAGATCATCGGCCAGCAGCAGGTGGTCATCAAGTCGCTGGAAGAGAATTTCGAGCGTATCGAAGGCATTGCCGGCGGCACGATCCTGGGCGACGGCAGCGTTGCGCTGATCGTCGACGTGCAGGGCCTGCGCGTGCATACAACACAAAGAAGTGCGGCTTAGGCATGGCGTCGATGCGAATAGCGGGACGCCGCGAGCCGGAAGGAGGCTAGACATGGAAGCTCTGGATATCCGTGAGCAGGACGGTGAAGTCATCGACGTCAGGGGCGGCGAATCCCGCTCCCTGCAACTGATTGCCTTTTCCATCGGCGAACAGATCTATGGCGTCGAAATCACCACGGTTCGCGAAATCCGGGCCTGGAACGGGGCGACGCCTTTGCCCAATACCCGCGAATTCGTGCGCGGCGTGATCAACCTCAGGGGCACGATCGTGCCGATCTACGATCTGCGGGCCCGGTTCGGCGACGGCAAGACCGAGCCGACCAAGAATCACGTCGTCGTCGTCATGTCGGTGGGCGAGAAATGGGTCGGCATCCTGGTCGACGCGGTCAGCGACATCCTCACGGTCTCCAAGGACGAAATCCATGCCGTGCCGGAAGGCAATGCTTCCGACACCGAACTGCTTTCTGGCATTATCACGCACGAGAACGCCATGGTCGGCCTGATCGACCTGCACGCCATCGTCGCCGGCACCAAGGCCGAGAAATAGCTCCATAAGTTCCAGTGCTTCCGAATCCGGGGCGCCTTCGGGCGCCCGTTTTCGCTAGAGTATCGTGCGCAAAAGTGGGAACCGGTTTTGCGAAAGAAACGATGCGATCACAAAGAGATGGAGCGGCGAGGCGGTTCAACTTGAACGCGGGCCGCTCTAGCGCGCGCCCACGCGAAAACTGCCGGCACGCGTGGTTTCCCTGCTGCAAAAGGTTACGAACCGGTAGCTTCCGGCCCCGGACATGCAAAACCCGCCGACGGGGTCGACGGGGTCAGGAAAAATCCTCGACCGGTGGACTTGGGGTCTAGAAAAACTCGCAGTCGCCGTGATCGACACGACTGGCGATGCCGGACAATTCGGGTACGGCCAGCTCGTCGAGATTGAGATTGGACCAGATCTCGTCGAAGCGGGGATGGTCGATGGCGCTGTCCGAAGCGACCAGGTCGCGGACGGCGCGGGCGAGGTTGCGGCAGCGCTGTTCGATGCGGTCCTGGGCCTGAAGGGCGATGATGATGTTCTGTATGGCGTCTTCGCGCGTCCGTTCGTCGCCCTCGGCGGCCTCGCCCAGATGGTTGACGGCATAGGAGATCGATGCAGCCATCTCGCCGGTCTGCCGGGCGGTTTCGTCCAGTTCTCGCGCCAGTCGTTCCAGCGACATGCTCGGTCTCCCCGTCAATCGGCTCAACCCTAGCCGGCAAATCCTAAGTCGATATTTCAATTGGAAAATTACGTGTGTCCTTTGCATTCGTAGTTAGCGATTGGCTAACGAATGCCGTCCTAGACTGGCACCACCTTGTCAGGGATCACCTAATGGCGGCCAGCTCCAGTCTACCTCCGGATTTCGATCGCGTCGTCGTGACGACCGTGCATCAGGGCGACTGCCATGTGTCGAAGGACGACGTGACCTTTTCCACCGTGCTGGGATCATGCGTCAGCGCCTGCGTGCGCGACCGGGTGGCCAATGTCGGGGGGATGAACCATTTCCTTCTCGCCGAGCAGTCCGGCTCCGCCAAGGACCGCTACGGTGCCTCGGCGCGCTATGGCGCCTTCGCGATGGAGCAGCTGATCAACAAGGTGCTGTCCACGGGAACGGGCAATAAGTCCAATCTGGAAATCAAGGTGTTCGGCGGCGGCAACATCAATGCCTCGCTGAACGATGTCGGCGCCAAGAACATCGAATTCGTCCACGACTTCCTGACGGCGGAAGGCTATCGCATTTCCGGCGAGGATCTCGGCGGCACCTATGCCCGCCGGGTGCTTTACAAGCCGGCATCCGGACGGGTCTTCGTCAAGCGCCTCGATTCGATGGCCGGCGCCCGCGTGGTCAAGGAAGAACTCGAGATCGCCGGCCGCCAGACGACGGCTCCGGCACCGGCGGACGATATCGAGCTGTTCTAGGCGCAATCGCTTCGCCACATCCCGACCCGACACTCGGTTACACCCGTCCCGCGGAACGTTCCGCCATTCGGCCATAGGCCTCATGGCCTTTCTGCGTTCAAATCGTGCCACTGGCACGATTTGTCCTTCGGAACGCTTGAAAGTTAGCAAAGCCTTTCCGGCATCCGCGTCGCGATACCTTTGATTAACCCTCGCGGCATTAGCCTTTCCAATCATGGTATCGGACGATTCTCTCCCGGGACGGGCGGCATGAGCCGGGCGGCGCTGGCACATCTGGCGGCGGCTTTCGGCTTGGGCGCCGGTTTTGCGGCCGGGCTGGCCTTTGCCGAGGTCGGCTGGGCAACGTTGGCTTTTGCCGCGGCGATCGCGCTGGCGGCAGTGACGACCGGGCTATCGGTGGCGCTGGCCCGCCGGCTCGACCACCGCGTCGCCTCGCGGCTCGGAGCCATCGGCGCGGCGGTCGGCCATGCCGAAATGCAGCGCGGCCACGAGGTCGACTACGTTGAAAGCATCGTTTCGACGCTGCACCAGAGCCTCATGCGCGCCAGCGCCGTCAGGAACGGAGTGGCGCAATCGCCGCTGCCCATCGCGGTCCTGACCGAGAATGGCGAAATCGCTACGGCGAGCGACGGACTTCTGGCGCTCGGTGCGCAATTCGAGCGCGGCAGCCTGTTTCCCGACTACGAGGTCCTGGCCGTCACCGGCGCCGGAGAAACCATTATCGGCAGCCGGCGCTATCGCGTCGTGCTGGCCGGGGCGGAGGGCACGCGGCGCCTCGTTTCGCTGGTTCCCGAGCAATCCGGCCTCGACGACAGCCTTGCCGCTTCCATCGCCGAGGCGATGATATCCGGATCGGCGGACCTGGCGCTCACCGAGCGGCTCAAGGCGCTCGGACCGCCGGCGCGGCCGCTGTTGCGCGGATTTGAAGCGATCGAGGACGGACTGGGGTTGATCGACGGCGTGCTCGACGGCGACAGGCGGGCGCTCGCTGCCGCCAAGGGGCGCAACGACGCGCTCGGTGCACGGGCGCGGGCCATCGCCGACCTGATCGCCGCCTTCGGCGCCGGGCGCGAGGAGGAGGACGAAACCAGGGCGCGGCTCGAAGACAAGCTCCGGCGCATCGCCGACCTGGTCGAACGCCACCGCGCCATGGCGGCACGGTTGCGGGACAGCGCCGAGGGCCTGCGCGCCGACGGCGCGTCGCTCGGGGTGGCGCTCGATGCCGGCGGGGCGCGGGCGGCGGCAGCGGGAAAGCTCGGGCGCGAGGCGCAGGTAGTGATCGACGAGGCCCTCGATGCGGCCCGGACCAATTCCGACTGGGCCGCGAGCATCGGCGCGCTGACCCTGGAGATTTCCGGCCTCGTCGCCGCCATCGAGACGGTGTCCTTCCGCACCAACCTCATCGCCCTCAACGCCTCGATCGAAGCGGCGCGGGCCGGCGAGAAGGGCGCCGGCTTCGCGGTGGTGGCCGACGAGGTGCGGACCCTGGCGCAAACTGCCTCCAAGACGGCCAAGCAAATCCGTTCGCTGGTGGCGCGCGGCAGGTCCGAGAGCGTCGACGGAGCCGCCGGCGCGGCCGGACTTGCACGATTAGTCGAGGACCTTGACGGACATTTACGGAATTTAAGTACAGAGACTGACAGAATTGCCGACGCTCTGGGCCATGGGAAAGGCGCTCTTGCCGAAATCGATCGCAAGGCCGCCGCGATTGCCGGCGATGCGGAACGCGCCACGGGTGGCGTCTACCCCCGCAAAGCAAGCAATGGCTGATCTCAGCATGCTCGGGTTGTTCGGGAGTAAACGTATTGAGTAGCGATCCGGGTGACATTCCCCTCAGCGATGCCGAGTTCCACCGCGTCAAGAAGCGGGTCTATGACATAGCGGGCATATCCCTCAGCGACGCCAAGCGCACGCTGGTGATGTCGCGCTTGACCAAGCACGTCAAGGCGCATGGGCAGGCGAGCTTTGGGGATTATCTGGACTTTCTCGATCGCAGCAAGAACGACAGTCTCGACCAGGAATTCGTCAATGCCCTGACGACCAACCTGACGCGGTTCTTCCGCGAGGACCACCATTTCGACCACCTGGCCGAGCATGTGGGCGAGTTGATCACCAGGAAGCCGCGCGTCAGCCGGGCTGGCAAGCCGCGCCTCAGAATCTGGTCGGCCGGCTGTTCGACCGGGCAGGAGCCCTTTACCATCGCGTTGCACCTTCTGGCGAAATTTCCCGAACTCAGGCGCTGGGACTTTAAGGTTCTCGCCACCGACATCGACACCGCCGTTCTGGCGCGGGCGGCGACGGCCATCTATCCCGAACAGGAGCTCGCCGGCCTGAGCCGGGAGCGCGCGGCGCTGTTCGACCGGCCGGGCGACGGCACGATCCGCATTCCAGCGGTGGCGCGCGAGCTGATCGCGTTCAAGGTGCTCAACTTGATGGAAGACTGGCCGGTCAAGGGACCGTTCGACGCCATCTTCTGCCGCAACGTCGTGATCTATTTCGACAAGGCGACGCAGGCGCGTATCTTCACCCGCCTGGGCAAGGTGCTGGCGCCGGATGGCTTTCTCTATGTCGGCCATTCCGAGAACGCCGCCTATACCGAAAGCCCGTTCAAGCTCGTCGGCAAGACGGTCTACCAGATGAAGCCAACGCAAACGGCAAGGCACGCAGCATGACCATCAATGTTCTCGTCGTCGATGATTCCGCGCTGATCCGGGAGGTGATGACGCGGTCACTGGGCAAGGACGGCGATATCAATGTCGTCGGCGCGGCCGAGGACCCGATCGATGCGCGCGAGAAGATCAAGCTGCTCAACCCGGACGTCCTGACACTCGACATCGAAATGCCCAACATGAACGGGCTGCAATTTCTCGAAAGGATCATGCGCCTGAGGCCGATGCCGGTCGTGATGGTGTCGACCCTGACCCAGAAGGGCGCCGACGAGACCATGCTCGCCCTCGAACTCGGCGCGGTCGATTTCGTCGCCAAGCCGAACCACGACCTCAATGGCGGCATCGAGGGGTTCACCGCCGAGGTCAGGCGCAAGATCCGCGCCGCCGCGGCGAGCGACGCGCGCTCGCGCGGCATGGGCATGCGTGCCAAGTCGGCGGACGTGCCGCTCCGGACGGCGGCGGCGCCCAAGGGCGCGCTCATCGCCATCGGCGCCTCGACGGGCGGGGTGGAGGCGATCCGGGCGGTGCTGTCGCAGATGCCGCCCGACTGTCCGCCGGTGGTGATCACCCAGCACATGCCGGCCGGTTTCACCGAGCGCTTCGCCCAGCGCCTCAACGAAGTGACGCCTTTGAACGTTGTCGAGGCAGCGGACCGCATGGTGCTGGAGCCGGGACATGCCTATGTGGCGCCGGGTGATTTTCACTTGAGAGTGGAAAAGACCTCCGGCCAGATGAAATGCCGGCTGGGCCACGAGGACGCGGTGTCCGGCCACCGGCCGAGCGTCGACGTGTTGTTCGAATCGGTGGCCAAGGTCGTCGGCCCGATGGCCGTCGCGGCCATCCTGACCGGCATGGGCCGCGACGGCGCGACCGGCCTCAAGATGCTGCGGGACTCCGGCGCCTATACCGTCGGACAGTCCAAGACCTCGGCCCTGGTCTACGGCATGCCGCGCGTCGCCTTCGAGGAAGGCGCGGTCATCGAACAGGCGCCGGTCGAATACATCGCCGCCAAGCTGGTCGGCGCTCTATCCAAGCTCAAGTCAGCGGCGTAGCGCGTCGGATGGTTGAGGGATTGGTAAGAGATTGTTCCTAGAATGCTCGGGCCGGAGTCCGGCTGGGGCGCGTGAGAGAAGTGACGAGTAAACAATGCCCAAGGCGAGTGCAGTAAGCGTTCTGATCGTCGACGACCAGCAGTCGATGCGGGGGATATGCAAGTACATCCTCAATCAGCTCGGCTTCAAGGACATCATCGAGGCCAAGAGCGGTCGCGACGCTCTCACCAAGCTCGAAAAAGCCAATTTCGACCTGGTGATCTCGGACTGGAACATGGACGACATCGACGGGCTCACGCTGCTCAAGGTGCTGCGCAAGCATCCGCGCACGGCGAGCCTGCCATTCATCATGGCGACGGGCCGTTCCGACAAGGAACAGGTCAAGGAAGCCATCGCCTACGGGGTGAACAACTACATTATCAAGCCTTTCGACGCCGCGACGATGAAAAAGCGCATCGAGGCCGTGATCGGCACGCTGTCCTGACAGCGTCGCGACTGACAACCGAGGGAAATGGCCGCCGCGGGTTCCGCCGGCGGCCTTTTGTTTGGCGCGCGCCGGGTTTCGGCGGATTCGTTCAGCAAGAGTTTACGTTAGCGCCCTAGATTTGGGCACATGCAATCGATTTCAGCCCGCTTCGCTTGCGGACCATCCGGTGCCCGCGTTCCGATAAGGACAAAATAGGAACGGCACCGGGGCGGAGGACGCCGCGAATGAAGGCAGGGCCAATCTGGGGGAGACATCGCCGATGTTCAAATTTCCTTCGTTCTCCATCGCGCTCAAGGTTCCGACCGTTCTGCTCGGCGGTGCCCTGCTCGTCGGTGCCGGCGTCGGCCTGGCCAGCTACCTGATCGCTTCCGCGGTGGTTCGCGACCTGCAATCGGCTTCGCTCAGCGATCTGGCCGACGGGCGGGCGCAGCAATTTATCGAACTGCTCGAGGCCACCAAGACGGACCTCTTGTCCATGGCCGACCTCGACAGCACGGTCGGAGCGGTGCGCAATCTCGGCATCAACTGGGGCAATGGCGGCACGGACATCTCGGCCGAAATCCGGATGGCCTATGTCGAGAACAACCCCAATCCCGACCAGCGCGAACTTCTCGGCAAGTCGGACCAGAAGCTGGCCTACGACTTCCTGCACGAGATGAACCACCAGGCTTTCAAGGCGGCGGCGGAGCTTAAAGGCTATCGCGACGTCATCCTGCTCAACCGCGACGGCGATCTCGTCTACTCGGTCTACAAGCGCAACGATTTCGCCGCCAATTTCGGCGCCGAGGGTGAATGGGCCGATTCGAGTCTCGGGCGATTGTTCCAGCAGGCCTCGGCGGCGACCGAGCGCGGCGTCTATTTCGCCGATTTCGGGGCCTATGCGCCGGTCGAGGGCATGATTGTGAGCCTGCTTGTCGCGCCGATCCTTGACAAGCGCGACAAGCTCCAGGGCGTCATGGCCGTGATGCTGCCGAGCGAACGCATCAACGCGCTGCTCGAGGATGCCAACGGCCTCGGCAAGACCGGCGACATGTTCCTCGTCAACGAGTCCGGAACGCTGGTCAGCGCTTCCCGCCTGAGCGCGACCGATGCCGGCACGAGCTATGCCAGCGACGTGGTAACCGCGGCGCTCGTGGGCGAGCGCAGCTCCGGCGTTGCCCGCGATATCACCGGCACAGCGGCCGTCGCCATCGCTATTCCGGTGCAGTTCGAGAACGCCAGATGGGCGCTGACCTCGACCATGGCCACCGGCGAGGTGGAAGCGCCCGTCTACGAAATGCGCAACATGATGTTGATCGTCGCGGCGGCGCTGCTGCTGGTCGTCGGCATCATCGGCTATTTCATCTCGCACTCGATTACAAGGCCGATGGTCAGGCTGACCGAGACGATGAAGGCCCTGGCGGGCGGCGATCTGGCGGTCGAGGTGGTCGGTGTCGGCCGACACGACGAGCTCGGCCAGATGGCGCGCACCGTCGAGGTCTTCCGGGACAATGCCGTGACGATGCGCGACATGTCCGAGAACGAGCTCGTGGCCGACACGCAGCGGCGCGCCGACCGCGCCCGCATGATGCAGGATCTGCAAGCCGCCTTCGGCCTGGTGGTCGATGCCGCCACGCATGGCGACTTTTCGAGGCGCGTCGCCGCCGAATTCCCCGACGACGAGATCAACCGGCTGGCGCAGAGCGTCAACACGCTGGTCGAGACGGTCGATGCCGGCGTCGGCGAGACCGGCAAGGTGCTGGCGGCGCTGGCCGAGACCGACTTGACGCTTCGCGTCGCGGGTAATTTCGAGGGCGCATTCGCCAAGCTGAGCAACGACACCAACGCTGTGGCCGACAAGCTGACCGAGATCATCGGACGGCTGCGGCAGACCTCGCGCGGCCTCAAGACGGCGACCGGCGAAATCCTATCCGGTGCCAACGATCTCAGCGAACGCACCACCAAGCAGGCGGCGACTATCGAGGAAACCTCGGCGGCCATGGAGGAACTGGCCCACACGGTCATCACCAGCGCCGAACAGGCCGAAAAAGCCAGCCAGAGCGCCAAGTCGGTCAGCCAGACGGCCGAAGAGGGCGGCGAAGTCATGCGCCAGGCCAACGAGGCGATGGAGCGGATTTCCAATTCTTCGTCCAAGATCTCCAACATCATCGGCATGATCGACGACATCGCCTTCCAGACCAACCTGCTGGCGCTCAACGCGTCCGTTGAAGCGGCAAGAGCCGGCGAAGCCGGCAAGGGTTTCGCCGTCGTCGCGGTCGAAGTGCGGCGACTGGCGCAGTCGGCGGCCGAGGCTTCTTCCGAGGTCAAGGTGCTGATCGAAAAGAGCGCCGTGGAAGTCTCGGGTGGCACGCGGCTCGTGGCGCAGGCGGCCGAAAAGCTCGAAACCATGCTCGCGGGCGTCCGGGCCAATCACCAGCTGATGGACGGCATCGCCAAACAGAGCCGAGAGCAGGCCTCGGCCATCGAGGACGTCAGTGTCGCGGTGAGGCAGATGGACGAAATGACCCAGCACAACGCAGCTCTGGTGGAAGAGACGAACGCGGCCATCGAGCAGACCGAGAGCCAAGCCTCAGAGCTCGACGAGATTGTCGACATCTTCCACCTCGGCAGCGAACGGCAGGGTCGCCCGGCCGCAGCGCCGGCCCCGGCATCGCGGACCGGCGTCAGGGGCTTGCAGGAAAAGGTGGTCAAGGCCGCCAAATCCTATCTGTCCAAGGGCAATGCCGCCGTGAAGCAGGACCAGGACTGGTCGGAATTCTAGGGCCGTTCGGCCTCGGAAAAAAAGGCGAGGCCGGTCTCTGTCTCCGTCATGACGAGGCAGGCCGTGTCTTTGACCCCGACGATTGCGAGAAAACGTGACATGATTGAGCACGCCGGCTCGGCCTGCCCGGTGGCTACCCCTGCCGAGAAACGCGTCCCGGGTGCCGATTTGCCGTTGGGCGCCGGCGCTGGCGCTGACCGCTATAGGCGGTTCCCCATGCCTTCTCCGAAGCACAAAGCTGCTTGAAATCATCTAGTTACAAAATCGGCGCTACGGATTTGTCCTTAACGTCAGGTTAGTCAATACGGACGATTGTCTGTAGTTATCGCCGGTCGGTTGATCGGCGATGCTGAGGACGCAATCATGAAGAATCTTTCCATTCGCAGTCAGCTCGCGATCATCGTCGGGCTATCGCTATTGCCCATTGCCCTGCTCGCCTATCTGTTCGTGGCGCAATCCAACAAGGAAATCGCCTTCGGCGAAAAGGAGATTGCCGGCACGCTCTATCTGGAGGCGGTGCTGCCCGACCTGCTCGCCATGACGGTCGGCAAGGAGCTGCCCGCGGCGGATGCATTCGAGGCGGCGCGGCAAAGCTACGATGCGAAGCTCGACGTCACAGAACCGGCCGAGACCTATGCCGGCTTGCGCAGCGGCGGCGATGTCGCGGCTAAGCGCGCGGCGCTCAATACGTTGATCACCAGGGTCGGTGACACGTCCAACCTTATTCTTGATCCCGATCTCGACAGCTATTACGTCATGGATATCATCCTGTTGCGGGTGCCGAGCGCGGCCAATGCCGTATCGGAGCTGCTGGAGCGGATCGAGATCACCAATTCGACGACCGACACCAGCACCGACAACCGCATCCTTCTGAGCGCCCTGCTGTTCGGGCTGCAATCGACGATCCACGGCGCGGCGGGGTCGCTCGACGCGGCGATCGCCGGCAATAGCGACGGCGGCGTGGCCGCCAATCTGACGGCGCCCGTAGCGGGCTATTCCGAAGCGGCCATGGCGTTCACAACCAGTGCCGATCAGGCGATGGTGGAATTCAAGAAGGCGCACGGCCTGAGGTCGCTGATCACCCAGGACCTGCAGGACGCGCGGCTGCGTTACCAGGAAGCCTCGCTGGTCATGGCAGCGGCGGCCGGAACCGAGCTCAAGCGGCTGCTCGAGGTTCGGGTGCAAAGTTTCCGCGATCGTTTATCGACCATGCTGCTCATTGCCGGCGGGCTGGTGATCGTGGTCGCCGCAGCGAGCTGGCTGTTCTCGCGCGCCATCGTCAGGGGGTTGTCGCGGCTCGAGGGCAATATCCGCGGCCTCGCCGATGGCGAGGGCAGCGACGAGATCGCCGAAACGCACGGCAAGGACGAAATCTCCGCCATTGCCCGCGCCGTCGCCTATCTGCGCGACCGCACTGTCACGCGCCAGAACCAGGCCGCCGAAGCGCGGCTGGCGGAACAGGCCGCGCATGAAGACGAACGGCGGGCGGTCGAACAGCACCGTACCGCCGAGGCCGAGGAAAAGGCGACCCGCGCCGCCGAACAGGGCAATGCCGTGGCGCGGCTCAAGCAGGCCCTGGTGCGGCTGGCGGAGGGCAATCTCGATTCCCGCATCGAGGAGGACTTTCCGGCCGAGATGGACGAAATCCGCGTGGTCTTCAACGAGACCGTGGACCGGTTCACCGACATCATCACTCAGCTTCGCCAGACCTCGCGCGGCGTCAAGTCGGCAACGAGCGAAATCCTGGCCGGCGCCAACGACTTGTCAGAACGTACCACCAAGCAGGCGGCGACCATCGAGGAAACCTCGGCGGCCATGGAACAGCTCGCCGGCACGGTCATCGAGAGTGCCAAGCGCGCTGAGGAGGCCTCGGGCAAGTCGCAGTTGGTCAGCCAGGCCGCCGAGGAGGGCGGCGCTGTGATGCGCGAGGCCAATCTGGCGATGGAGCGGATCACCCAATCCAGCGCCAAGATATCCAACATCATCGGCATGATCGACGACATCGCCTTCCAGACCAACCTTCTGGCCCTCAATGCCTCGGTGGAAGCGGCACGCGCCGGGGAAGCCGGAAAGGGCTTTGCGGTGGTGGCCGTCGAGGTCAGACGTCTGGCCCAGAGCGCGGCGAAAGCCTCGTCCGAGGTCAAAATGCTGATCGAGCAGTCGGGCCAAGAGGTGGCCGGCGGCTCCAAGCTCGTTGCCTCGGCGGCGGACAAGCTCGGCGCCATGCTCGACGCGGTCAAGGCCAACAACGCGCTGATGGTCGCCATCGCCAGACAGAGCCGCGAACAGGCCGGCGCCATCGAAGAGGTCAACATCGCCGTACGCCAGATGGACGAGATGACCCAGCACAACGCGGCGCTGGTGGAAGAGACCAACGCCGCCATCGAGCAGACCGAAAACCAGGCTTCGGAACTCGACCGCATCGTCGAGGTGTTCACGCTCGCAAACGCCGGCACGCGCTTGACGCCGAGCGCCCCGGCCTGGTCGGCCAGGCCCGGACCAGGCGTCAAGGGCCTGCAGGACAAGGTTGTTCGAGCGGCCAGCACCTATCTGGGCAAGGGAGGCAATGCCGCGGTCAAGGCCGATCGCGATCGATCCTGATTCTGGAGCATCATGCGCAAAAGCGGGAACCGGTTTTGCGAAAGAAACGATGCGACCACAAACAGATAGAGCGGCGAAGGTCGGGCGCGGACTTGCCGCCACTCACGAAACCCGAACCGGGCGGGGATAGTTCAAGTGCTTGACGCGGCCGGATATGCGTATCGGGCCTCGGCGAAGTTAATCTGGGATTAAACGCCATCTGCGAATAATTCCCGCCAAAACATCCAGGAGGGTTCGGCGTGACTCCTTTCAGCATGATGGCGATTTCCAAAAAGCTGCCATTGTCGTTCTTTTTGTCTGGACTTGTCGTCAGCCTGGGTGTCGGCTTCGCCAGCTACCAAATATCCGCGACTTCGCTGGCGGAATCGGCCCAGCAAAATCTCAGCGCCGTAGCGAGAGAACGCAGCCATCAGCTGGCCGGCTTTGTCGAGGCCAGCGAGCGCGATATCATGAGTACCGCCAAGCAGTCCTCGACCATCCTGGCGGCGCGCGACTTCGCCGGCGCCTGGCTGACCATGAAGAGCGAGGCCGAGGGCAAGCTCAGGGAACTCTATGTCGACAGCAATCCCAACCCGGAGGATCGCTCGGAATTTGCTAGCGACGGCACCGGACTGACCTACAATGCCTCTCACCTGAAATATCATGAGGGCTTCCGCGAAATCGTCGCGATCGGCGGCTATGGCGATCTCCTGTTGATCGACACCTCCGGCAACGTTGTCTACTCGGTCGGAAAAGGCGAGGACTTCGCCCGCAGCATCAAGGATGGCGGCCAGGCATTCGGTGCCGGCGCGCTCGCTCACGTCTATGGGCAGGCGATCCAGATCACGGATGCCTCGATCGTCGTGGTCGAGGACCTCGCCAAATACGGGCCGCTCGGCGACGCCCCGACCTTTTTTCTCGCGACCCCGATCGTCAATCCCGCCAATGCGCGGGTGGTCGGCGTGCTCGCCTATGCCGTGACGGCGGACCAGATCACCGCCGCAATCGGCGACCGCACCGGACTGGGTGAAACCGGCGAAGTGCTGGTGGTCGGCGGCGATGGCGTCCTGCGGTCGAATTCCGAGCTCGTCGCCGGCGAGGAGGCCTTGTCGCTGGCGCTTGATTCGCCGGAAATCGCGGCGGCGGCTTCCGGCGCTCCATCGCTGGGAACGCTCGACGGCTACCGGAACATGCAGATGATGTACAATGCCCAGCCGATCGCCGTCTCCGGCGTCGATTGGGCCGTGGTGGCCCTCAGGTCGGTCGACGAGGCGATGGCGCCGGTCGTCGATCTGCGCAATTCGCTGCTTGTCGTTAGTGTCGTGCTTTTAGCGCTGGTCGTGGCGGCCGGGCTGCTTTTCGCGCGCGGCATCACGCGTCCGCTCGCCGGCCTCGGCAGCACGATGCGACAAATCGCCGACGGCAAGCTCGATGTCGAGATCGGCGGCATCGGCCGCAAGGACGAGATCGGCGAAATGGCCCAGACCGTGGAAGTGTTCCGCGAGAACGCTATCAAGGTCCGCGACATGTCGGAGAACGAGCTGCGCACCAGTCGGCAGCGCCGTGAGGAACGCGCTCAAATGATGCAGGATCTGCAGCAGGCCTTCGGCAACGTCGTCGATGCGGCGATCACCGGCGATTTCACCCGGCGCGTCGCGACCGAATTTTCCGACAACGAGCTCAACGCCCTGGCCCGCTCGGTCAACGCCCTGGTCGAGACGGTCGATCGCGGTCTTGATGAAACCGGCGAAGTGTTGGCGGCTCTGGCCGATACGGACCTGACGCAGCGCGTCACCGGTGACTACCAGGGTGCCTTCGAGCGGCTCAAGGCCAATACCAATGCCGTGGCCGACAAGCTCACTGAAGTGGTCGGCCAGATCAGGCAGACCTCGCGCGGCCTCAAGACGGCGACGGGCGAAATCCTTTCCGGTGCCAACGATTTGTCGGAGCGCACCACCAAGCAGGCCGCAACCATCGAGGAAACCTCGGCGGCGATGGAGCAGCTTGCCACCACGGTGGCCGACAACGCCAAGCGGGCCCAGGAAGCCAGCAATCAGGCCGGCCTTGCCTCCAAGACCGCCCAAGAGGGTGGCGAGGTCATGCGTCAGGCCAACGCGGCGATGGAACGGATCGCCAATTCCTCATCCAAGATTTCCAACATCATCGGCATGATCGACGACATCGCCTTCCAGACCAACCTTCTGGCTTTGAACGCTTCGGTGGAAGCCGCTCGGGCGGGCGAGGCCGGCAAGGGCTTCGCGGTCGTGGCCGTGGAAGTACGGCGTCTCGCCCAGAGCGCGGCCGAGGCCTCGTCCGAAGTCAAGGTTCTGATCGAGCAGTCGGGCAACGAAGTGTCGGGCGGTACCAAGCTGGTGGCCGAGGCGGCGCAGAAGCTCTCGTCCATGCTCGATGCGGTCAAGACCAATGCGGCCCAGATGGAA
>Ga0180009_10002766_pt1 | contig 20460 bp, 26 predicted proteins | sample OS_PC_MetaG_FD_123537 | JGI IMG/M metagenome (GOLD analysis project Ga0180009, IMG submission 123537) | Groundwater microbial communities from the Aspo Hard Rock Laboratory (HRL) deep subsurface site, Sweden - OS_PC_MetaG | ecosystem: Environmental > Aquatic > Deep subsurface > Groundwater...
TGTGCAAAACAAGGAGAAGAGTATTCTATTGTTTATGATGAATATCCTGAAAATTGTTGTGGTGGATTAACTGAATGGGAAGCAGGATTTGATACTCGTTATGCAATAGGAGATAAATGCTATGGGAGTGGGTTATTGAGTGGAAATCCTATTGGAATATGCATAAATTGTGGGAATGGAATATGTGAGGATTCAGAAGATATTTGTAACTGTCCAGAAGATTGTCCTAATGGAGAAAATTCTGTATATACTATTGAAAGCTTTTGTAAAAATTGGGAAAGTTCGAATTTTAAGTCTGGATGTGATTCTGGAGATATTATAAACTATAATACTGGTGAAAAATTACCTATTTGTAATTTATGCAAATAATTTTTCTTACTAAACTTTAAATATCTATTATTAATTAATATTTTATAAACATGAAGAAAAAAAGAGGAAAAAATAAAAGATTGAAGAAGAAAGGATTTGATTTATCTGAAGAATATAAAAAAAGCTGGAATTATATCAAAGAATCTAAAAATTTTATTTATGCAATAATTGGGATATTTTTCATTTTTGCCTTGATTGGTTTCTTTTTTCCTATACCTGAACAACTTAAATCAGAAATTATGAAAATGCTTAAAGAGTTATTTGAAAAAACACAGGGATTTACACAATGGCAAATGACCCAATTTATTTTTGCAAATAATTTTAAAAGTTCTTTTCTTGGGCTGATTTTTGGTGTTTTTCTTGGAATATTTCCTGTTATATCTAGTTTATTTAATGGATATTTGTTGGGATTTGTTGTTTCTATCAGTGTTCAGGAATCTGGTTTTTCTATTTTATGGAAATTATTTCCTCATGGCATTTTTGAATTGCCTGCAGTTTTTATTTCATTGGGGATGGGATTAAAATTTGGAACTTTTATATTTCAAAAAAATAAAAAGAAGAAATTTTTAAAATTTTTATGGAATTCTTTAAGAGTTTTTATTTTTGTTATCACTCCTTTGTTAATTATTGCAGCAATAATAGAAGGAGCACTTATGTTGTTTTTAGGATAAATTTATATAGGTGAATTAATTAATATTTTTATAAATATTATTAAAAGGAGGTAAGAAAAAAATGGCTCAAACAGGAATGTGGTTAGCAATTGTTGGTGGTGTTGTTGCAGTAATAGGTCAATTTTGGGGAGCAAATTACTATTTACCAGCAATAGGTGGAGTCTTGGCTGTTATTGGTGGATTTATGAAATAAATCTAAATTTTTTTATTTTTTATTTTTTAATTAAATTAAAAAGGAGGTTAAAATGGTTTGGTATGAAAAACTAGCTTTGGTTTTAGCTGCTATTGGAGCTATTAACTGGGGGCTTACTGAAATAGGATGGAATTTAGTTGATAGTTTAATAGGAATCTGGAGTACTCTTATCGCAAGCATAGTTTACTATATAGTTGGACTATGTGGTATTTATGCTCTTATAAAAGTATTTAGATAAATTAATTTTTTATTTTATTTTTTATTTTATTTAAAAAAAGAACTCAGTTTTTTCTGTTTACCATAATTTTTTAATGTTTCTGATTTTTCTTTAAATTCTTCAATATTGAGAACTAATCTTGTTTTGATTTTTTCAAAAACTTCTTTTATAGAATTAAATTTTTCTGGTATTCCTTGAAATGCTTTTCTGCTAGCTTCTCTTAAAATTCCAACTCCTAATGGTGCCCAATATTCTGGACGAGATTCTCTTAAAACTAAAATTGTTGCCTGCTTTTTTATTTTTTCTAGATATTCACAAACTGCAAGTCTATTTGAATAATATGCTCCTGTAACATTTTCAGCATATTTTTTTCTACCAAGAAACGTTTCATTATCTTGGGCAAAATAGGTAGTTTTTCCAATAGGATTCCAAACACTCCCAGATATTTTTGCTTCGATAACTTCAAATGAAAATTTCTCTGGAAGCAAAATAAATTCATAATGGTTACCAACATAATCCGAATGAAACACTTGTATTTCTGATAATTCTTGATAGGATTTTATTTTTTTTAACATTTCTTTGGAAATAGAATCATCTGTAGCAGTAATTGCCCATCTTGTTGGAACAAAAATTCTTTGATTTTTTCTTCCTAACATCCCAGCAGACAATAATTTTATTATATTCTCTACAGGTATTTTTAATTGATACAATTCTTTAATTCCTTCTACTGCCTTTAAATCATTATCTGAAGAAATATACTCTACTTTTGGGTTTGTTTTTGGATTTTCTTCTAGTCTTACATGTTTTAAAGGAGCAGGATTTCCTATAATAGCAACATTTCTGTCTAATTGTATTTTGAAGTTTATAGGTTTTTTTAAGAAAAATTCTGCAGAAACTGGTTTTTGACTTAAAGAAATCTCCTGCATTGCCACTACAAACTTTTTCCCTATTCTTACATCTTTTATATTGCTCTTAAACTGGCCATATATCAATTTTCCTCTTAATTCTAAAATTTCATTTATTTGTAAATTTTCTTTTATCCATAATTCTGAAGAAGAATATCTTTCTGAATTTTCATGTCCTTTTGGAGAAAGTATTCCTGTGTATATATTTGGATAACCATATCTCCCAACAAAAATTTCCGGAGGAGATGCTCCTGAAAAATGCATTTCTTGTTTGGGAAGAAATTCTTTTATCCTTTGCAATATTGGACAGGATTTTCCACAATAACCTCTTCCCTTGCATTTAACGCATAATTCTTGTGAAACTTTTTGGTTCAATTTAGCCTCTTTTGATGTTTTTTATTTTTACCCCACCCAATTTTTATTAATATCCCCCTTAAAAACCTAGTATTAATCTTTATTTGCAGTTATCATATATTAATATTAACTTTTTAATTAAAAGGTTAATCAATCTAAATAATGTAAAAACTGGACAGTTAATTTAATTATATAAATAATAAAAAAATAAACTTAATATAATTTTTGATTTAACCTTTCAAATCGCTTATTCCAAGCATTATGAAAAGCAATCCTATCATGGTGATAAACCAGAAAAATCCTCCTTTGAGAAAAACCCATGCCGCATTCCAGAAATTAAAGTTTTTTCCAAAGAATACCCAGGTTTGTGAATACCATGCTACGATTATTGCTGCTAAAAGCAAAATCAATCCAAAAAACAATTCAAACCATTTATTCATGCTTGAACAGGGTATTTTCTGTTTAAAAATATTTTGTTTATACAAAATATCTTTTACATAGATTTTTAAAACCTATTTTATCCTATTTCTTTATGAAGGAAATCAAAGGAATTGATGTTAAGAAAGACATGAAAGTGTCTGAATTAGTAGATGGCATGAAAGATATGGGATTTGGGGCAGGAAATATAGGAAAAGCCAGCGAGATAATGGCTAAGATGTTTGCAGATAAAGACTGTAAAGTATTTCTTGGAGTTGCTGGTGCAATGGTTCCTAGTGGTGTGAAAAAAATTATTTTAGATATGCTGGATGATGTTGATGTTTTTGTTACAACAGGAGCTAATTTGACTCATGATTTGATTGAAGCTTTAGGAGAAAAACACTATCAAGGAGATAATTTAACAGATGATTCTGAATTAAACAAAAAAGGGATAGATAGAATTTACAATGTTTATATGAAAAATGAAGTTTATGAAAAATTAGAGGATTTTTTCAAAGAAAATTTTGAAAAATTGAAAAATTGTGAGAATATAAGTAAATTTTTATGGAAAATTGGAGAAATCTTATCCGGAAATAATATTAAAGAAAGTATTTTAGTGAAATGTTTTGAGAAAAAAATTCCTGTTTTCTGCCCAGGAATTTCTGATTCTGGTATTGGTTTGATGATGTGGGGGAGAATTGTTGAAAAAAAAGAGAATACCAATATTGATGTTTTTTCTGATATGAATGACATAATTGATATTAGCTGGGGTTCTGAGAAAAGAGGAATTATTTATGTTGGTGGTGGTGTTCCAAAAAATTTTATACAGCAAACATTGCAATTTTCAAAAGGAGCAGATTATGGTATTCAAATTACCACAGACAGAACAGAATCTGGCGGGAGTTCAGGTGCTCCTTTAAGAGAAGGCATTTCCTGGGGAAAAATGAATTCTAATGCAGATTTTGTTGATGTTTTTTGCGATGCTACTATTGCTTTGCCTTTGATTTATGGAAGTGTGAAGAAATAGTTTTTCTTACTAAATATTTATATATTTCATCATTTTATTCCAATTATGGAGCCTGATAATTCTTCTATTATAGAACAACAAGTTGTTATTGAAGAAAAGATAATTGAGGAAATAGAGGAAAAAACAGAAGAAAAAGAAGAAGCAAATGAAAAAAAAGAATTAAGGAAAAAAGAGCCAGAGAAAGAACTGGATATCTTGGATATTCTTAAGATGATTGCTCCTGGAACTTCTATAAGAGTTGCTCTGGAAGATATTTTAAAGGCAAATCTTGGAGCATTAATTGCAATAGAAAAATATGGGTTATATGATATTGTTGAAGGAGGTTTTAGAATCAATTGCAGATTCAGCCCCCAACGGCTTGTTGAACTGGCAAAAATGGATGGAGCAATAATTCTTTCTAAGGATATGAAAAAAATAATCTATGCAAATACTCTTTTGGTTCCTGATGTGGTTATTCAGACAAAAGAAACAGGAACTAGGCATAAGGCTGCAGAAAGAACAGCCAAGCAATTTGAGACAATTGTTATTGCTGTCTCTGAAAGAAAAAATAAAGTTACTGTTTATTATAGAGATTTGAGATATGAGCTTGAGGAAAGTTCTGAAATTTTGAGAAGAGCTGCAGAAACTTTGCAAATTTTAGAAAAACAAAAAGAAATTTTTAATGAGCTTCTTTCTAATCTGAATATTTTGGAAATAAATAATCTTGTAACAATCAGTGATGTTTGTTCTATTTTACAAAGAGCAGAAATGGCTAATAGGATTTCTTCAATGGTTAAGAGATATCTTGTAGAACTTGGAAAAGAAGGACTTATTGTTAGCATGAGATTAAAAGAACTGACCAGACATCTTGCCAGAGAAAATGCACTTATTTTAAAAGATTATTTTGGATTAAAAGCTTCTAGAGCAGAAACAACCTTGAAAAATATGAGCTTTGATTTTTTATTAGAAAATCAGAATATTTCCAGAATGCTTTTTGATGAACTTCATGATAGAAATATTTCTCCGAGAGGTCTTAGAATTTTAGGAAAAACAGATTTATTTGAAAAAGATATCAAATTATTAATATCCACTTTTAAAGCTCTTGATAAAATATTAAATGCAGATGAAGAATCTTTGTTAAAAGTTTTTAAAAAGAAAGAATCTGTTGATTTATTCAACAGAGAAATAGATAATCTTAAAGAAAAAATAATGGTTGGGAAAAAAATATAAAATGCTTACAGAAAAACAACTAGATGAAATAAAAAAGCATTTGGAAAAAGCTCAAAATCCTGTTTTCTTTTTTGACAATGATCCTGATGGCTTGTGCAGTTTTTTGATTCTGAGAAGATATTTGGGAAGAGGAAAAGGTGTTGCTATAAAATCTTTTCCTGATTTAGATGCTGGTTATTTCAGAAAAATTAGAGAGTTAAATGCAGATTATATTTTTATATTGGATAAACCTATTATTTCTAAGAATTTTTTAAAAGAGGTTGAGGAAAATAATATCCCTCTTGTTTGGATAGATCATCATGATATTCAAGGAGAAATTCCTGATTTTATTTTTTATTATAATCCTTATCTTGGAGAAGATAAAAGCAACGAACCTGTTACTTATTGGTGTCATAAAATAGCTCAGAAAAAGGAGGATATTTGGATTTCTGTAGTTGGATGTATTTCTGATAAATTTGTCCCGGGATTTTATAATGAATTTGAAAAACAATACCCAGAATTATCTGTTTCTTACAAAAATGCATTTGATATTTTTTACAAATCCCGGATAGGAAAAATTGCTAAAATATTTAGTTTTGCTTTAAAAGATAGAACTACTAATGTGGTTAATATGTTAAGATTTCTGATGAAAATAAATTCTCCTTATGATGTTTTAGAAGAAAATTCAAAGAACTTTACAATGCATCACAGGTTTAATCACATAAATCTAAAATATGAAAAACTATTAAAAAAAGCAGAAATAGTTGGCAAAACTTCTGGCAAAATTCTTTTTTTCCAGTATGGCGGAGATTTGAGCATTAGTTCTGATTTGTCTAATGAATTGAGTTATAAATATCCAAGGAAAGTAATTGTTGTGGTTTATGTTTCTGGAGTAAAAGCAAATATTTCTATAAGAGGAAAAAATATTAGAGATTTGGTTTTGAAGTCTATTGAGGGTTTGGAAAATGCTACTGGTGGAGGGCATGAAGACGCTGTTGGTGCACAGGTGAAAATTGAGGATTTAGAAGTTTTTAGAGAGAATTTGAATGAGTTGGCGGGATAGGATAAATTTAAATATATGTTATACTTTTATTCTTTATGGGAATTGATGTGGCTGAAAGAGTTGAATCTGTTTCATCTAAAATTACTGAACCAAAATTTAGAGATATTTCTACACTTACATATGAACAAAGGACAGATCCAGATTATCATTTAAAGAAATTGCAAGAACTTGCTGGAGAATATAATTTTGATGTTACATGTAGTAAATGTCATCATTGTCGTTAGGCTATTCCTAAAAGAGCTTTAATTATTATAAATCCTATTATTGAAATTATTATTATCTTAATTATATCTAATATAACATCTGTAGGATCATTTCTTCTTACCATTTAAAATTGCCTCTACTCTTGAAAGCCTATCATATATTATAAGTTTTTCGTTTAATTTCTTTTGTTCTAATTTTTGACTATCTAATTCCTCCTCAACTTCTCTTATCCTTTTATGAAGAACCAAAATTATAATAAAAATAAATAATAATGAGATTATTAAAATAATATAAATAGTTGTAATATCATTAAAATCAAATCTTTTTAATAAGTCAGTATAAGTAGAAAATATTGCAATAAATATACCCATAATTGATCCAATTATAATTATAATAATATCTTTTGAAGTTAGTGCCATTTATTATTAATTTAGATTATCTTAATAAAAATTTATGTGATTAATTAACAACCAAAATTTTTATAAACTACATCTTCTTATATTTTATATGGAAACTAAGCATAGATTTGCAATATGGAATTGTTCATGCAAGTTTGGCTTAGTGACAATTAAATATCCTTAAATTCAATTCAGTTTTCTTTTGGGTCTGAATTGGATTGAGTTTTATTCTTAAACAATTTGGGCTTGAAAGATTTCTGCTTTGTCTTTTTGGAATTTGAGAAAATAAAATGACAGGAGAGATAAAACAAAGAATGGAAACAGAAGTTGTAGAAAAAGAGTTAAGTTATTTGATGGAATTGACTCTTAGATTAGAGAATGAATTAAATAGTGTAATATTAAGAGAAAATTAGCTTGATGATAAAATGATTGAAATATGTTATTTGGAGATTTGTTAATATGTCTAAATCCTAATTAGTTTCTCCCGTAAGGAACCAAGGTTCCTTGACGTTCAACTTCCTTTAAATTACGCTCAAGGCTGATTACATCGCAAGAATAATTTGTTAGTTAATGATAAAACCCCTGAAAATTTTTAATAGTTATATTTAAGATTTAGTGGATAATAAATTTCTTGATGAAATATCATGGCGAAGCCTGATATGAAATAATTAAATGATATTCCGCTTTTAATTCAATAACTCTTACCAACATAAACCCAATAAACAGCTGGCTTGCCACAGATAATGCATTTTTTGTTTTTGATAGATTCGTTATCTGGGTCTATGAAAAGAACCTTTGCCCCTGCTGTATCTGCTTTTAAAATTTCCTCGCATTTAAGAGAAGAACAAAGAGGAACTTTTACCATTTTCTTTTCTTTGATGAATTTAATCATTTCTTTTTTATTTTCTGTTTTTTTAATAGAATTTTTTAAAAGTTTTTTTGCATCCTGATAAAGCTCTTTTTGAATCTGTTCTAATAGTTTTGGAATCTCTTTTTTCAAGTCCTTTATTTTTATTGCATATTTTTTACTATCATTTCTTTTTACAACTATTGCTGATTTTTTCTCTAAGTCTTTTGGTCCTATTTCTATTCTCAGTGGAATTCCTTTTAATTCCCATTCATTATATTTCCAGCCAGGAGAATAATCTTCTCTCTTGTCTAATATTGGAGAAAAATTTGATAAGGATTTTTCTATGTTTTGTGCTTCTTTAAGTATTTTATTTTTTGTTTTGTCAAATAAGATAGGGATTATCACAATTTTATTCTCTGCTAATTTGGGTGGAATTATCAATCCCCCATCATCACTATGAATAGCAAACATTGTTCCAAGCATTCGTGTTGATATTGCGTAAGTATTTTGCCAGACATATTCTTCTTTTTCTTTTTCATCTTTAAATTTTATATTATATGCTTTTGCAAAATTCTGGCCATCATGATGACAGCATGGGCCTTCTATAATTCTTCCATTTGGTAATGCATAATGAATTTTTTCAGAGAAAACAGCTCCCGCAAATTTTTCTTTTTCTGTTTTTCTTCCATAAATTCCTGGAAGAGCCATAAATTCTTCTACCACTTCTTCATAAATTTTCCTCAATTTTTTTATTTCTTCTAAAGATTCTTTTTGTGTTGCAAATGCTGTGTGCAGCTCATTCCATAAAAATTCTCTTGTTCTGAAAAAAGGAACAGGATTATTAAATTCCCATCTTACAACATTATTCCACATATTGTATTTCAAAGGCAAATCTCTCCATGAACGAATCCATTTAGAAAAAGATTCATACATTATTGCTTCTGATGTAGGACGTATTGCTAATTTTTCGTTTAATTTAGTATTTCCTGCCTGTGTTACCCAGGCAACTTCTGGAGTAAATCCTTTAACATGTTCTTGTTCTTTTTTAAATGCCTTTTCTGGAATAAATAAAGGAAAATAACAATTTTTTATTCCTAATTTTTTAAATCTTTTATCACATTCTTCTTTTATTTTTTCCCAAATTTGAAAAGATAATGGACGAAAAACAATGCAACCAGAAACATCTGTGTAATCTGCTAATTCTGATTTTATTATTAATTGCTGATACCATTCTGAAAAATTTTCTTCTTTTTTTGCGGTTATTCCTTCTTGTGATTTTTTTTCTTTTGACATTTTATATTAAAGTTGAAAGGGTTTATTAAATTAAGGTTTGAGCTTTAATCCAATTGATTTTAACACCTTATTCATTTCACTTTCCATAATTTCAAATTTTTTATTACTTAAAAATTCCTTATTTTCAAGTTCTTGCTGAAGTTTTCTTTTTAATCCAGTTTTTATCTTCTCTTTATCTTGATTGTTCCAGTTTTCTCTTTTTGACACTTTTTCTGCCTGTTTAATTAATACTTCTGCATCTTTTGAATATTTTTGGGCATAGATTTCATTTTCATTGACAATACTTCCTATTTTGTGCCTGAGTGCTATTGCAAGAATATTGATTAATTCCTGCATATTTCTCTTTTTTGACATTTTATTTATTCTTCAAATTTTTTTGTATTTCTTTTAAATTTATTCTAATTATGCTCCTTAAATTTTTTAATATTTCTTTATTAATTGGTTCGTTATTTTTTATTTGAGAGTATAAAAATTCTCCTAGTAGAGATTTTAATTTAGCATTTATCTCAGTGGGATTTAAACTCTTATTTTCTAAAAATTGCTTTATTGTTATTAATCTTCTTAAATTATCATAAAAAGAACGGCTGTTTGCAATTATTTTTAACAAATCTTCTGGCATCATCAAAAGAAATTTTATATGGTTTTTATCTATTGTAGTGTTTAAAGGCAAATCAAACTTTTTATTGGAAATATAATAATAAAACATGCTCCTTGTTAATGGGCAGATTTTTAATAAATTCAAAAAAGAGTTTTTTGGAATAATAACTATATGAAATTTTAATGGAAATTCTTTTATGAGATAATTATAGATTTTTTTTTCTAAATTTTCCTGTTTTTGGTTTGTTATTATAACCAAATCAATGTCTTTGTAATCTATTTTTTCTGTTAAAAATGAGCCAACTATGAATATTTGTTTAATATTTGGGAATGTGATTAAATGAGAAAAGATTTCTTTAATCAGCTTTTCTTTAAATTCTCCTAGTCTTTGAAGGTTTTTTGAGTGGTAAATTTCATTTTTCTTTTTTAATAATTTTACTTTTACTATATCTCCTACTTCAAAAACAGATTGCATTTCTTTTGGGATATAAATCTGGTTAAACCTGCTTCCTTTCGAGACTCTGTGTTCAAATTCCATAATACATATTTAGTACGTACTATTTATAAATCTTGCTGTCATAAACTCTTTGTTTTTTATATTTAGAATTTGGCTATTTTCCATAATCGATTAGAATATAAATATAGATTAACTTATCAAACTTTGATTTAATGCTTTATTTGCAATAGCATTAATTGCATTTTCCAAATAATTTGATTCAAGAGCAAATCCTAAACTTTCTCCTCCACCTACCTTGAAATTATTTATTCCAATGACTTTTCCTTTTTTATTTATTAAAGGACCTCCTGAATTTCCAGGATTTAATGCAGCGTCTGTTTGAATATAAATATTCCTTTCATTTAATCCTGTTCTGTGAATGCCTGAAACAATTCCTTCTGAAACAGAAAATTGAAGCCCTAAGGGATTTCCTATTGCAATAACTTTTTCTCCTACTTGAATATCGTCAGAATTACCTAATTTGAGATAATTATAATTTCCAGAAATTTTTAATAATGCCACATCTAGACCTGCATCATAATCAATTAATACAGCTTCTATTTTTTGTTGGCTTGAAGTAAGAGCCCATACCTGATGTCCTCCTGACAATATATGCGCATTTGTTACAATATAACCATCATTTGTTATTATAAATCCTGTTCCTTGTGCTACATCTGTTCTTATTGTTACAACAGCAGGAATAGCATCTTCTATTATTCCTGAAAAATCAGAACTTGCAGAAGCTTTTAATTCATTTAATTGTGTTCCCAATGTTTCTTGAGTGGATAATAAATTAGAAGTTAATTCATTTAATTTACTTTGAGTATCTACTTGAAATTCTGTTATTTTTGAATTTAAGGAGTTATAATTTACTTCTACTTTTACAAATAAAAAATAAATTAAAACACTATTTGCTATTAATGCTATTATAATTATTGAGCTAAATCCTCCAATCATAATTTTGTGGTGTCTTTTTAATGCCATCTTTTTATTTTTTCCCCAAAACCCTACCCGCAACCTCACTCGTCACTGGATTACCTACCTTCTCTCGTGAAATTGCTCGCCCATCCTTAAATAATTAAGGATTTAAACGGATTTGATAAGAATATTAAAATAATAACATATAAAAATCTAACTACCTCTCTTTTTTAATGGGCTCGTAGGCTAATGGATAGACCAACAGGTTTCGGAACGAGAATAATTAAAATCGTTGAAAAACCCTGTGAATGGAGGTTCGAATCCTCCCGAGCTCATTTTTTAATAAAGTTTTTAATAGCTACTTTCTTAGATTAAATATAGAAAGAGGAAAGAATGTTGTTCTGGCTTTGATGATAGTTGTAATTCTGGGATTAAGTTTTTTTGTTATAGAAAAATCAATTACCGGCAATATTATTTTTGTAGGACCTTACAAAGTTTATGAGGGAAAAAATAAAGATGTTAAGATTGGAAGTAATATTTATAATATTGAGGTAAAATCTTTTTTAAATTCAAATACTGCTATTCTTAATGTTGCAGGAACAAGTCAAGAAGTTACAGAAGGTTCAACTTCTACTATTGGGAACTTACAAATTAAGGCAATTTATATTTCTTCAAAAACAGGAGGGTTAGATAAGCCCTATGTAAAATTTAGTGTTGCAGAATTTTTAGATAAAAAGGCAGAATGGGAATTTGAAGTTATTTAATTTAACTCGGTATTTTTATTAAACATAAACTTCAATAATTTGGGCATTAACTTTGTATTTTTTGAGAAGATTTGCTATATCTTCCCTGTATTCTATTGGAATCATTATGCTGCTTTTACCAATTTTTTTTCCATTTAAATTTTCTATTAAACCACTATATCTTTTATCTTTAACTTTAAAACCATATATTTTGTTTAGAAAAGCCCCTCTATTTTTTGCAATTTTATCCCAAAATATAATAATTTGTTTTTTCCCTTTTGCAGAATTAAAATTATATTTTCCATAAAGAACAATACCTGTACTTTCTATGCTTTCTTTTAGGTTTTTCCACTTATCTAATTTCCCCATAATCAAATTTATTTTATTATCAATTCCCTTTGTTTTAAACAATAAAGCTTCTCTGCTCTTATAAAAATCAATTATCAATTTTTCTAATTCATCTTTTGTCTTTTTATTTTCTTTTTTTAATTCTATGAATATATCTATATCACTCTCTTTATTTGCTTCATTTTTTGCAACAGAACCAAAAAGGATTATTTTTTCTATATTCTTTTTATTCTTTGAATTCATTAATATAAATGATGCAAAATAACTAGCATAGGCTTTAAGCATTTTCCACCACCTTTTTTAGATTAAGGAATAAATTTATTTTTTCTTTTAACATTTTTTCTGAAACAAGTTTTCCATAGGCTATCTCATTTCTTTCTTTTTCTATTTTGTATGCAGCATCTAAAATTTCATCAATCTCTTTTAAATTTTCAATTGGACAGACTATTTGATTAGAGATTAATTTTTTTACATTCTCTTTTTTCTTTTTTAACCAGAGATGATTTATTTTTGCTCCACTTTTTAAAACATTTTGTTTTTTTAGATAATTTTCAATTAAATTAACTGCTCCTAAAGAAAGAGAAAATGCAAGCCTTCTTTGATGACTAACAATTCCTTTATTATCTTCTAATGCAGATTCTATTTCATCTAAAACTTCTTTAATAATTTCGTTTTCCATTTTAAGACACTTATCTTAATAGTTTTAAGACACTTGACTTTAAATAGTTTTCCATTTTAAGACACTTATCTTAATAGTTTTAAGACACTTGACTTAACTATTATTTTAACTCTCTTATCAAAACATCTTTGGCTGTCTTGTAGTCTGCCCTCTTATTGCTTAATTTCATAACTTGTCCAATTAAGAAATTCAAAGATTCTTGTTTTCCTGATTTGAAATCTTGAACTGCTTGGGGATTTTGCTTTATGACTTGTTCAACTATTTTTTGGATTTCTGATTTGCTTGAAATAATTGAATGTTTTTTAGATTCTTTTTTAGGAGAAGAAGATTTTGGTATCCAAGTTCTTAAAATATCTTTTGCTTTTAGTTCTGTTATTTCTTTTTTTTCTAGAAGAGTTAATAATTCTATAAAATGTTCTGGCAGGATATTTACATCTTCTAGTTCTTTTTTATTGTAATTCAACACAGATAAAAGTTCTATTGTTACCCATGGAACAGCTATTTTTGGATTTATTTTTTTTACTATTTCTTCAAAAAACTCTATTAAGTCTAGTTTTTTTGTTAGAATTTCTGCGTGTTTTTTTTCTATTTTGTGTTTTTTGATTAATTTGTTTAATTTTTGTTTTGGAGTTTCTGGAAGATTTTGTTTTAATTTATTTATTCTTGTTTTTTCTATTTTTATTATTGGCAAATCTGGTTCTGTAATGAATCTGTAATCTTCTGCTTGCTCTTTTGTTCTCATTCTTGTTGTTGTGGCTTTAGCTTCATCAAATCTTCTTGTTTCTTGAATTTTTGCAACTCCTTCTTTCTTTTGTCTTTCTATCTCTATTTCTATTGCTCTTTTGATATTATTTATTGAATTGACATTTTTTATTTCAACTCTTTCACCATGGAGTTCTGGGAGAGAAACATTTACATCTGATTTTATTCCTGAATTTTTATCAATTGCTTTTATATAACTTAATGTTAAAATTAATTGTTTGAGCCAATCTACAACCTGCTCGCTTGATGTAAAATCTGGTTCTGTCACAATTTCAACCAAAGGAGAACCTGAACGATTATAGTCTATTTCTCCTGTTTTTGGATTCCATGCAGCAGGGTCTTCTTCTAAGTGAACTTCTGTTATTCCTATGTTTTGAAATTTTCCATTAACACCGACGGGAATTGCATGTGTCCCTGAAATTGTGTCTTGATATCCTTTTGGCAAGTCTGGCCAGTCATAGTGCTTTCTTTGCCAAGAGAATTTTTCATTTATTTTACATCCTAAGATTAAAGCTATTTGGATTACCTTTTTTATTGCCTCTGAATTTGGAAGCATTGGTTTGCTTCCCGGCATCCCACAACAGATAGGGCAGATGTTTGTATTTGGTTTGAAAAATTTTAATCCATGCTCTGCTTTGCAAGTGCAGAATAGTTTTTCATTTGTGTCGAGGTAGCCGTGAATTTCCAAACCTATTTTTGGCATTTTATTTTAAATTGTATATTTATTTATACAATTGTATAATTTTTTATATATTTAAACTTTTGAGTTTTGGGCTAGAGATAATTTATTAAGTTATTGGAAATGTTTTTATATCTCTTCTTCATTTTATTCTTATGAAAATACAAGCTTCCCCAGGAGATTATATTCAGATTGACTTAATGAAAAAAGAATATAAAGGAACTCTTTTGGAGACGCCGAAAGATGAAAAAGGCATTATTATGCTTAAATTAGATTCTGGTTATAATATTGGGGTTATTCAAAAAGAGATTAGAAGTTTTAAATTGATTAAGAGAGGAAAAGAAACAGAAGAAGAAATTGAAATAAAGAAAGATAAAAACAAACCAAATATTGCAATGATAATTACAGGAGGAACAATTGCTGCTAGATTAAACCCTAAAAAAGGAGGTGTTGATTGGTTAGATACTCCTGAAAGCCTGTTTAAATTTTATCCAGAAATATTTGAAAAAGTTAATGTTGTGAAAATAGAAATTCCTTTTATGAAAGCTTCTGAAGATATGGATTATAAAGATTGGAAAAAAATTGCAAGAGTTGCTGTAAAATTATTAAATGATAATAATATACAGGGAATTATAATTACTCATGGAACTGATTTTTTGCATTATACTTCTGCTGCTTTGAGTTTTTTTCTTAAAAATTTGAATAAGCCGGTTGTTTTGACTTATAGTCAGAGAAGTATTGATAGGGCTAGTTCAGATGCTAATTTGAATCTGCAATGTTCTGCTATTGCTGCTATTTCTGATATTGCAGAAGTATTTTTAGTGGGACATGCAACAGGAAATGATGATTTTTGCTATGCAATGCCTGGAACAAAAGTCAGAAAATTGCATAGTTCAAGAAGAGATGCATTTAAAGTTGTTAATTCAAAACCATTTGCAAAAATATCTCCAGAGTTTATTGATAAAATTTCAGATTATAATTTGAGAAATAAAAATAAAGTAAAAGTGGATGATAAATTTGAAGAAAAAATTGCTTTGTTAAAAGTTTATCCTGGTCAAGACCCTGAAATATTGGATTATTATTTGAAAAAGAAATATAAGGGAATTGTTTTAGAACTTTGTGGTTTAGGACATGCTCCAACTATGAGAGCAAGAAAAGGATGGACTAAAAAATTAAAAGAAGTTCAAAAAAAAGGATTAATTATTTGTGCAACAGCTCAAACAATTTATGGAAGATTAGATCCTTTGGTTTATTCTAATGGAAGAGAAATTTTAGAAACAGGAGTTATTTATTTAGAAGATATGTTGAGTGAAACAGCGTTGATAAAACTTGGCTGGGTGCTAGGGCATAAAGACTGGGCTAAGGATAAAAAAATTGTAAAAGAAAAAATGCTGCATAATTTTGCAAGAGAATTGAATGATAGGTTGGAGGATTGAAAGAAAATTATATAAAGTCTAAGAACTTATTAGTTTAAATAAAATGATGAAAGAATTAGGTAATTTGGTGCTAGAAAATTGGGCAGTGATACCTTTAGCAGTTGGAATGGGTGTAGCAGTTTTTGGAGTTGGTGAAGCTGGTTATGGTGCTTGGAGGGGTTATTTAAATGATCCAAATGCTTTAAGTACTGTAATGAAGGGCACATTTATGACTGCATGCGGATCTGCAGGAACTATATTCTCATATAAATTATATGAATTTCTTAGTTAATAATTTATTTTATGATAGGTTGGAGGAATAATTATCTTCTACTTAATTTTCTTTCCATTAAAAGTTTTTTAATCTCTTGTATTTCTTTTTCTGCTTTTCTATTAACAGCATAATCATATTGAGATCTTAATCTATCTCTTTGGTTTTCTCTATTTTGTGACATTAAAATTATTGGAGCTTGTATTGCTGCAAGGCAAGATAATGCAAGATTTAACAAAATAAAAGGATATGGATCTATAAAATCTCCTTTTAAATATTTTAATAAAAACATACCATTTGTTAACACCCATATTGCTAAAAATACAAAAAATAATATTATAAAAATCCAGCTTCCTGCCCATTTTGTAATAAAATCTGCTGCTTTTTGTCCAAAAGTTCTTGGAACTAATAATACAGGATGTTGTTTTGAAACAAATAAATTGTAATTATTTATAGAATTATTTTTCTCCTCTTTTTTCATAAAAAGCTATAGAATTGTTTTTTTATAAAAGTTTGGTTTTTAAAAAAATTTAATAATAGAGTTTTCTATGTTTTATTATGGAAGATAAGAAAATAGATTATGAAAAAATTGGTTTTAAATGCGGGTTAGAAGTTCACCAGCAATTGGATTCTAAAAAACTTTTTTGTAAATGTGCTTCTATTTTGAGAAATGAAGAACCGGATTATACTATTACTAGAGAGCTTCATGCTGTTGCAGGAGAAGAAGGTAGTGTAGATATTGCTGCAGAATATCAGGCATCTTTGGAACAGGAATTTGTTTATCAAGGATATTATGAAAATACCTGCTTGGTTGAATTAGATGAAGAACCTCCGCATGAAATTGACAAAGATGCTTTGAAAATAGCACTTCATATTGCACTTTTATTTAACTGCAAAATTTTGCCTGTAACTCAAATTATGAGAAAAACAGTTATTGATGGTAGTAATACTTCTGGATTTCAAAGAACTGTTCTTATTGCAAAAAATGGCTGGATTGAAACAGAAAATGGAAAAGTAGGAATAAGTGATGTTATTCTTGAAGAAGATGCTGCAAGAATAGTTGAAAAAACAGATAATCAGGTAACTTATAGGTTGGATAGATTAGGAATTCCTTTGGTTGAAGTAGTTACTAGCCCTGATATAAAAAATGCTGAACAGGCAAAAAAAATTAGTTTGAAAATTGGAGAGATTTTAAGAAGTTGTAAGGTAAGAAGAGGAATCGGAACAATAAGACAAGATGTGAGTGTTTCTGTTAAAAATGGAGAAAGAATAGAAATGAAAGGTGTTCAGGACCCTAAATTAATTATCCAAACTATTAATTCTGAAATAAAAAGACAATTAGAATTAGTTGGGAAGAAAAAATCTAAATCAGAAGTAAGAAGAGGAAATCCTGATGCAACAACCACTTTTTTAAGACCTATGCCTGGAAAAGCAAGAATGTATCCTGAAACAGATTTGCCTCTTTTGAAAATATCCAGGAATATGATTAATGAAGCTAAAAAAACTCTTCCTAGGTTGAGAACAGAGATTGAAGCAGAACTAAGAGAAACAGAATTAAATAAAGAAATGATTAAACTTTTATTAAAAAAGAACATGCTTGAAGAATTTAAAGAGCTTTTACAAGTTCTCGATAACCCTAATTTAATAGCTAAACTTTTGTTAATTTATCCTATGGAAATAGCTAAACACGAGGATGTTTCTCTTGAAAGAGTAGGGAAATTCTTGAATAAAGATGTTTTGGTATTTCTTCTTGAAAAAATCAAAGAGAAAAAGATTTCTGAATTTCATTTAAAGCAAATTATGACTAGAATTGTTAAAGGAACCAATCCAGAAGATGCTATGACTCTTAAAAAAGAAGATATTAATATTATTGAGGAGTTTGTTCTTAAATTGATAAAAGAAAAGCCTGGATTGAGTGAAAATGCTTATATGGGGCTGATAATGAAAGAATTTAAAGGAAAGATTTCTGGGAAAGAGGCTATGGATTTGATTCATAAACATCTTTAGTTGTAACTTAGAAGTAGTTAAACATAGAAAGATTTATAAATACAAAAATTATAGATTTTTATGGAAAAAGACATTTCACTTAATGAAAAACCTTCTTTTAAGTTGGAAAACCATGAAAAACCCTGGAATACCTCTGAAGAGTCTTTTCAAAATGTGGGAAAAGAACAAGTAGATTCACTTAGAAAACTTATCAAAGAAGTTAATGAACAAATTCAGCACAGAGAATTTCTTAGCAAAAACATATTTCAAGAATGTGAAAAGCTCAAGACAGAAATAAACAATTTTATTGCAGAAAGCAAAGCTGTTGATCCTACTGATTCAAAAGAAAGAACTGCTTTGAGACAAAAGCAGGTGGATTTAGCAGAACTTCAGATAAATGAAAAGATTTCTTGCTGGAAAGATATTGCATTGCATAAAAAAGAACTTAGAGAATATCAGAAAGAGCTTGAAGACAGGGAAGAAAGAATGAGCATGCTTGACAAGATTTTGGAGGAAAAATAAAATGATGCACAAAAGATATCATGGAACACATTTTAGAAATTTAATAGGAGATAGTCACAATCCAGATGAAAGAACTGGAGATTATACTTCAAGAGAAATTGTGCAATTACCTCGTTGGATGAGAAAAGATGTTAGAACTGTTAATGGAATTAAAGTTGATGAGTGTGGTGTTAATTTAGGGTATAATAATAAATTTCTTGTTTGGAGCACTAAATAAGAAGAAAATAAAAAATGATGCAAAAAATATCAATTGAAGAATTATGCATGAAGCTCAAACCTATATTTGGAAAAAAGATAGACGAGCTTTATCTTAGATATACTCTTGCAAATTCTTCTGAAGAAAGAGCAGAAATAGAGCACATAATCAATATTTTGTACTACAAAAATTTAAGCAAACTTTTAGATGAGAAAGTTTTGTTAGAACCTCCTGTAAAAGAAGCTGTAAATGGAGAATATCCTTTAGCAATGGTTAGTTATGCTGACAAGAAATTATTTCCTTTTGCATTAAGAGAGCAGGACTGGATAAGACATGTTTGCATAAGTGGTATGAGTGGAAGCGGTAAAACAACTTTAGCATTCCATATACTTAATAATTTTCTAAAAAAAGACAAGCCTTTTTTGGTTTTTGACTGGAAAAAATCCTTTAGACCTTTGGTTCTAATTGACCCAGAAATAATGATTTTTACTGTTGGAAAAGATTCTGTTAGCAATTTATTCAAGATGAATATTAACCAGCCTCCAAAAGATGTTTCTCCAAAAGAATGGATAAATGTCTTGTGTGATTTATTAACAGAAAGTTTTTTTGTTTCATTTGGTGTTCATAAAATTCTTTTAGAAACATTAGATGATGCATTCAAAGAATGGGGAATTTATCATGGAAGTGAAAACTATCCTACCTGGAATCATATTAAATGGAAACTTGAAGAAAAACTTAACAAGGCAAAAGGAAGAGAGGCAGGATGGCTTGAAAGTGCATTAAGAATTGCTTCTGTATTAACTTTTGGAGATTTTGGAAAAGTCTGCAATTACAAAGGAGAAGATGCATTCAAAGTAGAGGATTTATTGAAAAAGAAAGTTATATTTGAATTGAATTCTTTAGGAAATATAGAAAAAAAATTCTTTTGCGAATTTATCTTGACTTATATTTACAAATTAAAAAAAGCAAGCCAAAATTTTACACATGAGAATTTTGACCATGCTATTATAGTTGATGAAGCACATAATATTTTCTTAAAAGCAGATACTCATTTTACAAAAGAGTCTGTTACAGATATGATTTATAGGGAGTTAAGAGAATACGGAACTTCTTTGATTTGCCTGGACCAGCATATTTCAAAATTAAGCGATACTGTCAAGGGTAATAGTGCTTGTAATATTGCATTTCAACAGCAATTGCCTCAAGATATTTATGATATAAGCGGAATAATGCAGCTTAAAGAAAGAAAAAGCTTTTTTTCAATGCTTCCTGTTGGAACAGCTATTGTTAAATTATCTGAAAGATATACTCATCCTTTTTTAGTAGAAGTTCTTCCTGTAAAATTAAGAGAAGAAGAAGTTACAGACCAGAATATTCAAGATAGAATGAAATGCATTATGATTGGAAGAGATATTGAAAGTGGAAGAGATAAAGAATTTACTAAAGATTTGATTGGAGAGCCTGTTATTGAGACAGAAAAAGATAGTTTACTTAACTCCATTGACAATCCAACCCAACTCCCAACCTCACTCGTCACTGGATTACCTGTCCTCTCTCGTGAAGTTGCTCGCCCAACTCCCAAAAATATTAATAAATTAACCAACGAAACTATTAATAGATTAAATTATCCTTCAGAAAAATCGCTTACTCCAACTAATGAAACAAAATTTGTTTTACCCAAACAAGAAATTGAATTTAA
>Ga0180009_10002767_pt1 | contig 20455 bp, 19 predicted proteins | sample OS_PC_MetaG_FD_123537 | JGI IMG/M metagenome (GOLD analysis project Ga0180009, IMG submission 123537) | Groundwater microbial communities from the Aspo Hard Rock Laboratory (HRL) deep subsurface site, Sweden - OS_PC_MetaG | ecosystem: Environmental > Aquatic > Deep subsurface > Groundwater...
CTAACCTTCGATACTTCTTATTTTGCGGAAACAAACTTGAACATTACTGTTCCGCAGTCAGGACACTTGGCTTTTACAAAAGGTCTACCGTTTTTAGCGGTTCCGTGCTCACAGCTGGCATCATCGACATCCTTTTTAGCGCGACATTTTACACAGTAGAAAACCATTCTTACTTTCACCCCCTTCCAAAGCAGGAAAATTCAAGTAGGCACAATATAACATGGTCCAGGCAGGAATTGCAAGTGAAGCTCTCTTGAGGTAACGTCTGGAGGAAAATTTCCGTTCTCCGTCGTTCTGAACCAATGGTGATGGAAGGTCTTCCCTCGTCATTCTGAGCGTAGCGAAGAATCCCCTAATCTTCGGGTGATTCGTTCTCTAAAAGGGGATCTGTCTGCTCGTCTCGCTAAGCGGTCGAAGCGGGCCTGTATCTACACCACACCCCCGGGGTGACCTGCCTGCCGGCAGGCAGGGCTTTTGGCTCCCCGGGGGTGGGTTAATTCGATCCAGGATCGTGATGGTCTCTATCTTTCGAGTTCCTCGGCCTGAGCCAAGTTGAATTTTTTTGCGGATCCCCTTTTCAAAAGGAGAGAGGTAGATACTTTGTGACAGTTGAGGTTATGAGGTTATATGATAGAGCTAAAGTTATTAAAACCAAAAAACATGTCAGGAGAATCTTCTGAAATACCAATAAAAGATAGCAGTAAAGAAACAATCCGAGGGATTACTTATGAAAGAATACCCTTTCCCACAGAAGGGAGATTTGTTAGGTCTTTTCTGGAAGCTCATCCAGAGATTGCTTTAACGAGAGATTTATGGCCAGACTTAATTGAGACGAACAGAAGTCGTCCCGAAGCAACGATATTATTTGCTGGATTTAAGAGATGGAACACAGAGGGCATGATGAGGGGACGAACTGTCCACAAGTTAGCTGAACAGCTTGATGATACGATCGGGTTCATTGACTGGATGACTACTACTCATATTGAAGAATTGGTGGCTCGTGGGTTGGCTGATCACTTTGAGGATTGTGGATACCAAGGCGTCAAATTATTTGGGGTGTTTCACAGGGGCTATTTTGCCCTTAGGTTGACTAACACACACCAGGCTAACACACACCAGGTGTGTGTTAGGTTGACACATCGGGAATTATTTTCAAAATACCCTACATCAGATGTGGGAAATTCTTCGGGCGCATTATAATCTTGAGCAGTTCGACGAGTTTGCCCTGAGTGAGCCGAAGGGCTCACTGTTGAACTTGTCGAAGGATTATAATCCTGGGGTTTTGTCGAAGGAGTTGAGAAGAATGGTTAAAACGGGTTCTCGGCAAGCCTTTGGCTCTGAGCCAAAGTCGAGGGCCTCGAACGTAAGTTTTCCGAGTAACCCTTTCCGGAGCAACCCCCGGAAGTCGGATCAGTTTCTTTTTTCCTCCGGAATGTTTCAGAGGCCCGAAAGCAGGACAGCCAAAAAAGTATTTTTCTATTAATCCTTGGGTACAATAAACATCGAAACTCTAACTCTTTTGTTGACACAATCGACTTTCTGACAGTACAATTAAGTTAATCATGCTTGATAGGGTTTTGTTTATTCTGCTTTTGGTTTGGAACTTGGTTAGCACCTCTTTTATTTTTTTGCTGGTTTTTTATTACCGTCGCTTGACTAAAGGGGTCAAGCAAGGTAATCTTAAAAGAATTTTGAAGTCGCTTTTAAAACAGGGAAAGCTTTCTGAAGAAAATTTTAAAGAGCTGGAAAAAAGGATTGTCTGTTTGGAAGGGGAAGAGAAACTTTCTCTGAAAAAGATAGGCTTAGCCAAGTTTAATCCTTTTTCGGAATTAGGAGGAGATCAAAGTTTTTCCTTAGCGTTATTAAACCGGAAAGACAGCGGGATTGTCGTTACCAGCCTTCATGGTCGCCAAACTACCAGGATTTATGCTAAACTGGTCGACGGCAAAAAGGAAAAAGTAAAGTTTTCGGCAGAAGAATCTGAGGCGATTAAAAAAGCTTTATAAACCTCATTTCATTAAAATGAATAATAAAACTAAAATTTTGTTATTTGGTTTTGGTCTTTATTTTCTAAGCACAGGCTTGTCTTTTGCCGCTTTTTCCAAGACGGATTCGATTTCCTCAATGATCTCTCCTGTCGGTGATCAGAAAACCAAAGAGGACGAGCTTAGCCAGGAACAGATTTTCTTTACCGGTCCGAGAGACCAGGAGTGCCCTATTAACGGAAAGAAATATACTAAAGAACAATTAGCCATTTGGGAGAAGAAAAGGCCTTTGATGGTGATGGTTGAGAACCATGAAAATTCCCGGCCCCAATCAGGATTATCCCGGGCAGATGTGGTTTACGAGTCGGTGGCAGAGGGCGGTATTACCCGCTTTTTGGGGGTTTATTATTGCGAAGCTACCGAGCCTTATTCCGGCAAATATGATCTGGGTCCGGTTAGATCGGCCAGAACTTACTTTCTGGATTGGGCTTCGGAATATTCCGATTATCCTTTGTATGTTCATGTCGGCGGAGCCCACTGCAGTTCTAACGGCAGTTACTGTACTACCGACAAAAGGGCCCAAGCCTTGGAGCAAATTGGCCAATATGGCTGGCTTGACCCCGACCATAGAAGCGATATGAACCAGTTTGCTCTTAGCTACCGGGAGTGTCGTCGGGAACCGGAGAGGACCGGAGAATCAAGGGCGACCGAACACACGATGTATTGTGACAGCAACGCTCTTTGGGCTAAGGCGGAATCGCGTGATTTGGCCGCAAAAAACAAAAGCGGCGATTCCTGGGATGAGGATTTCCGCCAGTGGAAGTTTAAAGATGAAGCCGCTTCAGTCAAAAGAGGCACCGTTTCAAAAATAGAATTCGATTTCTGGGAAAGTTATAGTGATTACCATGTTAAATGGGACTACGACAGGGAGAAGAATTTGTATTTCCGTTCAAACGGAGATCAGGATCAGAAAGACTTTATCAACAATCAGCCTTTGAGCGCAAAAACGGTAGTAATTCAGTTTACTAAAGAGATTGGTCCGGTCGATGAGCACAAGCATATGCTTTATACCACCATCGGCCAAGGCAAGGCTTTAATTTTCCGGGACGGAGAGGCTATTGAGGGCAAGTGGAGTAAAGAAACCAGAAAAGAGAGGACTGTCTTTACCGACTCTAAAGGAAAAGAAGTCGAATTCAACCGCGGCCGGATTTGGATTGAAATTCTATCAAATACTAACGAAGTGGACTACAATGAAGCCGGTTAAAACTCTTAAGAGAATTATTGTTTCCGAATCCCGCCTCAAGCTCCTGCAAATTTTTTTTTACAGTGTGGACGGAATGTTTTATGTCCGGCAATTGACCAGGCTGACAAAAGAGAAACTGAATTCAATCCGCCGGGAACTGCAAAACCTGAAAGCGGCAGGGATCTTGGAAAGCGAGTGGCGTGGTAACAAGCTTTTTTACTGGATAAATAAAAAGAACCCATTTTATCAGGAAATTTTAGCCATTATCATGAAGACAAAAGGTTTGGGGGGTAACCTGATTAAATACCGCCAAAAATTAGGCAAGATAAAATTTGTGATTTTTTCCGGCAGGTTTATAACCGGTTTTAGCAGCTTGGGAAAAAAGGATCTGATTGATCTTTTACTGGTAGGCAAAATTGTTTTGCCCGAGCTGGGAGTCTTGGTAAGAGAAGAGGAAAAAGTAAGAAGTTCGGAGATTAATTATACTGTGATGAATGAGACGGATTTTGCTTTCAGAAAGAAAAATAGAGATCCGTTTTTACTCCAAATCCTGCTCCAGCCCAGAATAATGATTATTGGCAGCGAAGAAGAAATGGTAAATTTCTAAAAATGAAAAACAGAAGGCTTCTTTTTTGGTCGATCTTATTAATCGCCCTCGTTTCTTTGCTGATAGATTTACCGACCAGCTACCGGTTGAAATTTAAAATAGGCTCTTTTAATTTCGATCAGGAAATCTCCAGACCGTTTGCCTTCCTGCGGCGTTTCAAATTAGTCAAAGGTTTGGATCTTGCCGGAGGGGTTCACCTGATGTTTAGGGCAAAAATGGAAGACGTTGGCCAGGAAGATCGTGACCGAGCGCTGATCTCTCTTAGGGACAATATCGAAAGGAGAGTCAATCTTTTCGGGGTCAGTGAAGCGGTCATCCAGACTTCCAGGGCGGCAGATCAGTATCGGCTGATTGTTGAATTGCCCGGTGTAGTTGATGTCGAGGAGGCGATCGACTTGGTTGGAAAGACGGCTCAATTGGATTTCAGGGAGTCGGTTGAAATTCCTCCGGAGGCGACTGAGTCGGCGACGATTTACGACCTTTTCGCTGGCAAAACCGGGCTAACCGGCGCGCATTTGGTCAGGGGTGAAGTTCAATTCAACCCCAATACCGGAAAGCCCGAGGTAGGCTTAGAGTTTAATGAAGAGGGTAAAAAACTTTTTGGCGAGATTACCAAAAGGAATGTTGAAAAGCCGTTGGCGATTTTTTTGGATGGTCTTTTAGTTTCCGCTCCCCAGGTAAAAGAGCCGATCACTGATGGCAAGGCGGCCATCAGCGGCGAGTTTGACCTAAGACAGGCAAAATCTTTGGTTTCACAATTGAACGCCGGTTCTCTCCCGGTTTCAATCGAGCTGATCGAGCGCCGTCAGGTCGGGCCGACTTTAGGTGAAGAATCGGTTCAAAAAAGTATGAGAGCCGGTTTGGTCGGCTTAGCAATTGTTGCCTTGTTTATGGCAATCTATTATCGCTGGCTTGGTATTTTGGCTGACGTCGGACTGGTAATTTATGCCTTGATTTCCTTGGCGGTTTACAAATTGATTCCGGTCACTTTGACTTTGCCCGGTTTGACCGGGTTTTTGCTCTCGGTGGGGATGGCGGTGGACAGCAATATCCTGATTTTTGAAAGGATGAAAGAAGAGCTTAAGCAGGGCAAACCTTGGAACGTGGCCATGGAGCTGGGTTTCGGCCGGGCCTGGGATTCGATTCGTGATGCCAATGTTTGTACCCTGATCATTTGTTTTTTGCTCTTTAATCCGTTCGACTGGGGTTTTCTTAATAATTCCGCTATGGTTCGCGGTTTTGCCGTAACTTTGTTTCTGGGAGTTTTCATCAGTATGTTTACCGGCATTATTGTTGCCAGGACCTTGTTAAGGGTTTTTGCCAGGAAAAAAGCATGAATAGTATCAAATGGACTAAATTAAATTGGCTGTTTTTTACCGTTTCGGCCCTGTTTATTTTGCCGGGGGTTTATTCTTTGATCCGCTGGGGGTTAAAACCTTCGGTTGATTTTACCGGAGGCACCTTGCTTGAAATTAGCGCCGACGGTCTAAACCGGCAGGAAGTCACCGAACTGATCGAGGGAAAAGGCTTGGGTTTAAAAAGTATTCAGTCGAGTGGGGACCGGTCTCTGCTCTTGCGTTTTGACTCCTTGGAAGAAGCCTCCAAGAATGAGCTTCTAAGTAGCATCGGGGAAAATTACGGTAATTTACCCGAAGTGGTTCGTTGGGAGTTTTTAGGTCCGGCTCTTGGACAGGAGCTTTTAACCAAGACGGGAATCAGTATCTTGTTGGCGGTTTTGGTAGTTTTGATTTATATCAATTTTCAGTTTAAAGAAAAAGCTTTCGGTATCTGCGCTATTTTGGCAATGCTCCACGACAGTCTGATCCTGCTGGGCTCGTTCAGTCTGCTGGGTCGCTTTTTCGGGGTTGAGGTGGACAGCCTTTTTGTCACCGCGGTTTTGACGATCCTTTCTTTTTCGGTCCACGATACCGTAGTTGTTTACGATCGGATTAGGGAACTTTCCAGGATAAATCCGAAAATGGCCTTTGAGGAAATTTCCGACTTGGCTGTCAGCCAAACCTTGGTCAGGTCAATCAACAATTCTTTAACCATTATTTTTATGTTGATAGCTTTGGTCTGGTTAGGAGGGGAAACAATCCGGAATTTTACCTTGGCTTTACTGATCGGCACTGTCGCCGGCACTTATTCTTCCACTTTTACCGCCGTGCCCTTGCTGGTAGTTTGGAAAAAGATTTTCAAGCGAAAGTGAAGCCTTCCCAATGTAATGTCGGGGTTTTCTTCGCCGAAAGCCCCCCCGTCATTCTGAGCGGTGCCCCGTACCAGGCGGTACAGGGCGGAGCGAAAAATCCCCGAGGGAGAGCAAATTGTTTGCCTCCTCTGAGGTGGACTCCCTAACCTTCCAGCTTCTTAATTCTTTCCATCAAGTATTTTCTTTTATTTCTCTCTTTGTCCTCTTCCACCTCTTCAAAAAGCTGTTTTAAAATTCGGCCCACTTCAGGTCCGGGCCCTATTTCTAAAATCTCCATCACGTCGTTGCCGCTAACTTTTAAATCGGCAACAGAAAACGGTTGTTTTTGAACTTCGACCAATCGTTTTTTAAACAAGTCAGTTCTCCAAGAGGTCTTAGGGACTCCACTGCCGACTCTGTCGCCGGTGCGGATCGACAGGATATCATCCAAATTTTCCTTGCCCACTCTTCTGATAAATCTGCGGATAGCGGCATCGGTCAGATTTTCATCCGGAGCAAACTGGTGCCAGCGCACCAGGCGCCAGAGCTTGTCTAGTTGTTTATTAGATAGTCTCAGCCGGAGGCCTATTTTTTTGGCGATTGCTGCGCCGACCACCTCATGGTTGTGAAAACTTCTGTCCTCTCCTTCGCCCTGAACCACGACTGGCTTGCCAATATCGTGAAGTAACGCCGCCAGTCGGGTTACCGGATTTTTGGAGTCGCAAAACCTGAGTGTTTCAATTGCGTGGGTCCAGACATCATGGATATGGTGTTTGGCTTGGTCTACCCCCCGCCCTTGGATCAATTCGGGCATCAGGTGTTGGAGCAGTCCGGAGTTAAAAAGCATTAAAAGCCCGTCAGCCGGGTGCTTGCTGGATAAAAGTTTAAAAATTTCAACCTGGATTCTCTCCCAAGCAATTTTTTCAATTAAACCAGCATTTTTCTCAATTGATTTGAAAGTATTCGGCTCAATAATAAAACCTAACTGGGTGGCGATCCTTACTGCTCGGAGCAGTCTTAAGGAGTCTTCTTTAAATCTCTGGTCCGGGTCGCCAACGGCCCGGATTATTTTTTTCTTTAAATCTTCCCGGCCGCCGGAAGGATCAACTATCTTTCGAATTTCGGATTTCGAATTTCGGATTTCAAAATTTATGGCAATCGCATTAATGGTCAGATCTCTTCTGGAGAGATCTTCCTCGATTGTCTTTCCCCAGCGGACCTGGTCGGGGCGTCTTTTATCGGAGTACCTTCCTTCGGTCCGGTAGGTAGTGATTTCCAAAATGTCATTTTTATTTTTGCCCATTACTACGCTGACAGTGCCGAATTTATTCTGGTAAAAGCTGTTTTTAGGAAAAAGAGCCAGGATTTGTTTCGGTGTGGCATTGGTGGCAAAATCCCAGTCCTCGATTCTGTGTTTAGTCAGCAGCCCTCTTGAGGAGCCGCCGACGACGAAAAGCTCAATCTTCGCTTTTTGGAAAACCCTAATTATTTTTTTAACCTTATCCGGTATTTCGTCTTTCTTAATTTTCATTTTATGATCAATACCCCATTATAACAGCCAATTTTGTTTCGGTCAGTTTTTAATTAAAAGCAAAATTTCTTGGTAAAATCACTTTGCAATCTAGTCAGACAAAAGTTCTAAAACGCCTCCCTTCTCTCCGTCATCCTGATCCGCCAGCTGGCGGATGATGACGAAGAATCCAGCGAAGCGTAATGTATTAATCTCAATGAGTAAATGGTTAAATGCATAAATGATCAAATGACTAAATATTAAATGTTAATATATTAATTGAAATGATCGACAAGAAATGGATTTTGCTTCATTCAAAAAAAGTTACCCGGCAAGTCGGTCCGGAAGAAGTTTTAAAAATCCTCCTTAAAAACAGGAAAATAGTTTCTTCAAAAAGAGCCGAGTTTTTAAATCCGACTCATCCTTCCAAAATCGATCCGGCCAAAGCGGGTATTTCCAAAACTTCTTTGGATCGGGCAGGCGGCCTGATTAAAAGGTCCAAAAAAGAGAAAATAGTTGTCTACGGCGATTATGACGCCGATGGCTTGTCTTCGGCGGCGATTGTCTGGGAGTCGCTTTGGGCCAAAGGTTATGATGTGATTCCATTCATGCCTCACCGGGAAGAAGACGGTTATGGCATCAATCCTGGTTCGGTGAAAAAGTTAAAGAAAAAATACCCAAACTTAGGCTTAATTATTACTGTTGACAACGGCATTGTCGCTTTTGACGGGATCAAAACAGCTAAAGATTTGGGCATTAAAACAATCATTACCGACCACCACCTTGCTTTAGACAAACTCCCCCCTGCCGATGTTATTGTTCACAGTACTGAGCTGGCAGGCAGCGGTGTTGCCTGGTTTTTAGCTTCTCTTTTTGGCTACCGGTCTTTAGAGTTAGTCGCCTTAGGCACGATTGCCGATATGCTTCCTCTATCGGGAGTTAACAGAAGTTTTGTTAAGTACGGCATCAAAGAAATATCTAAAACCAATCGGGTCGGCTTGAAATTACTTAAACAAAAAGGAGGTATCGGCAGCAAGGATGAAGTTCTTCCCTGGCAGGTTTCTTTTATCTTGGCGCCGAGGTTAAACGCGGCCGGCCGGCTTTCCGACGCGGTTGACGGACTAAGACTGCTTTGCACCAAAAAGACCGCCAGAGCAAAAGAGTTGGTGGAAAAATTAGAAACGATCAATTCTAAGAGGCAGAAATTAACCATTGATGGGATAGATGATGCCAAGAAAAATATCAAACCATCTCTGCAGAAAATGATTTTTGCCGTTGATGAATCTTATCATCAGGGAATTATCGGTTTGATCGCCGGCAAACTGACGGAGGAATTTTACCGCCCGTCAATAGTCATTTCCAAAGGGGAAAAAATCAGTCGCGGTTCGGCCCGGTCGGTTAACGGCTTTAATATTATCGAGTTTATCAGAAAGGCGGAGCCCCTTTTGATTGATGCCGGCGGTCATCCTATGGCGGCCGGTTTTACCATAGAAACGTCGAAAATAAATAAGTTTATCAACCAATTGGGAAAAATGGCTGAAAAAGAGATCAAGACGGAAGATTTGGCTCCTGAATTGAAAATAGATTTTTCTATAGATGCCTCTTTAGTTGGCAAGAAGCTTTACCGCTTAATCCAAGAACTGGCTCCGTTTGGTTTGGGTAACCCGGAGCCGCTGTTTTTAATCAAAAGAGCCAGAGTGGTCAGATGCCAGGCTTTAGGATCGGAAAGACAGCATTTAAAGCTTTGGCTTGACGATCCCGAAACTAAAGCGATAGAAAGAGTTGTTGCCGAAGCGATCGGTTTCGGCTGGGGAGACTTTTGGCAGGACTTGCTCACGGGCGATTTTGTTGACTTGGTTGCCAGCTTAAATTTGAACCGCTGGCGGGACAGGGAAACAATCCAGTTAAAGATCAGAGACTTAAGAAAAGCAGGTTGATTGGTGATACAAGCACCCATCTTTCCCCTCCTTCCCGTTGGTATTATTAGTTTATCACACACTTTATCACACACCAGGTGTGGGATAGGTTGACACATCGGGAATTGATTCCAAGATACTCTGCACCGGGTACCAGGTGTGGCAAAATATTACTCAAAATTTTATTTCTTAAAACATTCAAATTATGACTATCTCAAATAACATTGAATATTTAGACTTAGTTGATGACGATGATTGTATCACACCCCCGAGATGAAATCCGCAGACACCTCGGGGGGTGAACAGTGGTCGATACTTTAGCAAAGGATTTTGACCGCCCAGCGAGGCGAGCAGGCAGTCAGAAAGAGCATTACCGAATTGGTTGATATCTACAACGGGGAATACGTTGGGAGGAAGCCACTTGAAAAGATGCGATGTTATTTCCTGAATAAATCTGACAATTCTGCCCCGGTCCCTAAGATGATGGTGGCCATTTGACTTTGCCAACTGCAATATCGCAAAGCCAATAACCAAACTCATCTCTTTTAGAAAAACCCAATTTGTCCGCTAACTGCCAGCACCTTACCATTGTTTTCTTTTCACTACCTCTCTTAACCATCAGTTCTATCTCGACAAAATTTCCAATATTTTTGACTTGATCGAGACAGATATTAAAATCTCCCAATTGATACTGTTCTCGTTTTTTTATCGATTGCTCCCATTTTCGGAAAGCCCAACCTTTTAAGAAGTTTTTCAATCTCTGCACCCGCCGGCATTTCAATTTCGCACTCGTCGTTAACACCATCAGCCAAATTAATATGGTGAGCGATTGTTTTTTTATCTCCCGCTCTCCTAACCCTTAAATATTCTCCATTCTCAACCAAAACTTTTGCCGGATGGTCATAGTAAGTATCAATCTGACGCTTCGTTTTCATTAAAACAGCCGCTGTTTTTGATAGTTTTTTTCTCAAACTGGATAGATTTTTGCAAACCAATTTTATTTCAACTTCCATTGTTATTTATTCTACCTCTTTTCTTGAACCTTCAGGTGATTTCGCTTGCCCTTCGGGCCAAAATCCTTTCTCCTCTAGAAGCGTTTTTACTTTACCATATACTTTCTCTTCAGAACCACTGGCATCAACCACTGGCCATTTCAATTCTTGAGCGCACCAAAGCCAAGCTGCTCTTTTGGCCGCAAAACGCCCTAATGTATCTGCCTCGGGCAAATAACCATGCTCTCTCAACCAAGAGAGGAAATCCGCTCCTGTAGGAACAGATTTTCCCTCTAAACTCATTTTACTTAAAATCCTTCCGCTGACAACTTCTTTATCCCCAACATCTAGAACTATTCCCCACACTCCTTCCGGTATAAATTTTCTTAAGGCTTGCCGAGCTTTATCCGTGGCCTTCTCGGTAAAATCATTAAAACCATCATATTCAAATGCTAAACGATGGGCCACATCTACTAGAACAAGTCTATCTAATATTCCAACTATTCCTTCTTTTCTCTTTGATTCCTCCAATTTTGCCTTTGTTTCTCTTACTTGCCGCATTTGCATCAAGGAATAATAAAAATCCCTGCTTCCTTCCCGAGTGGATCTTTTAGCCAAATCAGACTCCCCAAACCAACCTCCTCCCCTGATATACTCCACTTTTAATTCTCGTGCCAGCCTTTTAGCCAAAGTAGTTTTGCCAGTAGCGTCGACTCCTTCAAAAACTAAAAGTATTGGCCTACGCATCTGCATCTCTCGCAATTCTGTTTTCGGAATAATTTCTTTAATCATTTTTAAAAACTTTTCCAATTCAATTTTACCATAAGGCTTAAGTTTTCTGAGCTGCGTGAGCTCTCAAAACGATAGCAACCTCCTATGGTAGACCGGTATCATCTCCTCTACGGAAACCGGAATGGATGTGAGTAAAATAGAGTATCGTTCAAAAACAGCCACCAGGAATGTTAGAATAGTGACCATGTACCGGATTAAATGTAAAAAATGTTTCGGAAATAGATTTTTTTACACACCTTTCACACACCAGGTGTGGGATAGGTTGACACATCGGGTTTTTCACATTTTTTCACGCCCCCCAGGGTGGGATAGAGGCCTGCCCGCCAAAGCTGAGCTCGCCTCGTTGAGCGGTCGAAGCGGGTCTGGCGATGCGAGCGGGCTGACACCTGCCTGCCGGCAGGCCTTGGGAATCATTCCCAAGATAGCCCAACACTGAGTGTGGGAAATTAACACCCCCGGGGTGGGCTTTGACTCCCCGGGGGTGGGTTGAAACGACCTGGGATCATGATTATCCTAGTACCAAGAAGACCACGGGTGCAAGTCCGTGGATGAATTGGTCTTTTGGTACGTGGGCTCGCCACATTATCTAGCTGTAGTATCCCCAATATTCTTTCAAAATGGTGATACAATTTCTTCAGGACGGTCGCATGATAGGTGGTCTATTAGGAGAAAGACCCAAAGATTAGGATAGTATTTTTGTCGCCACAGGAAAATTAATAAAAATGGACAAGATTAAATGGGGTCCGCGGTTACCTACCGGGCTGTTGAAAAAACTATATAGACAAGACGCATTAGGCATCCAAGACGGGGTTCTTTGTGAAGAAGTTGGTCTTTATTTATTAAATCGTTGCCGTACTTTAATCCTTGTGTACCGGAAAGAAGTTGAGTGTCCGGTATGTAAAAAGATTCTTAAGGTGCCGCCGGAGGGAACTATTTTCTGTACTACGGACGGATGCAATTGGACGATTTCAAAAAAAGAGTATGGAGAAGGTGTCAAGAATCATTATGCGTATCCGGGGAGGGCGGGGGCGGCCTATTTAAAATATTTTGAAAATTATCCAACCACGAAAACGTACCAAGAAAAGATTATTTTAATAGATACATTAATTCATAGTTTTCACATTGATGAAAAAACAAACGAACCTAAAAAGTCGATTGCATCCAAACTTCTTGAGGGGAGCAAAGACGGGATAATAAAATTTTTGGATGAATTATTCTCTGAAAACACAGACAGCAACAAAGAATGGAGAGAAATGATGAGAAACACAATTCATGGGGCTAAATTGAAATGAATATAATGCCACATACCAGGCGTGGGATAAAAGATAACGTGGTGGAATAAGATTCTGGTGTGTCGCACACCCCGGGGTGGGCTTTGACTCCCCGGGGGTGGATTAAGATGACCTCGGATTATGATCCCGCTTGGGTGATATATAAGATAATTTATCCCGGAAGAATTTTGCCAAACAAGCGTGAGGGTATCGAATCAATAGATTTTTATCCTCTTGATAAAATCAAGGATATGATTTCAGAAAATCCAAAAATGTTCAAAGAGGATCTTCCCAAAGTTATTAATTTATTAGGAGAAAACTTATGAGCAAACTATCCTGCGGGACTGGGCTACAGAAAAATATCATAGACAAGGAGGCGTTCGAAAGAGAGCTTGCTCTATGTCATAATCTGTCTCAGGAGAATGGCGGTAAATGTGGTTGGGGGATATGTAAAGATTGTGGGGTAATACCGCTTCTTTACAAATTATACAAGGGCGTGTTACTTGAAGACCCTGCTGAAATAAAAAAGGCAAAAAATAAAGTAGTGAAATAAGATTCTTGCGTCATAAATCACCTAACATGGTATATGGGGTTACTGTCATACGCCATATCACACACCCGGTGTGTGATAGGTTGACACCTCGGGAATTATTTATCACACACCCGGTGTGGGAAATTCTTCGAGTAACGTCGGGAAGAATTTGTTAAATTAATTCGATCCTGGATCGAAAAACCTAAAACGATCCAGGATCGTGATTATCCTGCTTGAATTTAAACTTCAACTTCCGGTATAATATTGGTTAGCAAAAACAACGATCCTGTTTGTGACCCAGGGGAGTTGAAGGAAGAAACCCCGCTACCACGGGGAAGTAAAGCCTTCCGGGCGCGCCCGTAACAGCGTTAAATGAGCTCTCGACTTTAGGTCGGAGGAAGCAGGGTGGCACCGCGAACTTATGTAAGCCCTCGCCCCTGTCAATCAGTTTGTCTTGGTTGATATGGGCGAGGGTTTTTAATTGGAGCAAAATCTGTTAAATTTTAACTAAAGAATAAAAAAATGAAACGAACCCTGATAAAAGATACCGTTTCTTCAGTTGGCAAAAAAGTGGCGATCTCCGGTTGGGTAAATAGTGTCCGGAGTCATGGCAAATTAGCCTTTGCTGATATCCGGGATAGGTCTGGAATGATTCAGGTAGTTGGAGGAAAAGAACTTGCTAAACTAAATCCGGAATTTGTTGTTAGAATGGAAGGATTGGTTAAAAAAAGAGAAGAAAAATATTTTAATCCCAAAATAGCCACCGGGGAAATCGAGCTAGAAGTAGAAAAAGTGTTAGTTTTGGCTGAGGCGAAAAACTTGCCTTTTGATATTCATCAACCTAATTTGGACGTTTCCCTGCCTGTTTTGCTGGACTATCGGGCCGCTTCATTAAGAAACAAAAAAATTTCCGATATCTTTCGGGTTCAGGCAACTATTGTCAAAACTTTTAGAAAACATATGAACGACAACGGTTTTATTGAATTTCAGGCTCCAACGATTGTTGCTACTGCCACCGAGGGAGGATCGCAGGTTTTTCAAGTTAATTATTTCGATTACAAAGCCTACTTGGCCCAAAGCCCTCAATTTTACAAACAAATTATGGTTTCTGTTTTTGAAAGGGTTTTCACCCTGGCCCACGCCTACAGGGCAGAGCCAAGTGTTACTACCAGGCACATGACAGAATACATCGGCATGGATGTAGAACTGGGTTTTATTAACAGCTGGCTGGATGTGGTCGACACGGCAGACAAACTGGTTAAGGCCGTTTTCGCCGAAGTAAAAAAAGAACATTCAGATATCTTGGCAAATTTTGGAACAACTATTCCTAAAACAGCAGAGAAAACTCCAATAGTGAAACTGTCAGAGGTGCAGGAAATAATTTTTAAAAGAACCGGCCGGGATATTAGGGGAGAGCCGGACATGGATCCCGAAGGGGAAAGAGAAATTTGCCGTTGGGCGGAAGAGAAACACGGAAGCGAGATTGTTTTCATCAGTCATTATCCGACCAAAAAAAGACCTTGGTACACCTATCAGGATCCTGAAAATCCGGAGGAAACTCTAAGTTTCGACTTAGTTGGCCGTGGAGTAGAATGGATTACCGGCGGCCAAAGGATAAATGATTTTGAAGTTCTTTCCGCCAATATTAAAAAAATGGGAGGCGAGCCAAAAGATTTTGAAATCCCCTATTTACAGGCCTTTTGTTACGGTATGCCGCCGGAAGGCGGATTTTGCTTAGGACTGGAAAGGGTAACTCAGAATATTTTAGGCTTGTCCAATATAAGGGAAGCGACCCTTTATCCCAGAGATTTGGAAAGAGTAGATGCCAGACTTTCGGTTATCGGCCAAAAAATAGCCGGAAAAAACAAAAATCTTTTCCATGAATTGATCGATCTGCTTGTTGAAAACAGCATCAACTATCGGCTTTGCAACCATCGGGCAGTTTATACCAGTAAAGAAGCGGCCGAAGCAAGGGGGACAAAGCTTAGTCAGGGGACCAAGGCATTGATAATGATGGCTGACAGCAAACCGATTTTAGCTGTTATCTCTGCCGCCAAGGAGGTTGATATTGAAAAACTTAAAAAATTACTGGCAGCTAAAAAATTAAAAATGGCCACTGCTTTCGAAGTCGAAGAAATTTCCGGAGTTAAAATCGGCGCCGTTCCGCCGTTCGGTAGTCTGATTGGGCTAAAAATATGGGTTGATAAAAGTTTAGAGAAAAACGAGGAAATTGCTTTTAATGCCGGATTGCACACCAAATCAATAATTATCGCCTATCGGGATTGGTTTAACCTGGTCAAACCAGAAAAAGCGGATTTTTCATTGTAATTCCGCTTGGACCTTCTTTTATCTCAGGAAAGCGAAAACACTGATTTTACGGGGAGGGATCAATTTCTCCTCCGAGGTAGGCCTTGATTCCTCGGATGGTGAAATTGAATTAATTCGGTTCGGGATGGTGACCTCCCGCCATCCTGATCTCAAGCTCGTTGGGAGGGAAAGAACCTACTTTGGCGGGGAATACCGTGGGTACGAGTTCCTGTGTTTTTTATTTCTTTCAATTTCGCGCAGTTACGTTTTCCAACTACTTTAATATATTAAATTATTAAAGTAGTAATTAACTTGTCTAACTTTAGTTTTTATTCTTCCGCCCAATCGGCGGTAATGGACGCGCTGGCCAAAGCAGACAAAGCTCAGCTTAAAGAATTAGGAATTCAGGTAATTGCCGATGGTCTACAAAAAGATCGCTAAATTTTGGGGCCTGATACTTTTTATTTTTTCTGTTTTAATCTCGGTCAGGTTTTTTGTTTTTTGGGAAGGTTTTAATCTGGACTTTAATCCTTCGCCTTTGCCTTTGATTGAAGAGGACGCTTCTTTTCCGCAGATTAATGCCAAATCAGCGATAATAATTGATGCCGATTCGGGGACGGTCCTGTTTGAGAGAGAACCGCACCTGAGGCTTAATCCTGCTTCAATTACCAAAATGGCCACGGCGATAACAGCGTTGGAAACTTATCCGGTTGACGAGGTAGTCAGTGTCATCAGCGCTTATCCTGTCGGCAAAATCATGGGTTTGAAGCCGGAAGAAAAAATTACCGTCAAGAATTTGATTTATGGGCTTTTGGTTCATTCTGCCAACGACGCCGCCTTTGTCCTCGCCGGCCAGACCGAAGGAAAAATAGCAAAGTTCATCGCCAGAATGAACGAAATTGCTTTCCAGGAGAATTTAAACGACACCCACTTTGTTAACTTTGACGGAGAAGAGGATCAAAATCACTATTCCACTGTTTTTGACTTGGCTCATCTAACCAGATGGGCCCTAAGAAATAGCATTTTTAGCGACGCGGTCCGGCTTGACAGGATTACGGTAACCGATATCACCGGCAATATCAGTCATGATTTGGAAACTACCAATGAACTTTTGGGTTTGGAAGAAATTAAAGGAGTTAAGACTGGTTGGACTCCTTTGTCCGGTGAGTGTTTTGTCGGCTTAGTGGATTTAGAAGACCGCCGGCTGATCACCGTGGTTTTAGGCAGTGAAGACCGTTTTGGCGAAACTAAAAAATTGGTTGATTGGGCAAAAGAGAATATTTTTTGGAAAGAGATTTGATTCTTGTCTTGTTGCAAGATAGTGAAAACCCCGACCTGTTTCCATTGTCATTCTTCCCCCACACACCGGGTGTGTGGTAGGTTGACACCTCGGGAATTACTTCGATCCTGGAAATGAAAATCCAAAAAATGATCCAGGATCGTGATTATCCAAAATAAATGGCGATGAGGAATCTTGTAGCGAAGTTTCTCCTCGGATGATGTCCGAATGCCTGCTGCCCTCCTGCCGGCGGGCCTGCCCTCCTGCCGGCGGGTAAACCGGCAGGCAGGGACTCCTCCCTGCCCGCAGATGCTTCGCACCAAGCGATGCAGACGGGCGAGGTGGAACGAAGCGTGTTTGAAGTTTTGTCATCATATCATCTGAGCACCGTCCGAGAATGAAGCGGTATTAATAAGGTGGTCCACCAGCTGGTGGAGAATTTAAAGTGAATCAAACTGTCCCGCCCTTGCGTCGGGGGAGGCTTTACTTTTAAGTTTGTAGTTTTGCCCGTGAAGTAGACAGAAAATCACTTTAGGGTTGAATCTTCCCAACCTCGTCAAAGACAGGCGGCCTTTGACTTTTGAATTTTTACTCCAACCACTCGGGAGGAATTGCCGAGACATAACCGTAAAAATTATCGTCGCCCTGAAAAACGATCACCGGCTGTAAAAACTTATCGGTGAAATAGGGGTCAAAATAAGCTAAATAGACCCTTCTTATTTTGACGGCAGCCTCTTTTTGCCCGCCGCTGTAAGAAGCAAGATAATAATTGCCGGTCTTAAGCTCTTCCCAGGCTTGTTCAACTGTCTTAATCGGATACCGGCTGTACTTTTCCCGGTCGCTTTCAAAATGAAGATATTTCGCTTCTACCACATGCTCGTTTTGGATCCTGAACCCGGAAATCAACAACGAAACTAAGCTTTTGTCCGCCTTTGGCGAAACGACGGGGTATTTATTGTCTACTTTTTTTCTGAAAATATTTATCCTGACAAAGTCGGCTTCGGAAGCGGCCAAAGCAGGGATTAGTTGACTGCCGCTTATTTTCCAGTAACTGGGACGGTATTCGCCGTCTTTGAGCTCGTTGGTCAGGCGGGAAATCTTGCTTAAAAAGGCTCTGGCGATCATAAGCGTATCGGATTCTGCGGGAAGCGACGGTGGATTGATCAGTGTTTGGTCTTCAAGATAAGCGTAGGCATATTCAAAATTTCCGGTTAAAACGTCAACGGTCAACGAAGTTCTTTGGGACGCGTTTTCGAAAACAAAAATATCCTCGTCTATTTTTCGCGGATCATCTTTAAATCCCAACGTTTTCGCTAAGCTGGTTGCTTTTTCCAAAGAAAGAAACTTGCCTCTTTCTTGGGGCACAAAATAAACCTTTTCGGTAAAAGGGATGTCTTTGGGCAGCTCTCCGTCTGCGGTTTCCAGCTGGAAGTTTTTCGGTTTTTGGATCGCTTCTTTGGGAAAATTTATTCTGGGCAATTTGCCGAAGGAAGTGTCCGGCGGCGGCGGCGGTATCGGATGGATACTTCTCCAGTAAACTGTAAAAAGGTTAATGCTTACTTTAGAAACGAAAAAAAGAACTAAAAGTATCGCGCTGATTTTGATAACCTTACGAGTGTAGTAAGAAACAACCGTCAATTGGGACATCAGTTTTAGTATACAATTTAGGTGTGATAAAATTCAAACATGAAATTAACCCCAGCACCAGAAAGCCCCACGTTCCAACATGGGGATGAATGGCAATCTGTCTGGGGCTTTCGGTGCGGGGTTTCATCCCCCGGGAAAGGGAAGCCACGGGCTTCAGCCCGTGGAGGATTCACTTCCCCACGGAACCGAAAAAAAGACCTTTTTGATTTTCCCGTCAGAACCAGGTTCGCTCCCAGCCCGACCGGATTTGTTCATATCGGCAATATCTACGGGGCGATGTTGGATTATGCTTTTGCCAAAAAACACAAGGGCGGTTTTATTCTCCGGATAGAAGACACCGATCAGAAAAGGCGGGTGGATGAGGCAGAAGAAAAGATTTACCAGGGTTTAAAGTGGGCCGGATTGGTTCCGGATGAAAGTCCGGAACACGGTGGAAAATACGGGCCTTACCGCCAATCGGAAAGATTGGAAATTTACCAAAAGTATGCTCGCCAATTGGTTGACCAAGGTGATGTCTATTATTGTTTTTGCACGCCCAAGAGACTGGAAGAGCTAAGGCAAGAACAGAAAAGAAAGAAAAGATTGCCCAAATATGACCGTCTTTGCCGCAAGATTTCTAAAAAAGAGGCGGAGCAAAGGATAAAAAACGGCGAAAAATATGTTATTAGGATGAAAGTTCCTGATAACGAAAAAATTGCCGTCAACGATCTTCTCAGAGGCAAAGTTGTTTTTGAAAGCAATCTGATTGACGACCAGGTTCTTTTGAAAGCGGACGGCTTTCCCACTTACCACTTAGCGGTAGTAGTAGACGACCATTTGATGAAAATTTCCCATATTATCAGGGGCGAAGAATGGCTTTCTTCTGCGCCGAAACATGTTTTGCTTTACCGCTACCTCAACTGGCAGATGCCTGTTTTGATCCACACTGCCAACTTAAGAAACCCGGACCGGAGCAAGATGAGCAAACGCCACGGCCACACCTCTCTGGACTGGTACATTGACCAGGGTTTTTTGCCTGAAGCCTTGCTTAACTTTTTGTCTCTTTTGGGCTGGTCCCACCCGGAAGAGAAAGAAATATTTTCTTTTGACCAGTTTGTTAAACTTTTCGATCTTAAAGATCTTTCTCCGGTCGGGCCCGTCTTTGATTTAAAAAAATTAGAGTGGATGAATGGGGTTTATATCAGAAATAAAGCCGATGCCGATTTGGTAGAATTTCTCAAGCCCTTTTTGCCCGAGGTAGCCAAGGACAAAATTTTAACGGCAGCGCCTTTGATTAAGGAGAGAATCAAAACCTTAAAGGAAGCTTCCGAAATTCTTGAGTTTGTTACTCGTAAAGTTGATTACAGTCCGGACTTGTTATTGGTTAAGGGATTAACCAAAGAAAGTGCTGGGCAGATGCTTGAGAAGGCAAAAGCAGCTGTAGATAAATATGGGATAGATGTAGAAAAACTCCAAAAGGAATTTTTAAAACTGATTAAAGACAATAATTGGAACACCGGTAATTTTTTTATGGTTTTGCGCACCGCCGTCTGCGGCAAAAAAATCACCCCGCCGATTATCGAATCCTTGCCCTTAATTGGCAAGGGAGAGACCCTTTCCCGTTTAGACTTAGCTTTATCCAAATTAAGCTAAAATACTCTAATCATTCGAATCATTAGAGTATTTTAGCCTCCGGGGTTAAATCAATTTCTTAGACACCCCCGGGGTGAGTTTTGGCTCCCCGGGGGTGGATCAAGAGCAACCAGGCCTATCAACGCTCCGGAGGTGAGTTAATTCGACTCGATCCGGGATCGTGATTCCTTCTCCGTCATCCTGATCTCCCTCAGGGAGAGAAGGATCCCCTTGTGTAAAATCCCGACCTGGGATTATGCCCCCCTATTTCCCTGATTACCCCTTATCGTCCCGATTTTCCCTTTCCACCCCTCGCTAGAATTCGATCCTGGATCGTGACCACCGTCATTCCGAGCGAGTCTTGCGAGACGAGGGATCCTTGTCTGGCGGTTTATCTTGCTTAATTACTTTACTGCCTTTTCTGGTAAAATTAAGCCGTATGATAGAAATGCGAGCTAATAGACAAAACGTGGAGGTAAAACTAACTCTTTTTTCCTAACTAATCGCCTATTCCCAATTTATTAATCTTCTGGTACATTAATCTCATGAAAAAAGATACTGTAAACAATGCAGAA
>Ga0180009_10002768_pt1 | contig 20453 bp, 18 predicted proteins | sample OS_PC_MetaG_FD_123537 | JGI IMG/M metagenome (GOLD analysis project Ga0180009, IMG submission 123537) | Groundwater microbial communities from the Aspo Hard Rock Laboratory (HRL) deep subsurface site, Sweden - OS_PC_MetaG | ecosystem: Environmental > Aquatic > Deep subsurface > Groundwater...
AAGAGTACGAACAAAACCTTATTGCGGAAAACTTTGATGTGTCGGAGCGGCAGTTGATGATGAACGAAGTTGTTGCAACAGGCCGGTCTTCAATGTCCATGCAGTGAAAGAGGTTGTAGGCAGATTGGGATTTGCAGGGGGCAATTTGGGGGGTGGTACTCTGGATTTTGACTACAGGTGCTTCGACAGGCTCAGCACGAACGGTATTTTTTCGATTCTCATGCAAAAAGCTGTATTGTGCTTCGACAGGGCTCTCCTGAGCTTGCCGAAGGACTCAGCATGAACGGGTTATAATGATTCCAAGATGACTGCTGTTGCCGATGATATTGCTCGTCTTGAGCAGGAAGGAATCAACACATTAAGTTAATATCCGTTCACCCTGAGCCTGGTCGAAGGGCTCAGCATGAACGGGTATGCATACGGTAAGGCATATTTGCTCGCCTTGGGAACTGTCGAAATCCATGTGATATGGCAATTCCGTTCTCTCGGAGCGCGAACGAGTCAATTTGTCATCTGATTGTTATCGAATTTCAGCTTGTGCACGGGGGGCATGCGACAATCAGTTGATCCTGCGTGCTTTGTGCCAATGGTTTGCTTGCGAACAAGTCATTCCGGCGAAGGCCGGAATCCAGGCAGGGGAGCTCATTTTCTGGATTCCGGCCTCCGCCGGAATGACGGAAGAAACGGGCTGCAGGTTCGTGGTAATCAGAATTTGTTAAGACAATCGTTCGTCCTGAGCAGGAACAACCCAGCACATTAAAGTAATATCCGTTAGCCCTGAGCAGAAATGAATCAACACTTTCAGGTAATATCCGTTCACCCTCAACTCGAATGAACCCAGCATAATCATGATAACATCCGTTCGCCCTGAGCTTGTCGAAGGGGTGCTGTTGCTGTGCCCAAAGTATATCAATCCGGAAAAACATGGCATGCATGCTCATTCGTTTTAATGTGTGGTTTTTTGCACGGTTGCAACCCATCATCTATCCTCGCGCATCCCCTTGTGCGGTTCCTTGTTGCAGTCAAAGCCAAAATCGAATAGGTAAGGGGAATCTACCGTTACAGATAATCATTATGAAACCGATATGGAACGACCAGCGCCAATCGCCTCGGCCATTGGGGAGGATACGTATGAGTGAAAAGCAGGCAACCATCGACATAATCGCCGACATTTTCTGTCAGGCCGTTAAAAAGACCCTGGACAAGAGCACCCAGAAATCCATCAAGTATTCCAAGACCATTCAGGTTATTCCCAAGGTGAGTTTGCGGCCGGAAATCGGCTGTTTTGTCCAGTTTACCGGAGATTATAACGGTCTGGTCGTGGTGAATTTTTCCGCAGGCGCCGCCATGCTCCTGTACCGGAGTTACATGCTGGCCATGGGCATGCCGGAGAGCGATCTGGCCGGTGATGCGACTTCCGCCGAGGTGGTAGACACCATGGGGGAGATGACCAACCAGTTCATGGGCAAGGCCATGCAGATGGTGGAAGGAAAATTTGATCTCACCTCCTATATCGGCCAGCCCAAGGCCTTGTCCTTGAATACCGCCATTACGCTCACCCCGGATCTTGATTTTCAGGACAACCGGCGGCTGGTGTTCAGCCTTGAGACCCACCGGTTTCATATGGAAATGGCTCTGGAGCGGACGGAGTTTGTAGCTCTGTAACTGTTCAGTGCCACCCCTCTGCTTCGGCAGTCGCGTTGAGCTCACGTAGCTGTGGTCGGTCTGCTCACCTGCATGGCTTTGCTTGCGAACAAGTCATTCCGGCGGAAGCCGGAATCCAGGCAAGGGAGTAAATTTTTCTGGTTTCCGGCTTCCGCCGGAATGACGGAAAAAACTGACTGAAGATGAGTGGTACGCAGGGGACGGGTTGCTTGTATTTATCGTGCCCTCTTGTTCCCTGTCGATTAAACGTGCCAGGCTGCCTTCGGGCAGCCTTTTTTATGCCAGAGTCGGGAGAATGGAGCTGGTCGTCAAGGGGTGATGCCGGGCTTTTGCCTTTCAAAACACTCTGTCTTACAGTATGATATAAAGTTTCCGTCAAACTCGTTCATTTTCTGTTTTTTTATATACTCGGAGGTTTGTCATGTCGAAATGCAGCAGTGAAACCTGTGGCAGCAAAAAAGTAAGTGGCTGCGGCTCCCCCGATGCAGCGGTGGCCCAGCAAAATACCGCCATCGCCGCCTCTTTGGACCGGATCAAAAATAAGATTCTGGTGATGAGCGGCAAGGGCGGGGTGGGCAAGTCCACCGTTTCGGTGAATCTGGCCTTAGGCCTTGCCGGTAAGGGATATAAGGTAGGCCTCATGGATGTCGATCTCCATGGCCCGGATATCGTCCGCATGCTCGGCATGAACGGCCGGATGGACGGCGAGCTTACCAAGGACGGCAAGATGCCGCCCCTGCAGTACAACGACAAACTCAAGGTCATCTCGCTTGAGAGCATGATGGAGAACCGCGATGAGGCCATTATCTGGCGCGGGCCCCTGAAGAATCAGGCCATCCGGCAGTTCATCGCCGATGTGAACTGGGGCGACCTGGATTATCTGGTGATCGACGCGCCCCCCGGCACTGGGGACGAGCCCATGACCGTGGCCCACACCATCAAAGACGCCAAGGCGCTGGTTGTGACCACCCCCCAGAATATCGCCCTGGCTGATGTGCGCAAATCCATCAACTTCTGCAAGCACGTGTCCATGAAAATCATCGGTATTGTCGAGAACATGAGCGGTTTTATCTGCCCGCATTGCGACAAGCCGGTGGATATCTTCAAAACCGGCGGCGGCGAGCAGCTGGCTACGGAATTTTCCGTGCCTTTCCTTGGCAGAATTCCTGTTGACCCCAGGGTGGTTATTGCCGGGGATGACGGCAAACCCTATCTCTCTTCCGGCGGCACAAGCCCGGCTGTTAAGGCGTTTGAAGAGTTTCTGGCAAAAGTCGAGAAAGAGCTGCCTGTTCGGAGCGGGGCTGTTTCCATTCCCATGGCCAAGGCCGAGTCGGGCTGCGGGTGCGGTGGCGGACCCTGCAACCCAACCACCTGTGATTGTTGAGGGCGCAAGGATATGATCGTAAAACAACTGACCGTGGGCTCCATGGCTGTGTGCTGTTACGTGGTGGGCTGCGAAGAAACCAAAAAGTGCTGTATCATCGATCCCGGCGGCAACGAGGAGATGATTCTTTCCCTGTGCCGGTCCGAAGGTCTCACTGTCGAGGCGATCATCTGCACCCACGGGCATCCGGATCATGTCTGCGGCAACGCGAAGATCCAGAAAGCCACCGGCGCCTCGATTCTCATGCACCAGTCCGATGCCGAGTTTTTTGCAAAACCGGAGGTCATTGATTATTTTTCCATGCTCGGGCTTCCTCCCTCGCCGCCTGTGGACAGAACCGTCAGCGATGGCGAGGAAATCGTCATCGGCACAATCAGCCTGAAGGTTCTCCATACCCCGGGGCATACCCCGGGCGGGATTTGTCTGTACGCCGCTCCCCATCTTTTCACCGGCGACACCCTTTTTGTCGAAGGTTTGGGACGCACCGATTTTCCCGGCGGCGACATGAATCAGTTGTTGACCTCCATCAACGAGAAAATCCTCACCCTTCCTGCCGAGACCGTGGTCTGGCCGGGACATGGCTATGGCGGGGCCAGATCCACCGTGGGCGCGGAAGCCGAAAACAACCCGTATTTGAAAGGGGCCTGGTAGCCCATGCGGGAGATTGTTCTCGGGACGGCCGGCCATGTGGACCACGGTAAGACCAGTCTGGTCCGGGCTCTTACCGGCATTGACACCGACCGGCTCAAGGAAGAGAAAAAACGCGGCATCACCATTGAGCTGGGTTTTGCCTTTCTTGACCTGCCCTGCGGCCATCGTCTCGGCATCATCGATGTTCCCGGCCACGAACGGTTTGTGAAAAACATGGTGGCCGGGGCCACCGGCATTGATCTTCTCGCTTTTGTTATCGCGGCGGACGAAGGGATCATGCCCCAGACCAGGGAGCATTTTGAGATCTGCCGTCTGCTGGGGGTGAAGCGGGGGCTGGTCATTCTCACCAAGAAGGACATGGTGGATGCTGAGTGGCTGGAGCTGGTGCGGGAGGATGTCCGCCAGTTTCTTGAAGGCAGTTTTCTGGAAGACGCACCCATGATCGCGGTCTCCTCCACCACCGGCGATGGCTTGTCCGAGGTGCGTGAGGTTCTGGACACCCTGGTGCGGGACAGCGAATTTTCCGAAGCCCATGGCCCGTTCCGTTTGCCGGTGGATCGGGTTTTCAGCATGAAGGGCTTTGGCGTGGTGGTAACCGGCACTTCCATCTCGGGCAGAATCGGGGTGGGAGAAGACATCACCGTCTACCCCCAGGGACATACCGCAAAAATCCGCGGCATCCAGGTGCACAGCCAGGATGTGGATGTGGTCGAGGCGGGCAAGCGCACTGCTATCAACATCCAGGGGTTGGACACGGAAATGCTCACCCGGGGCAACATGCTTGCCACTCCGGGAACCCTTGCCCCATCGTACCTGCTGGATGCTGATTTTTTCTATCTTTCCGGCAACGCCAAGCCTCTCAAAAACAGAACCAGAGTGCGGGTGCACATCGGCACCGCCGAAATCATGGGGCGCATCGTGCTGCTTGAGGAAGAGGAACTGCTTCCCGGCAACCGGGCCAATGTGCAGATTTTTCTTGAAGAGCCATTCGGGGCCTGGCCGGAAGACCGGTATGTGGTGCGGAGTTATTCGCCGGTGGCCACCATCGGCGGCGGCGCTATCTGGAACGGGTCTCCACCCAAGCGGCGGCGTTTCAAGGAAACGAACAGCCAGGTTTTTGCCCTGTATCAGGAAGGATCCAGCGAGGATATCTCTCTGCTGCATCTGCGGGAGGCAGGGGTTGCCGGGCTTACCTTCGAAGCGCTCTGCGTGAAAATGGGACAGTTCGGCAAGCGTTTTCGGAAGCTGCTTGACGGACCCATCTCCAGCCGCAAGATCATCATGGTGGATTCGGACAGGCAGCGCATGATCGCGGCGGAAATCTTCGAGGGGTTGAGTGCATCGACCCAGAAGATCCTGGCTGATTTTCATCGGGACAATTCCATGAAGCCGGGGCTCTCCAAAGAGGAGTTGCGTTCCCGGCTGCACGGTGATCTGGATCAGAGATTGTTTCAGTTACTGCTCAACACTTTGGTCAAACAGGGAACACTTGTTGTTGACGAATCCGTGGTCAGGCTGGCCACCCATCAGGTTTCCCTCAAGGCTGATGCGCAGAGCATCCGGTCGGAAATGGAGACCTTTTACGGAGAGGCAGGGCTGACCCCGCCCACTGTGCGGGAATTGCAGGAACGGTTTGCCAAGTACTCCCCGCCCTTGGTGCGTGAGGTTCTTGATCTTCTGGTCCGTGAGCAGGTTCTGGTTAAGATCAGCGAAGATCTGTATTTTCAGGCTAGAGCCCTGGCGGATCTGCAGGAAAAGCTGGTGGCCTTTATCAAGAAAGAAGGTGAGATCGACGCGCCGCGTTTTAAAAATCTTACCGGTCTGACCAGGAAGTTTTCTATCCCCCTGTTGGAGTATTTTGATAAGATCAAGGTGACTATCCGGGTTGGCGATAAGCGGTTGCTGCGGGAGCGGAGCCGGTAGTCGGTTTTTCTTGCAACCGGAACATATCGGTTGTGATGTCTTTGTTATAAGCAGAGTGTGTCTGAAGCATCTGCATGAACGGAAATTCAATACGTTCAGGTTGTGATTGTTTGCCCGGAGCTTGTCGCCGGGCTTTTTTTTGAGTCCATCAACGGGATATAATTTTTTCTGATTACCATCGAACTTCAGCCGGCACGTTGGTGCCATGCGTCAACCAGTGATTGCCCGTGTTTTGTATTAAAGGCTCACTTGCGTACAAGTCATTCCGGCGAAAGCCGGAATCCAGGCAAGGGAGCTAATTTTTCTGGATTCCGGCTTTCGCCGGAATGACGGAAAAAAACTGGCTGAAGATGAGTGCTCATTAGATAATTTTTCAGAGGCAGAGTCATCGGTACGATAACCGGAAATACCAGCGGACTGAAAACCGCTCAGTTGAAGGGGCTTGAGCGAATCGGCAGCCGCCGGGTTTCTCCGGATATGGTTGTCAGTCCGGAACTGGCAAAAGAGCTGTGCGCAATGGCTTTTGAGATCGGCCGGCAAGTCGGGGTGTTGATCAGTCGGGGTGGGCAGGTCGAATCGGTTATGGTTGGGGATCACAGGTCCATCATGATCCCGGCCTTGAAACAGTTTCGCTCTTCCGGCGGCCGGCTCAAGGGGTTGCGTTGTGTGCATACCCATCTTGCGGGCGAGGATATCAGCGAAGACGATCTGATGGATCTGCTCTTCCTGCGGCTGGACATGATGACCGTGGTGAAGATGGAGCAGGGGGTTGCAACGCAGCTCTATTCCGCTCATCTGGTGCCGCAGGCGGTGGAAGGCAGGAACTGGGTTGTGCTGCCGCCGGAGATTCCTTCTCAACAGACTTTTTCCTGCAGGGAACTTGTTGCTGCGCTTGAGGATGACTTTGCCAAGGCCAGACCGGTGCGGGAGACTGATTCGGGTCGGGACCGGGCGATACTGATCAGCGTGACTCCGCTTTCCAAGGCCAAGGCCCGGGAATCCATGGACGAGCTTGTTGAATTGGCGCGTTCCGCCGATGTTATTATCCTCGAAACCGTGGTACAGCGACGGGATAAGATAAACCCCAAGCTGATTCTGGGCAAGGGCAAGCTTGGTGAGATCATGCTCACTGCGTTGCGGCTCAACGCGAATCTGCTTATTTTCGATCAGGAGTTGAATCCTTCCCAGGTGCGGTCGATAACCGACCATACGGAAATGCGGGTCATTGACCGAACCCAGTTGATTCTTGATATCTTTGCCAGACGGGCCTTGAGCCGGGAAGGCAAATTGCAGATCGAGATGGCCCAGCTCAAGTATATGCTGCCCAGATTGACCACCAGGGACGATGCGCTCTCCCGGCTCACCGGCGGCATCGGCGGGCGCGGCCCAGGCGAGACCCGCCTTGAGGTGGATCGCCGCCGCATCAATGATCGATTGAGCAAACTGGCTAAAAAACTTAAGGAGGTCAGCCGCGAGCGGGATCAGCGGCGGGCGCGCCGCCGTAAAAAGGACTTGCCGGTTCTCTCTCTGGTCGGCTATACCAATGCCGGCAAGTCCACGCTGCTGAACAGCTTGACCAACAGCGCCATTATCGCCGAGGACAAGCTGTTCGCAACCCTGGATCCCACCAGCCGACGGCTTCGTTTTCCAGAGGATGTGGAAGTCATCATCACTGACACGGTGGGTTTTATCCGAAATCTTCCGGAGGAGTTGCTCAAGGCCTTTAAGGCGACGCTCGAGGAACTGCATGAAGCGGACGTGCTCGTGCATGTTATCGATATCAGCAATCCGCGCTTTGCTGACCATATTCAGGTGGTGGAGGATCTGCTGCGGGAGCTTGAACTGGATGGGCTGCCCTGCCTCATGGTTTTCAACAAGATTGATCTGGTAGAGCCGGAAGTGGTTGCCGAGCAGTTGCGGCTCCATGATGCGGTCGCTTTGAGTGCCGGTGACCCAGCAACCTTCGGCCCTTTTTTGGACAGAGCCAGGAAAATGGTCCTGAAAAAATGGCAAGCGAGCAGGGAAAGGCGGGGCTGAAAGTTGAGTGAAATATTAAAAAGAGATTGAGATTAATGGCCCAAAATCCTAGGCTTGAGGAAAGAGGGCTGCATGCACAGCATACGATTTACAAACCACCCCTTCGGTACTCGGATATTAACTTCTATATAATTGATTATGCGCACATTATTCAGTAGACGACAATTTCGCTGCATTTTATCCTCCATTATTGCCATGGTCATTTTTTTTGGCGGAGGGCAGAGCGCATTCGCCCAGAACGCGACCATTGATGAATTGATCGTTACCAATTCCAGCACGGACCTGCTCTTGTTTCTGACGGTCAACAATGCCTTTACCAAACAGATGGAGGAGGGGATCAAAAACGGCATCCCGGTGACCTTCAGTTTTTATGTGAACCTGGAACGCAAACGAAGCACTTGGGTGAACCAGGAACTTGTTTCGCTTAAATTTGACCACACCTTGACCTATGACACCTTGAAAGAGGAATACAGTATTGTCCGCTCGGAACTTCCCGGTCAGACGTTTCGCACCAAGTCATTGTTTGAGGCGAAAAAGAATATGGCCCAGCTCAATGGCCTCACGATAGTGCCTTTAAAATCACTGATGCCGGAAGCGGGATACCTGCTTAAAGTGAAAGCCCGGCTGGCGGAAAAAACCCTGCCCCTCTATTTTCATCATGTGATTCCCTTTTTGAGCCTCTGGGATTTTGAAACCGCCTGGTACACCGTGGAATTCAGGTATTAGCATGGATGCAGACCAAGAGGAGGTTCTCAGAAAGGACAGGCTGCGACGCAGGAAGCGCATTCGCCTGATCATCCTTGCCTGCCTCGTTCTGATCCCCCTGCTGACCTATTTTGAAACCAGAATCGTGCAGCTGGGCGAGGTTCCCTTTCCGGTCAGCGGCAATGTCCTGATCTTCGTACTCATCAACTTCAATGTTCTTCTTCTGTTGTTGATGGTCTTTCTGGTACTCCGCAATCTGGCCCAGCTTGTTTTTGAGCGCCGCCGCCGATTTTTAGGAACGAAGCTCCGCTCCAAGCTGGTGATCGCCTTTGTTTCCATGTCTTTTTTCCCAACCGGGTTGTTGTTTTTTATCGCCCTGCAGTTTGTTTCCACCAGCATGGATTACTGGTTCAATATCAATGTCGCCCAGTCCCTTGAGGAATCGATTTCCATTGCCAAGAATACGTATCAGGAGGCGCAGGATCAGGTCGAACGTCAGGGCCGTCTTATTGGCGAGCGCTTGGAATCGAAGCGTTACGGAGATATTACCGGAGAAAATGTGAATCCGGTGCTGCAAGACATTATGAAAAGCCACGGACTGGTCGGAATCGAGGTGATATCGGAGCAGCGGGAGGTGCTGGCCCGAGCCTACAGGCCGGAGATTATGAGCGACGGTGTTCCTGAAATTCCGCTGAACATGATCCGTAATGCCCTGGCCGACAATCAGGGGCAGATAACCATCCAGCCGGTGACATCCGGAGAACTGGTGCGCGGTGTGAGTTCGGTCCGGGTTGGCAGTTCCGATTCGCTTCAAGGCGTCCTGGTCGTCTCCATGTTGATTCCCCAGGAGCGGGTCCGGAGGATGCAGATCATTTCCGCAGGGTATGAAGGGTACAAGCAGTTGATGATCCTTAAGGCCCCGATCAAGACCAGTCTGCTGGTTATGCTGCTGATTGTGACCCTGTTGATCGTGTTTTGCGCGATCTGGTTTGCCTTTTATGTGGCCTCCGGTCTTACCGGCCCAATCGGCAGACTTGCCGAGGCCACGCGGCGGGTCGCCGAGGGTGAGCTTGACTTTGTGCTGGAAAAAACCTCAGGTGACGAAATGGGGACCCTGGTTGATTCCTTTAACCGGATGACCAGCGATCTCTCCGCCAGTAAAAAGCAGCTCGAGGCGGCAAACTCCGCTCTGCGCCAGGGGAATCTCGATGCTGAGAGCAGGCGGCGCTATATGGAGATAGTTCTGCAAAACGTGGCGGCCGGGGTTATCTCCCTGGACGAGCATGGTCGAATCAGCACGATCAATCGCTTTGCCGAGGAACTTCTCCGGATTGACCGCAGAAATTTTGAGGGCAAGGAGTATCGCGCGGTCCTCAGGCCGGAGCATACTGCTGTTCTGGAGGGGTTCCTTGCCGAGTTGCCCGGCAGCGGCAAGGCTTCAATCGAAAGGCCGCTTCGCCTTACGGTGGGCGATGAAACCTTCTCGCTGCGGGTGAATGTAACCCGTTTGGAAGATGAAAACAGTCAACCCTTGGGCGTGGTTCTGGTGTTTGATAATCTCACCGAGCTGGAAAAAGCGCAGCGGATGGCGGCCTGGCGAGAGGTGGCGCGGCGGATTGCCCATGAGGTAAAGAATCCTCTGACCCCAATCCAGCTTTCCGCCCAACGGCTCCGCAAGAGATATCTCGACCGGTTGACCGGGGATCAGGAAGTTTTTGATGTCTGCACCAGGACCATTGTCAACCAGGTTGAAGAGCTGAAAAAATTGGTGAGCGAATTTTCCAGCTTCGCCCGAATGCCTGCAGTGCAGAAAACCATGGGCAGCCTTGCGGAAATGGCCAACGAGGTTTTTGTCCTCTATCAGGAGGCTCATAAGAACAGACAGTTCCGGTTGCGGGTCGAAGGGCCGATTCCTTCGTTTTCCTTTGACGTCAAGCAAATGAAGCGGGTACTCATCAACCTTCTCAATAATGCCGTGGCCGCCACCAATGATAATGGGGTGATCGAAATTATTCTTGTCTGCGACCAGGAGCGTGATCTGGTCAGTTTCGAGGTGCGCGACAACGGCTCCGGGGTCAGTGACGAGGACAAGCTGCGTCTTTTTGAGCCGTATTTTTCGAGGAAAAAAACCGGGACCGGCTTGGGGCTGGCCATTGCCAGCACGGTGGTGGCGGATCATCACGGCTATATCAGGGTTAAGGACAACGAACCCAAGGGCACCCGTTTTATCGTTGAGCTGCCCCTCGGAAGCGGCTAGAAAACCGTGTTCCCGGCCCGGCAGGGCATGGTATACTATAAATCGGCGAGCAAATTCAGCAAACAGCAGCAACAAATGCAGCAACAAATGCAGCAGTGAAACGGCAGCAGTGAAACGGCGATGGCAAAGACAATCCTGATAATTGACGATGAAGCGAGTATCCGTGATTCCCTGTCCGGTATTCTATCGGACGAAGGGTTTCACACGCGGTTGGCCGAAGATGGCCAGCAGGGTCTTTCTCTGTTGGAGGAGGAGCGTGTTGACTTGGTTCTTCTCGATATCTGGATGCCGGGTTTGGACGGAATGGAGGTGCTTAAAAAAATCAAGGAGTCCCATCCGGATTTGCCGGTGATCATGATTTCCGGGCATGGCACCATTGAAACCGCAGTGCAGGCCACCAAGATGGGCGCCTATGATTTTATTGAAAAACCACCTTCCTACGATAAGATCATCCTCTCCATCAACAACGCTTTGGACCTTGCCCGGCTGAAAAAAGAGAATCTGATTCTGCGTCAGCAAACCCAACGCGCCAGCCAGCTCACCGGCACCTCCCCTGCCATGGTGGAACTCAGGCAGCTGGTTGAGCGGGTTGCTCCCTCCGAGGCCTGGGTCTTGATTCGCGGGGAGCACGGCACCGGCAAGGAGCTGGTGGCGCAGAGTATCCACCGGTTATCCAAAAATGCGGCAAAACCGATGATCGAGTTGAACTGCGCAGCCATTCCGGAAGAATTGATCGAATCCGAACTTTTCGGGCACGAGAAGGGCTCGTTTACCGGGGCGACTGCCAGTCGGCGGGGAAAATTCGATCTGGCGGACGGCGGCACCCTTTTTCTCGACGAAATCGGCGATATGAGTCTTAAAACCCAGGCCAAGGTGCTGCGTATCCTTCAGGAGCAGAAATTTGAGCGGGTGGGTGGATCGAAAACCATCCAGGTTGAGGTCCGGGTACTGGCTGCCACCAACAAGGATCTTGAGCAGGAGATCGAGAACGGAACCTTTCGGGCGGATCTTTTTTACCGGCTTAACGTAGTGCCCATTCAGGTACCTCCGCTTCGGGAACGGCGGGAGGATATACCTCTGCTGGTCGCTGATTTTGTTAAGGACAACGCAAAAAAAGGATTGGGCGAAAAAAAGTTCAGCCCGGAGGCTCTGCAGCTCTTGATGCAGCATGGCTGGCCGGGCAATGTCCGCGAACTGCGCAACTTTGTCGAGCGGGTCATGATCATGTGTTCTGCAGAAACGGTTGACGAGACAATGGTGGGGCAGTTGCTTGGAATTGCTCCGGACACAGGCGCAACATCGGTTGGCGATCTGGAAACGCAGTACCATGCCTTAAGCTATAAAGAGGCTAAAAAGATTTTTGAACGGGATTTCTTGAAGACCCGTCTTGCCGGCAATGATGGAAATATTTCCCAGACGGCGGAACAAATAGGTCTGGAGCGCAGTCATCTTCATAGAAAGATGAAGTCTCTGTTACTGGGTGAAGAGTAGTTGCTGATTTTCTCGACTTGAGAGGATGCGCCATGGGCGAACATGATACCAGCCTTCCCAATCAGAAAGAGTTGGAAAAGGAAATAGGGGAGTACCTCACCAAAAAGTACGGAAAGAAGGTGAAGATCGTCTCCAGCGGCCTGTTGCCAATGGCCCAGAGTGAGGAAGGCGAGACGCCGCCTCCGGCTGCGGGCGGTGCGGCCGCGTTTCATTTCGATACCAATCCGGAAGAACTCATCGCCTATCTCGACGAGTATGTGGTGCGGCAGGATGAGGCCAAGGCTATTCTCGCCACCAAGATCTGCACCCACTTTAACCGGATCAGCTACGCCCTTGCCAAGCCTCACCAAGCAAGACGCAACATTGGGCAGATCAAAAGCAATGTCCTGTTGATGGGGCCGACCGGGGTCGGCAAGACCTTCCTCATAAAGCTTATCGCCCGTCATCTTGGAGTGCCCTTTATTAAGGGTGATGCGACCAAGTTCAGTGAAACCGGCTATGTGGGCGGGGACGTGGAGGATCTGGTCCGCGATCTGGTCCGGGAGGCGGACGGGGATATTGAACGGGCCCAGTACGGCATTATTTATCTCGACGAGATTGACAAAATAGCTTCAAGCCCGCTCAGGATCGGGGCGGATGTTTCCCGCAGCGGGGTGCAGCGCACTCTGCTCAAGCCCATGGAGGAAACCGAGATCGAACTCAAGGTTCCCCACGATCCGGTCTCGCAGATAGAAGCCATCGAGCAGTATCGGGCAACAGGCAAGCGGGAGCGTCTTTTGGTCAATACCAAAAACATCCTTTTTATCATGAGCGGCGCCTTTGCCGGCCTGGAAGATATCATCAAGAAACGGGTACAGCAGCAATCCATGGGCTTTGAGAGTTCGGTTTCCTCGGTGAAAACCGGGGGGCGTTTTCTCAAGCAGGTAAAAGCCGAGGATCTCGTGGAGTTCGGTTTTGAAAGCGAGTTTGTCGGGCGTCTGCCGGTTATTGCCGTACTTGATGAGTTGAGCGAAGATGATTTTTTTGAAATTCTGGCCAATCCCAACAGCTCCGTTGTCGTCGCCAAGAAACAGGATTTCCGGGTGTACGGAATACATCTGCAGTTTGAAGACACGGCGCTCCGTGAAATCGCCAAGCTGGCCAAGCTGGAACGAACCGGAGCCCGAGGACTGGTAAGTGTCATGGAGAAAATTCTTCTCCACTATGAAAAAAAGCTGCCCTCCACCAGCATTCGTTATCTTGTGGTGGATGTGGAGATGGTTCGCTCGCCTGGACAGGTACTTGAGCGGCTCCTGGCTGATGACCAGGTGCAGGGTCAGCACCAAGCCCGTTTTGGGGAGTTGCAAACCCTGGAATTTGAACGATTGACCGGTTTTATCCTGAAGCGGATGGGAAATTACCTTGAAGACCATCAGGTGCTCACCACTCCAAAGCGTCTGCAGCTCATGGCCAAGGAGAGTCAGGATCAGGATGTGGACCCCCGGGATGTCTGCGATAACTTTATCCGGTTGGTTCAGGCCATCCATGCCTCTGAGGCGGAGATCAGTGGAAAATGCGGAATCAGGGTGACTTTCAGCGAAGAGGCTGTGGACCAGTTGTTGACCCGGGAGCCGAGGAATTCTGAAACCATCCGCTCTTCGTGTGGTCAAATTTTTCAGGCCATGGAATATGGTCTGCGTCTCATGGGCCAGAAAAAAGGAATTACGCAGGTGGTTGTGCCCAGGGAGGGTGTCGATATGCCGGAGCGGTACATCAACACCCTGGTGGGGAAAACCTTTAAAGTCGAATAAGAGCTGGAGGAAATTCTTCCCCAGCGGAGACAAGGAGAGAATGGATCATGATTTTTCCTGATTACCGGGGCCGCAGGCTCAGACAGAACGAGAATTTTCGGGCTCTTATCCGGGAGACCAGCATTTCTCCGGCGCACCTTGTCTACCCGCTTTTTGTTATGCCGGGCAAGGGCATTCGGGAAGAGATCCCTTCCATGCCGGGGGTGTTCAGGATATCCGTCGACCAGTTGGCCAAGGAAGCCAAGGAGTGCATGGGGCTGGGGGTGAACTCTGTCATCCTGTTCGGTCTGCCGGACAAGAAGGATTCGAAAGGCTCAGGTGCGCATGCCAAGGACGGCATCATCCAGCGGGCCATCAAGGAGCTGAAAAATACGGCCCCCAAACTTACGGTCTGCACCGATGTCTGTTTGTGTGAATACACCAGCCATGGGCATTGCGGCATCCTGATTGACAAGGTGGTGGACAATGACTCCACGCTCGAGGTGCTTGCCAGGGTGGCGCTGTCCCATGCCCAGGCCGGGGCCGACATGGTCGCGCCTTCGGACATGATGGATGGCCGGGTTGCAGAGATCCGGGGGATTCTTGATGAAAACAATTTCCCCATGGTGCCGATTATGTCCTACGCCGTAAAATATGCCTCCGCGTTTTACGGGCCCTTCAGGGATGCGGCTGACTGCGCTCCCCAGCAGGGGGACCGCAAATCATACCAGATGGACCCGGCGAATGTCCGCGAGGCATTGCGGGAAGCGACCCTCGATGTGGAAGAGGGAGCTGATATCCTGATGGTCAAGCCGGCCATGGCCTACCTTGATGTGGTCAGCCGTTTGCGGGATGAGTTTGATCTGCCCATTGCCGCCTATCATGTGAGCGGAGAGTATGCCATGATCAAGGCTGCCGCGGCCAATGGCTGGATCGACGAAGCCAAGGTCATGCACGAGAGCCTGCTCAGCATCAGGCGGGCAGGCGCTGATATCATCATCACCTATTTTGCCAAAGACATGGCTCGATTGCTGAACGGGTAGTCGAAGTCAGGGGCAGGGGAAGTGATTGTTCCCCTGTCCCAAGTTTTTTTTGTTTCTGATTCCCATCGAACTTCTGCCGGCACATGGGTTCCATGGCAATACCTTGCCAAAGTGTTGCACTTCGTTTGTGAACTTAGGGAATCCAGGCAAGGTACTAATTTTTCTGGATTCCGGCTTCCGCCGGAATGACGGGACAAACCGGCTGTAAATCAGTGGTAATCCGATTTCTTTTTGATTTTGATGGGGTGCATTGCGGTTTGTCGGCGTTTACTTTTTAACCGTGATCTCCCCGCCCAGCTTTTCCACGATCTTTGTCCCGATCCCTTTTACCTTTGCCAAATCTTTTGTTGATTTGAATTGGCCGTTTTTTTGTCGGTACTCGACAATGGCTTGGGCTTTTGCAGGTCCGATTCCCTGCAGTCCTGTGAGTTCCTGCGTTGTGGCTGTGTTGATATCCACGGCGGCAAAAGCAACTGCCGCCAGACACAAGCATCCGCAAAGCGTTGAAAGTATAATTTTTATCATGGGTATCCTCCGAAAAAAAATGAATAATGTGCCATGCACCCCGCATGGTTATTGCAGACAGCAAAAAAATCGCCTAACCATTTAATGTCTTATGATGGTATTTAGTTGTTAGGCGTATGTCAAGTGTAAATTCGGTGTGAACAGGTCGGTGGGTTTGCTGGGGAGAGGAAATGGGACTGAGTCTGGCTGATTGGGCAGAAATAAGCGCCTATTTTCCGGCAGGTGAAGAAAGGTCCAGGGGCGCTAGCGGAGTGAGAAGATAATCGGTCCTGACATTTCCAAGGCTTGCGAAAATGGTTGCCTTGAGAGCGGGGTCCTTTTCGTACAGGGGGGTGAGCCAGTTCCGGATCGTTTCCCTGCGGGAGTTGGCAGCAAGAGGGCAGGGGTTGGCAACGGGAGTAATGCCCAGAGTCTGCCCCAGTTCGACGATGCGCTTTTTTTCCACCATGGCCAGGGGACGGATAAGGGCAAGTTTTCCGCCGAACAACTCCTGCTTCGGCGCCATGGCGCTGAGATTGCCTCCGTAGAAAAGATTGAGGAAAAACGTCTCGATGATGTCTTCCTGGTGGTGACCGAAGGCGAGTTTGTTGCAGCGATGTTCTTCGGCCAGGGAGAAAAGCCGGTTGCGGCGTTGGCGAGCGCAATGATAGCAGCCGCTCTTGCCATTCTCAGCAATGAGCGCCTTGTGGCCGTAGTCGGTCCGTTCAAGCAGCATGGGGAGATCAAGGCGCTTGATCTGGTCTTGAACCAGATCGTATTCAACACCGCCGAATCCCATGTCGAGATGGACTGCCAGAAGCTCGTAGCGGATAGGGGCTTTGCGGCGCCATTCCTTCAGGAGCCAGGAGAGCACCAGGCTGTCGATGCCTCCTGACACGGCAATCATCACCCTGTCGCCATGGGCCAGCATCTGGTAGAGATGCATGGCCCGGCCGACAAGGTGATTGAGCTGCTTGGGGATGACTGACACGGGCAAAACTATTTGTTCAGGTAGGCGCAGTCGGCAATTTTTTGTTTGATCCCGTCGCGGACGAGTTCTTCAGCGCTGAGCCATTTTACGCCACGTTTCGCTTTTTTGAAGAATTGGAATATGTCAGAAAGCAGGGGCTGCTGTGTCTCGTTGAAAATACCGGAACACAAGATCTGACCGGTTTCCGCATGAATGAGCTTGTAGTCAAAGACGACGGAGGCCGGACTGACGATGGAATATTGAGATCCCTCCCGTTCGGTGAAACGTTGCAGGGTGCAGAGAAAGACGGCGTCGGCCTTGTTGGTCCGGCAAATGGTTACGGCAGCGGTTGTCCGGCAGCGGGTCATGTCTTTATCAAGGGAATCGCGTTGTCCCGCAGTGAGCAGAGCGATATCTTCCCTGCCGGAAAAATATTCTGCGAGCACTGTGTCAACGATTTTTTGCCCTTTTTCAAGCTGTTGTGCTTCTTTTGGGGTGCGGCCGCTCTGGCCGGCCGTCATGATTTCCACGGGAAGCACAAGGATTGTTTTGAGCGGGAGCAACTCCTGGGGCTGGACCTGGGCGGTTGTCCGTGCGCAGCCGGAAAGCAGGATGAGCGCAGTCAAGGCGGAAAGAAAAAGGGAAAACGGTTTGCAATATCTCACGATGATTTCTCCAGGATAAAAATTATAAGGAACCTTTGGATGAGAGAGGTCCTTTGGCACGGGGATCAACAGTGGTTGCCTCGTCAAGGGCACGGCCAAGGGCCTTGAAGATTGCCTCAAGTATATGGTGGGTGTTCTCGCCGTGGGCCATTTCAACATGAAGGGTCAGGCCTCCGTGCAGAGAAAAGGCGCGAAGAAACTCCTTGGCCAACTGGGTATCAAAATCGCCGACCTTTTGCTCAAGAAAAGGAACGCCGTAATGAAGATGCGGCCTGTTGGAGCAATCAAGGGTAACCCGGACAAGGGTTTCGTCCATGGGAAGCGCACTGAAACCGTAGCGTTTGATGCCGCCAAAATCCCGCAGCGCATTTTTCAGGGCCTGACCCAGGCAGATCCCCAGATCCTCGACGGTGTGATGCGCGTCAACCTCGGTATCTCCGGTGGCGCGGATAGTAAGATCAAAAAAACCATGCACGGCAAAAAGGGTGAGCATGTGATCCATAAAAGGCACGCCCGAAGCGCATTGTGTTTTGCCTGTGCCGTCAAGGGCAAGCAAGAGGCTGATGTCGGTTTCCTTGGTCTTGCGTTTCACTTCGCTCTGGCGGGCTTTAGCTGCTGCCATGGTATACTCCTGCAATTGTCCGGCTCGACACGCATAAGCCGGTAACGACGGTTAAAGAAAAATTGCATCAAAAAAACTTGAATGTATGTTTATACCAAGATCAGGCGGCTTCAGGCAATAGGAATCCCTGCATCCTTCGGAGAAAAGATTGTAATTACAAATTATTATAGATCTTTGATGCACAAGGAAGGGCAGAGTGCGGCACGGGACAAAATTATCCCGTACAGACCGGTTTTTTGTTGACAAGCCTTTCCCGCATTGTTATACATCTTGCGTTTTTCGCAGTGCTGAAATTGAGCGGGAATAACTCAGTGGTAGAGTGCAACCTTGCCAAGGTTGAAGTCGCGAGTTCGAATCTCGTTTCCCGCTCCACATTTTGATTGAGGCTCTGTTTTTTGAGCCTGTTTGCATTGACCGACAGCCCGTCCTGCATTTTTTCATGGCAGAGCGGGCCATTTTGACTTATATTGTCATATTCTTTTTTTAGTTTTGTGAGGGCATTGAAATGAAGACACATTTGACCCCGGTCAAAGAAATTGAGCGCAAGTGGCTGATCGTAGATGCTCAGGATAAGATTCTTGGTCGTTTAGCATCCGAGATTGCCACCCGTCTGCGCGGCAAGCACAAGGCCAATTACTGCACGTTCCAGGATGTCGGTGATTTTGTCATCGTGGTGAATGCGGATAAGGTTCGTCTGAGCGGAAAGAAGTGGGATGACAAGGTCTATCGTCATCACACAGGTTTTATGGGCGGGTTGAAGGAAAAGACCGCCAAGGTTCTTATGGAGCAAAAGCCGGAAGAGATGCTGCGCAAGGCTGTTCGCGGGATGTTGCCCAAGAACACTCTCGGACGGAATCAACTGAAGAAATTAAAGGTATATGCCGGAACCGAGCATCCCCACGGTGCCCAGCAGCCTCAGCCTCTTGAGTTGTAATCAGGTTTGTAAAAAAGTAAGCAGTTGCAGGTCCGCAATACAAAATTTAAGGGTTAGAGTGTGCCACCGTTGAAATCGAGGTTTGTGTGATTTCAACAATTATAAAATCCTGCTCTTTAGAAACAGGATATTGGAGCTTGAACATGGCAGAAAATAGTTTTTACGCGACCGGAAAAAGAAAAACCGCTGTAGCCAGAGTATGGTTGAAACCGGGTTCCGGCAACATCCAGGTCAACAAGATGACCGTGGCCGAATATTTTGGCGGTGGATTTGACTACATGCAGAAGGTTGCAAAGCCTCTGGCATTGACCGACACCGCGTCAAAATTCGATATTCTCGCTACCTTGAGCGGCGGCGGCAAGATTGCCCAGACCGAGGCTCTGCGCCACGGGATTTCCCGGGCTTTGCTGATTGTTGATCCCGAGCACAGGGGCGCCTTGAAAAAAGCGGGTTTTCTGACCCGTGACCAGCGCATGAAAGAGCGGAAAAAATATGGCCAGAAGTCGGCCAGAGCGAGATTCCAGTTCTCCAAGCGTTAAACGTTCTTTGGTATTGCCGAGTCAATACCTCGGATTCTATTGTGTATCTCATCAGGGGAAGGCGCTCATCGCTCTTCCCCTGATTTTTTTTGGCCTGTTTCAGGCATCTGCAGGACTCTGTAGTCGTTTGCGGGGTTGTATGCAGTGCTTGCGAACAGATCATTTACTGTCAGGCAACCAAGCGGTTGCAAACTGATTGGAGAAAAAAATGGTACGAATCGGCATTGTCGGTGCATCGGGTTATACCGGGGCGGAACTTGCCCGGATAGTGTGCAATCACCCTGAGGTGGAATTGACCGTGGCCACCTCCCGCCAATACGCAGGCAAGCCTCTTTCCCATGTTTTTCCTGCCTTGCAGGGTAGGGTGGACATTCTGTGCGAAGATCTTCAGGTTGAGGCGCTTGTTGACCGGGCGGATTTCTTCTTCACCGCGGTTCCCCATCAGACCGCCATGGATATCGTGCCACAGTTGATAGCCGCGGGAAAGAAGGTTGTCGATCTTTCCGCTGATTTCCGGATTCATGACGCATCGGTCTATGAACAGTGGTACCAGGCTCACAGCGCCAAGGAGTTGTTGGCAACAGCAGTGTATGGCTTGCCGGAGTTGCATCGGGCAGCGATTTGCAAAACATCCCTGGTTGCCAATCCGGGCTGTTATCCGACCAGTGTCATCCTTGGGCTTGCGCCGTTGCTCAAGGCAGGTCTCATTGATCCGGAAACCATAATCATCGACTCAAAGTCCGGAGTTTCCGGGGCAGGGCGGGCGGCGCAGACAGGGGCGCTGTATTGCGAAGTGGCCGACGGCTTCAAGGCTTACAAGGTTGGCGAGCACCGGCATACTCCGGAGATCGAGCAGGAACTGGGCGGCTTGTGCGGAAAACCGGTGACCGTTTCTTTCACCCCCCATTTGGTGCCCATGTCTCGGGGCATTCTCAGTACGATCTACGCCAAAGGCACAAAAGCGCTCTCCGGTTTAACCGAACTGTATCAGGATTTTTACCGGGATGAGGAATTTGTCCGGGTTTGTCCGGCAGGTCAGTACCCGGCCACCCAATATGTCAGGGGCAGTAATTACTGTGATATCGGCAGCAAGTTTGATCCGCGCACCGGCCGGGTTATTATCGTCTCCGCCATAGACAACGTGGTCAAGGGCGCCTCCGGGCAAGCCGTGCAGAACATGAATCTCATGTGCGGTTTTCCCGAGAACACCGGGCTTCGAATCGTTCCCCTGTTCCCGTAAAGGTAATTGTTGACCAGGATCGAAAAACGTGGCTCAATCTCAGAAAGATAAACG
>Ga0180009_10002769_pt1 | contig 20453 bp, 15 predicted proteins | sample OS_PC_MetaG_FD_123537 | JGI IMG/M metagenome (GOLD analysis project Ga0180009, IMG submission 123537) | Groundwater microbial communities from the Aspo Hard Rock Laboratory (HRL) deep subsurface site, Sweden - OS_PC_MetaG | ecosystem: Environmental > Aquatic > Deep subsurface > Groundwater...
ACCGAGAATCGGCGACGTCGCCCCTCCTCCGTCCTGGACCCAGACCCAGAAGAGCGCAGAGGACCGCGGCGTCAACCCCTGCAATACCCCCGATCCCGGCTACGGCATCTACGACCACTGGGACCGCGCACCCTCCATGGGCCAGATGATCTCTCCCCAAAAGGGAGGCGTCACCCGCAGCGGTCAGTTCGACGTCATGTTCCACTTCCACGGTCACGAGGCCGTGCGAAAAGAGTGGGTCCGAGTGATGGATGGTGCCGTGCTCGTCGGAATCGACCTGGGCATCGGCTCCGGTCCGTACGAAACGTCCTTCAGGAACCCCGCCGTATTCCGGAATCTCGTCCAGAGCGTCGAGCGCGCGGTCGCCAAGAAGACCGGGAAAAAGAACGCCCGGATTCGCAAGGTGGGTCTGAGTGCCTGGAGCGCCGGCTATGGCGCCGTGGGCGAAATTCTCCGGAGCTCGTACGGCAAGCAGATCGTCGATACTGTCATCCTCCTCGACGGGCTCCACTGCGGGTACCAGGGTGACTCGTTGGACGAGCGGCAGCTCCAGCCCTTCATCGACTTCGCCCGTCAGTCCGTACGGGGTAGCAAGTTGATGTTCGTCAGCCACTCGTCGATCATCCCACCCGGGTATGCCTCGACGACCGAGACGGCGAACTTTCTGATCCAGAAGGTGAGCGGTCGCGCCCGCAAGACGCGTTCGCGTGGGTCTGACCCCATGGGGCTCGATCTCATCGCCCGCTACGATCGAGGCAACTTCCACGTTCGAGGCTTCAAGGGCAACGACAAGATGGACCACTGTGCGCACATCGGGTTGCTGCGGGACGTGCTGCGGGTCCATGTGAAGCGGCGGTGGCGCTCGCCCCGTGGCCGCGGGCGCTGAGTAGCGTGGCGCTGGAGGTCGCTTCGGAAACCGTCGACGTCGACGGCGTTGCGCAGATTGGTTTGTGAAGATTGGGTCGTGTTTGCGGGTATGCTAACCCAACCGATGATGCAACCCGTGACTGATCTCGAAACCCTGCTGAGCAAGGTCGCCGAATACTACCCAGACTCCGATCCGAAGCTCATCTCGAAAGGGTTCGAGCTTGCCGTCGAGCACCTCGACGAGGTCCGCGTGCGCCACGCCATGGATGCCGCCATGGTGCTCGTGGGCATGCGCATGGAGCCCGCCACCATCTGCTCGTGCTTGGTCACCGCGGTTGGCGAAGCGGTCGCGATGGACCGGGTGGTCGAGACCTTCGGCCCCGAGGTCGGCACCATCGTCGAGGGCGTCCGTCGAATCCAAGCGATTCGGTGGGACCGAATCGAGCAGGAAGCGGCGGAGTCCCTCCGCAAGATGTTCCTCGCCATGGCCGCCGAGGTGCGGGTGGTCATCATCGTGCTCGCCCTGCGCGTTCAGCGGATGCGAGCGCTGGCCAATTCCTCGGACTCTGACTTGCGCCGCCGCACCGGGCGGGAAACGCTCGAGGTGTTCGCCCCGCTCGCCAACCGCCTGGGCGTCTGGCAGTTCAAGAGCCAACTCGAAGATCTCGCGCTGCAGTCGCTCGAGCCGGAGACCTACGACGAGCTGGAAAAGCTCCTGACGGAGCGGCGCCAAGAGCGTCAGCGCCTCATCGGCATTGCGATTGACGTCTTGAAGCAGAAGCTCCCGGAGCAAGGAATCGAGGCCGCCGTCAACGGCCGGGCCAAGCACCTGTACAGCATCTACAAGAAGATGCAGCGCAAGGGCGTGGGGCTCGACCAGATCCACGATGTCAGCGCGGTACGTGTCATTACCACCAGCGACAAGGTCGCCGACTGTTATGCTGCTTTGGGCCTGGTGCATAGTCTCTGGCCGCCGCTGCCCGGTCAGTTTGACGACTACATCGCTCGCCCCAAGGAGAACCTCTATCGTTCTCTGCACACCACGGTGGTGGGGCCCGAGGGAAAACCCCTCGAGGTGCAGATTCGAACGCGGGAGATGCACGACTACGCCGAATACGGTGTTGCTGCCCACTTCGCCTACAAGGAAGGCCGAAAAGCCATCAAGGACGCTGACAGCAAGTTCGTCGTCCTGCGCCAACTCATCGATTGGGAACGCGACGTCACCGATCCGCACCAATTCGCCGAACGACTCAAGACCGACGTGTTTCGGGATCAGGTCTACGTCTTCACCCCTGCCGGCGACATCGTCGACCTGCCCCTCGGAGCAACGCCTCTCGACTTCGCCTATCGAATTCATACGATGGTCGGGCATCGGTGCCGGGGGGCCCGCGTCAACGACCAGATCGTGACCCTGGACTATCAACTAAAGACCGGCGACCGCGTCGAGATTCTCACCCACAAGAAACCGAGCCCGAGCCGCGATTGGATGAATCCGGGCTTCGGCTATCTCCGAACCCAGAGCGCCAAGGCCAAGGTTCGTGCCTGGTTCCGGGAACAAGGCCGCGATACCGCAGTCCAGCAAGGCCGCGAAATCGTCGAGCGCGAGCTCAAACGCCTCGACCTCGACCACGTCACCCTCCTCGAGATCGTCGCCAAGCTCGAATACGACAAGGCCGAAGACCTCTACGCCGCCGTCGGCTTCGGGATTCGCTCCGCCCACTCCGTCTCTTCCGCCGCGCTACAAATCGAACGCGACAAGGCCCCGCCCAAAGAGGTGCCTATCGTCGAACCGCCAAAAAGCGAGCGCAAGACCGCCTCCGGTGTCTCGCTCGGCGGCGTCGACGACATCCTCGGAAAACGCGCCCGTTGCTGCAATCCCGTCCCCGGTGACGCCGTCATCGGATTCATCAGCCGCGGACGCGGCATCATCATTCACCGCCGCGATTGCTCCAACATCGACACAGAACGGGAATCCGAACGCTGGGTCGAAATTGACTGGGGACCCACCGGCGAAGAACGCCACCCCGTCGATATCGAGATCGTCGCCCAGGACCGCCCAGGCCTGCTGCGCGATCTGTCGGACCTGATCGCCCATTCCGGCGCCGACCTCCGCTCGGTCCACGCCGACGTCAAAGGCAAGAGGGGGACGGCCCGCATCCGCCTGTCGCTCGACATCGTCAGCTCCGACCAGGTGCTCCGCGTCCTCGACAAGCTCGAACGCTATCGTGACGTGTTGTCCGTGCGACGGGTCGGCAAGTAGCCATGGTCCTGCGCGCGGGGATCGTCGCCTGCCTGCTGACCGTGTTCGCCTCGGGTTGCGAGCGGCGCCCCTCGACCGGTTCCGCGCCGCAACAGCCACACCCAGCTTCCGCGAACCCCGCCGCGCCCGATACGGGCGGTCTACCGATGCGGGGCGCCGCGTCGCGCGAGGTCGCTCTGGTGCCGGCGCCCTCGGCCACCAAGAGCGCGCCCTCGACGGCGGTCACATGGCCGTCCGACCGGATCGCCCGACCGGTCGCGGACACCGGCATCTATCCCGACTTGGACGACCAAGTGCGCGTCCGCCCTCCCGCCTGGCTGTCCGCCGGACCATGGACGGTCCTCGAATCCCCCGGTACCAATGCGCGGTACCTCGTGGTGGACGGGGTAGCCGTGGGATTCGCGCCTCCGGATATGCCGACAACGTTGCGGGTGGAGAGCCTCTCGGCCTGGGATCGCGACGGCGACACGATCCCCGATCCGCTCGATATTCTACTTGGCGCCAAGAAGACCGTTCTCAACGGTGCCGCCTACAGGAGCACTTACCGCGTCATTCCCTTCCCAGGCGGCGACATGCCGCGCACCGAGGGCGTCTGTACCGACGTCGTCGTCCGCGCGCTACGCAACGCCGGAATCGATCTGCAGAAAGAGATTTCCGCTGACGCGAAGGTCCGTCGATCCGCGTACCCCGGCATTCAGAAGCCGGACCGGAACATCGACCACCGGCGCGTGCGCAATCTCGTGCCCTACTTCAAGCGGTACTGGACGTCGCTCCCCGTCGATCCGAAGGACCACTCCGTGCCGTGGATGCCTGGTGACGTCGTGTTCCTCGACACGATGAACGACGCCCAGCCCGAACACCTGGGCATCGTATCCGATGAGTTGGCCGCATCCGGACTCCCGCTCATTATCAACAACTGGACCGATGGGACGAAGACCGCGGAGATGGACTTGTTGTCGTTTGTGCCCGTGCGTCATCGGTTCCGGGTCCCCACGGGAGAGTTGAAGGCCCGGTAGCCCGCCATCCAGCCCGTCCCCGGGCGGTTGGGCTGACGTTGGGTGGCCAGGCAAACCTCCGAGCAGGCTTGCCGCCCACGGCCAAGCACCGAGTCAAGATGTGGCAAGGCTTGCTTGGCCGTGCCACCCGGATGACCGCCCCGGAGGGGCGGACTATCGCGTCAGGCCCGAGCGGAAACCACGTCCCGCATCGACTCCTGCGGCTCCCAGTCCGTGGCGTCCGCCTGCATGCCTCCTTCGTGGATGCCGGCGACGTAGTAGCTGGGATCGTCGAGGAAGCTCATGAAGATGACGATGAACGCGAGGGCGCCCTTCACCATCAAGGGCTTGTCGCGGTAGAGCTTCTCGAGGTTGGCCTTGCGTGCCGCGGGATTCAGGTCCTCGAAGCAGGACAGGAACAGCCCGTCCAGATCGTGCGGCGCCTCGGGCGGCGTTACGTGCTGCAACCCGCCATCCTGCGCGTACCGCATCACGTCCATGATCAGCTCTCGCTGAACCGGCAAAGCGATGTCGTGGTAGGCGAAGATGTGTAGGACGATGCGCTCGGCCTCCTTCATCGATGCCTGCGCCAGCACGTCGAAGATCGCCTTGCTCGTGGAATCCTCGAGGTTCGGCAGCTTCTTCCGAATCAGCGACATCAGCACCGCGTTCTTGAACAGCTGGTACAGCCGCTGAGCGCCGTTGAGCGGCGAGGCGTCCGGATGCTCCACCTCCGGGTCGTACCCCTTGAACCCGTTGACGAACATCAGACGGAACATGGTCGCGAAGAAGTCGACGCCGCGAATCGGATCGTCCACATCGATGCGCATGTCGAGCGTGTTGTCGAGGCGATCGGCGAGCTTGACCCGCACAAGCGCAGGTACGTCATCGGCGTGCTCGAGCAGGCGGCCGATGTAGGCGTAGTAGGTCTGGCCGGGCCGTCGCGTCAGCCAGTCGAGGCGCTCCATCAGGTACCACTTGCGCTCCGGGTCAACGGACTCGAGCAGTGTGACGAAACGTGCCTCGAGCTCAGCTGCGGTGGATTCGGGCGTACCGCGCACGGGGATGTCCTCGAGCTTGTCGTGCAGCAGGCAGGTCAGCAGGTCCAGCGGGATCGGCTGCTCCGATGCGCGCGCCAGCAGCGCGGTGGCCCGCAGCGGGTGAAGGACCGCCTGCGGACCCAGCCGACGACGGGCCTTGCCGTAGGCCTCATCGAGGTAGGCCATCACCTCCAGCAGAACGACCTTCTCTTCCTCCGGGAGCTTTCGGCGTCCGAGGATGAGCGACAGGATGTTGCGGCTTCCTCCCCCCACGGCACTGAGCTGCAGGTTGAGGATGGCTGACAACCGGAAAAACTCTCCGAGGTCATGAAGTCTCATGATTCACCTCGATTGCGCTCGACCTCGAGGATGTGTCCCGCCGACTTACGACGACGACCACCTCGAAAGAACAGACCAAGAACAGCGCAAAACAACTTCCATGGTAGCTTAGCTGATTCTCGCGTCAGTAAAACGTCCACGGCGGACAATCTGCGTTCTGATCGATCCGTGCACGTTACCGGCGAATCGCACGGTGAACCGAATTGCTAGGGAGAAGCGGTTTTGCGCGCGAAGCTGAGTTTGCTTCATTCGGCGAAAGGTGACGCAAGTCGGTCGGTCTCTTGCGATCCGGAAGCGAGTTTCGACTTCCCAGACTGCCCGGGACGGTTAGTTCAGCGGCCCTTGCTCAGGAATCGGCGCGTCGCGGTGGCGCCTAGCGACGGGCGTGGCTTGGTGGTGCACCAGCTTCCAGTCGCCGTCCTCGAGCACGAAAAAGTTCGTCGCGGCCAACAAGGATTCGCCCACTTGTTCCCGGCACACCACGTATGCGGTGTGCCCCAGCACGTGGGCCGTTGCGTGGTCGTACGAGACGTTGGTGGACCCATTCTCGAGGATTCCCCGCCAGCTCGCCATGACGCGTTCGCGTCCAAGCAGCGGTGCCCATCCGGGATGCACGCACGCCACGGGCGCCTCGCGCGACCAACGCGACTCCATCGCGTTCGTATCGCCCTGAGCAAAGGCTTGATAGAAAGCTCGGTTGGCGCCGAGCACGGCCATCTGATCGGGAGACATGAAGCTTCTGTAGGGCCCCTCTCGACGGGGCGGTAGTCCCACGCCCAGCAGACCGCGAGGCCGAAGGCGGTTCCCCCGTCCCCTCCTGTCCTGCGATAATCTCCGTCCAGGAGGTGACGATGAGGTACGCCGTGCGCCCAGCGCTGGTTCTTGCGTGTGTGTCCGCGAGCGCTTTTCAATCGACGCCCGCCCGCGCGGACCTCGATCCCCAATTCGACCCCATCGGACCGATCGACGTTCAGACCCGCTACCAGCGGCCCGCCGCCGCCGTCTATCTCGACCTTCAAGCCGGCCAGCCGTTTCAGGTGCAGATCACGCACGAGGACGATGCCGCCCCCACCTACGAACGCTATGACACGCGGCTTCCCCTGGGCGTCCTGCGCGTCTACGACCCGGACGAGAATCTGGTGCTCCACCGCGTGCTCGACGCCGCCGTGGACCCTGTCGATCACCCCGCGCTTGCGCCGGACGACCTCGGGGCCGGTCTGCTGGCGGATGCAACGCTGCAGGCGACCTCCTCGGGCACGTACACCGTGCGATTCAGTGCGGGCCACGAACACTCCAAGCTGCACGTCGGCGTGCCTCCGGGCACCGACTACGCCCTGAGCTACGGCAACGGCATCTGGCAGGATTGGCGCGCATCCCAGGGGCCGCTTTGGCTCTGGGTGCCGAGCCACCCGAACCGCGACGTCACCGTCGAGCTGCGCCACGAAGGTGGGAGCGTCACGTTGTGGGGGGAGAACGACGCTTGGAGTCACGTGCTCGATGCGGGCGCATTCACGCGGACCGTGTCCGCAGGAACCGCGGGGGAGCTGTGGCGGGTGGATGATCTGTCCACGGACTGGAAGCTCCGCGCAGGGGGCGACGTCCCCGTGCTGTTCGCGAGCTCGCAGGCCTATGCCGAGGAGCTGGACGCGGGCCTGCTCACGGTGGAGTCGGGGCCGCTCGCTGGCGAACGCGTAGCACATCAATTCCAGAAGCGGATGGCCGAAGAGCTCGTCGAGGCTCTCATCGCGGGGGCGGGCGACGCCGCCTCCCTTCGCGCCCGCGCGACAGCGGTGCTTACCGACCCGGCTTGTGCCCAAGTCACCGACGGGACCGAAGCCCAGGTCAGCATCGAGTTGTTGGCGCGGCCCCCGGCCCGTTCTACACGGACAAGAAGGTGGACCAGATTCGTCCTGCAGTACCGCCGAGCAGCTGTCCTGAGTTGTACACGGCTTATTACGAGGACACCGGCGTACCGCAACCTTCGGGCCATGAGCACCCCTGCGCTGGAGACGATAGTGAATACTTCGTGGCTCACCCCTTCCTCGGAGGCGGGATATCCACCCTGTGGACGCCTTCGTTCGGCTCCGCGATCCTGGCCACCAACTGGTCGCCTGTCGCGCATCACGGCATCGTGGGGCAGGGGGTCAATCCGGATACCGGGCAATTGGAGCGAACTTGGGAGCGCTATGGGGCGACTGAATTCGTTTCCGCGGATCGCGACGGGGCCGAGATCCGAGGGAGCGTTCCCCTCTACTACGGTGCTACCGACGAGCTCTCCTACACAAGAATCTACAGCTTCGACGACGAGGCCATCGACGTGGAGGTCGTGGTGACCAACACCACGGGTTCCACGCTGTCGTTGGACGCGCTCTGGGAGAACATCCCCGCGCCGGTGTGCGAAGCGGACTGCGACACGAACTTGAAAGGTCGGGCCGTGGGATTCGCCCAGCAAGATGGGACTCCGCTCCAAGCGGGGACGCACGACCTTGCGGCCGTGCACATCGTCGACGAGCAGGGTCATGGCCTGGCCGTGGAGCTGGAGGGAGCCAAGCCCCTTTCCGTTCACCCCGTGGGAATGATCCTTCCCTTCTACTCGGAACGCCTCCAGGTAGGCCGGATTCAGATTCCCTTCGACACGTCGACCCTGGCCGCCGGTCAGTCCACCACGCTCCGGTATTCGCTTCGAACGCTCGATCCAGTCGCGTCGGTCCCGGCCATACCGTCGGTCGTTGACGAGCCCCAGATCGTTTGCGGGGACGGTCCTCCTCCGGGCGATGGCGGTGTGGAAGCTGGGGTTGACGCCGCAGACCCGGACGCTGCACTGGACGGCAGCATGGATGGCAGCGCCCAGGACGGCGGAGCGGGGGGCGGAGGATCGGCGCAGCCGGGCGGCGAGGACGATGATGGCTGCGGTTGTCGGACGGCGCCGACGCGAGGGGGGGCGTGGTGGTGGGCCGTACTGTCGCTCTTCGCGTTGCGACCGCTGGCGAAGCGACGCAGGTCGAGGTTCGTTTAGAGGCGTGAAAGGACTTGTAGGGCAACAGCCTTCAACGACGAGCGCGGAAAGCGGTGAATCCGCTCAAGTCCGGGGCGGAATTTCGCCCCGGCCGGTGGTCCTGAAGTGCCTGCAACCCATCGTCAATACGAAGGTTTCAAAGTCGAGTTGCAGATTGCATGGCAGTTGATGACGCGTCGCGGGATGGCGTGGTTCGATCGACGCGTTACATACAAGACGTGATTGGTTCGTCGAAAGGATCAAGATGATCGAAACCACGGCCCAACCCATGGCGGAAACTGTCGTTCGCGGTACGAAGCGAGGCATGCTCGCGCGCATACCCATCCTCGGGGACATGGGCGCGCTCCTACGCTTCTTCAAAGACAAAGAGGCTTCGCTGTTCGGCAAAGCCTTCGTGCTCGCCGCCGTTGCCTATGTGATCATGCCTGCTGATGCGATACCCGACATCGCGCCCATCCTCGGTTGGCTCGACGATCTGGGCGTGATGGTCCTCGCGTTTGCCTATCTGAGCCGCGTCATCGGTGAGTACCGAGAGTAGGGCTGCGCGTTCGACGATGACTCTGCTACGCTCCGTGACTCCATGGGGCGAACGTTCATCGCTGTTGCATTGCTACCAATTCTCACGCTGTTGACCGGGTGCGGGCCCAAGAAGCCCCCGGTGCGCAAGGCCGAACCGGTTTCCGAAGCGCCGGGTCCGCGCTGCTCTCCTCAACAGCCCAACCAGCCGTCCGACACATCGGCGAAGCTCAGGAGCTTCAAGCAAGACTTGTCGCGCTGTCTGCTGATGGGCGAGCGTCTTCGCGGCCCAACCCCCATGGTGTTCGTGCTCCAGGTGGCCGAGGACGGCTCCGTGCGCGAAGCGGAGGTCGCCGAGGGGAGCCCGGGACGCGAGCTCGAAACCTGCGCGAACGAGGCCATGCGGGCGCTGACGTTCGAGCCCTTTTGCGGCAGTGACGTCGAGCTGCGGTGGCGCATTCAAGTGCAGTGATTGTGCGCGTGGTCGGTGATGTCAGAGCGACGGTGGGTCCAGGGAGATCACACCGCCGGATGCCCCACGGAACAGGTACGCGCCGAACATGAAGTCGCTGTGACCGTCCGCGTCCACATCGCCCGCTGGGATCAGCGCGTTTCCCCCGATCCAGAAGCTCTTTCGCACCGGGGATACCTGCGCAACCGGTGTGGACCCAAGGCCCTTGGGACCGCCCAGGTACAGATACGCCCGACCCATCTCGCAGGAGCTCTTGCTAGCGTCGAAGATCGCACACGGCGCCACGACGACCAGGTCATCCGAGCCGTCATCGTCGAGGTCGCCCACGGAAGCCAGAAAGACGCCAAAGCCGGCGCGGGGAGGCTCGTGACTCTCCAGTATCCCCGCCGGCACGGCTGAGATGCCGCGTGGACCCCCATGATGAACGACTACGCGCCCCGGGCCCGGCGCACCGTCCTTCGATGGCCCCGACTCCGGCACGCCAATCGCGATGTCGGAGAACCCATCTGCATTGAAGTCGCCCGCCGTCGTCGCGAGTCCAGTCCACGCCTGCACACCGGAAGGCTCGAACGCGCTTCGCGCCGTCGTCTCCAAACCGTGCGGCGAGCCGTGAAACACCAACACGCGTCCGGCCGCTGTGACCACGACGTCGTCGTACCCATCGCGATCGACGTCCCCTGCCGGGCTCGCCGGACTGCGAACGGTGTTGGATGCATCGGCCTGCAAGACCGCATGTGCGCTGGGCAAGAGGCCCGCGCTCCCGCCGTAATAGACGTGGTCGACAACGGTGGACTCGTGCACGACGACGTCCGAGAATCCATCGCCGTTCAGATCTCCAGCTGCGCTCATGAGCATGCCAAAGTCGGTGTTCTCACCACCGGGCGCTTCGAGGCTGATCGTCGGCTGTGACGCGAGGCCGGTTCGGGATCCGCGATAGAGATGAATATGGCCCACGCCGCAGAGCGGCTTGTCGGTGGCGAAGGGGGGACAAGCCGGGTCGCCGATGAGCACATCCGCGAACCCGTCGCCGTCGACGTCCCCGGCGAGGGCCGCGCCCATGAACAAGATCGGCCGGGGCGGCCCGGGCGGTGCGAGCGGGATCACCCGTGTTGCGGATAGCCCGTCGCGGGCGCCCAACATCAGTTGCGTACCGGCCACGACATCCGCGAATCCATCGCCGTTCACGTCGTGTCCGGCTCTCCTCTGTCGCATCGCCGTCGTCTGCGCAGGAGGTACTGGTTTCGCCGCGGTCACCGCAGGCGTCGGTGCAACCACCGGCGGCCGTCCGGCTGAATATCCTGTGCACGCGCCGAGTGCAGCGAGCCAGATCGCAACCATGGACTTCGAGCGGGAGACGACGACGTGCATCGACCAGCATACGGTTGGAGGCTGGCGACGATCCCCACAATCGTCACGGCGTGTGAGGGACGCTTTCGCCGCTGCCCACGATTGGCTATGACCATGCGATGACGCGCGCGTTCTTCGCCATCGGGACCGTTTCAATACTCCTTGTCTCCGGCTGTTCGCCCGCCGCTCCAGCGGCGTCACCCGGGTTGATGGAGAACAGCACGCCTGGCCAAAACCGATGCGTGATGACCGGTGACGACCCAAAGCTCTTCGTCGTCGATTGGGACGCCACGGACGCGTCGGCGTTTCAGGCACGGGCCGAACGCGATGTCGTGTTCGTCCACTTCGACAACTGCGAGATGCGTATCGTGGAGGGGTGCCGCGACGCGAGCCTTGCGGGTCGCTTCGGTACCTACCGCGCGCCGACCTACACCTCCGGCAGCCTGGAGAGCTTCTCCATGCGCACGAGCGACGATGTCGCGGCCAAGCTTCCCCTCGGCTTCGCCACCCTCGGCGGTGAGGTCTCGCAGGGCAAGGCGCTCGAGCTGTCGTACTTCGTGGCCGGCACCGCCACTGCGACCCGCGATGTCTTCGCGCGCGCGGACCTCGCTGACAACCCGAAGTGTGCCGACGCCACCCATGTGGTCTGGGCCTACGGACTCGGGGCGTACGAGCTCGCGTCGAAAGAATCCAGCCAAGTGGCGGGAGGCGCCGCGGTCGCGGGCGTTGGTGCGGAGGCGTCTCATGATCGTGAGAAGTCAGCGCTGCGACGTGCCGGAAAGCTCGAGGACTGCAGCAAGGTCGACAACTTCGCCTGCCGCGTTCCGATCCGCGTCACGCTCCGACGCATCGAGGAGGGGACCACGCCTCCGCCGGCCGTGGGAACGGCTGCCCCCGCCCCTGGCCAGCCCGATCTGTCGGGCGTTCAGGCGTCCATGCAAGCTGTGCAATATCGGGCTTCCGCCGAGCAAAAGTTCATGGCGCACGACGGTGCGGGTTGTCTCTCCGACCTCGACCTGGCGGACCGCGCCGATCCGCAGGGCAAGATGGGTCGCCTCGAGCTGCGGGCCCGTTGCGAGATGCGCGCCGGTCGCTGCGACGAAGGCAAGGCCCACTACGCAGAGGCGCGACGAGCCTGGCACCGGGACAACAACCCCACCGGGTTGGCGAGCGACGCGACCGTGGAGCACGAGGTCGACCAGCTTGCGATGCAGGAGTGTCCGTCGGCGGGTGGTGGTGGAAAGAGCGGCCAGAATCGAGCCCTCGAGCTGACCCAGAAGGTCATGCAGGCCTCCATGCGCAAGGACACCAACGCGTGCGTCGAGCACGGCAACGAGCTCGACCGGCTGGCTTCGCAGCCGACCACGGATCCTACGTTGCAGCGGCTCGCCGCCGCAGGGCTGCAGCAGGCTGCGCGGTGCGCCGGGGCGGGCGGCCGGTGCGTGGAGGCCAAGAAGTTCTACTTCACGTTCGCCAAGCTGTTCATGAACGCCAATGACGACATGGCCGCGTCCGCGTTCGAGCAGAACATTCCGTCGTGCCGCGGGCGGTAGGGGGCGTCGAGATGCCCCCTGCCGGGGCAGGACCGCGATGGTCTATACTCCGCGCATCATGGCTCTCTCCCTTTCTTCAGCGCGACCCGCCAGCCCCTTGCTTCGTCGATCCCTCGCCGCGGTGCTTCTGCTCGCGAGCGTTGGACTGGTTCCAGCGTGCGGTGGCGAAGGTGGCGACATCTCCCCGGCCCCTGTCGCGGTCACGTATCCACGGCTGATGGCACGCCCGGAGCACCGCGACTTGATCCTCCGTCGAATCGATCGGGAGCCGTACGCGATGATCCTCGAACAGATCCGCACGCTGGCGGCGCGGGAGTACCAGCCGGACGAGGATCCGATGCACTGGGACGATGGCGCCAATGGGCGCAACGGCGAGACAGCGCAAGCCAATGCCTTTCTCGCCTGGGTCTTCGACGACGCCGCCGCGGCGGACAAGGCACGATCCTTCTTTCAACAGCTCGAGACCGATTGGTGGACCAACAGCGTCTCCGATATCGACATACGCATGCCCCACCCATTGCTGGGCTACACGAATGCCTGGGACCTGCTGATGGCGACGCCCTACTTTCCGTCGGGCGAGGCGGAGGAGGCGAAGGAAAAGATTACCGAGATCAACCGGCAGTTCTACGAGCGGTTCCTGGAGACGGGGATCATTCGCAACGTCTGGCTGACGCCGGCCCAGAACAACCATCCCATTCGCACCGCGTGTGCCATTGGGTACGTTGCCATGGAGTTTCCTGACGACCCGGATGCCGAGAAGTGGGCGAACTGGGCGTTCTCGGAGCTCGACTACCTCTGGGGGCCCAATGGCCAGTACGTGCAGCCCGACGGCGGCGTCTCGGAGGGACCCTTTTACTTCGGCTTCGCCTGGGGCGTGAGCGCGGCGTTCTTCATTGCAGCAGACAACCTGTATGAGACCCCGCCCACCTTCGAACGAGACTGCATCAATCGTCAGACGATCGACCCCTGGGCGGACAACGGCTGCGTGGATGGGGAGCCCTTTACGTTCCAAAACCCCCTGCGTGGAGAGCTCTTCGCCAAGTCCGCCGAATGGTCGGTCTCGCTCCGGTTGCCCTGGGGGAGCCGTCCGCCGTTGGCCGACGCCTACTTCAATCCCTTCAACGGCAACGCGCTGCTCTCCTCCTTCGACCAAGGTGGCATGTACCGATGGGATTGGGCGTCCAATCGGGACCGGCCTTACGAGATGGGTCACGGGGCCGATCTCCGCGCCCACCACCTCATCTACTTCGACGATGGTATCGCCGCCGAAACGCCTCCCTGGACCACGCGGTTTCTGCCGGACGCGGGCAACGCCATCTTCCGATCCGACTGGGACCAAGACGCCCGGTGGCTCCTGCTCATGGGAGAGCACGGCGCCGTCCGAAAGACACTCCACGATCACGTCGACGGTACCTCGTTGTCCCTCGCCGCCTACGGCGAATACTTGTTGGTGGACCCTGGCTACTACAAGCCAAATGATTTGGACAACGCGAAGACAGCCCATTCGGCTTCGCACAACCTCGTACTCATCGATGGCGTGGCTGCCCCGAACAAGGGACTCCTCACGGACTTCAAGGATGCCGACGCCTGGATTCGCAATACCCACCTTGGTGATCGGGTCCACTACGCAGAGGCCCATCAGGACTATCAAGAATCCACCGTGCAGCGATCCGTCGTCTTCGTGGATGGGCGATACTTCGTCGTAAGCGATGCCCTGTCCACGACGTCGACGGTGCCCCGTGAGCACCGTTGGCGGATGAGCGGCTATGCGGGATACGGCTCTGGGGTGACGTTCACGCCTTCGGCGGAAGGAGCCCGATGGGAGCGGCCGCTGGCAGGCATCGACGTCTTCGTCGCCTCGACCGCCCCCGGTATGGTGGTGGAGGAGCCGCCCTACGAGGCAAACAAGTCGCCGCATGTGCATGAGTTCGAGCTGAATCGAGAGGTCGCCGACCACGGCGTCATCGACGGCGTCGCGCAGGCCGTGGCGCCCGGCTACCTTGGATTGCTGCTGCCTTACAAAGTGGGGGCCGCCGCCGGTTCCGAACACGCTCCACTCGAAGCTTCCGCGGTGGATCTCGGACCCGGCGTCGCGGCCTGGACCATCCAGACCTCCGACGGGCTCGATCTGGCCCTGATGCGCGAAGCCTCCGCGCCCCAGTCCTTCACGCTGCCGACCGGAACCCTGGAGACCGACGCGCGCTTCGTCCTCGTCAGGCTGGACGGCGCCGACCGATTCGCCGTGGTGGTTCGTGGAACCCGGCTGTCTGTCGACGGTGCCACGCTCGTCCAGGCGGCCGATGCCTCCACCTTCGCCATCGAGGAATCCCTGCCGTGACCATTCGTTGTTTCGCAGCTGCCACCCTCCTGGCGTGTTCGATCGTTGCGATGGGGTGTGGTTCGGACGAACCCGCCGACCAACCCACCCCGTGGGTCTGTGAGCCGTCGTCCCCGTCGCCCTCGGACTCCTTCGCCGCCGAACGGGCTCCGAGCTCGGAGGAGGTTCAGCTTGCCAAGGCGATTGCGGATCGAACGATGGCTCTGCACGAACCCACCGAGCTGTCCTGGGATTGGGGAGAGGGAACGTTGATGTTCTCGCTGGTGGACCTGTACCGGGTGACGGGGGATACCACCTATCGGGACTACTACCGCGCATGGATCGACCACCACATCGAGCGCGGATATCTCATCTCCATGAGCGATCGCTGCCCGCCCGCGCTCTCCGCGCTCGCGCTGTACCAGGAGACTTGTGACGACAAGTACAGCGTGGTGGTGGACGACGTCCTCGATTACCTGTACACGATTGCGCCGCGCACCGAGCAGGGCGGAATCAGCCACATGGGGACGGTCGATCTCTTTGGGGAGACGCTGTGGGTGGACTCGCTCTTCATGTTCGGCAACGTCTTGATTCGGTGGGGCGAGCTCACGGGCAGCGCGCGCGCGCTGTCGGAATTCTCGAAGCAGTATCTCATCTTCGCGGAGCTCCTACAGCAGGATGGCGGGTTGTTTTCGCACGCGTACGGCTGGCCCGGAGAGCAGGACGAGGGGGTGTTCTGGGCGCGGGGCAACAGCTGGGTGACTGCAGCCGGATACGAATACCTGCGCGTGCGTGCCGAGCGCGGCGAGCAGGACGAAGCCGTGCGCGCATCGCTGCAGCGTCAGGTCGATGCCATCATCGCAAGTCAGGATCCTTCCACCGGACTCTGGTGGACCGTCATGAGCCGACCGGGCGAGATCTACCTGGAGACGAGCGCGTCCGCGCTTTTCGCGTTGGGCATGGCGCGCGGCTATCGGCTCGGATTGCTCGATGATTCGGTGCTGCCGGTGATCGATCGAGCCATGACCGGGGTACGTTCGAAGATCGTGCTCGACGATCAGGATCGTCCGATGGTCACGGACATCAGCGGTCCGACCACGGTGGGTCAGTTCAAGGACTATGCGGCAGTGAAGCTGGGTGACGACATCAGCTATGGCGTTGGAGCGGTGATTCTGGCGCTGCTTGAAACGTCCGGGCTGTGAGCGGAATCCGCATGCTGGCACGGCATGGGGCGCCATTCCGGATGGGGCTCTAGGGTCACACCGCTGAGTAGGTAGGCCTGCGCCAGGTCGGGCTCGGGTTTGACCACAATCTGATCGATACGAGGCAACATCTCGCGACTGAGACGGCCGTGCAGGGCGGCGGGCCGTCCGTGCATGTCCGCGCTCCAGCCCGGAATCCGGCTCCAGTCTTTAACATGCATGTCGATCCCGTCGTGGTTGAACCACCAATGCCCATTCAGACTCCAAATGATCCCAGTCAACGTGACCACTTTGCCTTGCTGCGAGAGGAGGTCTTCCTCCACCTGCTGCTGGCTTCGGACGCGGGCGGCCGTCGCCTTGTCCAACACATATCGTCGTCGGGCCTCCTCCAGGTTCGTTCCCTCGGGCACCGGGATTCCCTGCTGGATCGGTTCGCCCTCGCGCGCGATGAACACCGGCAGGTCGTGGCGCTCGGCGACGGTGCCCTCCACCCGCACGTGGCCCCCCACGAGCTCGTCGGGCCAGTCCCCCTCCTCGAGAATCACACCGATGCTGAATCGAGCGTTGAGGAGCTCGGGGCCGACTTTCCGTGACCCGACAGCATACCCTTCCACAACCACGCACTCACCCATTCGCTCCGACCAGTTCATGCTTGCTGGACCTTTCGACGTGGGGGACGGCTCCGCAGGGCGCGCCGCGCTCGGAGGGCTTACCGTCGGCCGCCCCTGCACCTCGTTGGTGGACGGACATCCGCCGAGGAAGGCGCACAAGCACAGGACCGCGGAAAGAGAACGGTTCATGGGGTAGGGAAGTGGTAGCACGAAACCTGCGCGACTTCCTCCGGCGCAAAACCGTGCTCGGACTTCAGATACCCTTGCGCGGGCTGAGAGCCCGCGCCAACTTCCGGGAAAGCCCGCCCCGTGGGCGGGCTCACCCATAGCGAGCCCAGCCAAACGACCGGCCTGGGCTCATGCCGTTCGGTGGACCGAATTTCGTCCGCCCTTGAGTTGCCGCGGGCTCAGCCCACGGGTTCCATTTGAGGTACCGCTACGAAGGTTGTTTAGAGCGAGTCGGAGAATCGAGGCAGAGCGGGTGGCGCAATATCGCAGTACTGCGGCGACTCCGGAGTGCGGAGCGGGAAACGCGGCAATGGGCCGTTCCATCGAGCATCGCCTTGGTCCACCCGGATGTCGTTCAGTTGCTGGTCGGCCAATGCGGTCGCTACGCGCAAGAGCTCGCGGCTGCCTGCCGGAGTCGGGTCGCGCCACGGGGACAACTCGGGCGGAGTCGGCTCGAGAAACACGTTGCCTTCGAGGGCGGCCTCTTCGCAACGAGCGAATCCGGGCGCATCCTTCCCCTGTTCGAGACCAGCAAGGTCAACTTCCACCGAGAGATCGCAGCCGTCATCCGGCTCTTCGATGACCGGTGGGGCATTGACAAACAATTCCCTTGTAGGATCGACAGGCGGTGTGTTGTCGCGCAACGCGGGCGTACCGGTTGTAGGGGCCATGAGGACGTGACGCTGCACATCACATACCAACCTCGATGCTGATGCTCACGTCCTCTCTTGCGCGCAGCGTAGCCACGAGTTGCGCAAGGATTCCGCTGTTTGCATTGTGGAAGATTCCCCAATCTCTGTAACGGAATCCCGGGATGTGGGATCAGGGGGGCCCCACATGGGACCGAGCGAGTCCACCGCCTGGTACCGGCTTGGCATGCCGAGCAGGTGTGTCAGGCGGCCTGTGCCGACGGCGACACGAGTTGCAACGAAGCCTGCATTGGGGCCCACCCGGACGGGCATTCGATCCGCGGTGCGAGCACGGGGTGCATGGCGAGCAACTGCAACGCGGAGTGTGAAGCTGTTATCCCGAACCTGGCGCCCTGCGGCGGTGTGTCGATGACGTCGGCGGCGGTCGACTGCAATCCATGTGCCGAGGCGAATTGCTGCGATCAGCTGAGCGCGTCGGGAGAGAGCTACGACTGGTACGCCCGTCGAAATTGCATCGCCCAATGCGACGATGGCGATGACGCCTGCATACAGGCCTGCACGGAGGCCTATCCCAATGGGTTGGCGTTGGACCTCTGGCTCACTTCGTGTACCCAAACGAGCTGCGCGGTGGAATGCGAGGTGGATCCAGCGCCAGTGTGCGGCAATCCCTATCTCGGTGATCCGGCCGAATCGTGCCCAGTCTGCGTCGAGGCGAATTGCTGTGCAGAAGAGCAGGCCTGCTGGTCCAGTCTGGCGTGCCTTCAGAACGGGATTTGTTCCGAGCTCTGCGAGGGCGATGCGAGCTGCCTTGCCGCTTGCGATACCGAGCATGCTGCGGGGGTAGCGCTGAGTGACGCCGATGACGCCTGCGTCGACACCAACTGCGCCACCGAGTGCGCGGGCATGTGATCGCGACCTGACCGGCCGTCGGCGTTAGGCTGCCCCCTCGCCCTACCCGCAATTCAGACCCCCGGACAAAACCCCAACGCCCATGGTAGTTTGGCGGCCTCGGAGCAGAGCCATGTCCACCACCAAACCGCCCACGGAGCATGCGGCACCCCAACAGCGGGTGGCGGCGCAGCGTGCCGAGGCGGTGACGGAGAGGGCGCCGCTCGATCAGACGATGCCTGTCCGGGGTGACTCGATTCATGAGCCGACGCCATCGGTGGCGATCGCGGCTCCGTCGCTGGAGCCGGGCACGTTGGTACCACCTTACCGCGTGGTTCGTCCGGTCGGACGGGGCGGGATGGGGGACGTGTACCTTGCGCGCGACACGCAGTTGGGTCGGAAGGTCGCGTTGAAGGTGGTGCGGCCCACGGCGATCGGGGATCGCGAGGAGGTGGCGAGGTTCCTGCTCGAAGCGAGAATCACTGCGCGTTTCAGCCACCCGCACATCGTGACCGTGTACGGGGCAGGGGAGCACGAGGGGCGGCCCTACGTGGCGTTGGAGTTCCTCGAGGGGCAGACCCTGCGCGAGCGCATGGATGAGCATCGCCTGGGGCTTCGGGAGATTCTTCGGGTCGGATTGGCGATCGCGGAGGCGTTGCAGGAAGCCCATCGGCACCAGGTGTTGCACCGCGATCTCAAACCCGAGAACGTGTTTCTGCCTCGCGACGGTCGGCTCCGGGTGGTGGACTTCGGGCTGGCGGTCGCCCTGCACTTGCCGGAGGTCCTCGCGGAAGCCCACGAGCTCGACGACTTCCCCAAGGAGTTCGAGCAGCTCCTTCAGAAGAGCTTCGAGCGGGGCGGCATCGAAGGAACGCCGCTGTACATGTCGCCCGAGCAGTGGAAAGGGATGGAGTGCACCCCCAGGACCGACAGCTGGGCGCTGGGCGTGGTGCTGTTCGAGCTTCTAAGCGGGAAGCTGCCCTTCAACGAGCACTCGAACATGGCGCAGCTCATCCGCGTTTGTTCCGCGGACGCCGCCCCTTCCATGCAGCCGTTCGAACCGCTGCCCGAGGCGCTCGACGACTTGGTCAACCGCTGTCTGGCCAAGGAATCGGAGGAGCGTCCCGAGGCGGACGAAATCGTCCGCGTGCTGCACGACTTGCTCTACCCGGGGCGCGGGCGCCTCGACAACGAGGAATCACCGTTCCGCGGCCTGCTCCCGTTCTCCGAGCAGCAGGCGGACGTCTTCTACGGACGGGACAACGAGGTCGCCGCGTTCCTCGAGCGACTGCGCCACGAGCCCTTGCTTCCCCTGGTGGGCCCGTCCGGCGCCGGGAAGAGCTCCTTCGTACAAGCCGGACTGATCCCCCGTCTGCGTGAGCAAGGCCGATGGATCATCTTGCGGCTTCGTCCCGGCCGAGAACCCTTCGAGGCCCTCGCCATGCGCCTGGTCCGAGGGGAGCGCGATGGTTCCTCGCGGTTGTCATCGTCCACCACCAGCCGCGTCATCGCGTTCGCCGAAGGAGCCCGCGAGATCGAGAACGATCTCAACCTCCAGCTGCGTGAGAATCCCGCCCTTCTCTCGCTCCGACTCCACCAGCTGTCCGAAGAAGAAGACGCCTGGGTCTTGCTCTTCGTCGATCAGCTCGAGGAGGTCTACACGCTTGTCGATGACCCCGAAATTCGCCGTCGTTACATGGTGGCGGTTTGTGGTGCGGCCGACGATCCGGAGAGTCGAGTGCGGGTGGTGCTGACCCTTCGCGACGACTTCATGGTGCGGCTTGCCGAGACGCGTCAGGCGCGTGAAGCGCTCGAGCACGTCACGGTGCTTCGGAGTCCGGGGCCGGAGGCCCTGCGGGAGATTCTGCAGCGACCGGTTCAACTCGCCGGCTATCGCTACGAGGAACAGGCCCTCGTCGACGAGATGGTCGAGTCGGTTGGCTACGAACCCGGCGCCTTGCCGCTCATCCAGGTGGCGGCCAGCCAACTGTGGGAGGAACGGGATCGAAAGGGCAAGGCGCTGCGTCGCGACGCGTATGAGCGCATGGGTGGGGTGGAAGGAGCGCTCGCGCGTCAGGCCGATGGCGTGCTCGAGGGGCTTACGCCAGCGCAGGTCCAGGTCGCCAGGGAGCTTTGCCTGCGCCTGGTCACG
>Ga0180009_10002770_pt1 | contig 20448 bp, 29 predicted proteins | sample OS_PC_MetaG_FD_123537 | JGI IMG/M metagenome (GOLD analysis project Ga0180009, IMG submission 123537) | Groundwater microbial communities from the Aspo Hard Rock Laboratory (HRL) deep subsurface site, Sweden - OS_PC_MetaG | ecosystem: Environmental > Aquatic > Deep subsurface > Groundwater...
ACTAAAATTGACCCATTTCAAAATGATGTGCTTTCAAAAGCAACAGAAAGTTACGAAAAAATGCTTGATGCAATAAAAATAAAAATTAATTCTGAATTAGAATCACAATACAAAATAGAATAAGTCTTTCATTCTAATATTCAAAAACCTTTACTCTCCGTTCAAAACACCATAAATCTTCCAATAATCATCACTTCTCGTTCATAACTTTATTTTCAATAGATTTGTGTTCTGATTCAATAGATTTTATTTGTTCTTTTGAAATATCATCCAATATTTTGTATTTTCCATCTCCTTGATTCAAGAGGATTATTTTCCTTCCAAAACTTGATTCCGCAACTAAATCTAGTTTATTATCTTCGTTTAACTCTTGAGTATAAGCCTCTTTTGGAATATATGCCATTCTGTCAAGATAATTCATTCCAAGTATACCCATAAGCGCACCCACCAGTCCAGCGACTAAATAAGATGCAATTCTGTCATTAGAGTTCATTTTGTTTTATATTGACCTCCCTTTATAAACTTTTCTTTTAGTAGTTACTTTGGAGTTAATACTTATTGTTCAATTTTCTTAAGACTTTCCATTCAAAACATTATAAATCTTCCAAGAATCATTACTTATCGTTCAAAAAATTAGCTAAATTTATAAATCAAAGACTTTACGTGCAAAGCCACAGGAAAAGACGTTGCACGAAAAGTAATTCTTCTAAAAATCACTGAACGTAAAGTCTTAAAAGTCTTGATTTTGAACCTTTCCAGAGTCTCTTCCCTTTAACTCTTCTGGCACTTTCCGTTCAAAACACCATAAATCTTCCAATAATCATCACTTCTCGTTCATAACTTTATTTTCAATAGATTTGTGTTCTGATTCAATAGATTTTATTTGTTCTTCTGAAATATTATCCAATGATTTGTATTTTCCATCTCCTTGATTCAAGAGGATTATTTTCCTTCCAGTACTTGATTCCACAACTAAATCTGGTTTATTATCTTCGTTTAACTCTTGAGCATAAGCCTCTCTTGGAATATATTCTATTCTGTTAAGATAATTCATTCCAATTATACCTATAAACATACCCATCAGTCCAGCGACTGAATAATATGCAATCCTTTCATCAAATCTCATTGTGTTTTATATTGCCCCTTCTTTATAAACTTTTCTTTTAGTAGTTACTTTAGAGTTAATACTCATTTTTCAATTTTCTTAAGACTTTCCGTTCAAAAATCCTTTTTTAATGCCTCTTTCGCCACTTCTCGTTCAAAAAATTAGCTAAATTTATAAATTGAAGACTTTACGTGCAAAGCCACAGGAAAAATTATCAAATACTTGCTCTCTCACCACATATATCTTGAATACTTACAACTTGAATTGAATCATTTTGCCAAGTTAAAATATTACCACTTTGAGTTTGCCCTTGTGCTATTTCCATAAGAGATGTATTAACTCCCAGCATAAAAGCCTCGTCCAATTTATCGTTATTATAATTTTTATACAAAAAATAACCTCCAATAAGAGCCCCAATAAGAACTAAAGTAAGAATGACTGTTAATATTACCACTTTCACAACCCTTTTTTCGGAATTACCCATTATGATACTTGTGAAAAACTCTATATAAATATTTCGTTTAAGTGTAGTTTGTAGTGAATAAAAATTTATAAAGTTTTTAACTAATTCAAAGAACATGAATTATAAAGATTATACGTTTAGGATATATGACTCTAACAAAGGAAAATATAATCAAACTAAGGGAAATATTGATCCAGAAAGATTTGAAACATTACTGATGGAATCTTTTCCAAATCTTTTATTTGAGGGATCAAAAAAAGTTGGATTTCCAAATTCACTTGGAGAAAGACAAAGTATGAGGGTATATGCTTTATTTGAAGGAAACTATATTGTAGCTAAAATTAATGCGGCTTATAGAACAGAACAAACTGAAATTTCATTTGAAGGAAGAAATAGAAAAGAAGCTGTAGAAAAATTAATGGAAAAATCTAATTTTAAGTGGAAACCTTTGCTTTCTAAAAAATAAATTGATTATCTAAACCTTTTTAAATTGATTTAACATTTAATGTCAAGGTTAAAATGGGTGACTTATCAAATTTATTTATACAATTGTCTGCACAATGGGGCATTCCTATTTGGATGTTTATAATAATTATAATTTGGTCTGCTGTATGGAAATTTCTTGCTCTATGGAAATCAGCTAGAAAGGGCCATGTTGTTTGGTTTATACTTCTTGCATTCATAAACACTGTGGGTATATTAGAGATACTTTATGTTTATGTATTTTCTGAAATGAAGCTAGGTAAAAAGTCTAAAAAGAAAGTTAAGAAAAAATAAATAGGTTTTTTAATAATTTTAATCGCAAATAATCCTGACCTCTTTCAATATTTTGTTAATTTCTTTTTCATTCAATTCAGTTTTTTTCATTAAATCTTCGATTGAATAATTTAATATATTTTTTGCAATAACAATTTTTGTTTGAAATAATTTTTCCCTTATATCTTCATTAATTGTTTTAAGAATTGTTATAGGGTATAATTTTTTTAATTTTATAAGTTTTTGCAAACTTTCATTTTTTGGAAAATTCCAACTTGTTATTTTTAGTCCAACTCCTTTAGCATAATTTTTTGCGTCTTGGGAACATTTTGTGTTTGTTACTAGCCAAGGCATATCAAGTTTCTTTCTTAAATCAAGAAAACGTGCGTAAGTATAAAGTGCGGGATGCAAACTTGTGGAGGTTCCAGCTTCATTATGATATTTGCATTCAATCATATAGCTTTTTTCTTTTTTAGCAATAATATCAATTTCGTGAGTGATTATTTTTCCTTTAACAAAATTTCCAATTTCTGTTTTATATCCATAATGCCTTAATACATCCCCAAAAAACTGCTCAAATGGAAAACCGCTTGGTCCGAGCGTCATTATTGCCCTTTTGAGATCATATCTTGCTTGCACAGAGGGGAAATCTTTAAGTTCATGAAGTATGATTTCAAGAATCTCTTTTGTTGTTATATCTTCATGATATCTTTTTTTTACAACTTCTATAATTTTTCTAGCGAGTTGTCCAGAGCCTCCTGCTTCAAGGATAGTGTGATATATTTTTTTCGAACTAAATTTCTCTTCCAATCCAGAAGCCTTCATAACATTCATAAACAAACTAAATAATTAGCATATTTATAGTTTTTGAAAAATAAAAAATAAAAAATAAAATATTTGCTATTTTCTATTATCCTCTACCGCATCCGCAGGAACCTTCTCCAGAGACAATTCCACAAGTTGCAAGCCCACAGTTGCTTTCTGTAGTACAACTATCTCCACAACTAGAACAGCTTGTAGATATTATAACACTATCCGAATCATCAGAAATAGCATTAACCAATGTTATCCCCCCTAGCACCAATAATCCAACGAGCATTGAAGCGATTATCCAAAGTTTCATTTTAACCCCCATGTAATTTAATTAAAATTCCTAAAGAATTATTTATTATAATCGCTTTGGAGAAACTAGTTACAGGGAAATTAATCCCTTAATACAATAATATTATTCATCCCTCTTCTTTTCCTTTCAATCAATTGCTTTGCTTCAAGTTTATCCAGAAGTCTTGTCGTTTTAACTTTTCCAATCTCAAGTTTTTCCATCAAAGAAGCCTGAAATATCGCATTCCCTTCGTTTAATAACAAATCAATAACTTTTTTCTCATCTTTATCAAGGGAAGAATAATCTTTCTTTTTTCTCTTCTCTTTTATTGTCTTTATAACTATTTTTTCTTTTGGTTTTGCAAACATAATTACAATTCCAATAATTAGAATTATTGCAACAATACTTAGACTTATCCAAGTTTGAACAGAAATTGTATCATACATAGTACAAGAAGATCCATGACTACAAGTTTCACCCACAATTTCTTTCAATGTGAAATTAAAAATCAAAACTACCACAATCATAAGTAAAGCAATTCCAATAATAACCCATCCAACATTTCTATTTTTCATTTATATCCTTTTCCTCTTTATTTTATAATTATCAATTGCTTTATTTAAGGCTTCTATTGCAAGATTTGAACAGTGAACTTTTATTGGGGGAAGCCCACCAAGAGATTTAACTAATTCTTTATACTTTATTTTTTTAGCTTCTTCTAAAGTTTTTCCTTTGGCAATTTGTGAAATCATAGAAGAAGTTGCTATTGCTGCAGCACACCCAAAAGTTTTGAATTTTATATCTTTTATAATTTCTTTTTTATCCTTATTTTTTCCAATTTTAATATAAACTTTCATTACATCTCCACAAATAGGATTTCCCACTTTTCCAATCCCATCAGCATTTTTTATTTCACCCATATTTTTGGGGTTCATGAATAATTTCATAACTTTTTTGTTATAATCTAGTGTCATTTCTTCCCCTCAACTTTTTTATTCATCTTTTCAATTAATTTAGCAATTTCTTTATCATTCATTCCGTGAGCTTTACAACCCTCTTCAAGTGTTTCTTCACTTGCCATGGGACAACCAATACATCTTATTCCCGATTCCATTAAAATTTTTACTAGTTCTGGTTTTTTCATTAACAATTCGTGTATATTTGCCTTCTTTGTTATTTTCATATTATTCATCTCCACCAAATTCTTTCTCTTCTGCCTCTTCCAAACTTATGCCTTCCTCTTCCAGTTCCTCTTCACATTCAGATTCATTTTTTAGGTCACAGCTATGTTCCTCGTACACTTTCATTTTTTGCTTCCTATTTTAATTAAAGGACTAAATCTCCTTAATTTTTTTACAGTGCCTTCAATTTTATTTAAAAAATAATTTATTTCTTCTTCTGTTGTAAATTTACTTATGCTTATCCTTAGTGAACTATTTGATTGTAAGGGGGTTAGTCCTATTGCCTTAAGAACGTGACTCGTTTCGAGAGAATGGGACATACAAGCGGAACCTGTTGAAGTGTAAATCTTTTCATTTTCTAAATATCCTCCTATTGATTCCCCCTCAATATCATTAAAAGAAATATTAATGTTGTTACATAATCTTTTTTCTCTCGGACCATTTAAATTGGTATTTTCAATTTTTAGTAATCCATTTATTAGTTTATCCCTCAATTTTCCCATTTTTTCAACATCTTTACTATTTGAAATTTCAACTGCTTTTGCAAATCCAACAATTCCAGGTATATTCTCTGTCCCACTTCTTAATTTATTTTCATGTCCTCCTCCGTGAAATAAAGGAGTTATTTTTGTTCCTTTTTTCATATACAAAGCTCCAACTCCTTTTGGACCATAAATTTTGTGAGCATTCAATGTAATCAAATCTATATCTTGTTTTTTTACATCAATTGGAACCTTTGTAAAACTTTGACAAGCATCTGTGTGAAATAAAACTCTTTTTTCTTTACATATTTTACCTATACTCTCTAAATCTTGTAATGTTCCAATTTCATTATTTCCATGAATTATTGAAACAAGGAAAGTTTTATCATTTATTTCTTTCTTTAATTCTTCTAAATTCACAAATCCTTCTTTATCTACATCTAAATAAGTTACTTTTGCTCCTTGGTTTTCAAGCCATTTACACGTTTGGAGTATTGAATCGTGTTCTATTTTTGTTGTAATTATATGACTTTTTTTTGGATAATTAGAGAAGAAAAGTCCCTTGAGAACCATATTGTTAGATTCAGTTCCCCCAGAAGTGAAAATTATCTCATTAGTATTTGCTTTTATTGACTTTGCAATTATTTTTCTACTTTTTTCTAGGGCAAGCTTCGCTTTCATTCCTACATCATGTTGAGAAGATGCATTACCATAATTTTCATCAAAATATGGAAGCATTTCTTTTATTACTTTATCATCTACCTTTGTTGTTGCGGCATTATCAAAGTATATTGGTTTCATTTCCTTCTCCCACAATCTTTTATAGAACATAATTCACACGCACAGTTTGTCTTTGCGTGTTTATCAATTAATTCGAGCAAAGGAATTATTGTTTCTTTATTCAAAAAATAAATTCTTTGTTTTCCATTTCTTTTCATCTCCACTATTTTACACTTTTTCAATAAAGCTAGAGCATGAGAAACTTTACTTTGTTCTACTTTTAATTTTTTAGATAATTCTCCAACAGAACTTTCTTTTTCTTTAAGAGCAGAAATAATCTTTATTTTGAAAGGATTTGCTAAATTTGTAAAAAAGACATGATATTGTGAATTATTCATATGAATTATATTTCATATGTATTTATAAATGTTTTGAATTATGGTTGTGTCTTTAAGGAGTATTTTCAAGATTTCTTCTCATTAAAAAATCTACAAGAGCAGATATAAAAAGTTTTTCGCCTTTTGGGGGACCTTTGTAATATTCAATTCCAGCTATTTTGAAAACTTTTGGATCATAGGCAATATCCATAATTAATTTTTCATAATTTTTGTTAGGTAAAAGAATTTTTTCAGCCCTTTCCAGTATCCTAATTCTTCCTGATAAAGGAATATTGGCCATCCTACCCACATTTCTTGCTAATTCCTCATAATCTTTAAAATTTAGTCCTAATTCAACTGCTGATAATGGGATTGAATCCATAAGGAAAGATTTTTTTTAATATTCTTAAATATTCCTATAATAGGCCATTTAATAAAATGGACCCGGAGGGAATCTAACCCCCTCCTTCTGCTCTGGAGGCAGAAATACTAAACATTATACTACGGATCCGTCGATTAAATCTGGAATTTTATTCAGTTCTTCCTTCTCTAATATAAATATTGTGTTTTTACCAATTAAAAATCTATCTTTTTTTGGTTTATTATGGCAAATCAAAAAACCCAGATTGCATTTACAATCCTCTAAATACTTGTTTAATTGCATCGCTTGAGTTATAGAAATCTCTTTATCTTTATAATCTTTAATTTCAATTATAATCTTTTTATCTTTTCTTTCAAGAATCACATCTACAAATCCTCTTTTAGTTTTAACAAGTCGATTAACTTTACCATATCCAGATAATTTAATTGCAATATCTTCTTCAAATATTTTTGCTCTCTTTCTAATTTTTTCTAATCCAACACCATACAATTTTAATCTTTCAAAAGGAAAATTAACTTCTGCTTTTTTATATGCCTCAAAAATTCCCTTATTGAATAATGTTTGTACATGGGTTTTACAATTATTATTTATTTCTCTTTGAGTAGATAACGGATTTTTCTTAATAAAATTTATAATTTCTATCCTTTTTCTCAATGTTCTTTTATCATGACCACTTATTTTATCAATTTCTGCTTTTCTATACAACTCTTTACTGTCTTTAAACAGTTTATATGGATTTATTCTAGTTTTAATAGAAATATCAGACAAGGTAATTAAAGGATTTTCTCTAACAATCTTCAAAATTAGATTAATCTTTTCTTTCTTTAATCTATTTTTTAGCATAATTATCTCTTCTCGCGGATAATTAACTCCTGCATATTGATAAGCTTCTTGAATATTCTTAAAAGAATTAGAAAGATTTGTCTTAAGATCTCTTCTTATATCTATAATGCCTGCTTTAGTATGTTTTCTTATATAATCTGCAATAATCTTCCTTCTTTCTTCTCTGTTTTTTACATCAAATGTTCTTGGAGAATTAATTCCTGCTTCCTCAAAAGCATATTTAAGACTTTTAAAGATTCTCTCTGGATGCAATTTAGTTGCTTTTCTAATATCTTTATACGTTGCTTTTGGATTTTTCTTCAAGTAATTTAGAATAATGTTTTTCTTTTCTTCAATAGGATATTTTTGTTTCCGCATTAAGTTAAAAGGATACGGATATATTTAAACATTACCATTAGCCTACGCACCCTTAATCATCTTAAAAAAAGTTTATTTTTAATCCTTTCTGCTGGAATTTACTTCTTATCTTATTTTTTTTATCTCATCAATTTCTTCTTCTGAAATTGAACACCCCTTGGATTTAAGTGCATAAAGAATAGCCCCAAGCATTTTTTCTTTGTTTAAATCAATTAAATTTTTCTTCCAGGCAACATACATTAATTCTGCAGATCTAATTATTTTGAATCCTTCAAAATGGTTAAAGTCCTTTTTTAAAAATTTTATTGTTGTATGGAGCTTTTTCTTAAGTAAATTTTGAAGATTTTCTGGTTTTTCAACAAGCATTCTTGTGGTTCTCTCATCAATAACAATTACATTATCTATTTCTTTTTCATGAAGAATTTTACTTAGTGCAAGACAAGAAGCCTCCCCCATTTGCATTATATTTATTGTATTTTCATGGCTAATGAATATGTTATTTGCAATATTCATCATTTCTTTTGTTTTTGATTCTATCAAAGAATCATCAATTCCATAAGAATTGGCCTCTTCCAAAATATTATCGTCAAGAAGTCTTTGCACCCTCAAAGCTTCAAGTTCAAAAAATTTTATTTTAAGAGGTTTATCAATAACCTCAAATTTAACCTGTTTTGTTATAAGAAATTTTCCTCCAAATATTTTCTTAAGTTTCACTAATTCATCTAATAAACCATTCATAGAAAGGCTAATGAGCGCCCCCGCATCAAAAATTATTGCTTTTTGGTTTCCTAGTTTTTTTATCATTTAAACATCTCCATTGCAAGTTCAATTCTCTCAGAAGTATTTTTTGTTCTATTTTCAGGAGCATTTGGAATTCCTGTTTTTCCAACATAATCTGCAAGTTCATAGAGAGTTATTCCTAAAAGATTGGCGGTTTGTTCCATAGATATTCCATGTTCGTAAATTCTTGAGGCCTTGTTTATTTCTGCACCTCTCAAAACTTCTTTTATATATTTTTTTAGCTTTCCAGATAAATTTTCTATTGAACCTCTTATGGTTTTGAAGTCTTCTCTAAATTTTTCAAAGTTCTTATTCTCAATGTCTTGTATAGACTTTTCAAGATATAAAAGCACTTTCTTGTAGAAAGGATTCCATCCTGGAAGCTGTTTATAATCTTGCCTTTCTACTATCTTACTTAAAGAATAAACAATAACCGCCACAGCTATATTATCCAGATCCTGGGTTCTTGAAGAGGTATTTACTGTTTGATTACTTAAATTTTTAATTTTGTAAGAATCATTATTTTCAATAGCGGTTCTTGTTTCTTTGAGAATTCTTAATATATTTTCTTCCTCTTTCATGATTTATAAAGAAAAAAAGATTATTTAAAGCTTAATATTCTATAAAATAAATGAAACAAATACTATTAGATACAAATTTTATTTTATCCTGTATAGAAAACAAAATAGATTTTTTCGATTATCTTAATTCAGAAGGATATAATATAATTATTCCTAAGAATGTCATAAATGAACTTGAAAAGCTCAAGAAAGAATTAGCATTAAGAGTCCTCAAAAAAAATAAGTTTAAAAAAATTTCTTTGAAGGGAAAAATTGTTGATAATTCTATAATCAATTATGCAAAAGAAAACCCAAATATAATAATTGCTACTCTTGACAGAGGAATAAAAGCAAAGATAAAGAATAGAAAAATGATTATACGAAACAGAAAGAAGTTGGAGATTGATTAAATTCCCTTAAAATTTATATAAGGGGTTCTGATAATAATTCAATGAATAAAAATAAAATTAAGTTTGTAACAGATATAATAATTTTCATTAATTTTCTTCTAATAACAATTTCGGGTTTTATTTTGTGGTTTGTTTTGCCCAGAGGAAGCGGAAAAATTGGAAATAGTTTCATATTTTTAAGAGAAATTTGGTTATCAATGCACAATTTAGGATCTGTTCTCTTAGTAATTCTAATTATAATACATCTTATATTGAATTGGACTTGGATTAAGAGTATGTTTAGGTCTATGTTTGTGGGAAAAAGAAATTAAAAAAATGCGCGGACCGGGAATCGAACCCGGCTCACCTCGTTTTTGCTTTTTTGTACTTCCACGATTTCATCGGAGGCAATTTGAAATCGCCGTTCCGAGCTTAGAGGAGGTTCAAAAGGAACCAACGGGTTCCTTTTATTGGCAACGAGATATTCTACCAATAAACTACCCACGCCTATTCTAAATTATTAAGATGGTTCTTCTTTAAAAAATTAATGCTGCCTTTCAACATATATTTAACCAAAGATTTAAAAGCAATTAATTCATTTTTTTGTAATGACAAAAAAGGACATTAATATTCCTGAAATGAATTTAAACAAAGATTATGCTTCTGAAAAATCAATTGTTCCTGAAGCTCCCGAAAAAGATAAAAAGAACGATAAAATAAAAAAGGAACTTGAAAAACTTAAGGCATTTATAACTAAAAAATACAATTTTATTCAGGCTATTAGTATATTGCCCCCTCAATCAATAAAAGATTTTATAGAAGAGGAAACAGAAGGTCTTACAAAGGAGCAAATAGAAAAAATTCAAAAAAAAGTGCATTTAAATATAATTCTTCCAGATGAAAATGTTAAAAAAATTCCTGAAATAAAGAAGGAAATTATAGCCCAGATAGAGAAATCAAAACAGGACATTTGGGTACATATAAAAACGCCCTCTGAAATTTGGGAAATTTGTATGGATCAAAAATTTGAATTATATGCCGCAATCTCTATGTCATTTCCACTTTATGACAAAGGAATTCTAGGAGCAATGAGAGTTGCAGAAATTCACAAATCTTTAATTCTTCAAAAATTTGAGAAATATGTTGTATCTTATGTGTTAGCTGGAAGTTTAATTAGAGGAGAAGCAGTCAAAACTTCTGATGTTGATGTTTTTGTAATCATAAATGACACCGATGTTAAAAGAATGCCAAGATTAGAACTTAAAGAAAGACTGAGAAGCATTATATATCAATATATTGGAGAGGCTTCTGCACTTGCTGGAGTAAATAATAAACTCGAACCTCAAATTTATCTTCTAACCGATTTCTGGGAAGCGGTAAAAGATGCTCACCCAGTTATGTTTACTTTTATAAGAGATGGAATTCCAATTTATGATAGGGGAACTTTCATGCCATGGAAACTTCTTCTTAGAATGGGTAAATTAAAACCCTCTCCAGAAGCAATTGATATGTTTATGAGTATGGGGGATAGAGTTGTTTCTACAAGTAAAAGAACATTACTATCAGAAATTTTTACAAACATATTTTGGGGAATTACAACTCCCGCCCAAGCACTTTTGATGCTTAATGGATGTCCTCCTCCAAACGCAAAAAAAGAATTAGTAAGGGATTTCAAGAGAGAATTCTTAGAAACAAAGATGATTGAAAAGAAATATGTTGATTTCATGGAAAAAATAATTAACATATGGAGAGACTATGAACATGAAAAGATTAAAGAAATTTCTGGAAGCAAAATTGACAAACTTTTGAAAGAAACGGAAGAATATCTTAAGAGATTAAAAGAACTTAGAATACAGATTGATAAAAGAGCTCAGGAAAAGACTGTTGATAATATTTATTCAGATGTTATGAATTTGCTAAAATCTATTTTAGGCAAAAAATCTCCACTACAACTAGTTGAGGATTTTGAAAAAGAACTTGTTAAAAAAGGAAAAATGACCGCCCAACATCTAAGAATTTTAAAAAATATAATTAGTGTAAAAAAAGAATTTAAAAAGAAGAAATTGACTTCTCATAAAGTTGATGATGTAAGAAAAGATTCTGGAATATTAATAAATGATTTAATAGAATTTTCACAAAGAAAAGATTTAGTAACTCTTGAAAAAGGTAGAATGATATTAAAGTTCAAAGAAGATTCTGGAGAACTATTCCTTTCTGGGAGAAAAATATTTTTGTTTAAGAATAATAAAGTTTTTAAGATAACGGATAAGATTGAAGAATCGGATATGAAAGAGGTATCAGAATCAGTAGAAAATCAAAAAAGCAAGAAAATGATTGAATTTGATTCAAATGTTTTTGATTTAATTAAAAAGAAATATGGAAAGTTTGAGATTGCATTATAATTCTCCCAATCTACACATAAAAAGATTTATTTACCAAGCTGAAATAACTAAACTATGAAATATTTATTTGTATTAGGAAGAAATCCTAAATTATCCATAGAAGAGGTTAAAAGTTTTGTTAAAAGAACCAATAATAAAATATTAGATGAGAGTGTGAGAGAAAATGGATTGCTTCTTGATTTAGAAAAGACTATCGATGCTGGAACTGTAGATTTTTTAGGGGGAACTCTTTCAATAGGAATAGTATTGTGTAACTTGAAAGATATAGATAAAAAAGAAATATATTTTGGAACTAAAAATAAGTTTAATTATGTTGTGTGGAATTTTTCTGACAACACAGAAGATATTTCTCAATATCTTAAAAAAAGATTCCGTTCTGAAAAACTTAAAGTAACGGAAAAAAAATTCACAGGAATAATAAGAACCCAGGAAGAAAGTATAATTAAGAAATCCTCCTCTAATTTAATTAATGAAGAATATTTTGTCTTCGATGACCTTTTCGGTAAAATTGTTCAAAAATGTGATTACAAGGAAATTGAAAAAAGAGATATGCAAAAACCAGTAAGGCGTGAAGATTTAAGCATCTCTCCAAGATTAGCAAAAATGATGATTAATCTTTCTGAAGTAAAAGAAAAGGAAATCCTTTTAGATCCTTTTTGTGGCATCGGTTCTATACTCATTGAAGCATTAAACATGGATATAAATGTAATAGGAATTGATAGAGATCGTGAAGCAATAAATGGAGCTCTAAAGAATATTGAATGGTTCAAATTTTCAAAAGACAATTATAAATTAATGAACAATGATTCAGGTAAGATAAAAATAAAATCTTCTGATGTTTTTGTAAGTGAACCTGATTTCGGAAAAACTCTAAGAAAGACCCCCAATAAGAAGGATGCAGAAAATATGATAAGAGAATTTGAAAAGCTAATGATTAATGTCCTAAATAATATAAAAAAAAGTATTTTAGGAAGATTCGTTTTTACCACTCCTTGCATAAGTATTGGAAGAAGTAGAGTTGAATGTAATTTCGCTAAGATTTGTGAAAGAACGGGGCTTAAACTAGAAGAAGGATTTCCAATTCAGGAATTTAGGAAGGGACAGATTGTTGGAAGATGTATTGTGGTTATGAAAAAATAAACAATATTAAACATGCAACCGAAGAACTTTTAAACTAATTTTATTGATAATTAATATGACAAGCGGAAGAGTTATCCAATTTAGAAGGGGAAGAAAAACCATTCATGAAAGACACTTTTTAATAGAAGTAGATAAGGTTTCAAATAAAGAAGAAGCACAAAAATTTGTGGGAAAAAGTGTAGTTTGGACCTCTCCAGCTGGAAAAGAAATTAGTGGAAAGATTGCTTCTACTCACGGAAATAAAGGAGTTGTAAGAGCTATTTTTGAAAAGGGTTTACCCGGACAAGCAATTACAACAAAAGTTGAGGTAAAATAAGATGACTGGTGGAAGGCAATTAGAATCAAGAAGGAGCAAATTAAGATCTATTTTAGGAGAAAATGTAACTTTAGTAGTTAGAAATTCTTCTCAGCAAAGTATGGTTGAAGGAGCATTAGAATTTAGAAGCCCCGATGAGGGATATTTTTTAAAAGGAACTTCTGCACAGGTTATTGTATCCTGTGTGAAAAACGTTCTCCCAAATCATAATTATATTTTTATGGATTTACCAAAAAGTTTTCCTCAAATCTCAAGAAACTATCTGGAGGCAAAAACATAAAATGACATCATTAAGAAAAGCAAGTTCATATTCAAAAAGAATTGTTGTTCCCTATACTCGTACAAGTAAAAGAAAGAATAAATCTTTTATAAAAGTAGTTCCCCCTCAGAAAATTGTTAAATTTAGTATGGGTAAAGGTGCTACTTATGAAGATAGAAAATTTGAACATAGATTGGCTCTTGCAACAACAGAAGCAGTTCAGGTAAGACACAACGCTCTTGAAGCATGCAGACAGTATGTTAATAAAAAAATGGATACAGGTTTTCCTGGACAATACTATTTTAAGGTTGTTCCTTTTCCACACCATATTCAAAGAGAAAATAAAATGCTTACTGGTGCTGGAGCAGACCGTATGCAAACAGGAATGCAGTTATCTTTTGGAAAATGTATGGGTAAATCAGCAGTATTAAAACCTAATGCAGAAATATTTTTTATAGCAACGTCCTCTCCAAAAGCAGTAGTTTTAGCTAGAAAAGCATTTAAAGCCATAAAAGCCAAATTACCTTGCAAGACAAAAACAGTATACGAACATATTATATCTTAATTTTGTTACTTTTGCACAAGGGTAACAAAATAGAAACATTTATAAAGTTTAATTTTATAGATATTACATGGAAAAAGAAAAAACTCCTGAAGAAATTGCTAAGGAAAAAGAGAACTCAAGAGATTATGCTCTTAAAAACTTAGAAGCACCTAATTTAGTGGATGTTGCAACATCTTATCTTGTTGATGAAGATAAAAACTATGGTGAAACAGATAATTCTGTAATGGAACAATTCAAATATTTTCCTGCTTTTAATTCTGGAACCAAGGCTCTTAATGCTAAAGGAGAGGAATATGATTTGGTTCAAAATTCTCTTATTGCTTCAAGAGAAGAAGGAAAAAGATATAGTGGAAATATTTCTGAAAGAAAAATAATGAAAGATTGTGCAGAAATATTATTTAGAGCTTTTCATAATATAACAGTTAAAGATGCTATGAAATTAATGGGTTCAGATGCTAAGATTAATCCACAATTTAACGATGTTTATGTAGGAGATTTAAATCCTCAACTTTCAGAAGAAGAATTTGAAAAATTATCTAAGACAGAACAAGCTAGCTTTAAAGAGTCTGCTAAGATATATCAAAATTTAGTTGGAGGATACCAAGTTTATTTAACTAGAACAAAAGTTTCAGAAGCTTTAGCTGAAAGTGTTAAACAAATTCCAAAAGGATTAGAAGCAATTTTAACTACACCTGAAAAGAAAGCTTAATTTTTTATTAATTTTTTAACTAACAATACTATTAACTAATTTGGCCATTACTTCAAGAAATTCTTCTGTTTTTTCTTGCCAATCGTCTATTTCAACACCTTTTAAATCAGTTATTTCTCTGTGAGATATTTTTTTATGAAGAATATTCATATCCCTAAACCACACAACATACTTCATTTTCAATTTACCAGAATTTACAAAATTAACTTTTAATTCTCCTGGTATATGTTCTGGAGAGGGAGGAGAAACATTCATCGCGATGAGAGCAGCATGAGCCGAATCAACCATTGTCCAGTATAAACCTTCTATTGCTCCCAATTCTGCACTTCTACTTCTTGCAAGATGTAAGGGTGCCCTCTGAAGACAAGAATAAATAGCTTCAGGGGTAGATTTTATTTTTCCTTTTAGAAGCAAATATTTTAATGGATTAAAAAATCCACCATAATCTATAAGAGCCTCACCATATCTAAGAATATTTAATACAATAGGATCACCTCTCATTAAATCTTCCCACCAAGTGCTTAACTTTACAGTATTAATATGTAAATCTTTTTTGTAAGGGCTACTCTTTACAATCTTTTCAAGTTCTTCCCTATACCATGCAGTTAATTCTTGAGACCATTTAACAGAAGCATCATCAATTAATATCATTATATCAATATCTGAACCAAGAGCAGCATTCTGTTTTGTTGCCGAACCAAAAAGAACAATTGATTTTATTATCTTATCAAATTTTTTATAAACTTTTACGGCAAAATCCATTGCTATACCATCTTCTGTTTTAAGTTGCAAAGTTGGAATATTTTTATCGTTTGCTTTTTTTTGTTTCTTAGAAACTTCTCTAGAAGAAACTTTTTTCACATTCTTTCTTTTTTTTGAACTCTTTTTCACCATCTTTTATTCATATGTAAGTATATTTTAGTTTTTAAAACTTCTTTTTTAAGGGCCTAAAAAATAATAACAAAGCAATTAAAATCATCAACCCCCCTACAATTCCCTCCGTTACTGGAGAATTATTTCCTATAACTGAACCTGTAATAGTTGAATTAAATATCACTAACATAATTCCAATAAATCCTATTATTGAAGCAGCTATTTTTTGAGGCATTTCATCTCCTTTTTCTTCTTTTGTAAGTATATAAGCTTCAAGTCCTCTCATTCCTTTCTCAGATTTAATTGTAGTATTTTTATAAAGCTCTTGAGAAAGCCTCTTATACATTTTATCATCCATCATTCCATGTGCTTTGAAACTTTTTAGTGCAACATCAAGAAATCCATACATTTTCATTGCTCTCGCGGCCTTTGTCAGTTCTGGTATTTCATTTTGAGCCACCTTATCTTGAGAAAGAATATCATACATATCTCCATAAGCACTACGAGCTTTTTCAAAATATTCTTCTCCTTTAAATTTGTTTGGCTTAAAAAATTCTACAATTTTCTCTAGCACACCCTTGTCTAATTTTCCTTTACTACTTTCTTCAAAAAGGATTTGTATCACTGAGTCTTTTAATCCATTTCCAGAAGCAATATAGTTTGCAAGATTTTCATAAATTGCCTTATTATATTCTTCATCAGAAGGTTGGTATTCTTTTAATTTTCTTTCTACAACCTCAATAAAAGAAGATATCTTTTTATTATCTAAATTATTGCTTATCAATACAGCATAATTTTTTAGATTAGGATTGGAAGAAATTAAATGTTTTAATCCATCTCCAATTGCCATTTGTCGCAATTCTTCTTTTGAAATCAACTTACCTTTTTTTCCACTTTTCTTTTTTGACATTTTAATATAAAATATTTCTAATTAATAAAGTTAATTATTCCATCCCTCTTTGGCTGAATCCTCCACCACTTCTTTTTACTTCTCCTCCAAGTTCTGCCGGAAGTTGTGAAAATCCTGCTCCAAAAGTTTGATAATTATGTGAAGGAAGCATCATTCCATATCCTGAAAAATATCCTTGCTGAAGCCCAAGAGATTGATTCCAATAAGGTCCCCCCTCAAAACTATACATAGGAGAACCAAGACCTTCAAGAGTTTCTTTTACAGGAGGGATTTTAAAATGTTCCCACCAATTTCCGGCCTCTATTATTTTCTTTCCTTCAAATCCTTTTTCCCCCAACTTTTTCATTATTTCCTTCATAGGAACATTTCCCATTCCCATGGGAAGTTCAGTATGTTCCAATCCAAAATTATCAGAAAGGTGAACGTGTTTAACATAAGGTGCTATTTTTTCTGTTTCTTTTATTATATCTTCTTCTTTAAATCCCTGTTTCCTCAACATATTTATGTGCCCCACATCCCATGTAGCACCTATTAATTTTTCAGCAACTTTTCTAGCTTCGTTTTCTCCCATTCCTTTTTCTTTTGCTTTTTCAATAAATTGATTTCTTGAAGCTACGACAAGATTCTTCAAATCTTCTCCAGTTGACAAACCAAACCCAGCAGGAGGATTTTCAATAACCATCATAGGAGTTTTATTAACATCCTTAAATTTACTATAAGCATTAAATGCTGCATTTCCATATGTTTTAGAAGACTGGTCCACAGCAAATTTTTCTATAGGAACAAACATTTCGGGGGCAAGAGCTGGATTCTGGAGATTAACCAATAATCTATGCATCGCTTGTGATTGGACAAAAGGATCTCCACCATTTTCTCCAAGATCTTCCTTGTATTTATCTGATAGTTCTCTTAATTTATTTTTTTGATTTTCATCCCCATATTCATATCCTTTGCTAAATATAGCATTTGCATTTTTATTAATTTCTTTTAGATAATTTTCTGCATCCATAAATTTCATATATGCTTTTTGTTGTATGGGGTCTAATCCTTGCATAAAATCTTCTCCTCTTTTCTTTTTTTCCTCAAATTTTTTAAGCAAATGTTCAATTGGAATTCTATTCTGTTCAAGAATTTCATCAGCTCTTTCCTTATTAAAAAATAGTTGGGAAATTTTATTATCCCAATCAGTGGCATTTATTATTTTAAGATTTTTTTCTGGAGTATGTATTTCTGGTTCAGATAAATCATTTTCAGGATAAAATTTTTCCTCTCTCTCAAGCGGAACCATTTTTCCAGAATCTTTATCAATTGCAATAATTCTTTTTGCTTCTCTTTCTTTTCCTTCACTTCCAAGAGTTTTCCATTCCGAACCAGGAATTCCTTCCGCTGAATGAAAAGTAACAGGAATATTTCCATTAGGATTTATTTCATGACTTCTCATAAGAAATTCAGTAATTTTTCTTTCGGCTTCTTCCCTATTTAATTCACTAAATCCCTGTTGGGACATCCCAGCAGAATCTATTACTGGAGCGTGGACAGAAATTTCTACACCAGTAACCTTGCCCAATTCTCTAACTTCTTTTAATTGTTGTTTAGGTATAGAATCAAACACTGCTGGAGAAATTAAAGCAAGTTCAATTTGCTTCACACCTGTTGACAATTTTGAAGAAGCATCTTTAATTATATTTGCCGTTCTAGGGTCAGTCGTTAAACCAAGAGAGCCAGCACTTGTTCTATATCCTGTAAAATTATTCAAATAAGCTTTGTCAGGATCTAAAGTAGAATATCCCCCCTGATAAACATTTTCAATTGTATAATCCCCCTTTTCCATATACACTTAATATAAAAGAGAATTTATTAATTTAATGGTTAATCTTTTTCTGGAGAATATTTAACTTCTTTTCTTTCGAAAGGATTTTCTTTTCCTATTTTAGTTGTATCTGTTTTTCTTACTGGAGAATATTTTTCAAAGTTTTCAAAAGAAGAATTTTTCATTTGTAATGAATTTTGGAATCCAATCTCTCTTTTCTCAAAAGGGTTTTCTTTTCCTATATTTTCAATTTCCCTTGAGGGAATCATATCTCCCATAATTACACCCCCACTTTTAACATATTTTGGATCTTCAGATTTCTTTTCTGTTGGATTATAATTAAAAGAATCATCCTCTTTTTTAGAGGAGCTATCTGAAAATGAATTGTCTTCCAAATCTGTTTCAAGTCTTATTGGATTTCTTTGAGGAGCATTTATTTTTTCAAGAGAAGGGGAAAAGTTTTGAATTTCTAAACCGCCTAAAAAGTTATTTAATCTTGAAAAGTCTATTTCTTCCTCTTCTTCAAACATTTCTTCGAGAGAATCTACTTCTTCTTCATCCTCTTCAACTTCTTCTTCATTTTTTTCTTCTGACTTTCTTTTCTTAGGCATTATTTATAAAAGAATAATGGATATATAATAATTTTGATTGATTAAGTATAACTCGCCATTGAAAACCTCCTGCGGGTTTCTCACACTTCCAGCAACCAGACTTCGTTATACTAAGTATAACTCGCCATTCCATGGGCTTTCTTATAAATATCAAAAAGAGTCATGGCTGTTTCTTTTGCAACTTCTTCGGCTAATGGTCTAAGATGAACTTTCTCAATCCAATTGTCTTTTTTTAAAGGCTTGTCTTCTTTTTCCTCTTTCTTTTCTTCCTTTTTTGAAGTTTCCTTCCTCTCCCTCTTTTCATAAAATCCAAACAAAGCTAAGAAAGGGTTTGAACTATCCTTTTTTTCTTCCTTCTCTTCTTCTTTATTTTTTTCTTCAAGGAAAAAATTTATTTCGTCCTGTAACTGGCCAAGACTCTCATCAGTTGTCCCATTAATTAATTTCAAAACATCACCTAAATCTGATTTGTCAAGTTCCTTATCTAGTTTTTTTATTTCATCCTCATTGAGAGCATACGCCTTAAAAGTAACATTCGCTTTTCCTCCAAATGCAAAATGGGCTTGCTGTGAAACCCTTTGAGGAATTCCTCTAAATGTCAATTCAACAACAATACAACTATAATATTTTCTTAGTTTTTTTGTGAAACTTTCTTTAGAAAATTCTCTTGGAAGAGCACCCTCAAGTGCACAATCTCTCACATTTAATTCGCTTTTTCCTATTAATACAAGTTCTAAGATAATTGTATTAAATGTCTTAACAAGTGCTGGCTCTCTTCCCATCTCTTTATTTTCTAGTTCATAAGCTGTCTTTAGATAAGGCTTTGCCCATCTTGAATAAAGCTTGAGACTATTAACTTGGCTCTTTAAATAAGTTTTTTCCAATTCATATCTCTTTCTCAATTCTTCCTCAGATTGTTTTACCCAAATATTAAATTCATGAATTCTTGGAATTAAAATTCTTTTTACTCTATCATTTAAATCTATTTTTTGGGCATCCTTCTCATCCTTTGAAGCAAGAAATGCATCTATTAAAGTTACAAATCCTGCCTGCCCAAGAGCCATAGCTTTTATACTTGAATTACCCTTTTGTATATCCACCTTATCCATCCATATTTGTTTAAGGGATAATATAGCAGCATCTTTATTTGAAGATTTTAAATCATCATAACTTTGTAGTCTAATTCTAAATTCTTTTAAATCATAAATTACATTTAGAACACTTCTTAGAACTGTATTTATATCCCCCAAAACTTTGGAGGCTTGATTTTGCATTATTGTTGCTCTTTGCCCAAGTTCGGAAAAATGTCCTGAGCCTGGAGAAGATGAAAAATTATCTATTAATTTCTCTGGAGAA
>Ga0180009_10002771_pt1 | contig 20441 bp, 18 predicted proteins | sample OS_PC_MetaG_FD_123537 | JGI IMG/M metagenome (GOLD analysis project Ga0180009, IMG submission 123537) | Groundwater microbial communities from the Aspo Hard Rock Laboratory (HRL) deep subsurface site, Sweden - OS_PC_MetaG | ecosystem: Environmental > Aquatic > Deep subsurface > Groundwater...
GACCATCCGAAGTCCAGGCTCGGCCAGATGGCCTGGCCTCTTTCAGTATTTTTCGAGCATCGCGGGTTCTTCCACTCTTTTTTTGGCATCGCGACATTCACATTCCTATTGTTCCTGATATCAAACTCGATGCTTTACAGCATCGCGTTCCTGCTCGGCTATGCCTCGCACATATTCGCAGACGCTCTCACCACTTCAGGCATAGGCCCGCTCCACCCGCTGATGAAGTTCCGCCTGAGAGGTGCCATGCACACAGGAGCATTCTGCGAGTACGCATTGTTCTTTGTCCTGATGGCTGTCAACATATTTCTTCTACTAATCATCTAGGCGCCACTAGACACCCAGAAATTTTTCGCCTAATTCTTATTCACTTTGTTTGTTAGTTTTCAGCCCTTCTGCCTGCTCCACTGCCCACTGGACATGTTCGGATGAGCTATTTAAACGATTCCAGCATTATATGTCCTGTCGCGGCTTGGAGATGATGGGCCACCACCAAAGTGGGGCATTGATCCGGGTTGAAATAAGATGCGATAAGCAACGCGAGGTGTTGTAAATGGAAAAAAATAAGGAATTCGGCAGCAATCTGCCAGAGATGAAGTTTAAGGCTGGTGCGATAACAGCCACGGTGTGGAGGAACACTCTCACTAACAAAGAAGGTAAGCAGGGCGATGTTCTTTCTGTCTCCTTTGACAGGCGCTACCTGGACAAGGAGTCAAATGCTTGGAAGTCGACTAGCTCTTTGAGGGTTGGAGACCTTCCCAAGGCAGTGTTTGTTCTCAACAAAGCCTATGAATACGTTCTTCTGAACGGCCAGAGCAATCTGGCCGCAGAAATATCGTAAAATCATTGAAAATGATTTTAAGATGTCAAAATCCAGTTTTCTGGATTTTCAACATAAAAATTAAAATATGAGGTGGTATTAGATGATGGCAGAAACAGCAAAGCATGATGATTCGTTGGTTTTGGGGGTCATTGATTCAGTTTCTGAAGAGATTCCTGAGAAGAAGTCTCGGAGATACGCGAAGATGAGCGAAAGACAAGAGCCGCAGGAGAAGGAAGAGAAGGAGATTACTGTGTATGACCTGCCTGGTGTCGGCGCAGCCACTGCCGAGAAGCTGAAGGAGGCGGGTTACGATAGTGTGATGAACATTGCTGTGGCTTCTCCTGGCAAACTCATAGAGGATTCTGGTGTTTCAGAGGCGGTCGCGAGGAAGATGATACAGGCTGCGCGCGATTCATTGAAGATGGGCTTCATATCAGGCATAGAGGTGCTTGAGAGGAGGTCGAAGGTGCAGAAGATAAGCACCGGCAGCGCTGCATTCAACACGCTCCTCGGAGGAGGTTTTGAGACCGGCTCTATCGTGGAGTGTTTCGGTGAGTTCGGCTCTGGGAAGACCCAGGTCGGTCATCTCCTTGCCGTTAACTGCCAGAAGGATGACCCTGATGCTGTGGCGGTCTACATCGATACAGAGAACACTTTCAGGCCAGAGAGGATAAAGGAGCTTGCTGAGGGAGCAGGCATGGATACTGAGAAGGTGCTGAAGAACATCAAAGTGGCGAAGGCATACAACTCAGACCACCAGATGCTGCTTGCAGAGAAGGTCGCTGACCTGATATCCAACGAGAAGATGAAAGTCAGGGTTATAATCGTCGATTCGTTGACAGCCCATTTCAGGGCTGAGTTCATCGGTCGCGGCACCCTTGCCGAGAGGCAGCAGAAGATCAACAGGCACATGCACACTCTGCTGAGGCTTGCTGACATGCACAATGCGTGTGTGTACGTGACCAACCAGGTGCAGGCTGACCCTGCCCAGTTCTTCGGGGACCCTACAAAGGCGGTGGGCGGCCACATCGTCGCTCACGCATCCACATTCAGGATCTACCTGAGGAAGGGCAAGAAGGGTTCCAGGGTCGCGAAGCTCATAGACGCGCCGAACCTTCCCGACGGCGAGTGCAACTTCTTCGTCGAGACGTCAGGTCTCAAGGATGTCTGATTGTGGTGCTGCTTTTGCAATAACTCAAGCTTTGCTTGAGGGATTGAAAATCGTGCTCTTTAAAAGGGATATATAAGAGGACGATTTTAAATAAGTTTATAAATACTTTCTTCTTCTTTTTCTTTTATGCATGGCTTGGCCGTGCAGATCGATATAGGATATATAGGTGAATATGTGATGTATGGAGAAGGTGGAGATAGGAGAGGCGGTTTCAAGCCTCGTGGTGGATCCGGCGGCGGTTTCGGCGGTGGATTTGGCGGTGGATCCGGTGGTGGTTTCGCGCCAGTGAATGTTGGTGAAGAATTGGATGTTAGGATTGAGGCTGTCGGCGAGAAGGGCGACGGCATCGCCAGGAAGCGCGGGTTTGTCTTGTTCGTCCCGAACACGAAAGAGGGCGATGAGGTCAGGATCCGTGTGACAAAGGTATTGCGTAAGGTTGGCTTCGCAGAGGTTCTCGGCCAGGCGCAGTCTACTCCTGTTGAGGAGGACGCGCCAAGGAGAGAAGAGCCAGCGGTCCAGCCAGCTCCTCCAGCTCCGGCTCCTGAGGACACCGAGGATTTCGGTGAGGAATCAGAATCAGGTTCGTCTGAGGAATCTGGTGAGGAAGCTCCTTCTGAGGAAGGTGACGAGGATTTGGAAGCTCCGCCTCTGCCCGACGATAGTGGGGACGAAGAGGAGCAGAAATAAGTTAATATTATTTTTTTTATTTTTTTCAAGATGAGACTTTTTATCGCGTTCGAGATCCCTGAAGATATAAGGAATATTCTGATTGCTGTTCAGGACAAGATAAGTTTCTCAGGCAAGGCCACAAAGACCAAGGAGTTCCATCTCACTCTGAAGTTCCTCGGAGAGGTGGATGAGGGAAAGGTTCCTGCTTTGGTAGATGCATTATCAGAAGTTCAGTTCACCAGATTCGAGGCATCTCTCTCGCGTGTCGGTGCGTTTCCTAATGCCAATGATCCGCGCGTGGTGTGGGTCGGCATCGAGCCGCATGAGAATATAGGTGCGGTCCAGCAGCAGGTCGATGCCTGCACCCAGAAGCTCGGCTTTGAGCCTGACAAGAGGTTCCATCCTCATCTCACACTCGCCCGCATAAAGTTTGTTGACAACAGGAAAGAACTCAAGGGCTGCATAGAATCAATCAATGTCCCTGAAGCCAGCTTCACTCTTGATTCCTTCAAGCTCATAAAGTCAACACTGACGCCCCAAGGCCCTGTTTATGAGGTTCTCGAGTCATTCAGTGCCCAACAAGCGCTGTCCAGAGAGTAGGCAGCGCCAATTTGCGAGGCTCCTTCAAGTTCATGGTCGAGGCCGTTGCGGGGGTTGTCTCCGAGCGTAGCGAGCGAGACACTCAAACTGCAAAGCAGTTTGGTGTGCCAAAGCAAGAGTGCTTTGAGCATTCCGACCGCGCGTAGCAAGGTCGATAGCCCTTACGGGGAAACAGGACATTCTATCTATTATGTGATTGGCCGAACCTGGCGCTGCCTGAGCCGTCAGGCGAGTCTCTGGACAGGATTATTCAACAATAATATTTATAAACCTCCTTCTCACCCCACAGTATATTGCCCAGCACACGGGAAAGCCTGTAAAGGGACCGCGTGCGAGTCGCAGGGCGATAATAATGCGGCGATAGACGTTTCTGGTTCTATTGCTGTCTCAATACCGTGTTGGAGGACAGAAAATGGCAGACGAACAGCTTTTGGTGCCGATTGACAATTATCTGAAGGCAGGCATCCATATAGGGACCAAGTTCAGGACAAAGTACATGGATAACTTCATCTACAAGACAAGGCCCGATGGTCTTTATGTCCTGAACCTGCAGAAGATCGATGAGAGGATAGGCATTGCCGCGAAGTTCCTTTCGCGCTACGAGCCTGAGGACATCCTGGTTGTGTGCAGGAGGGAGAACGGCTGGAAGCCTGTGTCTATGTTCGGCAAGGTGACTGGCTGCAGGGTCTTCGCAGGAAGGTATCCTCCAGGAATCCTGACCAACACGAACCTCAAGGATTTCATAGAGGTCAAGGTTCTCTTGGTTGTCGACGCCTGGCCTGACAGGAACGCCATCAATGACGCCATCAAGGTGGGCGTGCCGGTAGTTGCGTTGTGCGACACCAACAACCAGACCAACAACATCGACGTTGTCATGCCTTGCAACAACAAGGGAAAGAAGGCCCTGGGCCTTTTGTTCCACATACTTGCCACGCACTACCTGAAGCAGCGCGGTATGTTGCAGAAGGAGCAGGAGCTTGATTACAGCGTGGACGACTTCACAGAGCAGTGATTTTTTTTTTAGATTTTTTGGTATTTGTTTTACCTTCTCGCATCAGCGCCGCCAGCCTCGCCTGGCGAGCTGACTGCTAAACTATGGCTAAGAGTCGCAGTTCAGCAGAGAGGGGCAGGCAAAGAAGCGCAGCGAGCGCGGGCTGGCGGCGCGGGGGGGGGTATGAAAACAGCTAAACAAATACTTTTTTCTGTTTTTTTAACCTTTGAACTCTTCTATGCCTTCGTTGATTATCCTGAACATCGCTTCCCTGTCTTCTGCTATGCTTCGGTGTTTCTTGAGCACTGCTTTGCGTATGCCTTTGTGCCCTCGCTGCAGCTCGATCAGGCATTTGCTTCCGTATTTCAGTATGTCCCCGCCGACAGGTTTTACGTTCTCCTTCTCTTCGAAGCTTGAGTAGACTTGGTTTGTCACCAGCACAGGTATGTTTTTTCTGCGGGCAATCTCGCTGAGGTATGATATCTGCATCCCGAGGTCCTTGTTCACCGCGTAGACGTCATCTGTCTTCCCGATCTCCAGCCTGTAAAGCATGGATATTGTGTCGACGATGATGATGCCTATGTCATCGTCTATGAGCTTGCTAAGCTTGCCGAACGCGTTCCTCTGTTCCGAGAAGTTGATGGGTTTCAGGAATATTATCCTTTCTATGAGCTCCTTGTAGCCATCCGGAGCTATCTGCTTGAGCCTCTCGACAGAGAAACCTCCTTCGCTGTCTATGTATATCGCTTTCTTGCCTTTTTTGACAGTGTCGACAGCAGCTATTATGCATATGTTGGTCTTGCCGCTGCCTGATGGTCCGTATACTGTGGTGACTGTGTCCGCCTCGAACCCTCCGTCAAGAAGCCGGTCGATGACCTCTGATCCAGTCGATACCCTGGTCATTTCCATGTTTTCTTATACCCTTTGCCGTTTTATAAATCTTTTGCCAAAGATATAAATACCCTGTTTTGATAACCGCGCGTGATGGCGAAGAACAGGATTCACATCTATCTGCTCGCAGCGGTCTTTGCATTAGCCCTTGCTGTGCGCCTCTATCTCGCTTTCCAGATGCCTAGCTTCGAGATCGGCGAGGCGTATTTCAATTATGAGCAGATTGATTCGATAAGGACCAGGTTCCTTCCTTCTTATTTTGAGGGTTCGGGCTATTCAGGGATGGCGCGGATATTCCCTCCTGCATACTACTATGTGCTCGCGGTGTTTTCATCCTTCATGGGGACTGTCCTGGCTCTGAAGATAATACCTAACCTTCTGGCCTGCTCGCTCATAATAATAATCTATATGATTGTGCTGGAGCTGACCAAGAGCAGGAACATCTCGTTGTTCTGTTCTTTTGCGGCTGCTTTCATGCCGATATTCTTCTCAGCCACGGTCAATTCAGCCTCAAGGGTGACGTTCACATTGCCCCTGATCTTCTACACGCTGTATTGTTTCATGAGGATCAAGGAGAGGGGTTTCCTTTACCAGTTCCTCATCTTCTCTTTCCTGCTGTCTTTGTCGAGCGCGATATCGTTCCTTTTTGTTTTCGCGCTCATCATCTATCTCCTGCTCGTGAAGCTGGAGTACAAGCTGCAGAACAGGATAGAGCTGGAGGTCATACTTTTTGTGACCTTCCTCACTCTTTGGGTTAACATACTCATCTACAAGAAGGCCTTCCTGTTCCATTCGTATGCATTGATCTGGCAGAACATCCCTCCGCAGGTGCTCGCGTCTTATTTCAAGGATATTGACATCATCGCCAGCGTGACAAACATAGGGCTTCTGCCTTTGCTTTTCGGGATATATGCCATATACCGGTACATGTTCAAGGAGAGGGACCGGCGCACGTATCTTCTGATGGCCTTCGCGCTTGCAGTGGCATTCCTGCTCTGGTTCAAGCTCATCACCCTCGGGGTCGGGCTTATGTTCCTCGGGGCGATACTCATACCTTTGCTAGGGCAGTCGCTGAGCCTAATATTCAAGTACCTTGAGATGACCAAGATATCATCATATGGCTGGGCTTTTTGGGCGATCCTTGTCATTCTTCTGGTACTGACATCATTTTTGCCTGCTGTCGCGAAGGCGTCTGTGAGTGTCAGCGGTTCAGTTAGTCAGGGCGAGATTGATGCACTTGTTTGGCTGAGGGATAACACCCCTGCGGATGCGGTTGTGCTTTCGACAGTGGCAGAGGGCAGCCTGGTGGAGGCGCTGGCTCAGCGGAAGAGCGTCGCTGATGACGACTTCATACTGGTCAGGTCCTCTGATGATGTGTTTGACGATGTCCAGGGCATGTATACCTCTATCCTGAAGACCCGCGCAGTGGAGCTGATGAGCAAGTACGGGGTCAATTATGTTTACTTCTCTCCGAGGGCCAGGCAGGAATTCGGCATCGAAGAGCTCAAGTATGCCGAGAAGGACTGTTTCGAGCTTGTACATGACGGAGAGGTGAAGATATACAGATCCCTCTGCAAGATAAGGTCTGATTGAGATGGTTGCTGAAGAGATAAGCATAAACCTGAAGAAGCGGAACATCATGGTTTTCGCGATAGTCGCGCTGCTGATAGTCCTTGTGCTCCCCACCCTTTTCCGTTTCTACGCAGGGAACAGCTCTCTTATCGGCGCAGAGTCATATTATCATTTCAGGGCTGCGAGGGAGCTGCTCAAGCAGGGGGCATATAATCTTTTCGACCCTCCTGATGGCGTCCCTGATATGTCTTACTCTCCGCGCAGCTACTTTTTCAGCCCGTACCATTACATCTTGGTCTATGCTTCCAGCATAGTCTCCCTGGCGACAGCTTCCAGGGTGGTCCCGTTCCTCTTGGGTGTGCTGAGTTTCCTGATCTTCAACCTGATACTGAAGCGTTTTGTCGAGGAGGACTACAAGAGGCACGTGATACTTCTGCTGCTGGTGCTGAACCCTGCCTTCATCTACACATTCACTGTCTCTAATCCGCATTCTGCAGCCATTGCGCTGTCCCTGCTGGGGTTCTATTTCTTCCTGAAGGAGGGTAAGCACAATCTTGTGCTTTCTGTGCTGTGTTTTGCAGTGGTCTCCTTGTTCAGCCTGTTCAATACACTGCTGGTCATCTTGCTGCTGTTGGCATATGTGCTGGCGAAGAGGAATATGCAGAACAGGTTCATCGTGACAGTCTTTATCCTGATGATGTTTTCCCTGGCCAAGAGGGCCAGCTTCTACTACAACTACACCTACGCCCCACAGGCCAACATATTCGGCAATCTCTTCTCTGACCTCGGCGGCATGCTGGGGTTTGGGATATTCAGCATTGTTCTGGCTGTTTATGGGGTCGTTTCGAACTGGAAGAGCAAGTCTAAGTTCATATACTTCTTCATCATATCACTGCTTCTGATCGTTTCGCTGTTCTTTGCGGGCAATGTCTCAAACATGTACCTGATGTTCTTTGTTGCTGCTGCCGCAGGCATAGGCTTCGTGAAGCTTTATGAGCAGAAGTGGAATGTTCTCGCGGTGAAGAATATTTCAGTGCTCATCCTGGTCTGCGGGCTTCTGTTCTCTACTGCGTCTTACCTGACCAGGCCAGGGCTGCTTGAGCCGGAGAAAGAGGTATTTGAGAGCCTCGAGTGGCTCGGCTCGAACACGTTCAAGGACGGTTTTGTCCTCAGCCATTATGATAATGGTTATCTCATCTCAGGCATCGCGAGGAACCCGGTCCTTACTGACTCTTTTTCAACGTCTGATTATGACCAGCGTTTCTTCTATAAGGTGCAGGACTCGATGTTCTACTCGAGGAAGATACAGACCACTAAGCAGCTGTTTGGCGTGTATAACATAAAGTATGTCTATATAACGCCTGAGATGAAATCTGGCAAGGTGTGGAGCAGGCCTGACGAAGGCTTGCTGTTCCTGTTCACGAGCAACAGCACCTTCAAGAATGTCTATGACAAGGATGGCATAGAGATCTGGGAAGTGATCAATACGACCGTGGAGTGATGGGCTGTCGGGTGCTGTTTTCAATTCTGTTTTTTCCGTACTTTGACGAAGTCTCCCAGCGTGAACCCTTCCCCTTTTGTCTTCGGTGTGGACAGGGGTATCTCTCCTGCTTCGTCATATTGCTCGACCAGGCGCACGTGCAGTTCGCTCTCGAGCTTCCTCGCCATGTCTATTGAGGGCCTGAACTGCCCGACCTCTATCTTCTGCATTATGGATGTCCTTTCATTGAGCTTTTTTGCGAACTCCTCTTGGGTCAGCTCCATCTTCTCCCGTGCATTCTTTATCTTGTCTGCGTAGTCTGCGACTATTATCTGCAGTATCTCTTTTCTTTTAGGCCTTAGGGGTGCTTGCCTTTGCGGCAGTCCCTTTGTCCTGATAGCGGGCCTTGAGATTATCTCGCCGAACCTTACGCATTCGCCGCACACGTCCAGCGTCGTGCCTTCTATCCTTGCCTTCACAAGATCTGATTCCTTGCCGCACATGTCGCATGTTGACATAGTATCACCTACTTGGTTTTTATGACAGTGACTGCAACCGTCCTTTTGCGTGGACCGTCGAAGTCGCATAGGAATATGCCCTGCCACCTTCCGAGCCTGAGCTTGCCGTCTTTTACAGGTATTGTCTCGCTCGGCCCGACTATCGCTGCCTTTATGTGCGCTGCTGCGTTGTTGTCGATACAGTCGTGCCTCCAGCCGCTTTCCTTCACTGTCTTGTCGAGGGCGTCGATTATGTCAAGGGTTATGTTCGGGTCTGCGTTCTCATTTATCGCGATCGCTGCGGTTGCATGAGCCACGTACACGTTGCAAAGACCTTCCTTAGCCCCTGATTTCGCGACAGCTTCCTCTACCTGGTGGGTTATGTCGACAAGCTCCTGCTTCTTTGTTGTAGAAACTGTAAATTCCATTTTAACTCGGATGAAAATAAAGAGGCGCCGGAGGGACTTTCAACGCCCTGGCGTTGGAAGATTCCACGCCAGTGGACATGTTTGAACCCCCAAATGATCGCTGTCTTCCTCTCATCACGCTTTCGCGCTCGACACAGCAATTGTGCCAGTCTGCAGGCGATTGCCTTACCGGATTTGGCGACGGCGCCGATTTCGCTCTTCTTTATTTTTTCGTCCTGTTGAGCGGAGTGAAACAGGACTGGGTGGCGCGTGTCAAGTGAGCAAGACCACTTGCTGTGGTTTGGCGACGGCGCCAGGTTCTCGAAATGATTTTACGGCCCCGGGGGGACATTCGCTCTTTGCGAGTTTCGAACCCCCGATCTACAGCTTAGAAGGCTTTAGCGGGACATGATTGTCCTGTCGCCTTATTTGCCCTAAGCTTGGGCCTATCCAGGCTAGGCTACGGGGCCTTATTTAAACATTTTCATTGAGTTGTTGAGCATTTAAATAATTTGTCTATGGCAGCCAGGTCTTGTCGTTCTTCAGCTTCTCTGGAAGGTATTTGTCTATGACATAGTTCAGGCTGTGTGCTGCGAATGCCTGCTGCTCTACCCTTTTTTTCATCTTGACCATGAGGTCGAGGGCCTTCTGCCATTCCTTGTGGTACTGCACGAATGGGTCGTTCTTCATGCCGTCCTTGACCCTCTTTATGTCTATGTCCTTCAGCGGGTGTGTCGGCAGCTTGTAGTCTATGATGTCCTGCGGCGTGACGCCCATGAATTTTGCCTGCGGCACGCAGAAGAACTTATTTATGTGAGCTGCATTTCCGCTTCCCACCTTGAGTGTCCTGTATATGTTAAGGTATCCGTACGGGTCCCCGTCTGTGAAGACATAGACAGGTATCTTCATGCTGTCCGCAAGCCTTCGTATGAACCTTCGGCAGGCCCTTGTCGGGACGCCTCCCATCGATATGAGTATGCAGTTTGCCTTCTTCCAGTACTTGTGCTTGACGAGCCTCTGGAACATACCTGCTGTCTCTATCGCGAGTATGAACTTCGCGTCTGTCTGGAACTTGAGGTGCTCGACGCTGCTCGGCACAGAGTATGCTCCGCTCCCGAATTTTGTGCAGTCTATATTGATCTCTTTACCTGTGTCAGGGTCCTTGTCTATTACCCTGAGGTTGCCTGCCACGTCGCCTCCTTTCTCTTCTGGGATGAATCCAAGCTGTTCCCTGTTGACCAGCATCATGGCTTCTATGTCGTCCATGACCGTGTCTGATTCCGGCTGCTCGTTGAACCTTGCATCACCCCAGTTCTTCGAGATGTAGTACATCTCCCTCTTCGTGGCGATGTCGTCTGTCTCCACTATCTTGCGGGACTCATTCATCATCAGGAGCGTCTGTGCGAATGTCTTCACTGTGGATGCTGTGAGCGTCCTCTCTTTCATCTTGCCTTCAAGCTCGAAGAATCCTTCTTTCGGGTCGTACCTGACGTTCTGCAGCGCCCTTATGGGCATGTTCAGTGAGGGGAGCTTCTTCTTTGTTATGGTGCCGTAGACGTCTTTCGCTATGCCTTTTATCCCTTTGACCACGTCTTGGGTCACTGTCTCCTTACTCATTGTCTTCACCCCCTTCCTGCTCATCGTCACTATATAGATCCTCTTCTGCGTTTCCTCCTATGTTCGCGAGCTCTTCGTCGTATTCCTCGTTCTTTGCCTCTATGCTTGCAATTTTTCCCCTGCGCTCCTCGAGAAGGCTCTTCAGGTCTGTCTCGACGCCTTGCATCTGTGCGGGGCTGAGCTGGAGGAGGTCTTTCAGCGCGGCCCCTATGTGGGGTATGTATTTTTCTATGTGGCTCCTCTTCTTCAGCTCGTTGTGGAGCCTCTGTTTCTTCAGCACATAGCTTGCGAGCTGCCTGCCGCATTCCTGTATCGCGAGCTTCACTTCCTTGATTATCTCAGGGTAGTGCGCTATCGCTTCTTTTGACTCTGATGTGAAGGGCACCCATACTGATCCGAGGTGGATGACTATGGTGCAGGGCCCTATCGGCAGCGCCCCCTTGCTCTGGCTGAGGCCGTAGCTTCGGAAGTTGGTCTGTATGAGCGACTGTGTTATCGCGCATGCGCTCTGCTGGTACTGCAGCGGGACCCTGTTAGCGTATCTCAGCACCCTTATCTGCTTGTCTGACTCCTGCTCCCCGCCGTATGCTATTCCGCAATTATGCATTACAATATTATTTGCTATAAAATTGCCATTTTCAACAGTTAGGTCATACACGAATTCCTCATTTTGGGCAAGATCTATACTGACGATTTGATCCCAAAATATATCAGAAAACGCTAATTTTTTTAATGTCTCAAGAGCACTTCCCACTAATGCCTGGGTTAAAAGAATTTGTTGCAGATTGTTTCTTGTCGGATTTTGTCTGTTTTTTTCGATTTGTCTGATTGACTGATCAGAAAATCCCAACTGGTATTGGGTCAGATTGTTTTCTTCTCTCAAATTAACAAGAGCAGCACCTACAGGAATAACATCACATCTGTTAGAAGGTTTGATTTCATTTTTCATGCATTCGGTTAATGTTTCAAATCTTTTTTTCTGCCTGAATGAAATCAGCGAGTAGAATTTTTGTGCATTTTCGTAACTGGCAATGACAACATTATACTTAGGCTCTTTCGTTATGATCATTCTATCGCCAATTTTGCCGAATTTAGAAGGTACGCCCTGTTTTTCAATTTTAGAAATAATACCAAATCTTAAAAGTAAGGACTGTACTAGTTCTGCTTTGTCTTTTTTTGCTGTTGCGATTCCAACAGTCTTTAAGAAGTTATTATTTGTTGTTTGTATCCATCCATCCCCATCAACAAAGCCTTTGAGCCAGGCCGATATCAAGGTATCATGGAGCCTTGTTAAGTTTTTCATGACTGCTTTAAAGATAATAGACAGCGCTTTGCTGTTCACATAAGTTGAATTTTTATAGTGACTGGCTTTTAGGTCAAAGAGTCTTTCAACCTTCTCTTTGAATAACCTGTGCAGGTTCTTGTCAAGATTAATAAAAGACACAGCATATTGAGAAATATGCCCATCAGAACTTACTAGACCGGCGACATAAAGCAGATCCTCATCTAGGTCGGGCAGAGAGATTGTGTTGGGATTTTTAAAGTCAGTATCTACATACCTTATTTTTCTTATTTTTCCCTTTATGGAATCAAAATCTTCCCCAATTTCTGAACACATCATTTCCAAAGTTTCAAGATTGAATCTTGTCGCATTGCCTTTTCTTTTGTAAGCTTTGAACCGGTCATAGTCTATGCCCAATCTTTTCGCAGCGTTCTTATAACTGCCGAATTTATTTCTTAGTTTATCCATCACATCCAAAATAACCTTTGTTTCTACAACTTGGGTGTGGGAATGTTCAAGTAAGTCAATTATTCTCGGTACCTCACCAAATGTTTTAATCTGCCGTGGAGTGGCTATAAAATCACCAATTAGGCAGTCATCGGCTATTTTCCAGACCACTTCTCCGTTTTCAATAATTGGCAATTCGTTATTGCTCGTAATCTTCAGGTCTTTGCCAGTTCTTGTTTTTATTTTCAGTATGTTGTGTGTGTTTTTTATTTTATGGACCGCCACAGTTCTTGAGGCAACTATTTTTAGGTCTTTATCCATTGAGAATACCTTTTTGTTCACAAGGTCGGATTCGACAAAGTTTTTTATGGTCATGATTTCTCCGTTCTCTAATGTCACTTTTGTATCCCCTGTGCAGCATTCCACTATGAAAGGGTTTCCCCTGTACACTGCAGGGGGCCTTGTGGTCGCTGCGTAGAACTCTGCCTTTATCTCTTTCTTGAGCCCTCTTTCCAGCTGTTCCGCGCCTATCGGCGTCACGCAGTCTGTCGGGGGGTTCATGAGTTTTGTGTTGTCTATGGCCTTGATGACCCTCTCTGCCTGGTCTCGGTTTATGTTCTCTGGCTTGAAGTTTGGGAGTATGCCTGCTTTCTGCAGTATCTCTTTTGCGCTTCCTGCGCCGACCCTTGAGAAGTCTGTTGTCAGGAAGCTCTGCATGGTCCTTGATTCGGTGTCGTTGAGCATCTTTATGAGTATCCCGAGCTCCACGCCCTTCGGGTGGGGCTTTATCTCTTTAGGCTCTGCAGGGAGCTGGTCTGTCGCCCTTGGGAATATTATCTGCTCTGCTTTAGGGTTGGTGTATATTATTGTGCAGTGGGGGTTGACTATCGCTGTCTGCTTAAGGTATGCGTCGATGCTCTGGCTCCCTTTCTGGTACATTGCCTCGAGGTCTATCTCCACCCTTGTGCCATGCTCCTTGTTCCATTCGACATCAGACTCTTTCAGTATCTCTGGCTTGTTCTCTGTCGTGTTGATGTGGACTTCGCAGTAGTATGCAGGGTATTTCGGCCCTATCTTGGTGGTTATCCTCGCGGGCTTTCCTGTCGTGAGCTGTCCGTACATGACTGATGCTGATATGCCTATGCCCTGCTGTCCCCTGCTCATCTTGAGCCTGTGGAACTTGCTTCCGTACAGCAGCTTTGCGAATATCTTTGGCACCTGTTTCTTAACTATGCCAGGTCCGTTGTCCTCTACTATGACCCTGAACCTGTTCTCTCCCATCTCTATCACTTCGACGCTTATCTCAGGAATTATCCTTGCCTCTTCGCACGCGTCGAGGCTGTTGTCGACCGCCTCCTTTATGGTGGTCATCAGAGCTTTCCGGGGGTTGTCGAAGCCGAGAAGGTGCCTGTTTTTCGAGAAGAATTCTGCTACGCTGATATCGCGTTGCTTTTTTGCCATCTCATGGGCTTTCGTCTCTGTCCCGCCCGTTTCTGTGAGTTTCTGTTGAGCCATTCAATCACCTTCTTCTTTTTCCTCTTTCAGTTCTATTCTGCTCATGCCGAGCGCCCTGTTCCTCTCGAGATCTTTCTTCTTTTTCTCGAGCCATTTGTATACTGAGGCGTGTGTCGCGCCTGCGAGCAGGCTTTCGACTGCGCGTCTTGCCAGCATGACGTGTTCAACTTCGCCTATTATCCCGATGGTCTTCCCGTATATGCTTAAATTTGTTTCTGTCGCGTCCTCTATGTACCTTCTTGTCTTTCCTTCTGTCCCTATCACCCTGGCTTTAAGCCTTGTCGCAGTTTTTTGCGATTTGCCGACGTAGTCTGATATGTTCAGCAGCTCGAATGCGTAGTCTGACTTCAGTATGTGTATGGCGATTTCAGGGCTGAACCCCCTTCCGACCGCCTTTATTATCTCCCTTGCGCTGAAGAGCCCGAGGCTGTCCTCTCCTGTTATCCTGACGTCGCCTTCTTTCGAGTCGATGAATATCTTTGAGTTTGTCTCCTCTTCCAGCATCTTCTTTATCTCTCCCTTTGTCCCTATGAGTACTGCGATCCTTTCTTTTGGTATCTTGAGTTCGTATGAGTACTCCATGATTTTCAGCTTCTTGTTATCTGTTTTTTCACATCTGATTCATCGAGCTTCAGGCCGATCTTTTTTGAGAACCTGCACATGTTCTTTATATCTCTTTCCAGTAGCTCTGCCGCGTTTATGCTCTTGGTGACTGTCCCTTGTGATATGTCTATGAACACTGGTTTCTCATCAAGGTTGAGTATGTTGAATTCCGAGAGGTCCCCGTGCACGAGGCCTGCCTTCCACATCTTCTTCATGTAGTCTACGACTGTCTTCATGAACCGTTCGGGATCTTCTGGGTGCGCGTCTTTCAGCTTCGGTGCCGGTTCCTTGTCCCCTATTTGCTCCATCAGCAGGATGTGGTTCTTGCATTGTATCGGCAGAGGCACCCTGACTCCTGCCTCTCTTGCCTTCATGAGGTTCCTGTATTCCCTCTGCGCCCAGGTGAATATTATCTCTCTCCTTTTTGCGTTCAGGTTGAGGTAGCGCGCGTCATACTTGATGTAGTCGTACATCCGGTTGAAGTCGCAGGTCTCGAGCCGGTATATCTTGACTATTATCGGCTTGCCATCCTCAGTGTCTGCGGTGAATATGTTAGCTTCCTTGCCTATTGAGACAGGGCTTTTCAGCTCCAGGAAGTGTCCTTTAGAACTCATCTCGAAAAGTTGGCGTATCGTGAACTGGTCGAAGACGTTTCCCCATGTCTTGAACTTCTCGCGGGTTATCTTTGCCATTTTGGTGCGGATCTCTTGCCTGGAGGTGATGTGCAGAAATAATTTCCGCCTCTATTTAAATATATGCACCCAAAAGGCAGTTGTTTTGTCACTAATATGTAGTAAAACATAGAAAAGCTTAAATATTAGTTTTGTTTCACTACTTTTTAGAAGTTAAAAAGAGATTCACACTAACAAAACTCATGTTAAGCTGTCTAAACACCTCTTTCATTCAGTCCGCAAGGGCTGAATGTGCCAAAGACGTAAGTCTTTGAGCATCCCGGCAGATCCTCACGGATTTGCTGGGTTTTATGTTCAACAGTCACAGTCAATCACCAATCATAATCACCTCTTTTTCCCCAGCGGACCTGTTTCGGCAGGTCCGCCAGGGTTTATGATGTTATGATAAACAGGCTCTTTTGCTCAAGTCCGAAGGACTTGAGGTGCAAATTGAGCAGGGCTCAATTGCACACAAGACCAAAGGTCTTGTTGTGCCAAAGCAGAGGGCTTTGAGCATCCCCAGCGAACCCGTTTCGGTGGGTCCGCCAGGGTTTTAAAGCTCTTAAACGCATTTTAGATGCGGTTTGGTGATTTTCTGGCAGCCTTAACAAAGGGTTTAAATAGGTAAATAGGATAATGTTCATTTAACGCCAATTGTGCAAATGGGTCCTTTAAAGAGCTTGACTTTATGTCTGGCAGGGATTTGAAGACACTCTTGCGCAATACAGCCCGACACGAGAGTACTCAATGGAGCTGAAGATGAATATCAAGCTATGAGCTTGGGAGTTAGTGTTTCGGGCGACAATTTTTTTTTAAAGCATTTAATGATTATTAAAAGCGCTTTGAAGCGCTAATCAAACATAACCGCGTATCGGAAAGCTTAGGACCGTAAGAACAAGATTTACTGTTTTCATGCTCATCAAGATCTTCAAAGATCTTTTAAATCGTTTTTGAAGGTTCATTGTAATAACTGGTTGGTCTTGTTCTGCGGTTCATAAGAGTACGAAGAGTACATCATGTCAGTATCAAAATACTCTATTTGTGTATTATCAAGGGTTTTGCTTACTGGTCATGCTTTTTCTGATATGCAGTAAACCAAGGTGAGAGTATGGCAAAGATTAGTCAAGTTTCAGCTAAATATATAGTGCATGCTACCATCGAGATCGATGGTGTTGTTGAGAGGCCAGATGTCATCGGCGCGATTTTCGGCCAGACAGAGGGTCTTCTCGGACAGGACCTGGAGCTCAGGGAGCTTCAGCGCTCTGGAAGGATAGGCAGGATCGAGGTCAATTCTGAGACAAGGTCAGGCAAGACATCAGGAACTATCATAGTACCTTCCAGCCTTGACAAGGCAGAGACAGCCATAATCGCGGCTGCTCTTGAAGTGATACAGAGGATAGGGCCTTGCAACGCAAAGATAAAGGTGAATAAGATAGAGGATGTTCGCGTTTCTAAACGCAACTTTGTTGTCGAGAGGGCGAAGGAGCTGCTCAGGCACCTCACAGACACTGTCCTTCCTGATTCGCAGGAGCTCGCTGATGAGGTGGCTCACTCTGTCAGGATGATGGAGATTGTCGAGTACGGCAAGGACAGGTTGCCTGCAGGCCCGGCCATCGAAGAGTCAGAGGAGGTCATAATTGTCGAGGGCCGCGCTGATGTGCTTAACCTGCTTAAGCATGGTTTCAAGAACATCATTGCTATGAACGGCACTTCTGTGCCCCAGACCATAATCGACCTCGCCAGGCAGAAGACCACAACAGCTTTTGTTGACGGCGACAGGGGAGGGGACCTGAACATCCAGGAGCTTCTCCAGGTCAGCGAGCTGGACTTCGTGGCCAAGGCTCCGGATGGCAAGGAGGTCGAGGAGCTCACCAAGAAGGAGATCCACAAGAGCCTCCGCGCAAGGATAGCTGCAGAGCAGGCGAAGCATGATTTTGTCGGCAGGAAGCCTATGCCTAGGCCCACGCCTTCAGCTCCTCCGGGAAGGACTTTCCAGAGGCCCATAAGGCCGCAGCAGGGCCCTATGCTGAGGCAGCCTTTGCCGCTGCGGCAGCAGCCGAGGCCTATGGTTAGGGGTCCGAGCATTTCCGATGATGAGAAGAAGTCTTTCAAGCAGATGCTTGAGGATCTTATCGGCACCAAAGGCGCCTACATACTTGACTCCAAGCTCAGCATCCTGGGAAAGGTTCCTATTCCTGAGCTCACTACAACCCTGAAGAGCTTGAGTTCAGGGATATACGCTATAGTGCTTGACGGCGTTGTCGACAAGGATCTTGTCGCTGCTGCAGAGAGCGCTGACGCGAGATATCTCATATGCACTGAGGCGAAGGCAAGGGGCGCCAGGACAGTCGTCTTGACCCTTGATGCTTTGGAGAATTGATTATTGCAGAAGGCGCAAGACCTCTTCTTTCAAGATGAGGATGTAGCGCCTTTTATTGCGGATTGCACCTTCTGCAATCCCGCAGACTCGCTTGTCAAGAGCGAGTCTGCGTTATCTTTTTGTCTTTTTTATTTTAATCTTTTTCATCAGCGATACATAATCGACTTTCTTATCGGTCTCCACGACGAGGATATTGTGGCCTGCTTCTCTGGCTTCGTTCAGGCACACGTCGAATATCTCGCATTCGAGGTTCTCCTTGATCTTGTGTTCAGGATAGCCTCTTTTTTTAAGTATCATGCTCAAACGTTTGAGGTCGCACTTGGTCACTACACATACTTTGACTAGTTCTGAGGGCAGGTAGTGCGAAAGGTGGGAATCTATAACGACCTCTGTTTTGGAATTCTTTATTATGTTGCCCAAAAATCTGTTCAGTTTCTTTATGTCTACAACCTTGCACTTGCGCTTGCGGTCGTATCCTTCGCTCAGCTTGTTCTGCGATACCACCTTGTTGGCATCTATGTAGCTGTAGCCGAGCTTCTTAGCAAGGGCTTTGGCTACAGTTGTCTTTCCTGTCCCTGGAGTCCCTGTGACAATTATTGCTTTCTTGTCCATATAAAAAAGAAATAGAAAAAGATTATTTAAAGCTAATTATTTAGCAGCGCAGCCGTGATTCTTTGAGGCGGTGCTACCGCTTCCGCGTCGGTTGTTGGGATGGGCGGAAACCGGCTTCATCACCAGCAGTATGCAGTCAGGCGTCAGCCTCAAGCAGTTGATGGTGCGCGGCTCTGCCGGCCCATTGCCATAGCAGCGTAGCACCGCCGGAGTGGCAGAGCGGCGCTCCTCTCTTACTTCCTGCCAATCCTCCTGCTCTTCCTTACGCTCCATCTGACAAGCAGTCCTATGAGTGTCCCGACCACTGCGAGCGGGAGCAGCCATCCTATGAGCTCTATCATCCACCTGAGTGTTGCGAGCGAGTGGTTCAGCGCGTTCTTGACTGACTGCCATATGCCCCACTGCTTGACGACCGGCGCGGGCTCGTAGAGGTAGGCTGTTATGGTTGACATCTCTACCCTGTTGTCCATGTACCTGAGCTGTCCCTGCATGCGCTCTATCTCTCCTCTGACCCTGGATAGCTCCCTTTCGACATTCATCATCTCGTTGACGTTTGTCGCGTTCTGGTACATCTTCACCAGCATGGCTTCGTGTGCCTTGCTGTTGTTTATCCTCGCCTGGAGGTCTATGTACTGCTCTGTGACATCGCTTCCGTCAGTGTTCTTTGACTGGATCTCTCCTAATAGCGAGAGCTCTGCGATCACTGCGTCGAAATGTATCTCTGGCACGCGTATGGTCACTGTACCGCTGTGTCTGCTGTTGTCATCTGCTCTCGCGTCTGAGTTTGACACGTACCCGCCGTATTTCCTGGCGTATGCTTCCACTTTCTGTGATGCGAGGAAGTGGTCCTCGACTTCGAGGTTCATCTGCGCGTTCCTTATTATCTTCAGCTCGACCTCGATGTCATCTCCTGATCCGAAATGATCTTCAGGAGGGTAGTATTTCCTATATATCGCAGGCTCTGCGTAGCCTGTGTCGTATGCTTCATCATACATTGTTTCCACTTCGACAGGTGGCATGGGTGCAATCATCGGTTTTGCTTCCATTACGCTTGCCCGCCCCATTCCTGAGGAGCTCATGCCCTGCTCTTTTTCCTCGAGCACGCTCTTTGTGCAGCCTACTGCAAACAGTACTGCGAAGATTGCAAATGCAATCAATGTCCATTTCATATATGTCTTCATTTTCACACCTCGTAAAATCTGATACATATCATAAAGCATAGAATGTATTTATACCGCTGACTAGGCTGCGAAACCGGTTGAAGTGATAAACACCAAGGACAGGTCTCGGGGTGGTGTTTTTCAATAGAACTTTGGATTTCAGTGGTGGTGGAATGGACCGGTTATTGCCAGGATATGATCAATACCGAAATTCGACTAGACTTTGGCGGATTGCCCTCCGCAGGACCTTTTGTGAGAATTAATGGCTTGATGTGCTGATTCGGGCTTACCTATTCCTTATTCTCTTGACGATGTAGTCTACAAGAAGATAGACTGCGATGCCTGCTGCTGCTCCTATGAAGAACCAGAGCGCTATCTCTGGAGCATTGCTTGCTGCCTGCCTTCCGGTCTCTATGAATTCAGGCGCCCTTTCAACCACCATCTGCTGTGCTGCAGGGGCTGCTTCCATCACTGCCTCATCAGCAGCCATGCGCGTGGCTTCGTATGCAGCTTCCTCTGCAGCCTCTCCTGCTACTGCATACATCGGCTCTGCAGGGGGTATCGCTCCTGTCGCAACAGATTTCATCATGACTGGCGCTGCAGCTTCTTGAGCGATGCTGAACGTCCCTGAGAACAGCTTGATTATTGCTGCTGCCGCGCCCATTATGAGTGCAGTGGGTATGATTGACTTCAGTTTTTCCCTTATTGCGTGTTTCTCTCCTTCCGGCGCTATGATGACATACTGGTTCGCGAGCCTGTAGTGGCTCACCTCTTTCCCTTTTGCGCTGTAGTGGTACTCGTCGCTCTTCACGAGCCTTGCCTCCATCAGCGCCTTCATGTTGTAGTGCACTGTGGAGATGGGTATGTTGAGCTCTTTTGCGATCTCTGACTCTGTCACGTCCTTTTTCTCTGCCATGAAGTCCAGTATCTTGCGGCAGGTGTTGTTGCTTATGACCTCAGCCAGCTTCTTTGCCTTGCTCTCATTGAGCGACACCAATAGGAATGATTTTTTTGTCATGGTTATCTTGTACTCATTCGTTTATATATAATTTA
>Ga0180009_10002772_pt1 | contig 20440 bp, 17 predicted proteins | sample OS_PC_MetaG_FD_123537 | JGI IMG/M metagenome (GOLD analysis project Ga0180009, IMG submission 123537) | Groundwater microbial communities from the Aspo Hard Rock Laboratory (HRL) deep subsurface site, Sweden - OS_PC_MetaG | ecosystem: Environmental > Aquatic > Deep subsurface > Groundwater...
ATCCCTGTGCGCCGTGGCCGACTCCTGCACCATCCACCTGGACCGGCGGCTTACCTTCGGTGAGAGTGAGGCCTCGTCCGTGGCCGAGATCCAAGCTCTCGACGCCGTGAAAAAAGCCGAGGCCACCGTGCGGGTGCTCGAGTATGACACGCCCACACACACGGGACTGGTGTATCCCACCCGCAAGGTCTATCCGGCGTGGGTCACCGCGGAGGAGCACCCGTCCGTGAGGGCCGGGGCGGCGGTGTACGAGGGGATCTTCGGCGCGGTGCCCGACATCAGCCGATGGATCTTCTCCACCAATGGCGTGGCCACTGCCGGCATGTTCGACGTGCCCACCATCGGCTTCGGGCCGGCCAACGAGCAGTACGCCCACAGCCCCGAAGACCAGATTCCAGTCAAGCACCTCGAGTCCGCCGTGTCGTTCTACACGGCCTTCCCGAGCCTCTATTCGCAGAAGTAGGAGCCCTAACATGCTGACCGAAGCCGTTCGCGGAAAAGACTACATCACCACCCAGGACTGGACCACCGACGAGCTCGAGCTGCTGCTCTCCACGTCGTCCGAGCTCAAGCGGCAGTTCAAGGCCGGTGAGCCCCACCGCCACCTGCCGGACAAAACGATCTTCCTGATGTTTTTTGACAAGTCCACTCGCACCCGGAACTCCTTTGAGGCGGGCATCACGCAGCTGGGAGGACACGGCCACTTCGTGGACATCGAAACCTCGCAGATCGCCCACGGAGAGAGCCCCAAGGACACGGGCATCATCCTGTCGCGCTATGGCCACGCTCTGGCGATCCGACATGACCTGTTCCCCGGCGAGGGCAACTCCTACATGCGGGAGGTGGCGGAGCACGCCGACAAGCCCATCATCAATATGCAGTGTGATGTGGACCACCCCTGTCAGACCCTGGCGGACTTGATGACCATTCGGGAACGGTTCGGCAAGGACCTGCGCGGGCGCAAGATCGCCGTGTCCTGGGCGTACGCCCCGTCCTACGCCAAGCCCGTGTCGGTGCCCCAGGGGCTGATTACTCTCATGACCCGTTTTGGCCTGGACGTCACCCTGGCCCGGCCGCCGGAGTTCGAGGTCATGGAGGACCAGCTCGCCATCGCCAAGGCCAACGCCGCCGCCGCGGGCACGAAGTTCGAGGTGGTGGACGACATGGACGCCGCCTTTGACGGTGCGCACATTGTGTATCCCAAGAGCTGGGGCGCCCTGCCGCTGTTCAAAAGGCCCGAGGAGTCCCTCGAGCTGTCCAAGAAGTACACCGACTGGATTTGCAACGAGCGGCGCATGGGTCTGGCGGACAAAGAGGCGGTGTACATGCATTGTCTGCCGGCGGACCGTGGCAACGAGGTCACCGACGCGGTCATCGACGGCCCCCAGTCCATCGTGTACGACGAGGCCGAAAACCGGCTTCACACCTGCAAGGCCATCATGGCCCTGACCATGTAGCATGATGTCGACCGTCACCGGCTTTTGCTGCGTGCTCTGTGACCAGGTGCTCGCTGCCGACTTCGCCGGGTACACGTGCCCGAGCTGCGGCGACGAGGGCATCCTCGATATCCAATACGACTACGACCGAGCGGCTCCCAAATTTGGCGTCGACGTCCTGGCGGCCAATCCACGGCGCGACATCTGGCGCTACGCAGCGCTGCTCCCCGCGCCGTCCCCCGAGCCGTGGCCGGGGTTGCCCGTGGGAAACACGCCGCTCATTGCTCCGACGCGCCTGGGCACCTACGTGGGTCTGTCCGACCTGTGGATCAAGCACGACGGCCTGCTGCCCACCGGGTCGCTGAAGGACCGCGCCTCTGCCCTGGCCGTGGCCCAGGCGCTGGAGCGCCACGTGAAAATCGTGGCCGGCGCCTCCACGGGGAACGCCGCGTCCTCGCTGGCCGGGCTCGCGGCGTGTGCCGGGCTGCGCACTGTGATCTTCGTGCCCGCCGGCGCTCCGGCGCCGAAGCTGGCCCAACTCCGCACCTACGGTGCCCTGGTGGTGGCTGTGCAAGGGAGCTATGACCAGGCCTTTGACCTGTGTCTGGCGGCCACCCGGCGCTTCGGATGGTATAGCCGCAACACCGCGTACAACCCCGTGCTGTCTGAAGGTAAAAAGACCGTGGCCTTCGAGGTGGTGGAGCAGCTCGGCTGGCAACCGCCGGACTGGATCGCCGTGTCTGTGGGCGACGGCTGCATTGTGGGTGGGGTCGGCAAAGGCTTGCGTGATCTGCACAGCCTGGGCCTCATTGATCGGATGCCCCGGGTGCTCGGTGTGCAGTCCGAGGGCTCGGCAGCCATTTACCAGGCCTGGAAGACCGGCGCAAAAACTGCCGCGCCCGTGAGCCCCGACACCCTGGCCGACTCCATCTCCGTGGGCCAGCCCAGAGACGCCGTCAAAGCCCTCGCTGCGGTGCGCGGCACCGACGGCCAATTCGTGGCCGTCCCAGACGAGGCCATCCTCGAGGCCGGCCACCTGCTTGGCCACCGGGCCGGTATCTTCGCCGAGCCCGCCGCCTCCACCGCGCTGGCCGGCGTGCTCGCCCTGCGTCAGCGTGGCGATATCGCCGCTGGCGACCGCGTTGCCGTCCTGGTGACCGGCAACGGCCTCAAAGATCCCCAGACCACCGCCCGGGGCACCCCTGAGCCCCTCGCCGTGGCGCCCCAGGAGTCAGCCCTCGACGACGTGCTCGCCGCCCTCGAGGAATCCTAGCCCCTTGCCGGGCTGGCCCGCGGTCGGGTCGGCGCGCGGTCGAGTCAGTGCGCTCGTTTTGTGTTTCGGACCACCTCGTCCACGAGGATGGACCACATGCCCGGCGGGAGATCGTGGCCCAGGCCTTCGACCAGGCGCAAGCGGGCGCCGGGAATGGCGCGGGCCATCTTGCGGGCGGCGTCGGGGTGGATGAGCGGGTCGGCCAGGCCGTGTAGCACCAGCGTGGGGCAGCGGATCCGGTGGAGGTGCGGGGAGCGGCTGCCCGAGGCAAGCACGGCGCTGAGCTGGCGGGCGAATCCGGCGGGATCGTGGGCGCGCTCAAAGCTATCGCCCCACATGGCCGCGCTGGCTGAGCGGCTCCAGGCGAAGTGGGTGGAGCCGCAGGAGAGCTGGAAGTTGAGACCGTTTTGAATGGCCTGGTCGCGGCTTTGGGCGGGGGGCGACAGCAGGGCTCGCATGGCCTTGGGGGTCGGTAGGGGCCGCACGTCGCCGGCGCCGGACGCGTAGGAGGTAAGGGAACGCACGCGCGTGGGGTGCTCGATGACCACGGTCTGGCAGATCATGCCGCCCATGGACATGCCGAGCAGGTGGGCGGATTCCAGTCCGAGAGCGTCCATGAGCTTGACCACATCACCGGCCATGTCGCTGAGGGTATAGGGAGCGCCGACGGGCAATCCGAGGCTGCGTTTGGCCAGCGCCGCGAAGAGGTTCGGCGCGCGCAGGTGGTGTAGGTGCGTGGAGAGACCGGCGTCCCGGTTGTCGAATCGCACGACACAAAATCCGTGGGCGGCAAGCTCCTGACACAGCTCCTCGGGCCAGAAGACGAGCTGGGCGCCCACGCCCATGACCAGCAACAGGGGCTCACCTTGTCCAAAGGTTTCATACTCGAGCTCGATTCCGTTGAGCGTGGCGCGCGGCATAGCCGAGTATTGATTCGGCGGTGTCGCAGGGTCAAGGCCAGTTGTAGTTCGCCTGTCGCCCGACGTTCGTTTTTTTTGGGTGCGTCGTCCCGAGACGCTCGGTTCGGTGAGCTATTTGCCGCTGCGGCGGGTCGAACGTCCGGAGCGGCCCGTGCGGCGGCTGCCCGAGCGGCGGGCTTTGCGCGTGCGGACCTTGCGCGCTTTCCGCGCGTAGTAGCCCTTGTGCATCCGGCGCATGCGCGCCGAGCGGGTGCCGTACCAGAGGGCGCCGGCCAGGCCGAACCAGACCAATCTGCGGTTGCGGTGCTTGCGGTAGGATTGGAACGCGACGTAGCTGACCGCGGCCAGCCCCGCGCCGAAAAAGAGCGGCACCATGTACTTGTACTTGTCGTGGAACACCCAGGTTTTTTCCGTGCCCCCATCCTTCCACCTGCCGTACTCCTTGTTGTCGATGTAGGCGTAGCCCGGCGGTGACGCGATGGTGTAGGCGCCGGTGTGGAAGGTGCCCTTGGGTTTGGCGTACAGGGCCATGCCCAGATGGTCCTGGTGCATCCGGAAATACGCCGCATTCACAGGCTTCCAGGGAGTGGTCCTGACGTTGCGGCCCCGGACGGCTTTGTACTGGTGGTAGAAGCGGCCGCCTTCGTCTTTCATGTCCACCAGGATCAGGTCCACGTGGTCGTCTAGATCCCGGATGTGTCCGAGCAGCTGCTCGCGGTCGTGGGAGAGCTGGCCGGACCGGGAGCGGACCTGGGTGGCGAGCCGCCCCATGGCCAGGTAGTCCGGCGGATCCTTCTTCTGGGCCGCGTCAAAGGTGTCGGCCAGGGCGATGACATCCTTGCCCTTGAGAGCCTTGACGCGAGCCTCGACCTGGTCCTTGGCTTTGGGATATTTTTTGCCCGCCTTGGCCACCGCCGCGGTGACCGCTGGTGGTGGGTAGCTCTCCACCGCCGCCCGCGTGGCTTTGACCTGTTGGGTCAGCTGGTTGGCGTTTTTTTTCGCATAGCGCAGGGTGCGCACCGGCTTGATGAGCAGCGCCAGCTTAATTCTCAATTTGGGGAGGGCGCGTTTGATCTCCTCGGTCATGCTTCGCACTTTGGAGCGGTCCTTGCCCTTGTTCTTGTCCAGGAGCTTTTCCAACTTGCGGCCCTGTTCACTGAGCGTCTTGATCTCTGCGCGTAGCTTCGCCAGCTCCTCGTTGGCCTGCTTGACCGTCTTGGTCTTGCTCATGAAGGCCTTGTCTTCTTCGATGAGGCCCGTGAGCTTGAGCTCGGTATTCTTGAGTTGGTTCTGCACCTTTTTAAGCTCGCTCAGGGCTCGTCGCCCGTTCTCTCTCGGGAAGTGGCCGAGGTCGCTCTTGCAACCGCCCCACACCAGCGACATCGTCGTGGCGATGAGGAGAAGCCGGCTGGCCCGACTCCTGGAACACGTTTGATTTCGACTCATGGTTGTACGGCCCTCCGCGCGGGTTAATGTGCCCTACTTTGCGATATTTTCAGTTCAATTGCCAGCTTGAGCTCGTCGAGCATTTTCGGGGTCGGGGCGCGGGGTGACTGGCTGGCTAGCTCGCGAAGGGGCGTTCCAGACCCAGGTTGTTGCGCTTGTCCGAGGCTTTGAGCTGCAAGGCGAACCAGATGGAGATCACCCCCAGGACGACGAAGGGGGCCAAGGCGATGGTGTAGTTGTTCCCTGTGGACTTGAGGAGCTGGCCTGGGAGAAAGAAAAAGACGGCCAAGCCCCAGTTCTGAATGGTGAACATGGTGGCGTAGGCCGTTCCCAGGCGATTCTCCGCCACGATTTTGGCCACCGAGGGCCACATGGCGGCAGGGACCAGGGAGAAGGCCACGCCCAGGCAGAACAGGGCCACGTAGGCCAGCGCCTGCACATGGATGAAAGCCAGGGTCACGTGGGAAAAGATGAGCAGGATGGAGCCCAGGATCATCATGGAGGCGGCGCGCCCCTTTCGATCGATGAGCGAGCCGAAGATGGGCGTGAAGATGATGGAGCCCAAAGGGATCAACCCGGCGATCTTGGGCCCGTTGGTGAGGTACGCCCCCACCTTGCCGGTGAACGACAGGCTGCCGAAGTTTTTGGGCAGCGCCATGTCGAAGCCGAAGTTGGCGTGTAGGATGGACGGACCATAGGCGCTGATGAACGGGAAGACCGCCGAGTAGTACGCCACGCAGAGCGCCGCGATCCACAGGAATGTGGGATTTTTGAGCAGGCTCACAAAGTCGGCGAAGCGGAACTTCTCTTCGTCACCGCCCTCGGCGGCGGCCTGCTGCTGGGTGTCGAGCTTCTTGTCGAAGACCAGGTAGATGAGCAGCAGAATAAAGGCGGCACCGATGAGGGAGGCGCCGGTGGCGAGGGCCGGCATGACCTTGCCCCCGGCGAGATCCAGCGAGAACGACACGGCGAAGAAGGAGCCAAGGCGCCCGAAGCCTACGTTAATGGCCATGGCCAGGGCGAGCTCGTAGCCCTTGAACCACTTCACAACCACCCGGGAGACGATCACGCAGGTGATTTCCAGGCCCACGCCAAATACGATGCGGCCAGCGGCCATGAGGATGAGCTTGTTACCGGGATCGGTTGTGATCACGTCGCTGGCGCCCAGGGTGGTCAGGATGCCGCCGAGGGTGACCAGCAGACCGAAGATAGCCGATGAAACCCTGACGCCCCACTTGTCGAGGATGATGCCCCCCGCCAGGATCATACCCAGGCAGTTGGCCCAGGTGGTTGCGCTCACCACGATGCCGAAGTCTGCCGAGTCGATGCCGAGCTCCGACTGCATCAACCCTTTGAGCGGGGAGAAGACGTCCTGGAACCAGTAGGTGGCGAAGAACAGAAAGCTGATGAGCACCAGCATGCTCCAGCGCACAAACTTGGAGTCTTTGAGGGTCTTCGCGGTGGTTTCTGGGGTTTCGGCCATACTCATTCTCCAGGGAAATCGATTGGGTCGGCGTCTCGATGCCGAGCACTCAGCAACGCTACCGGGCGCGGCGCCATGGGAGAGCCCATCTCTAGCAGATGGGTACCGACGGGCTCAAGCTGATTTTTGGTAGGGAGTCTGAGGAGGCGCTGGCGGAGGCTGCTTTTGCACCGAATCGAGGTGCTCAGGAGCTCTGGTCCTCGGTTGGGACCTCTCCGGGGGCGCCGGTGAAGTCCGCGTCCTAGAGGATGGCCTTGCGGAAGGAGGTCTCCTCCAAGATGGTGTGGCGGAAGTTGGCGCGGGTGAGGTCCGCCCGGGAGAAGTCCGCCTCGGCCAGGCTGGCCTTCTCCAGGATGGCGTCCACGCAGATGGCGCGCTCGAAGTCCGCGTCCACGCAGTTGGCGCCGGTCAGGTCGGCGCCCGTGAGATCCGCGCGCTCCAGGTCCGCGTCGCCCAGGTTGGCGCCCCGCAGATTGGCGCCCCGCAGGTTGGCGCGCTCCAGGTCCGCCTCCTGCAGGTTGGCGTCCCGCAGGTCGGCCCCCTCGAGGTTGGCCTGATCCAGGTCCGCGTCCTGCAGATTGGCGCCGCGCAGGTTGGCGCCGCGTAGGTCCGCCTTCTCCAGGTCCGCCGAGAAGAGCGAGGCGCGCTCCAGATTGGCCTTTTTGAGGCTGGCCTGTTCCAGGTCGCAGTCGTCCAGCACGGCATCGGCGAGATTTGCCCCGTCGAAGGTGGCGCCCTCCAGGTCGCAGCTGGTGAAGTCCGCGCCGTGCAGATCCTCGCCGTTGAAGTCCTCACCGGGCATGTCCAGATCCCGCAGCTCCGCGCCGGGACCGATCTCGACGTCGAACCATCCGTCGTCTTCGCCGCGGTCGTCCGTACCCTTTTTTCCGTTGTCGTCGGTCATAGCGAAAACCCCAGACGCAGCAGATAGTACCAGCCGATGAACCGCGGGATGCGGCTCCAGGTGGCCCAGAAAAGGGGCCACGGTTTCATGCCGTAGAGCCCCGCGAACCAACACACGATGGAGAAGGGAATGGGCGTGAGACCGGCGATCACCACGGTCCACACCCCGAACCGCTTAAAGAGCTTGTGGCCTTTTGTGTAGCTTTTTGCCAGGCGTCGCTGGATGAAGGACCAGTGGCCAATCCGTTTTGCGAGGTAGTATCCCGAGTTGCCCGCGGCGATGGAGGCCACGCAGATCACCACCAGGGCCGTGGGGGTGTGCAGCGTAGAGCCTTTGTGGGCCACAATGGCCAGGATCACATCCGGCGAGATGGGCAGCGTGAAGGTATCGATGAGCCAGATGGAGACAAACACCCCCGGGTAGCCCGCGGTGTCGGTCAGCCAGCGGCTCCCGGTCTCCAGGTGCTGTCCCAGGTAACGTTGGGCGATATAGGCCAGCCCCACCAGCAATACAATCCCCACCACGAGGTAGATCAGATTGCGCACCAGGTACGACCGCATTACGTCGGGTTCCTTTTGAAAGGACCCGCCCGGCGCGGCGTCGCGCTCTTTGGGCCCGGCGTCCTGAGGCTGGGCTGGTGCCGGCTTGTGGGACAGCTCGTCGGGGTGAATGTGCTCGGGCTCGCGTGTCATTTGCTGCCGGGTAGAGGGGAGCGGTTAATACACTGTGGCGTCCCCTGGATCGAACCCTGAATGTAGTCATTTCCTTCCCGTTGGCCAGCGCAAATGGCATACCTCACCCGCTGAAATTGACACAACCCACCGCCGCGCCCACAATTCGGGTCACATGTCAGCAGAGCTACTACAGGCCATTGGTGGTTTGACCGCCCTTTTTGGGCTCGTGATCTGCTTTGCGGGGTATCGGGTTTTTCGGGCCTTTCTGGCAACCGGGGGGTTGGCGGTGGGGATCTACGCGGGGCTCGCGCTGGCCTCGGAGCTGAGTCTCGAGGGTTGGCTACGAGGGCTCACCGTGGTGGGGGCCGGGCTCGTGCTGGCCTGGCTGGCCGCCGGCGTCTATCACGCCGGGCTATTTTTGGCGGGCGGCGCGGTGTGCGCCGGTGTGGCCGCAGTGGCCGGTTCGCTGGCGGGGCGTATTCCGTCCACCTTGGTGCTGGCGCTGGTGTTCGGAGTGGGCGGCGCGCTGACCCTGCTAGGACATCGGCGCCTGGTGGTCTACGTGACCGCCCTGACCGGCGGGCTGCTGGTGATGCTGGGGGCCACGCCCCTGATGCGCACCGTGGTTCCACCCGAGGCGGTGACCGGGGCGTGGGTGCAGCAGCTGCTGGCGGGGCTCTCGGCGGCGCAGCTGGGGCTGGCGCTGCTATTGGCGATCATGGGCGCGTTCATCCAGCGCCGTTGGACCGCTCCGGCCCGGCTCGCCTTTGGCACCAGCCGCGCCGAGACCGCGATCCTGGACGAGCCCGTCGAGACCCCGCGTCACCGGTCGACGCCGGCGGACTCCTCGCGCACCCATGAGACCACGTGTCCGCGCTGTGGCATGCCCGTGGATCCCGATGCCCTGTTCTGCCACTCCTGCGGCAATGATTACTGGCACTGAAGCAGCCCTCAGCGGTTGGCAGCGTAGCGCAGGGCTCGGGAGAACTTGCCGCCGGGTGACGGCGCTGCGCGGATGCAGTGGTCGGCCAGCAGCCCTTCGACGGCGGCCCAGACCGCTTTGACCTCCAACAGAAGCTCAGCCGGAGAACCGACCCCGTCGGGAGCGAGCTCCAGCTCCAGCTCGTGGTCCCGTTCCCCGGTAGCGAAATCAGTGCGGTCCAGCTCAAGCAGCCGGGGCGCCCCGGCCAGATCCATTCCAAAGCGGGTGCGGAGGTTGGTAAAATCCAGCACGCGCCGCAGGGGGCCGTGTAGGCTCAGCTGCTGTCGGAGAAACTCACCGGGAGGTCCGCCGATGTCCTCGGTTGCCAGATCGCCGGCCAGGGCGCGCTGCCAAACGTCGTCGTCGGCGGCGGCCTCGAGCTCGGTGCGGCGCACGGAGCCGGCCACCCGGGTCGCCGGCCCTTTCACGGTGACGCTCACCCGTGCCGGTTGCCCTGCGCCGCTCTCCCGGCGGAGGCGCAGGGCCCACCGGTACGCCGCGAGCCGGCCATCGGAAGTGTCCCAAAACAGGTTGTGCTGTTTGACCTCACCCCGGCGTCCGGGCAGCGCGCCGCGCAAGCGTTCATACTCCGCGGCGGTTAGCGCCAGCTTCAGCTCGCACTCCACGCCCGCGGGGGGGGGGGTCATGGCGTGCTGGGTAGCAGCCGGTACCGGATGGCTGCGCCGGACTGATCGGGGTCCTGTGCGCTCTGGTCCTCCCACATGGCCAGGAACCAGGTCCCGGTGGCGCACACCGTGGGGGAGAGCTGGCTGGACCAAAAGGTGGTGTTGACCTGGAAGTCGCCCCCTGCCGGCGCCAGCGCATTGACCACGGGTGTGGCGGACACGGTGAACAGCCGCGCCCGGATGGAGGCGCCGGACCCGTCTTCGCCGCTCCAGTCCTGCCAGACCACCAGGAAATCACCATCGGACTGGCTGGCCACGGTGGGCAGCTGTTGGCCGGCGGCCAGGGTGGTGTTGATCTGGAAGTCGTTGGCGGTGAGGTCCAAGCCGTTGACGCGTCCCACCCCGTCGAAGTCCAGCAATCGGCCCCGGATGCCGTAGTGAAAGGGATCGGCCGCCAGGCTCTCGTCGGTCCAGACCACCACGGCACCGTAGGTCGGCTGCCAGGCCACCCGGGGGGAGGCCTGCAGCTTGGCGGTGGTGGTGTTGACGATGAAGTCCGAGCCCGTCCCCAGAAGGTTGCCCCCGGTGTCCACGAGCGTGGCCGCGATGCCGTAGGAGTCGCCATCGAGCTGACCCGACCCGTCGGACCAAACCACGAGGTAGCGGTCCCCGATCCAGGCCACGTCGACCTGGAACTGTGTCCCGGTGTGGATCTGATTGATCTGGAACGCGGAGTCGTCGCCGGTCTGGGCGTTGACCTGGGGGACGGAGTACTGGTCGAAGAGCCGTCCCTTGATGCCGTATCCCGAGGTGTCCGGTCCGGCCGGGTTGTTGTCCACCCATACGGCAAGGTAGCCGCCATTGGGTCCAGCGGCCACTGCGGGGGTGGCCTGGTCCCCGTTGTGGTCCGAGGTGAGAAGGAAGTCGTTGCCCACGCCGGCGCCATCGTCAGCGAGCAGCCGCCCGCGCACATCCGGTCCCGTGCCGGTGGCATTGCTCTCGTCGGCCCAGACCACCACGGCGTAGCCGTCCGCGCGCAGGGCCACCCGGGGGGCGGTCTGGTGGTCGCCGGTCTCGGTATTGACCGTGAACTCCGAATCACCGCCGTGGAAGGCGTCGTCGGGCATGCCGTCGGCGCCAAAGAGTCGCGCTTGCACCGTGGCGCCGGAGCCGTCTCCGCTCGTCCAGGTGGAGAAGACCGCGAACACCCGGCCGGCGTCGCAGCCCAGGGCCGGCTCGAGTTGGTCGCCTTCGGTAAAGAAGTTCCCCACGGCGTCCCAGGAATCAATCAGGGTGCAGCTGGAGTTGCAGCCGTCCCCGGACAACAGGTTTCCGTCGTCACAGGCTTCGCCCGTCTCGGTGTGACCGTTGCCGCACACGGCGACTTCGGCGTCCGGCCCGGGACCTGAGTCGGGCCATACCCAGCCGTCGGGCTGGGCGTCGGACCCGCCATCAAGCCCGCCGTCTCCGGCCACGGGATCGTTTTTGGGACCGCAGGCACCCAGGATCAGGGCCAGCACCAGCAGGGATACCGGCCGGGGTAATGTCTGTGGGTTCATACGCGCAGTTTACCACAGCCACCGGTGCGGGGAGCCCCCGAAGCGATCCCTGTTGACCATCCTGACCATCCTCCCTACCCTGTGGTCTGGCCCTGCGGTCTAGCCCTGTTGGCTGGCCCTGTTGGCTGGCCCTGTCGGCTGGCCAAGGAGGTACCGATGGCGATCCCCGAGCTGGGTGAATATGCGCACGTAGTGGAAGAAAGCTCCGTTGAGCTGAAGATCCCGGCGGAGTTTCAGGGGCCGGGAGGGGTGAACACGGAGAAGTTCATCGAGGCGGCCATCGCCGGCGAAAAGCTGGTCATGCTGTGGACCGACGGCGTGACCCTGCACGACGTCACCACTGGGGAGGTTTCTTCGCGCTGGACGGAGATGGGCATCGGCCTCGACTTCGGCGACTGCTCCCCCCTTGGAATCCTGCTGCTCACGCAGGCTGACCGGCGGGACGCCCCAGACGGCAGCGCCCAGCAGGTGACTTTTCTGCATCCCGAGACGTTGGCGCCGCTATTCTCCAACCCGGCCACGTCGTTTGTGCATGAGCGGCTGCCCGGGGACGCGCCCCTCTCCTTTGAGCGGGCCTACCTGGCCAACGACGGCATCATCTGGGCCCTATCCCACGAATTCAAAAGTGGTGCGGACCGCTCGGTTCTGTACGAGATCACGCGCGAGGGCAGGTGTCTGCAGGTCTACGTGCTATCCGAACCCCTGCCCCAACTGCGCCAGGTGCGCGCCGTGGACCACGTGGGCGAGCGCCTGCGGAAGGTCGCGCTGTCGCAGCTCACCTGCAGCGCCGACCGTCGCTGGGTGCACCTCATTGGCAAGTTCGACCTGTGGGAGATTGACATCCACACGGGCAAGGGCGCCCACGACAACCCTGCGCCCCTGCGGCCGATCCTCAAGCTCACCACCTTTGTGCGGGACATGAAGATGGAGCGGATTTTCTGGGACATCCAGAACCGCTTTTTGCTGGTGACGCCGGATCAGGGCAAGGAGTTCGTGATCTTCCACTATCACCCCGATCCCAAGGTGGACGAGCACTCCCTGCAGATCGCCAAAATAGGTGTGTACTGTGGGGCGTTTCAGAACCAGGAGGCGGGTCTGTACGTCTGGGAGAAGGGCAAGGCCAAGCCGCTACTTTACAAAGAGAAGAAGCTGGATCGCACCCAGATGTTCTCCAGCGGCACGGGGCGCTACCTGGTCATCGGTGACTTTGGCGAAGAGATCCCGCTGATCATCTTCGACACCTACAACTGGAAGAGTGTGCAAATCACCGCGGGAGACCACCCCGAGATGATCCCCGTGGGCCTCACGGCCAATGACGAGGTCTGGGGTCTCGACGGCGGCAAGCTCCTCCGGGTGCGCGTCGAAAAGGGAGTGCGCCCCAAGAAAAAGAACTGGCCAGCCATCATCCTGCTGGTGCTCCTGGGCGGCGCGGCCATCGCCGGCGCGCTCTACTACTTCCTGATCTACAAACAGGGCGGCTGACCCGGGCTAGCGCGCGAAGCGGGCAGACTTCTGCACGAACAAAAAATCTGCACGCAGACGGACCGCGAGGGTCGGGGGGGAGATCAAGGTCATCACGTAGGCGAACTGTTGTCGAAAGGCGTACAGCTGGCGGATCTGTAGCGTGGCCTTGGGATTGGTGGCGATGAACTCCACGGCTGGGAGCTTGCCCAGGAGGGTGGTGGTGATCTTTTCTACGCGCCACTTGCGGGTTCCCAGCACGGTCGCGTTGCGCTGCGCCATGTCCAACAGGGTCAGGTCGGACTTGCGTTGTTTCACCGCCAGGAGGAAGCGGGCGTCGTGCTTCTGGTGCTTGAAAGTGACCAGCACGCCGGGAAAGGCGGAGCGCATTTGGCTTTTCCAGGTTGCCGGCAGGAAGATCTGGATGCCGGCGGTCTTGTCCCGAAAGGAGGTGCGCCCGCCGCGTCGGGCCTGCGCCGAGGTTGTCGGGGCCACTGCGGCGATGCTCCCCGCGAGGCAGGTCAGGGTCAGCCGGGTCAAAAGACGCATGGTCAGAGCGTGCCACAGGCAGGCCGGGGCCACAAGGTGGGTCGGCCCCGGCAGCTATTGGGGAGTCAGCGCGAGCTGGATCTCCTGCTGCAGCTCGTGGATCGACGTCCGCGAAGCGGCGAGCTCCAGCGCGGCGTGTGCTTCAGGGGTTTGCATTTGACCCAACGCCCAGGCCGCGTGTGTCGCGATGATCGGGTCGCGATCCTGCATCGCGGCGGTGAGGGGGGCGACGTTGTCGGCGTGGCCGTGGTTGCCGAGCACCACGCAGACCGTGCGGAGCAGTGCGGTGCGCCCGATCCAGCCCAGGCCGCTATGGCCGAGGGCGCGTGCCAGGGGGCGGCGGCCCAGCGTGAGCAGTCTGTGCAGCGCGTCCAGGCTGTGCGTGGGGTCACCGCACAGCTCCGGGTGAGGTGATGCGGGAGTGTGCGCGGACGGATCGTGGGGGCAGCACACCTGGCAGCTGTCACAGCCGTAGAGGCGGTTTCCCACCAGGGGACGGAGCGGTCGCGGAATGGGTTGGCGGTTGGCGGTGGTCCAGTACGAGAGGCAGCGGCGCGCGTCCAATCCGAGGCCCAGGTGCAGGGCGGTGGTGGGGCACGCCTGCAGGCACGCGCGACAGTCGCCGCAGAGATCCCGCGTAAAGGGGGGGTCTGGTTCCAGCTCGCGCTCGGTGACCAGCACCCCCAAGGCCACGCGCGCGCCGTGGCCGGGGACCAACAACTGGGTGTGGTGTCCGATGGTGCCCAATCCGGCGGCCACGGCCAGGGAGCGCTCCAGCACGGGCCCGGTGTCCACGAAGGCCCGGGTGGCGGTCTCGGCCACGTCGAGCGTTTTGGCCAGCTCCGCCAGAACCTCACGCACCACAGGGTGATAGTCTCGTCCCGCGAACAGTCCGGCCACACGGCCCGGAGCGCCCTTGGGGCCTGGGTCAGCGGCGGGGTAGGGTACGGCAATGACGATCACGGAGCGTGCGCTGTCCAGCACGTGGCGTGGGTCGGCGCGCGGGTCAGCGTGTTTGCGCAGGTAGCCCATGTCTGCCGCCCAGTCCCGGGCCAGCCAGTCTCGGAAACGAGGGTGGTCGCCCACGGGGCCGGCGCGGGTCACACCCACGGCGGCGCATCCCAGCTGCGCGGCTTGTGCCACCAACCTGTCCTTGATTGCTGCGCCGTTCACCATCCTATGGTAACGCTTCAGATCGATGAGCACCATCCGCGAACATACTCCCGGCCCCGAGCGCTCGACAGAGGATGCGGCGTCTGCGCAGGATTGGCGCTGGCAGATGGCCAATCGGCTCTGCACCCTGGCGGCTCTGGAGACCCAACTGGCCCTGTCCCCCGACGAGCGGCGGGGCTTTGCGGCCGCTGGGCTTCCAACGGTAGCGGTGACGCCCTACTACCTGTCCCTCATGAACCCGCACGAAGCACGTTGTCCCATTCGCCAACAAGCGCTCCCGCATCCGGACGACGTGCGCCGGGGGCCGGGGGAACGGGACGACCCTCTGGGCGAGCGGGAGCGTACACCCGTACCGGGGCTGATCCACCGGTACCCGGATCGCGCCGTGCTTCTGGTGGCGGCGGATTGCCCGGTGCGGTGCCGTCACTGCAACCGTCGGCGCCGCGACCCGGGCGAGCTTCTGGGAGGTAACGCGCGGCTGGAGGAGGCGGTGCGGTACCTGCGGGGAGCGCCAAAGGTGCGCGAGGTCATCCTCTCGGGTGGAGATCCCCTCACCCTGGACGACGCCACCCTCGAGCGCATCCTCGGACGGTTGCGGTCGGTGGAACACCTCGAGGTGCTACGGGTGCACACCCGGGCCCCGGTGACCTGTCCCATGCGCGTCACCGATGACCTCGCGCGGGTGCTCGCCGCGGCCGGGCCGCTGTATGTGCTCACGCAGTTCAATCACCCCCGGGAGGTGACCCCTGAGTCGGCGGCTGCCTGTGCGAGACTGGTGGACGCCGGCCTGCCCATGGCCAACCAGAGCGTGCTGCTACGGGGCGTCAACTCCGACGACGCGATCCTGGCGGAGCTCTCCCGGGCTCTGCTCCGCCTGCGGGTGCGGCCCTACTACCTGTTCCAGTTGGATCCGGTGGTGGGCAGCGAGCGCTTTCGGACTCCGGTGGCCGCGGGTCTGCGGCTCGTATCCCGCCTGCGGGGGCGGCTCTCGGGGCTGGGCATTCCCACCTTTGCACTGGACGCCCCGGGGGGGTTTGGCAAGGTTGCCGTGGCGCCGGAGGGAATCGTCTCCTCGGGCCCCGGACAGGTGCAGGTCAAGACCTGGCAAGGTGAGATCGTGACCTACCCGGACACCGGGAGCGCGGATCTTCGTTGCTGGACCGACGGCTGACTACGCCGTGAACGCCGAGGGGCACTGCGGTGCGAGCAGGCACTCTTTGCATTTGGGCTTGCGGGCGTTGCACACCTGGCGTCCGTGCCAGATGAGGCGGTGGCTGAAGTCGATCCACTCGGAGTCCGGCAGCGAGGCCATGAGGTCTTGCTCTATCTTTTCGGGGGTGGCCTCGGTGGAGAGCCCCAGTCGGCCGGTGAGCCGCTTGACGTGGGTGTCCACCACGATGCCCGAGGCGATGCCGTGGGCAGTGCCCAGGACGACGTTGGCGGTCTTGCGCGCCACACCGGGCAGGGTGATCAGCTCGGCCAGGTCCCGGGGCAACTGGCCACCATAGTGCTCCATGAGACGTTGGGCGGCGCCCAGGAGGGACCGGGCTTTGTTTCGAAAGAACCCCGTGGAGTGGATCAGCCGCTCGAGCTCCTCGGGGTCGGCTTTTGCCAGGGCCTTGGGATCCGGATACCGCGCGAAGAGCGCCGGCGTCACCAGGTTCACCCGCGCGTCGGTGCATTGCGCCGAGAGAATGGTGGCCACGAGCAGCTCGTAGTCATTGCGATGATCCAGTCCACAGGTGACGTCTGGATAGAGCGTTTTTAGGCCCCTGAGGAGGGCTCCCAGACGCTTGAGCAGGGCGGCACGTCCGCGGCCGCTGCCGATCATCGTCGTACGATCGGCGAGGGTGTTGGGGGCCGGCTTCCTTGGGGTGGCGGGTTTTTTCTGGGTGCGGGGCTTATCCGAGCCGGAACGTCGCGTGGGCATTGTTCACCTCTCGCGCCAGGGTGAGAAAATCGTGCAGGATGCGCCCGGTGAGGCCCCAAATAATGCGCTCCTGCCACCGGTACTCGTACAGCGCATATAGCTTGCCCAGAAACTCGACATCGGGCACCTGCCGCTCGTTTGCAGGGTCGAGCAGAAAGGGCAGCGGAACCTCGAAGATGTCCTGGGTCTCGGCCGGATCGGGTGCGTAGTCGGGAACCTCACCCACCGCCCCGACCACGGGCGTCACGAGGTAGCGGCTGATGGAGGCGTTGTCGTGCAGTAGGCCCAGGGGCGTCACCGCCGTGGGTTGGATGTTCACCTCTTCGTGGGCCTCCCGCAGGGCTGTCGCGACCGCATCCTTGTCGGCGGGCTCCCGGGCCCCACCGGGAAAAGCGATTTGCCCCGAGTGGGTCCGGCCGTCCTCGGTGCGCTGCATAAAAGCCAGGTGCAGGCTGTCGCCCCGAGGCACCAGGGGCAAAAGTACCGCTGCCGGTCGGAACCCGGGGATGCGCGCGGATCGTCGCTCACGGGCGGTGATCACGGCGCTGAGCCGGCGCAGAAAACTATCGAAGGGCTCGAGCGGAGTATCGCGGAAGCTCTTCTGGGAGGCCCCGACCATGGTCCTAGCGGTCACCGGGGGGGCTCGAAATCCAGGAGGCCGATCTCCCGCAGGCGCAGCAGGAGTCGCGCGGCCTCGAACTGAGACATGCCGCTGACGTCAAGGATGTCCTGCAGCGACAGCGTCCCGTCGATCCGCGAGAAGAGGAAAGCGGCTCGTGGATCCAGATCCCGGTTCTCCCGGATGAGCTCCACAGCCCTGGGCACCGGGATGGCGTCGAGGTCTCCGAGCTTTTCCAGGAGGCTGCCCTCCAGGGCCGTGCGATTCGACTCCAGGAGGTCGGTGATCCCCACGAGGGTGGGATAGCGCCTCTGGAGCTGCTCAACCAGTTGCAGGCTTCGCATGTGCTCCCCGGTGTCAAAGAGCTGAAGGGCCATGGCGAGTCCCCGGTCCGGATGCAGCAGGGCTTCCATCTCCTCGCTGAGCCGCTCCTCCTTGTGCCCACGACGCTCGAGAGTGGCCAGATCTTCGGAGAAGGAGCCCTCTCGACGGAATTCGTGGTCCAGTGGCATCGCGCGGATGCCGGCGTCAAGGCCCTTGCCCTGCCTGGCCGTGGTGGGAGCGTCGTCGGCGAAGGCGTCGTGCGCCAGATCGAAGTCCTTGGGCTCGGCAACGACTCCGGAGCCCGCCTGCACCGTGGCCGGGCGGGCCTGGGTGGGCAGGTCGTCCGAGAAGGAGCCCTGTTCCCGATCAAAGTCTTCCGGGGCGCTGCCAGGCCGTTGAGGCACGGCAGAGGATGACGAGCGCCGCGCCTGGGTGGGGATGTCGTCGGAAAATGACTCCTCCTCCCGGTCGAAGTCCAACTGCGCGTCCATCCGCATATCGGCTGGTTTGGCCACGGAGCCCCGCGCGCGCGGAGGACCGTCTTCGCTGAAGGAACCCGGGACCCCCGGTGCGGGATCTCCGCCGGCGGGGAGCGAAAAATCCAGGGGCGGCGGTGCCCCCTGCAGGTCCTTGTCTCCGAACTCCGCAAAGAGCACGCGCGGGCCCAGCCCAGCGAGAGTTGTATAGGGAGATGGTGCGCCCGTGCCCCCCCGTGGCAACCGCGAGAAGGCCTGAGGGTCAGAGCGCGGGTTGGTGTCCACCTCGTCGAAGGTCGTCGCCATGCGAGGAGACAGGGGCGCCAGTGGCGAGCTCCCGTCGGCGGCCGGTCTGGCGGGCTCCGCCGCGGGCAGGGCGATTCCCGATGGGGTGTGATCTCGCGCCTGGGTCGCCGCGTCGTCCGGGACCTCCTGGGGGGGGCCGGGGTCCGGCGCTGCGGCCGGGGGCGCCGGCGACGGGGTCGACTCCACCTCTCCCTTTCCGGCCAGATGATCCAGGGACAGGGACTCCAGCTGCTCCGACGACGCCCGGTCGTACAGGTAGTCCTGGGGCTCGTCTTCGACGGCGTCCTGCTTGGGCGCTTCGATGATCATCTCGGGGGCGGTAAGGGCCTCGGGAGGTGGCGGCAGGGTTCGCGGATCCGCAGGCGGCTCGTCCTCCTCCAGGACGATCTCCAGGGCGAGGTAGTCGTCCCCCGTGGGTGAGCCCGCGGGCATCCGGCGTCCCGGTATCTCTTGGCTGTTTGTTGTCGGCTCAGGTGGGCGTGGAGCCGGGGGGGCCTTGCTCGTAGCCACGGGCGCGGTTGCGGCGACGGGCGCGGTCTTGCCCTTGGCAAGCACCTCCGACAGCCGGGGGCTGGAGGCTCCGGTGAGCTCTATCTCCGCGTAAGGCAGAGATCCTGAAGATTTCGCCACGGGCCGTGGGCGCGCTGGACGCTCCGAGTCATCCCGTGTCGCGTCCGCATCCGTTTGGTCATCGGAAGGGATGGGATCACGCAGTCCCACTGGCGGCTCGGGCCAACTCTCGGGGATATTGATGGGCTCGTTGTCCAGGGGGGGCGCGCGCCCCAGATGAACGGCAATGCGGATGCGGTTCTTTTTAATGTAGTCGATGTAGCTCCGGGCCACGGCGTTCTCGTAGTCCAGCGCCAGCGCTTCTTCCCAGCAGGTGAGGGCAGCGCTGACTTTGCCCGCGCGAAGCTGACGCAAGCCGTCTCGGATCAGACTTGTCGCTCGCTTCTGATCTGGCAGATGGCCCATGGCGTTGGCGTCTACTTGTGACGTTGTGCGGCTTCGGTGCTACCCGAGTCGGGTCTTCGAGACCACACCCTTGAACATATTGTGCGTGCGGGTCAGGGCCTCGATGGACTCCTGAATTGCCGGCACGTCCTTCATCTCGATGGCAGCACCCGCTCGCTGCAGCACGGCCCGTGCCTTGCGCATGGCGTCCTGTCCGAAATCACTCCCGGCGATCACCTCTTCGACCCGTGGGAACAGACCCTCAATCTCCTCGATGAGGCGTTCGGCCTGCTGCCTCACCTTCTCCACCTCCTCGTCCTCCCGCCGATCCACCAGCAGGTCGCGGTTCTCGTCGATCATCTGCGAGATTTCGTCCTCGGTAAGGCCTGAGGTTGCGGTCACGGTGATGGACTGCTCCTGACCGGTTTCGTTGTCTTTGGCCGCCACGCCGACGATGCCGTCGGCGCTAATCTCAAAGGAGACGGCAATCTCCACCTCGCCCTTGGGGGCCTTGCGCAGTCCGGTCAGGATGAACTCACCCAGCAGCTCGTTCTCCTGGGCGCGCTTGGACTCGCCCTGCATGACCAGAATTTTTACGGACGTCTGGTCGGCGCGGATGGTGGTGAAGGTGTGCGTGCGCGATACCGGCACGGTCGTGTTCTGCTCGATGAGCGTGTAGAAGTCGCCGCCGGCGACCATGATGCCCAGGGAGTGGGGCGTGACGTCCAGCAGGAGGATATCACTCTCCTCTTCGATGAGCGCGGCCCCCTGGATGGCGGCGCCCAGGCCCACCACCTCGTCCGGGTGCACGCCTTTGCAAGGCTCTGAGCCGAAGTACTCGGCCACCATCTGCTGCACCTTGGGCATGCGGATCATCCCGCCGACGAGGATCACGTCGTCCACGTCGGCGGTGGTGAGGTTGGCTTCCTCGAGGGTGCGGCGACAGATGAGCATCGTCCGCTCCACCAGATCGATGGTGAGCTCCTCGAGCTTGTCCCGGGTGAGGGTTCGCTGCAGATGCAGCGCGTCGGCTTTACCCGTGGAAATGATGAAGGGCAGGTTGATCTCGGTCTCGGTGACCACCGACAGCTCGCACTTGGCCTTCTCGGCCACGTCCTTGAGGCGCTGCAGGGCCATGCGGTCCTTCCGCAGGTCGATCTTGTGCTCCTTGGCAAAGCCGAATACCAGCCAATCGATGATGCGTCGGTCAAAGTCCTCGCCGCCCAGGAACGTGTCTCCCGCGGTGGAGATGACCTTAAAAACGCCATCCCCGATGTCGAGGACCGAGATGTCGAAGGTCCCACCGCCGAGGTCGTACACGGCGATGCGTCGCTCGATGTTCTTG
>Ga0180009_10002773_pt1 | contig 20440 bp, 21 predicted proteins | sample OS_PC_MetaG_FD_123537 | JGI IMG/M metagenome (GOLD analysis project Ga0180009, IMG submission 123537) | Groundwater microbial communities from the Aspo Hard Rock Laboratory (HRL) deep subsurface site, Sweden - OS_PC_MetaG | ecosystem: Environmental > Aquatic > Deep subsurface > Groundwater...
CCTTGCAGCCGCACCTCCCGGTATCTGGTGCATCATAGGTGTTTCTACTTCAATAAAACCCTTTGTCTCAAGGAAATCCCTCACAGCCTTTATGATTGAGCTTCTTTTCTTGAATGTTTCTTTGACTTCCGGATTGACAATCAAATCAACATACCTCTGCCTGTACCGTGTCTCTATGTCTTTAAGACCGTGCCATTTCTCAGGCAATGGCCGCAGTGATTTTGTGAGAAATGTGAAGTCATCAACCTCTATTGTGAGTTCATTCGTCTTTGTCCTGAAAAGCTTTCCGCTTATGCCAATGATGTCGCCGATATCCAGTTTTTTAACCACGCTGTATTTTTCATTGAGAATATCTTTTCTGAAATAAATTTGAATTTTCGCAGTTGAATCCTGCACATGCGCAAATGCAGCCTTCCCGAAATCACGCATCATGATTATCCTTCCGGCTATCACGCACTGAACAGGAGACGCCTCAAGCTCCTCTTTGGCCGTAGAATTGTGTTTATTGATTAAATCCGCAGCATAGTCTTTTATATCAAAACTTCCGCCAAAAGGCTCTACGCCTAACGCCTTGAGATCATCAAGCTTTTTAATCCGCTGTTCTATTAACTCGTTAATTTCTTCCATGATATTTCCCAAAAGTTTGAGTAACGCGGATAATATCTGCGCTATCTAAAAAAATTATTCAGTTTGCAATTATAATGATTAGTTTTAAGGTTAGTCAAGGAGAGAAAATCCTTATTCGCTTTCTTGCTTCATCAGCAAACAGCAGAAAAACTGCACTCGGGGCGGCAGTATCACCGAATGAAACGGCCCACCGACATTTCTTGCCTGCGGCATTTGTATTCCAATGTCTCCGCTGCCGATCTTTACCGTCCTGGGTTTTGATCCGTTGCGGCTCCCTTTCGCCGAGGTGGTCCTCTCGTAATAGTCCCTCTCAAGGTGCGCCGTTATTTCTGCCTCTAAGGCTACCTGTAACATCATCCTCGCTCCTATCCTCGTCAATTCTGTCAGCGGCGGAACTGCCTTGAACTCTTCCAAGCTCTCCTCAATGACTTTTTTGCCTTCTTTGATAAACTCTTACTCATGGGTATGATCCTCCTTTTCTCTCTTTGAGAGATTCGTGTAATCCCTTGAGGATTATACCCTGATTCATATTTACAGAATTGATATTACACTACTGACAAGAAGATAAAGGTTGCTCCGTTTTCTGAGATACAGAAGGCAATGGAAGACGCAAAACACGTATTATTCTTTTAATAAAAAAGGAGGTTTAAAATGGGAGAATTAAGCAGCAAGACACCGGATCAGGTTCTTGACGTAATGGGCAGGGCATGTCCTTATCCGTTAGTGCTGGCAAAGAAGTCAGTGGAGAAGATGTCCAGCGGGCAGATATTAAAGATACTCTGTGACGCGTCTGCGTCAGCGGAAGATTCCCTTCCAAAATGGTGCGAAAAGCATGGCTATAAGTTTGAGTCGGTAAAAGACGATGCAAAAGGCTCCTGGGATATTTATATCCAGAAGGGTTAGGATTTTATTGGAAGTCTAATCCAACAGCAGTATAATCTTTGTATGTACAAAAGAATTCTTACCGCAGTGAATGAACACCTTAACTCAGAGGTTACTGCAAGGTATGCAATGAATCTTGCGAAGGTCTGCGGCGCAAGGCTTTATCTCTGCTTTGTCGCTGAGAAAGAAATGACGGCCTCTACAATTAACAGGGCAAGGGAGGCGGTGAAGCGGATATCTCTTGAAGCAGAAAAAATCGGCATAGAGATAGAGGCTATAACAGAGACGGGAGACCCTGTAAAAAAGATAGGCGAACTTGTAAGAGGCGAGAGGATAGATATTGTCTTTGCCTCAACAAGGAAGGAAGATATTGAACGGAGGTTTTTTGCAGGCACTATTGCAAGACGCCTTTCTCTCAGCCTTCCCTGTTCAATGGCTATTGTAAGAGTAGCGCACACAGGCAGGATACGTCCGAGAGAAATACTTGTCCCTCTCAAGGCGCGGATTGACCATGTTGAAGAAAGGGCATATTTTACGGCAAAGATCGCGCAGGCATTCGGCTCAAAGGTTTTTATATTTCACTCTCCGGAAGCAGTATCAAAATTTTTTCATGGAGAAATTCATCTGACGCCGCCTGAATGGGAAGAGAAACTCCCCAAAGGCATCTCCGATTTTATAGAGCATATGAAGAGATACAGGATTGCACATGCGGGGAGGTCTGTTCCTGGAAGCATAGGCAGGATGATTACGATAGAGGCATTCTCTAAGAGGCATGATCTTATAATAATGGGCGCAAGCCAGAGGAGCCTGCTGAGTTCTATTTTAAGAGGCAATCCTGTTGAGGAAGTGCTGAGAAATACTCCCTGTGATCTTATAATTCTAAGGCCGAGATATGAGGTCTAAGCTGAAAATAACTGATAGCTACTAAGAGGGGCTATCAGTAAGGATACACTTCCTGTCATTCCCGCTTGGGTTTGTCATTCCGACTTGTTCGGAATCATTCTGAAAGATGCTGGACAAGCCAGCATGACAGACGGTGGAAGGATTGCGGACAAGCCGCAATGACAGAACTAAGATAGTTTATGAAAATTCATAACCTCACAAAAGAAGAAGTCTTTCGCACACTCGTCACATCAGAGCAGGGACTCTCAGAAGAGGAGGCAAAAAGGCGGCTTTCCGAGTTCGGCTTTAACGAGATAAAAGAGGCAAAGAAAAAATCTCTCTCTATCAGATTCTTTAAACAGTTCACTCATTTTTTAGCGATACTCCTCTGGATTGCGGCCTTTATGTCATTTTTGTCTGAATACCTCCATCCGGGCGAGGGGATGCTCACCCTTGGCATAGCAATAATAGCTGTCATATTCATTAATGCAGGGTTCACCTTTATTCAGGAATACCGCGCTGAAAAGGCGCTTGAAGAATTAAAAAAACTCCTTCCATTTTATGTGAAGGTTTTAAGAGACGGGAAAGAAAAAGAAATCTATGCGCGTGATGTTGTCCACGGCGATGTCATCCTGCTTTCAGAGGGCGATAAAGTCCCTGCGGATGCAAGGCTCATAGAGACTTCAGGGTTGAGAGTGAACAACGCTCCTCTTACGGGTGAATCAGAACCGATGCTGAGAAGACATGAGGCATATGAGGGAGAGTTTATTGAGAGTCCGAATATTGTCTTTGCAGGCACGGCAGTTGTGAGCGGTTCAGGAAAGGCGGTGTCATTTGCAACGGGAATGCAGACAGAGTTCGGGCGCATAGCGCACCTGACAGGCGCTGTAGAAGCAGGGATCAGCCCTCTTCAAAAAGAGATTGTAAAGGCTACAAGAGTCATTGCTGTAATAGCTGCTGTGGTTGGCGTATTCTTTTTTTTGCTTGGATTTTTAATCGGCAGGAGTTTTTGGAACAACTTCATATTTGCCATCGGGATAACAGTAGCCCTTATCCCTGAAGGAATGCTTCCTACTGTAACGCTTGCCCTTGCAATGGGAAGCCAGAGGATGGCAAAGAGAAAGGCATTAATCAAAACCCTGACTTCGGTTGAGACGCTCGGCTCTGTAACCGTGATATGCACAGATAAGACAGGCACGCTCACTCAGAATAAGATGACTGCGACAAAGGTATGGACTATAGACGGTGAAGAAAAGGCACGGGAGAGTTTGCTGAAAATAGCTTATCTCTGCAACAACGCACGTCTTATTGAAGGACAATACAGAGGCGATCCGACAGAAGCAGCATTGCTTAAGACTGCAAGAGAAACAATAGGAGATTTTAAAGGCAAACGCATAGCAGAGATACCTTTTGACTCTGATAGAAAGATGATGACCACTCTAAATATAGTTGAAGGCAGGATGTTTGCCTTCTCAAAGGGCGCGATGGAAGGTCTCCTTCCATTATGCAGCGCCATTTTTATAAACGGCAATAAAGACCTGATGGATGAAACGATAAGGAGAAAAATCAACGATGCATATCATTCCATGATGGATAGTGGGCTGAGGGTGCTTGCCTTTGCATACAAAGAGATCGAAAACCGTAATGCGTTAAGCGTAATCAGTAATGAGTTAAAAAATAAAAACTCCTCACACATTACGCATCACCCATTACGAATATCTTCTGAGGAGATTGAAACGGATATGGTCTTTGCTGGATTAGCGGGGCTTGAGGACCCTCCAAGGTCAGAGGTGCCGGATGCAATCAGGAAATGTCACGAAGCAGGGATAAAGGTAATAATGATAACAGGAGACGCAAGCAGGACTGCGGTTGCAATTGCAAAAGAGATAGAACTTGTTAAAGGGAATCCTGTTGTTATTGAAGGGCATGAGTTCATCCGGATGAGCGATAAGGAATTGAGGGAGAAGCTTTCAGAGAAAGAGGTTATATTTGCACGGATGACGCCCAAGCACAAGATGAGGGTTGTATCAATATTAAAGGAAGAAGGCGAGGTTGTAGCTGTGACAGGAGATGGCGTTAATGATGCTCCGGCGCTTAAAAAGGCTGATATTGGAATAGCGATGGGAATCTCCGGCACTGACGTTGCAAAAGAGGCGTCTGATATGGTTCTGCTTGATGACAATTTTGCGACTATTGTCAATGCAGTTGAAGAAGGAAGGACAGTGTATGAGAATATCAAGAAGTTCATAACGTATATCTTTGCATCCAATATCCCGGAGGCTGTGCCTTATCTTGCATATATCCTTCTGAAGATTCCGCTTCCGCTTACGATAATACAGATACTTGCTGTTGACCTCGGCACAGACATGCTCCCCGCACTTGCGCTCGGCGCAGAAAAACCAATGCCGGGAATAATGAAACAGCCGCCGAGAAAAATACAGGAAAGACTGCTGAGTTTTTCTTTAATCAGCAGGGCATATCTCTTCCTTGGCCCTATTGAGGCTGCCGCATGCATGTTCGGATTTTTCTATGTTATGGTTAATGGAGGATGGAAATGGGGCGAGATGCTTTCGCCGAATAACATCCTTTACATGCAGGCAACAACAGCATGTCTTACAGCAATAATAGTCACACAGATTGGGAATGTCTTTGCATGCCGCTCACCGAAGGAATCCGTATTCAGCATAGGATTCTTTACAAACAGGCTGATATTTCTGGGCATTGCTGTAGAGCTTCTGCTCCAGTTATTCATAGTCTATCATCCGTGGGGCAATAAGATATTCGGCACATATCCCATATCTCTCAGCGCATGGCTTGTCCTGATTCCCTTTGCAGTTTTTCTGCTGTTTGCCGATGAAGCAAGAAAGAGGATAAGAATTTTCTCTCCTTGACTAACCTTAAAACTAATCATTATAATTGCAAATAGAATAATTTTTAATGCCCTTGGTCTTAAATTCCCCGATCGATGTGTGATTGAAAAGGCAAAAAGAGATAGGATAAGGCGGACAGGGAAGGACATTTATTCCGGTGGATACCCTTTCTTATAGTATGTATAGGACTCTTTGTAATAATCCGGGCTGAGTTTTTTCTTGAGGTTATTGATTAAAGCGCCGAATATCTTTGCATTAACGCTATCAAGATTGGATTTTGCCCTTCTGAGTGTCATACTGGGGGTCCTGCCTGCCTGATAGACCAGTAAGACGCCATCAACCTTCTCAGACAGTATAGGTGCATCAGCGATAGGTAGAAGTGGTGGTGTATCAAGAAGTATTATATCAAATTGTTCCTTTGCTTTGTTGATAATCTCTTTGACTGATGGTGAGCCGAGAACTTCAGAGGGTGTTGATACCTTTGTCCCTGAGGGTAAAATATATATATTATCCAAACCCGGATTTCGAATGATATCTTTTATATAAATAGCACCAACCATAAGGTCTACAATATTTCTAATTGCATCCTTGATGCTGCTGTTCCCTAAAATTATGTCAGATAACCCCGGCTCCCTTTTTATGCCAAAAATATTGTGAATTGCACTTGCCCTTAAGTCTGCATCAACAATGAGAACCCGCTTACCTATCTGCCCTAAGACTATTGCAAGGTTTGTAATGGTCATAGTCTTTCCCTCAGTAGTTGACGGGCTTGTAACAAGTATTGCCCTTGCATCAGGCAGAGTTAATAGATTCGTCCTCAGGGCCCTGTAAGCCTCAGATTCAAAAGCATCAGGCGCAAAGTGGCAGAACAATCTTCTATAAATATTAATATTTTCTCTGTCATACTTTATTCCAAGCTTTTTAAATTTTTCCATCACTGTTTTTTCATCGATATGCGGTATTACACCGAGTACCGGAACCTCAAGGATGCGTTCTATCTCATCTGTGGAGGCAATGGATGTGTCGAGGGACTCTGCGATAATTGCAGTAAGTAATCCTAAGAGGGCTCCGAATAAAACTCCAATTAGAATGCTCCGAAAATAATCAGGGGCATTCATGGGTAAAGGAGGTGCACTGGCATACTGTATTATAGAGACCTCTTCTATCTTTTCTGCCTCTTTTATCTTGACCTCCTGATGTTTTGACTTGAGTGCGGAATAGAGGTCTTCATTCATTTTGACCTCTCTTTCCATACGTGCAAGGTCAAGGGCCTTTTCAGGTAAGCGCGAGATACGGGCTTTAAAAGAAAAAAGCTCTTTTGAGATAACCGATACTTTATTCTCAAGGAATCTCTTTCTATTCCCCAGTTCATTCAGAAACTCATTTTTTACAATCTCTATCTTCTTGTCCATATCCTTTATCAAGGGGTGTTCAGGACGATAATCTATCAAAAGTTCTTGCCGCTTAATCATTAAGTCGGCATATTTCGCATTATGGCTGAGCAGAATACCCGGCCCTTCTTCCACAAATAGCCTGGCGCCGCTCTTATCTGGAAGGGCTTTGCCTTCCTTTACCTGTTCAATGGTATATTCTGTCTCCTGTAGTTTCCTAAGGTTATTGCTGAATTCTGCCTCAACGTTAGTAAATCTCCCGAGGAGGTTTATTTCTTCCTGGGAGAGGTTGATTACAGAGTACTGTTCTCTGAGTGATTTTAATCTTCCTTCTTTCTCATTGAGATTTGCCTCTATGCTCTGAAGCTGTTCCTCGATAAATTTTCTTGCCTCAAACACCCTTTTATTTCTCGATATGGTACTTACCTCTTTATATTTTTCAGCAACGAGATTGGCTAAACGTTTGGCATCCTCTGCAGCAGGTGAGGTGGCTTTTATATTAATTATATTTGTATTTCCCTCCCTGTTTGCATCAATGCTATTGCGAAGTCTCTGAAGAATCGCAGAATATTTTTTCTCTTTTATTATTTCTTTATTACTAGTACTCGCAGGTATAAGATTAAGCTCTTTAGCAACATGCTCTAACACATCAGCGCTTTTCACGACAATGGTCTCAGTTTCAAAGATGTCGGCTGGCGAATAAATTAATGCCTCTACAAAAAGTCCTGTGAAGTCTGTTACCTTCTCGATCTTTACCTGTGAGGTTGCCTCATAAATCGGATCTGGTTTCATTATAAATGTAAAAAAGGCAGCAAAAGATATAACAATAATGGCTACAAATATGATGATCTCTCTTCTCTTTTTTAATATAAAGAGATAGTCTCTTAAAGAAAGCTCTGTAATCTTCGCAGGTCTTACCATCGTCTCTCGAGATCTCTCCAGTAGGTTGCACCTACCATTGGAAGGATAAAGAATTCAAGGGTCGGCCTGAGCTTACTAAGGAATGCATTCCAATCGCCAATCCTGCTTCGTGGTATATACATGATATCATTTTTTGCAAGGGCGACATCTTTCCCTATCTCACCCCTTTTTATAACAGATTCCACATTTGCAAGTAAGATTGCAGGATTATCCAATCTACCGCGTATAATCCTGGTATCTTCAAGGACAGCAATGTCTGTATAACCGCCGGCAAGTCCTACAGCCTGAACCGCAGTAAGTCCCTCCGAGAATGAATATGCACCGGGATTCTTGACCTCACCGAATACGAAAATCATATCTCTAATATCTTTAGTGCTCGGCACATATACCCTGTCGCCTGCTATAATCTCAGGGTCATTTTCGATCTCACCTTCTGAGAAAAATGCAAAAATATTGATGTTTAATGTTGTTCCGTCTTTTCTCTGTATGCGTATATCTTTAAGGTTTGCATCAGGAGAATGCCCTCCAGCCGTAACAAGCAGTTCAAACAGCGTTGTCTTACCCCTGAGATAGTATATACCGGCTCTTTGCTGTATTTAAATGCCTTTTCAATAATAAGTTCTATAAGACGTTTTTTCATTGTGATTGAAAATACAACAAATGCAAAAGGTTGTCAATGTCTGAGCTGATTTTTTAAACTATAGGTAAAATAATTCTGTTATGAAATTTGAACTATTGAATAAAGATGCAAATGCACGCCTCGGGCGTATTACAACAGAAAGAGGCGTTATAAACACTCCCACATTTATGCCTGTGGGAACACAGGCAACAGTAAAGGCAATGTCTCCTGATGAACTGAAGGAAATAGGCGCTGAGATAATCCTCTGCAATACATATCACCTTTATCTCAGGCCGGGCCATAAAACAATAGCATCTCTTGGAGGGCTGCATAAATTCATGAACTGGGATAAACCAGTATTAACCGACAGCGGCGGTTTTCAGGTCTTCAGCCTCTCAGCGCTAAGGAACATAGCAGAGAATGGGGTTCACTTCAGGTCTCATCTTGACGGCTCAATGCACTTTATCGGCCCTGATATGGCAATGGAGATTCAGTCTGACCTCGGCTCTGATATCTGTATGACGTTTGATGAATGCACACCTTATCCTGCATCTTATGACTATGTGGTTAAATCACTTGAGCTGACCACGAAATGGGCAAGGAGATGTAAGGAATGGATGCAGGATGCAGGATGCAGGATGCAGGATAAGAATCATGAATCGTGCATCATGCATCATGCATCAACTCAAAGCTTATTTGGCATTCTTCAGGGCGGAATCTATAAAGACTTGAGAAAAAGAAGCCTTGAAGAACTTGTTGAAATAGGCTTTGATGGATACGCAACAGGAGGACTCAGCGTCGGTGAACCAAAAGAAGAGATGCATGAAATAATAAATTTTATTGCTCCGCTTATGCCTGAAGACAAACCGAGGTATCTTATGGGAATAGGCAATCTGAAAGATATGCTTATTGCAGTTGAAGCAGGATTTGATATGTTCGACTGTGTAATGCCCACAAGGAACGCAAGGAACGGCACGCTTTTTACAAACAGTGGAAGAATCAGCATCAAGAGGACAGAATACAAAGCTGATAATTCTCCATTGGATGAAAACTGCTGGTGCTATGCGTGCAGGAATTTCTCAAAGGCATACCTGAGGCATCTTTTCCTCGCAAAGGAGATACTTTCAATGAGGCTGAACACAATACATAATCTTTATTTTTATATAGACTTTTTCAGAAAAATGCGGGATGCTATTAAGGGGAAAAAATTCAGAGAGTTCAGGGAAAAATGGGAAACGTTGCTCCAGTAAATAATGCGCCTCAGATAAGAAAAGTCCTCATCTTCACTCTTATCCTTAATTTATTAGTTTCTCTTGCAAAGGTTATATACGGTTACATGAGCAATTCAATAGCGATGATATCTGACGGATTTCATTCATTCTTCGACGGCGTTTCAAATATCGTCGGCCTGATTGGCATCTGGATAGCTTATCATCCGCCTGACGAAAACCATCCCTACGGCCATAAAAAGTATGAACCCCTGTTCACTATTATCATCGGAGTGATGATATTTGTTGCCTGTTTTCAGATACTCAAACAGGTCTATCACTCAATTGTTGAATACCATGAAACAGAGGTTACCGGAGTAAGTTTCGCCGTGATGTTCGTAACAATGGCTGTAAATATATTTGTTGCTATTTATGAAAGAAAAAAAGGGATAGAGCTTAAAAGTGAAATTCTTATTGCTGATGCGATGCACACAAAGAGCGACATATTGGCCTCTATCGGTGTAATTGTAAGTCTTATAATCACAAAGTCAGGGTATCGTATCGCAGATACAATTGCAGGTCTTGTCATAGCATTTCTTATAGCAAAAATCGGATATGAAATCATTAAAAGGGCATCTGATGTCCTCGTCGACACAATCTGCATTGATACAACGTCTCTTGAGGGTGTGATAAAAAGTGTTGAGGGCGTAAAAGGATGCCATGACATAAGGACAAGGGGCACTGAGCACTCAATAAATCTTGACGTGCATATCCTTGTTGCCCCGAAAATGTCTATTGAGAAAGCTCATGAAGTTGCCGACTCTCTCGAAGAAAGGATTAAGGGCAGTTTCCCTGCGGTTACCGACATCGTTGTCCATATAGAACCTGAAGGAAATGACTGCAAATGAATTTTCCAGTCACAGGCGCAGGGGAAGAGCTAATTGTCACAAAAATATTCTAAAATATCTGTTATGAAAGCCAAAAAGAATCTTATAATCGTAGGCGACAGGGTTTTGATAGAGCCTGATGAGAAAGGAGACAGAACCAGCGCAGGGCTTTATCTTCCGCCCACGGTGAAAGAAAAAGACAAAGTTCAGGGAGGGTATGTTATAAAAATTGGCCCGGGCTATCCTGTCCATGACCCAAATGTAATCCTTGAAGAGCCGTGGTCTGCTAAAAAGAAACAGGAATTAAAATACATACCTTTGCAGGCGGCAGAAGGCGATTATGCAATCTTTCTTAAAGATGCCGCAGTAGAGATAGAGTTTGAAGATAAAAAATACCTTATCGTTCCCCATTCTGCCATACTCACACTGGTCAGGACGGATATTGTGGAGGAGGAAACATGAATTTATCCTTACAATCCACTTGGTTAAGATAAAAGTGATTTCTAAGCGGTTTGATATGCCTGCATTTTTACCAGCATTAATTGCTGGCAATATTAGCTTGCATATGCTACATTATAAAAAACTGGTATAAGGAGTTAGCGATGGGCAAAAAAGCAACATTTGTTCTGGATGAAACAGTAATAGCACAGGCTAAAGAAATTGTTGAAAAAGGTGTTTTTAAATCAATGAATGCCTTTGTTGAGTCTGCAATAAAAGACGAAATTGAAAGTATAAAGAAAGACAACATAAGACAAGCTATTATTCGGGCAAGCAAAGATCCGCTTTTCCTTTCTGATATAAAAGAGGTTGGAAAAGATTTTGAATATGCAGATTTTGACGAGTGCAATAAATGAATTATAAGTGGAGAATCTTTTCAGCGGATCTGAATCCTGTTACCGGTTCGGAGCAGAGAGGGACAAGACCTGTCTTAGTCATAAGCGATGAAGATTTTAATATAGTTATGCCTGTTGTAACCGTCCTGCCGTTGACCTCATTAAAAGAAGGAAGAAAAATTTATCCGAATGAAGTTTTATTAAAGAAAGGCACTGCCGGGCTTTCTCGCGATTCAGTTGTCCTCGCACATCAGATAAGGACGATCTCAAAACAAAGACTCAAAGACACGATTGGACTAATCGCAGACTACAGCATCCATGAAAACATAAACGAGGCATTAAAAGTGCATTTGAATTTGTGAGATGGGAGAGAATCGGACAAAAGATAAAGTGAAAGGATTAGTTATAAAATCAGGCTGAGGTAATCTTATGACAGAGATATTATTTATTATTTTGGGGACTGTGATAGGCGGGGTCATCGCATGGCTTTTTGCATCTTCCCGCCTTCAAGGAAGGGTAAAGGGCGCTGAAGCAATTGTTGAGGAAAGAGGCAAACAGATTCAGCAAAGAGAAACTGAGATAAGTTTACTCAGGAAAGAACTCGATGATGAGAAGAAGTCAAGGGTTGAAGCGCTTACAAGATTAGAAGAATCACAGAAAAATCTTGAGGAACAGAAGATGCTGCTTGAGACCATGAAAAAAGAAATGTCAGACACATTCAATGCCCTTTCTAAGGCAGCGTTGGAAAGCAGCAACGAGAGTTTTCTTACGCTTGCATCAGAACGTCTCGGTAAAATAGTTGAAGAGACAAAAGGCAAACTCGGAGAACACCAGACTGCAATGGACGGTATGATTAAACCGTTATCAGACACGCTTAAGAGATATGAAGATCAGATAAAGGTAATGGAAGACAGCAGGCATAAAGCATACGGCAGCCTTGAAGAACAATTAAGGACTCTGGCATCAACTCACGAAACACTTCAGAAAGAAACGAGCAATCTTGTATCTGCTTTAAGAAAACCTCAAGTCAGAGGCAGGTGGGGTGAGATGCAGCTGAGAAGGGTTGCGGAACTTTCAGGGATGTCTGTGCACTGTGATTTTACGGAACAAGTTTCAGTTGGAACAGAAACAGGTCGCCTTCGTCCAGATATGATAATACATCTACCAGCAGAACGTGAAATTGTAGTTGATGCAAAGGTATCGCTGGATGCATATCTTGATGCTATTGCTGCTTCAACAGAAGAAGAGCGTAAACTTGCAATGAAAAGGCATGCACAACAAATCAGAGCCCATCTAAACAGCCTTAGCTCAAAATCATATTGGGATCAGTTTCCGAAAGCACCTGATTATGTTGTTTTATTTATACCGGGAGAATCTTTCTTTAGTGCTGCCCTCGAATTTGATGAAAAACTGATGGAAGAAGGATTTGCTAAAAAAGTAATATTAGCCTCACCAGCTTCCTTTATTGCAATTTTAGGCTCAGTAGCACATGTCTGGAGACAGGAAAATATTACAAAAAATACAGAGATTGTGGCTGCTTTGGGAAAAGAACTTTATGAGAGGATGAATACATTGATAAAGCATCTGACTGATATTGGCTCTGGTCTTGATAAGGCTATTGGAGCATACAACAAGGCTGTGGGCTCTATGGAATCGCGGGTGCTTCCTTCTGTCAGAAAATTCAAAGAATTGGGGGTCACAGGAGCAGATGAAATTCCAATAATTGAACAGATAGACCATACGCCAAGGAATTTAAATTTACTTGAACCAGTCAATGATGATACGGATAAATAACCGACGGAGGAATTATGTCCGTACTTGAAGAGGCAGGAGAATTAAGAAAACTCTGGGCAGGGTTCCGGGCTTCAAGGGTGCTGCTGACTGCAAACAATTACAGGATTTTTGATTGTCTTATTAAACCTCAATCGGCAAATGCAATTGCAAAAAATTTAAAGACAAATTTAAGGGCTACCGAGATCCTGCTTGATGCCCTGACAGGAATAGGGCTTCTGAAAAAGAACAGGGACAGATATTCAAACGCTCCGATTGCAGCAAAGTTTCTTGTCAGAGGCAGCGCTTATTATCAGGGCGATATTCTCAGACATGCTGATTCGCTCTGGCAGAACTGGTCGGAACTGGATGAAATTATAAAGACAGGGAAACCAATCAGAAAGGCTCACGACCATGAGGCGTTTATTATGGGCATGCATAATATCGCATCATTGAAAGTTAAATCCGTCATTAAAGCAATTGGAGCAGGGGAAGTAAAGACTGCCCTTGACCTCGGAGGAGGGCCGGGAACATATTCCATTGAGATGGCTAAAAAGGGGATTGATGTCACGCTCTTTGACAGGCCTGAGACCGTAAAGATTGCAAGGCGTGTTGTGAAAAAAGAGGGAATTAAAAATATAGACTTCATTGAGGGTGATTTCCTTTGCGACGATATAGGCAGGGGTTACGACCTCATCTTTGTAAGCCAGACACTGCATTCACTCTCAGAAAAAGATAATCTCTACTTGCTGAAAAAATGCAAAAAGGCATTGAACAAACGCGGAAGGATAGTCATTCAGGAATTCCATCTGCTGAAAGACAGGGCGCATCCTCCGCAGGGGGCGCTCTTCTCTGTTAACATGCTTGTCAATACAGAGGGTGGAAGAAGCTATTCGCCGGATGAAATGAAAAACTGGCTCTCAAAAACAGGATTCAAAAAAATAGGAATAAAACTCATGGGCGAAACGGTTATTATTCAGGCTTCTAAACTATGATGCACGATGCATGATTTTTTTATCCTGAATCCTGTATCCTGTATCTTGTTGCTTAGTGCAGGGGCCCTAATGACAGCACTTTCTCAATCTCTGTCTTTATAACAGCATAAGGAATGCCGCCGTGAATCTTCGGCACGCCGTTTATAAGCACAATAGGAGTGTTTATCGCCCCGTGCCTTAAGAGTTCTCTTATCTCGGGAAAATCGCTTTCATCATTCATAAACAGGTCTACATATTCCACAGATACCACATAAGGATAAGAAAAGCTCATCTCCTTCTGCAATTCTTCTGCAAGGACTTTATTTGTTGAATAGTTATCAAATCTCTCATTGGAGAAGATAATATCTTCTATCGGGTTATCAAGTATCTGTATATGCACTCTTTGCAGCATCCGAACTTACCTCCCTGAACCCTTATTTTCTGTTGTTATAAGCATGTTATCTATTAATCTCACCCCGCCGATCTTAAGCGCAACCGCAAGTAAAGCCTCTTTTTCAACAACCTCAAGTTCATCCAGCGTGCCGTGGTCGTATGCAGATGCATACTGAATCTCTATTACCAGAGGCTCTGCTGAAAGTTTTTCTTTCATGAACCCCTTTATCTGCTCTTTGTTAATTATACCAGATTTTATCATTTCACTGGCCTGGATAAGACATCTGTATATAACAGCCGCTGCCTTTCGCTCCTCCTCGCTCAGGTGCAGATTCCTTGAACTCATTGCAAGCCCGTCGTGCTCTCTGACAGTAGGACATACAACAACATCTATCCCCATATTAAGGTCTTTAGCCATCTTGGTTATAATAACTGCCTGCTGAAAGTCTTTCTGTCCAAAATATGCCCTTGTTGAAGATACTATATTGAAGAGTTTTGCGACTATTGTAGCGACCCCTCTGAAATGACCGGGCCTGAATGCTCCGCAGAGTTTCTCTGATAGCTTTCCTATATCAACCTGGGTTAAAAAACCTTCAGGATACAGTAAAGACTTATCCGGCACGAAGAGTATATCCACTTCTTCTTTACGGAGTTTCTCAGCATCGCCCTCAATATCTCTTGGATACTTATCAAAGTCTTCTGATTGACCGAACTGGAGAGGATTAACGAATATGCTTACAACAGTAATATCGTTTTCCTCTTTTGACCTTTTTACAAGGCTGAGATGTCCCTCGTGCAGCGCTCCCATCGTAGGCACAAAACCTATGCTCCTGCCGTGAAGCAGATGTCCCTTTGATGTGTCATGCATTATGCGTGGGATTCGTATTATTTCCATTTTATCCCTCTATCTCCTCAAGCAGGGCGTCAAGAAGTTCTTCTTCCTTCACCTGCTTTATTATCTTTCCTTTTTTGAATAGTATGCCCCTCTTTTTTCCGCCTGCTATTCCGAAATCAGCCTCCCTTGCCTCTCCGGGGCCGTTGACAACACAGCCCATGACAGCAACGGTAATAGGAGTTTCAACATTCCTGAGTTTTGCCTCAACCTTTTTTGCAAGCCCTCTGAGGTCAATATTGCACCTGCCGCATGTCGGGCATGAGATTATCTCAGCGCCTTTTTCTCTTATGCCGAGGGTCCTCAGTATGCCGTATGCTACCCTGACCTCTTCAGCAGGATCTGCCGTGAGAGAAACCCTGATAGTGTCTCCTATCCCCTCTGAAAGCAATATGCCGATACCCACAGAACTTTTTATTATTCCTGTAGAGGGGGGGCCTGCCTCCGATATTCCGACATGAAGCGGGTAATTATATTTTTTTGAGAACAGCCTGTATGCCTCTATTGTCGTGGGAACATTGGATGCCTTAAGAGAGACTTTTATCTCCTTGAAGTTCATATCTTCCAGAATCCTTATATGTCCCTCTGCGCTTTTAACCAACGCCTCCGGTTTCGGATGCCCGTATTTCTGCAGCAGCTCTTTTTCAAGCGAGCCTGCATTAACTCCTATTCTGATGGGTATTCTGTTGTCTCTGGCAGATGCAACAACTTCTTTAACCTTCCACTTTGCGCCTATATTGCCCGGGTTAATCCTCAGCCCGTCAACTCCCTGCTTTATTGCCTCAAGCGCAAGCCTCCAGTCAAAATGAATGTCTGCTATCATCGGGATGCTTACAGATTTTTTTATCCTGCCGAGCGCCTTTGCCGCATCCATGTCGGGCACTGCAAGCCTTATGATTTCGCATCCTGCCTTTTCAAGCGCTTTTATCTGCTTTACTGTTGCCTTTATATCCCTTGTGTCTGTCTTTGTCATTGACTGGACACTGACAGGATTTCCGCCGCCAACAGGCACCTTGCCTACATAGATTGTCCTTGTCCTTCTGCAAGCTGCTCTACGAGTCATAACCCATTCTTCCCATTTCCTTTTTTAGTCTTTTCTTTCGTCTCCATCTCTTTCTGTTCCTCTTTTTCTTTCTGCTTCTGCATCTCTTTTTCTCTCTGCTTTTTCCCCCTGTATGCCTCAACTGCCTTAACGTGTTCATCTGCCGTAACAGAGAATTGATGCGTGCCATCGTTATTCGATACAAAATACTTATAAGGAACTTCTGCAGGATAAAGCGCTGCGGTAATTGATTTAATGCCCGGAGAAGCGATAGGCCCCGGTGGAAGCCCTTTAATTATATATGTGTTGTAAGGTGTTTTCCTCTTCAGGTCACTCATGGTTATTCTTTCGCTTGACCTCTTTATGCCATAAACAGCAGTAGGATCTGCTTGAAGCGGCATCCGCTTTTTGAGCCTGTTGTGATAAACAGCAGAGATTAACGGCCGCTCACTGTTTATTATCGCTTCCTTTTCTATTATGGATGCAAGCGTAAGAACCTCCCTTTCAGAGAACCCAAGTTCTGCTGCCCTTGTCCTTAGTCTCTCCGGATATTTTTCCCGCAGGCTGTTTATCATCATGCCGAGAGCGTTTTCAGGCTCTATGCCCTTTGGAAGCTTGTATGTGTCAGGAAAGATATAGCCTTCAATTGACGGCGCATCAATATTATATGCCCTCAAGAAACTTTTGTCCGTTGAAAGCTTTTCAAAGCCTTCCCTGTCAACAATATTCCTCTCGGCAAGCTTTTCGCCTATCTCAAGAAGCGAATCTCCTTCAACTATCGTTATATCATACTCTATGATCTGCCCGTTCTTTAAAAGCATTAAAACAGACAGCGGATTCATTGCGCCTGTGATTGAGTAGTAGCCGTCCCTTATCTTTCTGTGCAAACCTGTAAGCCTGCCGATGAAGATAAAGAGATTTTTATCCCTTATTAGTCTTTCTTTTGCAAGGATTTCAACTGCCTGCCTGAAGGTAGCGCCTTTAGGTATCTGCACCTCTCTTGTTTTTGTGCCTTCAGGAAGCGGCGCCATGAATTCAACTGCCGCATATGCAGCATAGAGGAATACAAGGCAGAAAATTATAACTATGATATTTCTTTTCATTATTTTTAATTTTTAGCATGCCAGAATCAGTACTAAGAGTCAATCCTGCCTGTGCCAGCCTGCCTGTCGCGGCTGCGACGCAGACAGGCACGGCAGACAGGGCGCACAAAACAAAAGAGGCGTATTGGATACGCCTCTTTATTAGTTTTATTCGTTGTTAATGCCTAAACTCTAACACCTAAAACCTGCTTTTTAATACATTCCGCCCATTCCGCCGCCTGGAGGCATTGCAGACGCTTCGGATTTTTCCTCAGGAACATCTGCAACCATTACAGCGGTCGTTAGCAACAGCGCTGCAACCGATGCTGCATTCTGGAGTGCATATCTTGTCACTTTCGTCGGATCTATAATGCCTGCCTTTATCATATCAACATATTCTTCCTTATCAGCGTCAAATCCGTAATTTACTTCTTTTGAGTTCTTAACCTTCTCAACGACTACAGCGCCTTCCATTCCTGCATTGTTGACTATCTGCCTTATCGGTTCTTCAAGCGACCTTCTGACTATATCAACGCCTATCTGCTGGTCATCGTCAAGCTTCAGATTCTTTAGTGCGTGAAGTGTTCTGAGAAATGCGACCCCGCCTCCGGGAACAATTCCCTCTTCAACAGCCGCCCTTGTTGCGTGGAGCGCATCTTCAACCCTTGCCTTCTTCTCTTTCATCTCTGTCTCTGTTGCTGCTCCGACATTAATGACTGCCACTCCGCCGACTATCTTTGCAAGACGCTCCTGAAGTTTTTCCTTGTCGTAGTCGGATGTCGTCTCCTCTATCTGCGCCTTAATCTGCTTTATTCTGCCTTCAATATTTTTGTGGTCCCCGGCGCCTTCAACTATTGTTGTGTTTTCTTTATCAACTGTTACCTTCTTTGCCCTTCCGAGGTCTGATATTTTTATGCTTTCAAGCTTTATCCCGAGGTCTTCGGATATCATTGTTCCGCCTGTGAGGGTTGCAATGTCTTCAAGCATTGCCTTCCTTCTGTCGCCGAATCCCGGAGCCTTTACAGCGCAAACCTGAATTGTTCCGCGGAGCTTGTTGACAACGAGTGTTGCGAGGGCTTCACCCTCAACGTCTTCTGATAAAATTAACAGAGGCTTGCCCATTTTTGCGGTCTGCTCAAGTATAGGAAGAAGGTCCTTCATGCTTGAAATCTTCTTCTCATTGATGAGGATGAATACGTCTTCAAGGATGCATTCCATCCGCTCAGGGTCTGTTATGAAATAGGGGGATATGTAGCCTCTGTCAAACTGCATGCCTTCAACAACATCAAGTGTTGTTTCCATGCTTTTTGCTTCTTCAACTGTGATTACGCCGTCCTTTCCGACCTTATCCATTGCCTCTGCGATTATATCGCCGATTGAAGGGTCATTGTTTGCAGAGATGGTTCCAACCTGCGCTATCTCTTTTTTATCCTGAACAGGTTTGCTCATTTTCTTGAGTTCGGCGACAACGACCTCTACTGCTTTTTCAATCCCCCTTTTTATGTCCATGGGGTTAGCGCCTGCAACTACATGCTTCATGCCCTCCCTGTAAATAGCATGGGCAAGAACAGTTGCTGTTGTTGTGCCGTCGCCTGCAACGTCGGATGTCTTTGATGCGACCTCTCTGACAAGCTGGGCCCCCATGTTCTGCCACGGGTCTTTCAACTCTATTTCTTTTGCAACTGTAACGCCGTCTTTTGTTATTGTCGGCGCACCGTATTTTTTATCAAGTATTGCGTTCCGTCCTTTAGGCCCCAGCGTTGCTTTTACCGCATCTGTAAGCTGGCTTATGCCTTTCAGTATTGAACTCCTTGCTGCTTCATCAAAAAGAAGCTGTTTAGCCATTTGTTACTCCTCCTTCTATTTTTAAAAAGTTTTTTAGCCTTCTACGATTCCCAGAATATCTTCTTCTCTTATGATGAGATATTCTTCGTTATCCATCTTAATCTTTGAGCCGGAATACTTATCAAAAAGTATTGTGTCTCCTACCTTAACCTCCATAGGCTGGCGTTTGCCGTCCTCGGTTATCCTGCCTGTGCCTACTGCCATTACTGTGCCTTTCTGTGGTTTTTCCTTGGCCGCATCTGGGATGTAAAGGCCGCCCGCTGTCTTTTCCTCTTCTGAGGAATACTTAACAAATACCCTGTCTCTAAGTGGTTTGAACTTCATAAAACATATCTCCTTTCTTAATGGTTTAACTGATAGCTGTCCCGATAATATCGGGATTTGACTTGTTAGCACTCACCGTTAGAGAGTGCTAATATAATAGCTAACCGGCATTTAAGGCAAGGGCTTTAAAGGGGTATTTAAGGCTTGAAATCTCGTTTAATCGGATTTTTTCTTGTATTTTCTGTCTTTTTCAGATTCTTATGGTTTTTTTTCTTGTTTTCTATGAAATTTTCTATTGTGAGTTTTTCGTCCGCAACTTTAAGCTTTATCTTGGACTTGGGGCAACTTACGACCACTCTCTGAACCTCCTTTTAGGCAGCCATATTTTAATCGTCAAAAGACCTGTAAGGAATCCGCCGATATGGGCAAACCAGGCAACACCGCCCTGAGGCAAAAGTCCCTGGCTGAGTATTCCATTGATAAGCTGTATAATAGCCCAAAATCCAATAACTATCAAGGCAGGAATTTTTACAACCTGAATAAAAAATCCAAAGAATATCAGGGTGTGCACCCTCGCGCGTGGGAATAAAAGTATATAAGCGCCGAGAACACCAGCAACTGCGCCGCTTGCGCCTATCATTGGCACAGTTGAAGAAGGCGATGATATCGCATGCGCATATGAGGCTATAATTCCGCTTACAAGATAAAAGATAAGAAACCTGAAATGGCCAAGCCTGTCTTCAATATTATTACCGAATATCCAGAGGTAAAGCATGTTGCCGCCAATGTGCAGCAGGCCTCCGTGAAGAAACATGGATGAAAAAACAGTAGCCATCGGATGCAGCGCCTGAGTCTTCTCTAAAGACAGCAGTCCTGAAGGAATCGCCCCGTAGTTATAAATGATATATCTTTCGCCGGCAGGTGATATTACTTCCCATAAATAGGCAAGAATGTTAATTGTGATTATCCCTATTGTAACGAAGGGAAACGTTTGTGTCGGATTGTCATCTTTAAATGGAAACATTTTTTCTTCTCATCCTGCGTGATATTAATACTAC
>Ga0180009_10002774_pt1 | contig 20439 bp, 16 predicted proteins | sample OS_PC_MetaG_FD_123537 | JGI IMG/M metagenome (GOLD analysis project Ga0180009, IMG submission 123537) | Groundwater microbial communities from the Aspo Hard Rock Laboratory (HRL) deep subsurface site, Sweden - OS_PC_MetaG | ecosystem: Environmental > Aquatic > Deep subsurface > Groundwater...
AAAAAATTCCGGTCAACGAAGGCGGCGGGAAGGTCATTGATAAAAGTCGTATGTACCACGTTGAAGGCATGTACAATTTCAATCGCATGATTCCCTGGTTTGAGCTTTTAATAGGAGCATCGTACCGCACATACCGCATCAACAGCGAAGGAACGGTCTTCATCGATAAACCGGGACATCCGGTTGTAATGGATCAGTATGGAATATTCGCTCAACTCACCAAAAGCCTGTTCAACAAGCACCTGAAGCTGACCCTTGCCGCACGATACGATAAAAACCAAAACTTCCGTGGCAGGGCTACACCCCGGTTTTCATTGGTATATACTGTTGATCCCGGTGAGAAACATAATATCAGGGCATCGGTACAAACTGCATACAGGTTTCCATCCGTCGCCGACCAGTATACCGACCTTAATGTTGGGCCTTTCCGTGTTATTGGAGGTTTACCGGAAATACAAGATAAATATGGTTTCAATTCCAATCCGCCGTATCCCCTTACCGGGATCAACCCTATCACCGACAAGCCCGACACTGCCTATGGATACTACCGTTTCCCTGAATTCAAACCCGAAAGAGTAACTGCCTTTGAATTGGGCTATAAGGGATTATTCCTTCACCGTATGATGTACTTGGATGTTTATGGATTTGTAAATCGCTACAATGGCTTCCTGGCTACCCAGGTCCTTGCACAAAATCCATATACACCGGAAGAAAGACGATTTCAAACCACCGTAAGTACTGATGATCCTATCATTGCTTATGGCTGGGCGGCCGGTATCGACATTCTTCTTCCCAACCGTTTCTATGTAAAGGCCAATGTTGCATACAATGCTTTGGAATCACTGGGAGACAGGCCGCCTGGGTTCCAGTCACGATTTAATACCCCAAAATACCGGTCCAATTTTGCACTTGGGAACAATAGTGTATATAAAAACTTTGGTTTTGGCCTGTCATGGCGTTGGCAGGATCATTTCCTTTGGCAGTCAGCATTCGGAGTAGCAGAGATTCCTGCTTTTTCTATCCTGGATGCACAGATATCTTACAGCATACCTCGTCTGCACACGGTATTAAAGGTTGGTGGATCGAATGTATTAAATGATCCGTATACGACTTCATTTGGGAGTGCACAGGTTGGGGGGTTGTATTATTTTACTTTGGTTTATGGAGGCAGATGACATCTTCTCCTAGCGAGATGTCATCTGGTCAAACACCCTCATCCCCTCCGTTACCTCACCCTCATTTGTGAACAAATCCGTATGCCAGTTCAATGGTTCCCAAACACAGGTTCCCTGTCCCATCCCAGCGGGGAGGTTAAACACAATCCTGTTTACTTCCTCTTTAAAACCTGAGTATTCTACCACATTGACCGGTTTGCCATATCGTTTGATAAGATCCCGCAAATTAGCGTCGAGATCTTTAAGGGTACCGTGCCAGCGGGGGTAATACGACAAACCGATAATATCAAATTCCACACCACGGGCAATCATATTATCGAACCAAAATATGGCTTCCTCATTTTGTCCTCCCAGGGCAAGATGCATTATAACGGGAATTCCAGGATCCACGGATCTGACACCTTCCACACCGGCAATTAGCAAGGCCGCCAGCCCGTCGGGATTCCCTATGTGACCATCGGGCCATAAGATTCCATGATTGATCTCGTTGCCAACCTGGACCATATCAGGAAATGTCCCCTGGATCTGAAAAGCCCTCAGAACACGCTCAGTATACACCCTTACTGAATCGCACAATCCTTCGAATCCGGCATTGACCCAGGAAGCGGGTTTATACTGCTGCTGAGGGTCGGCCCAGTAATCACTGTAATGATAATCCAGTAAAATCTTCATGCCGGCATCTTTCACCCTTCTGGCAAGGGCAAGAGTTTGCGAGAGCCCGCAATAGCCTTTGCCCGGCGAATAACCCTTCTCGTGTGCCGGATCAACAAAAATCCGCAAACGGATATAATTAAACCCATGATCGCGAAAAATATCCAAAGCATCTTTTTCGAGTCCATTTTCATAAAACCTCTTCCCTTCATCTTCCAATTGTGGTAAAAATGAGATATCCGCCCCTATCATTTTGTTCATGCGCACATCAGATAAATTTACCTGGCTTTTACCTGGTTTCATCGCAACAAAATTACCGGGAAGCACATGAATTTCATGGGATGCTTCCCATAATCCTTCTGATTTAGCTCCCACTTTAATTTTACCGCTTCCCTTGCCCGCTCTCAGTAATAATTGACATTCGCCGTTGACGACACCTACTGATGCCATTCCCGTATCACTTACCAGTAAAAGAACATCTCCATCTTTGCTATAAATGGATGCATCGCCTTCAACAATCAAATCCACCGTGCCTTTCGCGCTGGTTATCTCACATCCGTTACTATCACAAAGAGTAATTCTTAACTTCGTTTCTCCTTTGATTTCAGGAAGTGTAGTACTGTAAGATGTAAGTTTGACCATCACAGGTATGCCATCCTTTACCCTGTCATTCAGCAAATAGTCACCTCCTTTATCAGGGTTCCGGCACTCAACAAGTAATAACAGGAATGCAATAAAAAAAAATAATAAATACTTCATAATTTCAATTCTCAGTTAACATCATTTCCAAATTGAACTGACAGATGACATCTCCCTGGGGGGAGATGTCATCTGTAAAAAACCGCTGCTATTTCATTCCAAGTTTAACAATCTTACTCACATTTTTTTTGCCTTCTGTATTATAAACCGTTAGTATATAAACACCATCTTTCCAGGAAGAAGTTGATATCGTATGATTTCCATCTAACATATTCATGGCAGTGTATATCTCCCTCCCATTAAGGTCGCAAACAGTCAGATTACATACATTTACGCTCCCGGCTGCGCATTTAATATCTAATCTAAAGTTGTCTCCACAGGGGTTGGGAAATACCCGGCAATCTAACGACTCCAAATCATTACTTTTCGATGGCACTTTGACCAGGGTTGTATCGTAAGCCTCTATCATGATCACTCCGGCATTGAAATCGGTCAGGTATATTGTGCCGTCAACCCCCAGAGTAACATCAACACTGCCAAAGTTGTTGGATCCCCAACCTTCGGTTCCTTTACAGGTTGCTACAATGGACGGATTACCAACATTATGTAAATCAAGCACCTGCAAACCGTACATCTTATCAGCAATATAAACAAACCTGTTCTTTACTGTGAGATCACTTACAACCAGGCCGGCCTGGACAAAAGAGCCTCCAGCAACCAGGTGTTCACCGTCGAAATCGAACCACAGAACCATATTACCCCGGCCGGCGACAATCAGATCGTTATCGGCCGCCAGTGCTCCTATTTCCCCGAAACCATTAAACATTAGGATTGTATCCAATAATATAAAGGTATCATTCTGCACTTCCGAAACAGCAAGGTAGTAATCGTTCCCTGTACTGTCATATTTAATGCCGTAGAAAACCTTATCCGCATCTACTGTAATGGCTTTGGGACTGTTATTTATTGCAACTTCATCCAACCTGTCGCCTGAAGGGATCAACGGATCATACAGCGACATGGTTTTCCCTCCAAATCCAAAAAGTGGTACTTCTGCACCGGTGATCAGGCGTGGTCCGCATTCAGTGTGCATTTTATGGAGGGTGACAGCAAATTCCAGGTTCAGGTGATACAGTGAATCAGGCTTTCCTCCATAAAACCATGGGTTCAGATTGAATACATGGCCATTGGCAAGCACCAGAAGGCTGTCATTAAAAAACTCAAAATCGGGTACAAAATAATGATGATGAAGACTGTATAAATGCAGTATCCTGGAATCTGTCATAAAACCTGAGCTATACTTAATACTGTCAGTATTATAAGCTGCGATTCCCCATCCTTCTTGTGCCACCCACAGGGTATCGCCAAAAACCTTGCAGGATTGCGCCCACCCGCCCGTTTCTATTAAAAGTAAAGTATCCAAAGGGATAAGCTCTGAAACATTATTTATCGCCACACCAAGCCACTCAGAAGACGTTGCCATATATGGCGTACCATGCATCAGGGCCACGTCGAAATGCCATAGGCCCGGGTTGATGTAACCGATCATATCCATTGGACTGGCGGGAAGACCTGCGGCATCCAACACAGGGATATAGGCCAGGGGAAATCCCATGGATGGGTCTATTGCACAGCCGGTGGCCACAAACAGGGTATCCCCTTTCATATCCAGGTTCATGACGTTAGCCTGAGCAACCACGGGAAGTCCGTTCACGATGACCGTGTCAACGCAGGAAAGATTGGTCCCTGAATACTCCAGGGCAAACAAATAAGATTTCATGAAAAGATCCAGAGGACGAGGGCCACCACAGACAAAAAGTATATCATCCTGGGTTATGGAAAAATTTAAGTTCTGTATGAGCTTTATCTTATCGCTTTGCCAGGTTGCCACAGGCGTAGATAGATCATCTTTATCATAAATATTAACAAAGCCCCAGATCAATCCCTGGCTGCCGACAGCAATATGCCCGCTGTTGCCGGTTACACAGAAAGAACCTGTCAGGGGACCAAATTCCGAAATCTCTGAAAAACCCGAAGCCAAACTGAATTTTAGAGATCTAACACGCACGTTATCTGCAACATATAATGTATCACCTGCCCTATAGAGGTCATAGGCTGCCTTATCTCCATTGGGGGATGTGATCTCATATTGATCCAGGATGTCCAGTGTGGCAGTCGTCCTGTCTAAAGCATAAACCCCGTCGTGTGTTGCTGCTAAAAAGATCACATTACCGTAAAAATCCGATTCATTAACTATTCCCATGAGTGCCCTTTTGGCCATAATTACCGGATTTGCAGGATCCGTCATATCATATAACCAGATGCTTGTCCCACAACCCACCAACAATTGCTCATTAACCGGATCATAATTAACATGATAGGCAGCACCTCCCGGTGTCTGACCTAATCTCTCAAGCTCGCTAACCTGTGGGAACAGAAGCCCTGGGAATAGAATTAAAATGAAAAATCCCGGATTTAAGAATGTTTTCATAATAACTTTTTTTATTGGTTTGGCTCATTTTCAAACTAAGTTAAGCATTTTCCAGTCTGTTACATTTATCCTTTTAAAATAATCTCCTATATTTGATAAATCAATAACCAAAAACCAGCTGACATATGACTCCGGAAATAATCCCGACACCAGACACACTGCCGGTTAACTGGCTCTGGTTCGAAATCCTCCTGCTTGTCACCTTCCTACTACATATCATCGTGATGAACTTCATTGTGGGTGGGAGCATTCTTACCATTTTTGATTCTTTCAGGAAGAAGACATTCAGAGATGAAGTGATGACCATTCCGACACTGATTGCGCTGACGATCAACTTTGGTGTCCCACCTTTGCTTTTCGTGCAGGTTCTCTACGGCAACTTATTTTACACATCTTCCGTGATCATGGCAGTCCCATGGATACTGGTTATACCCTTTCTCCTCATAGCCTATTACGGAGCCTACATTTATGTCAAGAAAAATGGAAAATCACATGCTATAGCTCAGGTGAGTCTTTATATCTCCACAGCCGTGATGCTCATCATTGCCTTTATCTATGTTAACAATAACACACTGATGCTGGACCCATCACGTTGGAGCATGTATTTTTCCGATCCTGCCGGAACCAACCTGAACTGGGGAGAACCCACACTTTTCCCTCGTTACCTGCATTTCATCGTTGGAGCCATCTCGATTGCCGCGCTGGGTAAAGCCTTATTTTACCATTACAGCAGGAAAGCAGACCCTGAGCTGAAAGAGAAGCAGATTGCCTCTGGTTTAAAGGTTTTCGGTTATACCACCATCGTCCAGATCATTATTGGACTGTGGTTCCTGATATCTCTTCCCAAAAATATTATGATGCTCTTCATGGGGCAAAACATTGTATATACATTCCTCCTGATACTTGGCATTGTACTGGCACTGATAACCCTTCACTCAGCCTTTACCAGGAAGCTAATGTTTACAGTGATCACTACCATCATCCTTCTCATCACCATGATCCTGATGAGAGACCTTCTGCGCCACGCGTATCTGGAAGGGGTCTTCGATCCGGCTGGTATGACAGTCACCGGGAAGTACAGTTCACTCATTCTGTTCCTGGCTGCCTTTATCATCGGGCTTTACAGCCTGTATTACATGATTAAACTGATGTTCAAACCAAAAACTCAATAACTATGAATTATCCGGTTTGGGAAATTACATCCACCGGTGGTGGATTGCTCATAGCCATTATCGCCATTGCCCATGTTTTTATTGCCCATCTGGCAGTAGGTGGCGGTTTGTTCCTGGTATTAACGGAGATGAAAGCATTCAGGGACAACGATGCTCAACTTATGGATTATGTCAAAAAACATACCTGGTTTTTCCTGTTGCTGACCATGGTTTTCGGAGGAATCACCGGTGTAGGCATATGGTTCATTATTTCCCTGGTCAACCCTGCCGCCACCTCCGCTCTCATCCACCATTTTGTTTTTGGCTGGGCAACAGAGTGGGTGTTTTTTATTGGGGAAATTGTAGCTCTGCTCATTTACCATTACCGCTTCGGAAAAATGGACACCAGGGCTCATATCCGTATTGGTTGGCTTTACTTCATATTTGCATGGCTGAGTCTTTTTATCATCAATGGCATCATCGGCTTTATGCTCACACCCGGTAAATGGATTGCAACGCAGAACTTCTGGCACGGGTTTTTCAATCCAACCTTCCTGCCCGCATTAGTTTTCAGGACAGGGATAGCCCTCACCATTGCCGGACTATTCGGGTTGGTTACAGCAGCATTTATAAAAGACCGTTCATTTCAGATAAGGCTTTACCGCTATTGTGCCCGTTGGATCTATCTTCCTATCCTGATAGTGGTTGCAAGCGGTTTCTATTATGTTTATTCTATACCGGAAAGCTCCTTTCACAATATCTTCATTGCCAATCCTGAAGCTGTTACGTATATCCGGCTGTTTTTCTGGGCGTCTATCCTCGTTGTTATTCTGGGGCTAATGTTTATCTGGCAAGCACCATCAGGGATACAGAAAACAGGAATATTGCTCATTATCGTATTCGCTTTTACCTGGATGTGGGGATTCGAATATACAAGGGAAATAGCCAGGAAACCCTATGTTATATACGATTACATGTATTCTACTTCCATACATCCTGAAGACATCCCAACACTGAATAAAAAAGGGTTTTTAGCCCAGGCCCGATGGTCAGAGATCAAGGAAGTCAACAAAGAAAATTTCCTGGAAGCCGGTTATGAACTTTTTACCCTGCAATGCCTTGCCTGCCATACCATTGACGGATATAACGGGATAACCGCACAAACGGCTCATTTGACCGAACGTGGTCTTATTGCCAAACTCACCGGATTGGGTAAAATCAACGATTATATGCCTCCATTTGCAGGAACAGAACTGGAAAAGGAAGCGCTGGCTGCTTATATTTCAAGGACGCTGCATGGGGCCGAGGCTCCTAAAACCGGTTATGTGAGCGTGAAAGAAGAGGCGTTTGAAATTCCACCTTTTGACAGTAAAAAGGATGAATATGTACTTCTGGTATGGAACGATCTTGGAATGCACTGCATTTCCGATAACGACAAGTATTTCTCTTTCCTGCCTCCTGCCAACACCCTTTGGGCCCAACTGATAAAGCGGGGGAAAAATCCTGAAATCGTTACCGGAGATGTCATCCTGGAATATAACGTTCAGGAAGGATACCAAAACCCCCAGGATCATGTTGATTTCTGGGAATATGCCGACAAGGTTTACGGGGCAACATTAGAGCCAGGTATGGGATTAGCGGGGAAAATGGTACACGGTGAAATGGATCCCACCGGTGGAAATGCTTTCGTGGCACATCTGATACCTGTTACCCCCTATCAGGATAATGGAGACTACAATCCATATCCTCTTTTTACCATAACAGCAAAAGAAAAATCAACAGGCCGTATCCTGGCTTCAACAATGGCCGTGGCGCCTACTTCCACCGAAATGGGTTGCCGGAACTGTCACCAGGGAGGCTGGCGGGTCAATGATATATCCGGTGTAGCCGATGAAACTGCCATGAACATCCTGGAAGTGCATGATCGTATTAATAGCACCACCCTTCTTTCGGATGCTTTGAACGGCCAACCCAGACTTTGCCAGTCGTGCCACCAGGATCCCGCCGTGGGCACTCCCGGCAGGGAAGATATCCTGAATTTCTCTGCAGCTATGCACGGATTTCACGCCAATTACCTTACAGGGTTAAAAGATGATGCCTGTAACCTTTGCCATCCGGGAAATATCCGTGGAAACACAACTTGCTTCAGGGGAAGGCACAAACAGATGGGACTGGATTGCACCTCTTGTCACGGGACTATGGAAGACCATGCCCTGGCCTTGCTTAAAAAGGAAGAACAGTGCTATAAACCTTCTGCTGTTAAACTCAGAGAAAACCTTAACCCCAGGATGGCTGAATCATATGTTTCTATTGAACCCAGAATCCCCTGGCTTCAGGAACCGGATTGCATGAATTGTCATAAAGATTTCAACATCAAACAATTGACTGAAAGGCCAAATGCCTACAACGACTGGGCAGCAGGATTTAAGGCATTATACAGGAACAGAACTGATGAACAGGGGATGATGTGTGCTGCCTGCCATGGATCACCGCATGCAGTTTATTTTGCTACTAATAAATATGGTATCGATCGCGACAATATCCAGCCTATCATGTACCAGGGTCTTTCAGGAACCATAGGTACTGCAGGAAACTGCGCCGTTTGCCATACTGTAGAAATGGAATACAATGGCCACCATCGAAACATGATCAGAGAAAATCCACTATTCAGGAAGCCGCAAATACCGGGTATCCTGGCAGTGAAAACAGAATAAAGCCATGAACGACTGGAAATCAAGAAAGCCATTCTATGGTGTTTGGATCTTTATTGGTATTGGCATAGGAGCCCTTATCGGAGGTTATATTAAGAATTTTCCGCTGGGCATTGGACTGGGTTTGGGACTGGGCATTATTCTGGCACTCTGGACCGACCGAATCAGTAGGAAAAGGACAGATAGAAATGACAACCCTCCTTCCGGGGGCATATGATCCGAGTATTAAAAATCGAAACAAAGACTGGTATGCCCTTGTTACAGATTATTTTTCAGGACTGGTAAAAAAATAAAACCCAAGAAGTGCAGGGATGACAAAATCCTGAATACTGGCGGCTGTGCCACTATATATTCTCGCCATATAAACTACCGCAAGCGCAAAATACAACAAGCCCGGGATAACCGTGAGCCCGTTGCCTTTTACAAAACCGCCTATAAAAAGCAACAAGGCAAAGAGTGCAAACCCCGCTGCGAAGGCGAAGCCAATATCAAGGTGTAAGCCGATGTAGGTATTCCAGAAAGTCATTCCGGTAAACAATAACAAAGCAAGGCGGAAAAGCCATCTCGCTAAAGGATAAGCAGTTTTAAACGGTTTCATAAGTATGCTGATTTTTTAGCTAAAATTAGTCAAATAAAACGGAAAAACAACTGTTGTTTATTTGTTAACAGAAAGATAAATATATTTGCAAAAACGCTTATAAGCATGCGGGAATTAGTAGCAATCACCTTATTTTTCGCCGGTTTACAATGCACAGCTTCCATCCCGGTCGACTCAATTCCGGAAAATAGCCCTTTGGATACGGTAAAGTATTGGAAAATCAACGGACAGTCAACACTTACATTAAACCAGATTGCTTTTTCCAACTGGGCCAAAGGTGGGGATAACTCCCTTTCAGGCAAAGCAGGTTTCGTATTCACATCTGAATACAATAAAGGAAACAGGCTTTTTCAAAGCAAAGTCAATCTGGCGTATGGAACCAACTGGACAGAAACGAATCATTTCAGGAAGACCGAAGACCGTCTTAATCTAAGTGCCATGTATGGATACCGCGCCTACGAGAAGTGGTACTATTCGGCACTTTTCGAGTTAAAGACCCAGTTTGACAAAGGGTATAAATATCCTGACGATTCTACGGTCATTTCCCAGTTTTTTGCTCCAGCTTATATAACAACGTCTCTTGGAATGGAAATAAAACCGGTGGAATATTTTTCTGTTTTCATGTCTCCGGCATCCGGAAAATTTACTTTTGTGCTTAACCAGGAGTTGGCCGATAAGGGTTCATACGGGGTTAAACCGGCTGTGGTTGATCCGGAAACCGGAGAAATGCTTGAAGAAGGAAGGCATATTAAATCAGAATTCGGGATAAATTTCGTGTTAAACCTAAAAAAACAACTCTTCAAAAATATTAATATCAACTCAATATTTAACCTGTATAACAATTATCTCGACGATAACCTCCTGAACCGTTGGAACATGGATATAGACTGGGAAACCAACCTCGATTTCACCATTAATGAACATGTTGCCACAAATTTATACGTACATATGATCTACGATCACGATGTGAAAATCCCGGAATACGAGGTGATTGACGGAAAAAAAACCAAGGTAGGAGAATACGGTCCTCGTCTGCAACTCCAGGAATCATTTGGCATAGGCGTAAGCCTGAAATTTTAATTTATGGAACCAGATATCAACCTAATCAAAGAGGCTGCCGGATTAATCAAAAAATCGCGCAAAACAACAGCTTTCACGGGTGCCGGCATTTCTGTGGAAAGTGGGATTCCCCCTTTCAGGGGCGAAGATGGGATCTGGAGCAAATACGACCCCATAATCCTGGATATTAACTATTTTCAGATGCATCCTGCAGAATCATGGGCAGTAATTAAAGAGATATTTTATGATTTCTTCGGTAAAGCCAAGCCCAATAAAGCTCATGAAGTACTTGCCAGGATGGAGAAAGAATCCCTCCTGGATGCCGTGATCACACAAAACATTGACAATCTGCATCAGGATGCAGGAAGTCGCAAAGTGCATGAATTTCATGGTAATTCAAGATATCTGACCAGCATGACCAACCGGAAACGGTATCATGTGAACGAGATAGGATTTGACAAAATGCCTCCCCGCTGTCCGGAAACCGGAGGATTGCTCAAACCCGATTTCATTTTTTTCGGTGAAGGTATCCCCAGCGATGCCTATATGGCATCTATTCAGGCAGCCAACAGTTCAGATGTGTTTCTGATCATCGGCACAACCGGAGAGATCATGCCGGCCAGTCAAATCCCAATAATTGCAAAACAAAACGGCGCTAAAATCATTGAAGTAAATGTCGGAAAATCTAACTATACATTTTCCATAACCGATATCTTCCTGCAGGGTAAAGCAACTGAGGTTATGGAATTATTGGAAAAAGAACTTTTTTCGCCGGGATAAAATTGTATCTTTTAAATATTCCTAAACATTAACAAAAAGTTGCAGGCTTCAGGGTACAGGTTACATGTGACAGGTTACAAGTGACAACTCATTACTCACTACCCTTGCTCAAACTACCTGCAACCTGCAACCTGCAACCTGTACCCTGAAGCCTGCAACCTGATTTCATTCATTCCAATACTCATAAAATTTTAAAAGGATTTTTTACGGTTTTACTTTCCGGTTTATAAACCTTATCTTTGATCTCATATTTTTACTTATTTTCTATTATGGATATTCTCTGGATCATAATCGGGATTGTGTTATTATTTCTGGGTTTTATTTTCTGTGTATTACCGGTTTTACCAGGACAGGTTTTGAGTTATGGGGCTTTACTCATCCTTCAGCTCAAAGATGACGCACCGTTCACAGAAGATTTCCTTGTTATAATGGCCTTGATTATGATAGGTGTTACCGCACTTGATTATATTGTTCCTGTTATCGGTACAAAGAAATTCGGCGGGACCAAGAGGGGTACCTGGGGTAGCATTATCGGACTGGTTATTGCTGTGGTTATACTGCCCCTTTTAGGAATTACCATCGGTCCATTCGGTATTTTAGGGATCATTCTGGGTCCTTTTTTAGGAGCTTATATTGGGGAATCGACCGGAGGGCGTGACAGCCGCGAGTCGCTGCGGGCTGCATTCGGCTCATTTATAGGGTTCCTGGCCGGAACCATGATGAAACTGGCTTACAGTATTGTAGCTGCTGTTTACTTTTTTATAAATCTTTGAAAAAAAATCAGCTTTATGGATATTGAAACACTTGATTCCATTTCCAAAAAAATCAGGATAGATATAGTAAAAAGTCTTGCAAACGCCGGATCCGGGCACCTTGGCGGGTCTATCGGACTGGCAGATATTTTCACTGTCTTGTATTTTAATACTCTCAATCACAAGCCGGAGAATCCTGAGTGGGAAGACCGTGACAGGTTGATCCTTTCTATAGGGCACGTAGCGCCGGTGCTTTATGCTTCGCTTGCGCATGCAGGTTATTTCCCGGTAGATGAACTCATGACGTTAAGAAAACTGGGAAGCAGGCTTCAAGGCCATCCTGGAAAGGAGTTTGGGTTACCCGGATTGGAATTATCGGCAGGATCACTGGGCCAGGGACTTTCTGTTGCCGTAGGTGTCGCCCTTGCAGGAAAACTGGAAGAAAAGGATTGGCATGTTTACAGCATTCATGGTGACGGAGAGCTTCAGGAAGGCTCTATCTGGGAAGCTGCCATGAGCGCCGCTCATCATAAGCTCGATAATCTGACTGCCATCGTTGATCGTAATTATGTTCAGATCGACGGGTGGACGGAAGACGTTATGAACCTTGAACCCCTTACCGATAAATGGCGCTCCTTCGGCTGGCATGCCATCAGTTGCAACGGCCATAATATGGAAGATCTGATCTATGCCCTCGAAGAAGCCAGGTATACCGAAGGCAAGCCTACCGTGATTATCGCGTCAACGAAGATGGGTAAGGGAGTGAAAAGCATCGAAGATGATTACCACTGGCATGGAAAAGCACCAAACCAGCAACAAGCGCTGGATTTTATCAGGGAAATTGAAGAATATTATCAGGAATAAAAGCTGTCATTTTTATGAGTATATACGAAAACAGGGGCTTGAAGCCTACAAAACAAGGTTTCGGGGAAGGTGTGCTTGAAGCCGCCCGGCGCAATAAACAGATAGTCGGGATAGGTGCAGATATAACCTCTTCCGTTGGCATGGACATATTTGCCGGAGAATATCCCGACCGTTTTATCTCGCTGGGCATTGCAGAACAAAATTGCATCGGTGTCTCCGCAGGTTTGGCTTTATCGGGTAAAGTACCGGTATTTGCTACCTATGGCGTTTTTGCAGCACTAAGGACTACCGACTTCATCAGGATTTCTGTGTGCTATAACAATCTTCATGTTATCATCGGAGGTGCTCATAGCGGGGTGTCGGTCGGACCGGATGGCGCCACCCACCAGGCACTGGAAGATATCGCAGTGATGCGGGTACTTCCTAACATGACCGTCATTTCTCCCTGTGATGCGACACAGACAAGGATGGCCACCGTTGCAGCCATTAATAAAGCCGAAGGACCGGTTTATGTGCGCTTTGGAAGAGCTCCGGTACCCGACTTCAGCTCCGAAAACCAAAACTTTGAAATAGGTAAAGCCCAAACCATGAACCGAGGTGGTGACGTTACCGTGATCGCTACCGGCCACCTGGTCTGGGAAGCCCTTCAGGCAGCAGAAATGCTTTCCGAAGAAGGCATCAAAACCCGTGTGCTCAACATGCACACCATCAAACCTTTGGATGAAGATGCTATCCTGAAAGCAGCCGAGGAAACAGGTGCTATAGTAACAGCAGAAGAACACCAGATCACAGGCGGACTGGGTTCCGCAGTTGCCGAATACGTTGTCAGAAATTGCCCGGTACCCATGGAATTCGTCGGGATGCCCGACAGCTTCGGGGAAAGCGGTGAACCGGATGAACTTATGATGAAGTACGGCATGAAGGCCATGGATATTGCAGGAGCCGTTCATAAAGTACTTGAAAGAAAAACCGGTAACCCGGGATCATAAATTATTGAATAATGAAAAAATATTTCCTGCCAATGCTTCTAACTGGACTGATCGCGTGTACCGGACCGACAACCGAGACCGGAACTCAGAATGCTACCTTAAATAACCTCAGTAAAGAGGAAATGGCCGCCGAAGTAAAAGAGGCATTCCTGCATGCCTGGAACGGCTATAAACAATATGCCTGGGGTCATGACGCCCTCAAACCCCTCTCGGGAAGTTATCACGACTGGTATGCACATTCCCTGCTGATGACTCCCGTTGATGCTTTTGACACAATGATCCTCATGGGTCTCCAGAAAGAAGCAAATGAAGCAAAAGACCTGATTCTGGATTCATTGTCATTCAATTATAATATGGATGTTCAGGTTTTTGAAGTTACCATACGGTTGCTTGGCGGGCTCATTGCCGCCTATCAACTCGACGGTGAACCCCGCTTCCTGGAACTTGCCACCGACCTGGCCAACCGCTTGCTCCCTGCTTTCGATACTCCCACAGGAATGCCTTTCCGCTATGTTAACCTGATCACAGGTATGACCCGCGATTCCATCAACAACCCTGCTGAAATCGGTACTCTTACAGTAGAATTCGGAACGCTGTCCAAACTTACCGGAAACCCGGTGTATTATGATAAAGCAAAACAGGCTGTTACTGCTTTATTCTCCAGAAGATCAGATATCGGATTGGTAGGGACTACCATCAATGTGATGACCGGCGAATGGATCAACCAACAAAGCCACATTTCTGCTATGATCGATTCATACTATGAATATCATCTGAAATCAGCAAAACTGTTCAATGATAAGGATTTTCAGGATATGTTTGATGCCGGTATCCAGGCTGTGAATAAATACCTTGCCGATACTACATACGGCGGCTTATGGTATGGTCAGGCCAATATGTACACAGGAGAAAGAACCGGAACCCGCTTCGGGGCCCTGGATGCCTTCATGCCTGGTTTGCTGGTACTCAGCGGAGATATAACCAGAGCTAAAGCACTTCAGGAAAACTGCTTCCTGATGTGGACAAAACATGGAATAGAACCGGAAACCATAGATTACAGCAACTTTGAAATCCTCTGGCCATCCTACGTGCTTCGTCCTGAAAATATTGAATCTGCCACCTACCTCTATCATAAAACCGGCGATGAAAAATACCTGGAAATGGGTAAGGTGATGTTCCAAAGCATTTTACAGCATTGCAAAACCGATGCAGGTTTCGCCGCCATCAGGGATGTCAGAACCATGGAGAAGTCAGACCAGATAGAAAGCTTCTTCCTGGCCGAAACCCTTAAATATGCCTACCTCCTGTTTGCCGAAATACCCGGGTTTAATTTCAATGAGAAGATCTTTAACACGGAAGCGCATTTGATAGGGGGTTATGAGTTATGAGTTATGAGTTATGAGTGATGAGTGATGAGTGATGAGTGATGAGTGATGCGTTGGCAGCTTGCAACCTGTAACCTGCAACTTGCTGCTATCCCACCGTCATCCCGACGAAAGTCGGGACATCCCGACGAAAGTCGGGACCGCACCCAGTACCCTCCTATCAAACATTTATCTCTTCACAACTTTAACCACTTCCCCGCTTCCTTCGTGATGAATATGGATCAGATAAGCTCCGGATGGATACTTGCTCATATCCATCTGAATTATATCCCCCCTTGACGCATGCGGCAGGGTTTCCTTGTGAATTTCACGTCCTCCTATATCGGTCAGAATCAACTCATATTTCCCTTCATGGACAAGTTCAACATTGATGGGGCCTGAAACAGGATTCGGGTAAACCCTTGCCAGCAAAGGAGTATTTTCTTCCATACCGGTAGGGATCCGGTCGAAATACGCAAAATACATTCCGCGACCGTGGGAAGCGGCCACCACACGGTTATCCGATGACCGTACCTTCAGCATATCCACCCTCACATTGGCAAGCCCGTCGTTAACCGGCTCCCAGTAAACATCTTCATCCTGAAGGTTTACCGTTGCCCAGACCCCCATCTCAGTAGCCAGCATGGCCTGGCTCGAGTTATGAGGATGATAGATCGCCCATCGGATAGGCATGTCGGGTAAATTTCCTTCTTTGTTTTCCCAGGATGCCCCGCCATCGGTGGTTTGCCAGACAGATTCAACCCCGAAATTGGAAAAGGTCACAATCAAGGTGTCCTCCGATCCGGCAATATCAATGCAGGATACACTGGCAACAGGCATATCCGGCCCGGTGATCTCCGTGGCTGTTGGAAAACTCTCGGCATTGTCTATCCTGTATACCTGCCCAGCCTCATTACCCAGGAATAAAGTAGTTTTGTTGGCTGGAGAATACACAGAATACTTTACATGAGTGAAAGGAACCGTAGTCGCGGTCCCTGTCACTACAAACCCTCCGCTTATGTTATCAGGTATCCCTGTTAAACGGAGAAGCCGGTTCGCATTGTAACCAAAGAAACTCACAGCATTGGCATAAAGAATATTGTTCCGGTAATCGTAATCGGCGGGACAAATAAAGTTACCGCTGGCATAATTATTTATATATCCAACCTGAATACCTCCTGAAAAAACAGAATACACATTGTTCTGCGAGGAAGTGATCCAGACATCCGGTTCATCCTGATCGATAAAACAATAAGCGCCATCGCCTCCGCTAAGTATGTCATTAAGGGTAATATTCTGTCCGTAGTAATAGAATGTGCAGTTGTCCTGCATTCCACCAATTGAAAAAACATCATCATCCTCTGGGGTTAGCGTGACTGTATAATACTGCAGGGTGTTAAAATCCGTATTCATCTCATACCAAACGGGCTGCGACTGATTCCCATTACCGGTGTAAAAAACGCCACCGTCGGTAGTTATGATGATATCTTCAGAACCACCTTCTCTGAATTCTATACGATGAATATCCCCATGAACATAATCCTGTCCTCCCCCGCTATACATCAGCGTCCAATCGGTCAGTGTCTGCCAGGAAGCACCTCCATTCGTTGTCCTATGCACATCAAGCCCACCACACCACGCTGTCGAAGGATCGTTTGGGTCGGCTGCGATAATCAGTGCGTGCCAGGCAATATATGCCCAGTTATTGTTATTCCAACCTATGGGTACTGCGCAGTCGGTCCAGTTTGCACCATGATCTTCAGTACGAATGATGTGATAGCAATGATAAACCCAGAAACCGTTGTTGGTGCCGGAAGCGATTGCGGCATAAATTACCCCGGGTTCACTCCGGCAGCTTGAAAGCATCACCCTCCCGGGTATATTAAAATCCTCCCCTTCAATGATGGTCACATAGTCATCAAAAACATTCCAGGATCCTGGATCACCTGAATCAGACCATAATACGACTCCCCCGCCTTGCTGATCAATATTCGGAAATGTTCCAACCCAAATCCTGCCATCGGAAGCTATTTCAATATCCGATGGGATATAAGGAACATTCAGACCTTCAATATCGGGCAGGACCTGCTCCCAGGTCAACCCACCGTCGGAAGAACGGAACATACCATCGGAAGGTTCGCTGAAATGCTGCTGTCCCATGTATAATCCGGATGCCACCCCGGCATAGATCACACTGCTCCCATTATCATCAACAACTGCCATATCGGTAATGAACTGGAAGCTTTTAGTTGAATCCATCACCTGCCAGGTATCCCCGCCATCCGCACTGTGCAGGATGCCTACACCTAATCCGCAGGATGATCGATACTCCAGCAATGCCGTCTGAGGCTCACCTGTACCTACATAAAATTGCTGGGGGTCGTTGGGATCGGAACAAATGCAACTGATGGCCATTGCCGGCCAGAAGTCGTCAACAGGATTCCAGGATGTGGCCGGGTCCGTCACATCTTCCGTATACCACAATCCCCCTGTTACACCGCCTGTCCAGGCTTTCTTTCCGTCCGGGTCCAGGGGATCAAACATGAAAGCCCTCACCCTGCCGCCAATATTCGATAAACCGTTTTCCCATTGAAAAGACCTGGTGCCGGCAGAACCATTTTCTTCCATTTCTTGTGTTATTTCCCGTGCTTTAATGAGCCTTTCCAGCGGGACACGCTTTTCCAGCGGATCCATTATCCTGCGAAAATCCTGGAAGGCTGCCAAATCCGGACTGTCCATTGCAACTTCCTCCTTCTTTTTCTCGATTCCCGATACATCCTCAGCCAGGTAGTTTTCGGATAATTCATGCAGATACCGGACATGCTGGGCATACCTTTCACTTTTTCCGGAATCATTTCGCAGAAAAAGCATTACCGATGCGGCAAGCAGGCTTCCTGCGACTGTAACATAAATCCATTTTCTTTTCATTTTTTTGTTTTTGGGGTTAGTTATTTACATCAACGGGTGAGCTTATGGCTCAGCATATTTACGAAGAAATGCCTGTTTTTTAGTTAGTTGATTTTTAACCGGTGCATTTGGGTTAACAATGGAAAGGTTACAGGGAATAAATAGCCACGAAGCTAATCTCTTCGTGATCAAAGTTTAATATCTTTGTTAAAATGATCTATTATGTATCAGAACATCATTCCCGGCAGTAAGACTATCTTTCCTCTCTTACTTTTCCTGGCAGCAATTATTCTTATTAATTGCAACCCTTCCGATAAATCCTGGAATATGAAAATGAAGCAACACATAGTTAAAGATTTTAACCTGGAGCGTTACCTTGGCAAATGGTATGAGATCGCCCGGTTTCCTCACTCTTTTGAAAAAAACCTGAGCGCAGTCACGGCTACGTATTCCATTATGGAAAATGGCAAAATCAGGGTATTAAATGAGGGGTACAAAGATTCACCGAACGGCAAGCATAAAAAAGCAAAAGCCACAGCCAGACAAGTAGACCCCTCAATACCCGGATGGCTGAAAGTATACTTCATACCCTTTATCGGAGCCGATTACTATATCCTGGAAATCGACAAAGAAAACTATGATTACGCGCTTGTAGGCAGTTCTTCATCAAAATACCTGTGGATCCTTGGAAGAAAACCCGAAATGGATCCGGATGTTTATGATATGCTCGTCGAACAAGCAAAATCTCTGGGATATGATACTTCAAAACTTATTAAAGTCGAGCATAAAAAATAATTGGGTATCAGGAATGATTGAGAAAACATAACCAATAATACAGCAACATGAAAACAGTAAACCTCCTGACAACCTTGCTTCTGCTATTCTTTTTATTTCCAGGATATTCCCAAACATCAACTCTACCGGAAGGGTTTGTTTCCCTGTTCAACGGCAACGACCTGACGGGCTGGATCATCCCTGAGGGAGATAACGGCCACTGGAAAGTTATCGACGGAGTTATTGATTATGACGCATCCAGCGAGGCCGCTGGTGATAAAAACCTGTGGAGTGAAAAAGAATATGGTGATTTCACCCTGTTGATCGATTGGAGGATCAAAGAAACACCTTTTACCAACCCTGGTGTCCCACTTATTCTTCCGGATGGCAATGTTAAACTGGATGAGAACGGCAAGCCTGTTGTAATGGCCCTTCGCGATTCGGATTCAGGAATTTACCTCCGGGGAAACAGCAAATCGCAGGTGAATATCTGGTGCTGGCCCATAGGATCAGGTGAAGTGTATGGTTACCGGACCGATCCTGACATGCCTGCTGAAATCAAAAGAGGTGTAACTCCCAGCACTAATGCTGATAAAAATATCGGCGAATGGAATACCTTTAAAATAACCATGAAGGGGGAATATCTTACCGTAGAGCTTAATGGCATTGTTGTTATAGATAATGCTCAACTTCCGGGTATCCCGGAAAAAGGAAGGATAGCCCTGCAACACCACGGCCATAAGGAAAATGGGAAATGGGCAGGGCCACCGAGTCTTGTACAATTCAGAAACGCCTTTATCAATGAACAATGAACAATGAACAATTGCCTGCCCCGAGCGAAGCCGAGGGGAACAATGAACAATTGCCTGCCCCGAGCGAAGCCGAGGGGATCAATGATCAATAGATAGGGGACGGGGAATGGGTTCGATATATTCTACACCAGTCAGGAACAATCCTTTTGCGGGAACGGAGAATCCTGCTGCTGAGCGGTCTTTGACTTCTATGATGCGGATCAGGTCTTCCAGGGTGATTTTGGATCTTCCGAGATCCAGTAATGTCCCGACTATAGCCCTGACCATGTTTCTCAAAAATCGATCAGCTTTTATGGTGAAAACCAATAGATTCCCGCTTTCTTCCCATCTGGCATGCATTAAATGACAAATATTGGTTTTCACCTGGGTATGAAGTTTCGAAAAACTTGTAAAGTCATCGTATTTAAGCAATAAGGCAGCACCTTCGTTCATCCTGTCAACATCAAGTTCTCCATACAGGTAATAAGCAAAATCTTCCAGGAAGGGGTCTTTCTTTCGTAAAACCTGGTATTCATAAGTGCGGGAGATGGCATCGAAGCGTGCGTGCAATTCCTTTGGAACAGGGAAAATCTCATATACCGCGATATCATCGGGCAAAAAACTGTTCAATTTATAAACCAGGTATTCCAGAAAATCCGGGGTCTGATCGCGGTTAAGGTCAA
>Ga0180009_10002775_pt1 | contig 20426 bp, 17 predicted proteins | sample OS_PC_MetaG_FD_123537 | JGI IMG/M metagenome (GOLD analysis project Ga0180009, IMG submission 123537) | Groundwater microbial communities from the Aspo Hard Rock Laboratory (HRL) deep subsurface site, Sweden - OS_PC_MetaG | ecosystem: Environmental > Aquatic > Deep subsurface > Groundwater...
AAGGTGGCCCAGGCCATGGAGGTATATGAGCGGGTCATCCGGGAATTTCCCGGCACCCGGTCGCGGGTCATCGCCTGGAAGAACCTGGGCGACTGCCACCTCATGCTCAACAACTACCGGGAAGCCCGGAAGTGCTACACCAAGACCCTGGAGGAGGGCGGTGATTTCGGCCGCCGTCTGGTGGGCCAGTACATGTTCATGGTCCAGGTGGAAAGCCGCCGGGACACCCTTTTCCGGGTGGTGGCGGTGGCCATGCCCCTGCTGGCCGGGGTCTTGTTCCTCCTGATCCCCATGGACCGGAAAATCCTGGCCGCCGGGCTGAAAAAGGGCCTTTTAGCCCTGGCCTTCTTCCTGCCCGTGGCCGGGGCCCTGACCGGGGTCACCTGGATGCTCACCGACCCCCTGATGGGCAACATCTCGGGCCGGGAGCCCTTTCTCGTGGCCATCCTCATGGGCATCACCGCCGCCGGCCTTTTGCTGGCCGCCCTGGCCGCCGAGGCCGGCCGGCAAAGGGGCATCCGGGCGCTGCCCTTTTCGGCCGCGCTCCTCGGACTGATGATCTGCGCCGTGTACTCGGCTTACTACCTGTTGGACCTACTGCCCTACGTGGAAAGGTTGTTCCTATGAAACAGGAAGAGCGTTCCTCCTTGCGTACCTATGCCTGGACCGCCGCCGGCCTGGTGGCCTTCTTCATCCTGGCCGCCGTGGTCATTTCCTTCTGGGGCGGCTCCAAGGCCCCCAAGAGTGTGCTCCACCCCGCCTTCCGGGACGGCGGCCAGGGCGGCCCCATGACCGCCGACGGCCGCGCGGTGGAATACACGCCCGGCCAGCCGACCCCCGCCCCCGCAGCCAAGGCCGCCGGGAACGGAGAGGAGGCTGTGGAGGAGGACGAGGACGCGGTCCATCCCCTTCTGGCCAACGTGGAAGTGGAGGAGTTGATCCCCGAGGAGGAGCCCGAGGAAACGGACCCGGAAAAGCTCCTGGCCAAACGCATGGTGAAGATCATGACCGGGGATCTTTCCGAGGCTGCGGCCAAGCTGCCCTCCTTCCGGTACGATGGCACCATGGCCGTCACCATCCCCACCCCCGTGAAGACCGAGGCGGAATACAATGAGGGCAAGCGTTTCGTGCCTGGAATCGAGGTCACGGGGAGTTTCGTCCTCACCAAGGACGAGGAGGGGAACTTCCGTCTGGAGCAGGAAACCAAAACCTCCCAGGGCGGCACGGAGTACGACGGCGAGGCCTACAACGGCGTCCTGTACAAGGTGGCCGGAGAGTACTCCTACCGGACCCTCTCCGGCGAGACCGTGAGCCAGGAGACCCTGGACAAGGTCCTCGCCACCTACGCCCAGAACAGCAACGAGCCCCTGGTGTACCGGAACTGGTCCCAGATCGTGAAGGACCTGAGCCAGGTGGTGGGATTCTCCCCCGTGGGCCAGGGTCCCTACCAGGAGACCTACGAGCTGTCCCCGGCCAACCCCGAGGTCCAGCAGAGTACGGTGGAGCTTTCGAGTCTTTCGGGCGGCGTTTCCGTTCTCCCCCAGTACGGGGTCATGGGGGACGGCAGCCTCGCGGGCGCGGGGGTCATGCGCCGGGGCTACATGTCCGGCGCACCGATTTCCTACAACATCTCCATGAAAATGACCCAGATGGGAGAGGTGGAGCCCATCAAGCTCCCGTAACAGGCTGCCCAAAAACGCGATCTGCGGCGTTGCGCTTCATCCCTCGTCACTGCGGCGTACAAAAGTACGCCTCATTCCTCGGGACTCGCGCGCCGCCGGGGTCCCCGCACGGCCGAAGGCCGGGTGGGGTGACTTGCAGTTCACGTTTTTGATCAGCCTGTTTTCCATCAAGCTGGTAACGGACGCGGGGCTCAGGGGTTTTCTTCGCCCTTTTTCCGCCGGGCCAGGATGTTGCTGGCCCAGAAGAAAAGCAGGGGTGCGGCCATGGCCGCCAGGCTTCCGGCGAACAGGAGGGGGGCCAGGTTGGTGCCCACGGAGCTGGAGTTGGGGTTGTACCCGGTCTTTACCCGGAGTACGCGGCCTTGTCGGATGGGTTCCATGGTCCGTTGTTCCTTGGACGGGATGAAAGGATGATGAAACGGCCAAAAGTCCGGAATCCGCCCCCGACCGTCATCCCGGCGAAGGCCGGGGTCCAGTTTTTTCAAGGTATTGCAGCAAAGGCCCTGGATCCCGGCCTTCGCCGGGATGACGGATTGTTGCAGCTTCATCAAGGGATGACCGTTCCAAAATACGCCAGCTCCCGGAATGGTTCAAGGGGAAACCGTTGAATTTGCCCGGAAGACGCCTGGCTGCCCCGCTCCTGTTTTTGGCCTTCCCGGTCTTTTTGCGCCTGGCCTATCCGCCCTTTTCCCTCGGATTTTTCGCCCCGGCGGCCTTCGGGCTCCTGTTCCAGGGCCTGGCCGTAGCCCGCCGCCCGGTGGCCTGGGCCTTTTCGGCCCACCTCCTGTTCGTGGTCCTTCTCTGCCCCTGGCTGTTCACCGCCCTGACCGGGCACTACCACCTCTCCGTGCCCCTGGCCCTGGTCCTGTTCCTGGGGGTTGCCTGCGCTCCGCCCTCCGTGTTCTTCGCAGCCTTTGCCCTGGCCATAAAAAAAAGAACCCGGGCCGTTGCCGGGGCCGCTTTCCCGGCGGGCCTTTCCTTTGCCCTGTTCGCGGCCTCGGCCTTTGTGGTGACCGAATGGCTCCGGAGCCTCCTTTCCCTGGAAAAGGGATGGGGCCACCTGGCCACGGCGTTCTTCGGACATCCCGCCTTTTTGGGCTGGGCCTCGCTGTGGGGCCGGGCCGGGCTGTCCTTTCTCCTGGTGTTCTGGGGGGCCCTATCGTGGCTCATGGTCCGGGCCGCCCGGGAACGCCGACAGGCCGCCGGGGCCTTTTTCCTGACCCTGGCCCTCACCGTGGGGGCCGTGGGGTGTCTGGGGGCCCTTCGCCACGGGAAGACGCCCCCGCCCGCCATCCTCCTAGAAACCGCCCTGGTCCACCCGGCCATCCGCCAGGAGGACCGGTGGCAGGCCTCCTCCCCGGCCGCCAACCTGGCCCGGTACCGGGCCCTGTCCCTCTCGGCCTTCCCCGGCCCGGTCGCTCCGGGGCGCACCCGGCTGGTGGTGTGGCCCGAGACCGCCATCACCCGGGCCCTGGTTTCCTTTCCCGAGGCCCGGGAGGCTGTGGCAAAAATCGCCCGGGAGAAGGACGCCTTCGTTCTGCTGGGCTCACCCCATTTCATGGGTTCCGGGGAAGATCGGCGCTTTTACAACTCCGTGTTCCTGGCCGGGACGGACGGCGAAATCCTGGACCGGTACGACAAGATCCTCCTCCTGCCCCTGGCCGAGGCCGCCACCGGGCCCCTGTCCATCCAAACGGAGAACTACCACGGCAACTACCACCCCGGGGAGGAGGACCGGGTCCTGGTCCTTCCCACGGCCCAGGGGCCCCTGGGCCTGGGGGTGGCCGTGTGCTTCGAGGTGGCTTCGGCGCCCCACCTGGCGAAATGCGTCCGGGCCGGGGCCACGGTCCTGGCAAACCTGTCCAACGACGCCTGGTTCGGCCGGGGCTCCGAGTCCGAACAGCAACTCTCCCTCCTGGCCCTGGCCTGCGCCGAGCACGGGGTGGCCGGCATCCGGTCCACGGGTTATGGCGTGTCCGCCCTGGTGGACCCCCGGGGTCGGGTTCTTGCCAAAACCGGCATCCTCGAACCCCCGCTCCTTTCGGGACCCCTCCCCGTCCCGGCCCGGTCCCCCACCCCGGAAACCCGGTTCCCCTCCTGGTTCGTCCTGCTGGCGGGCCTGATCCTGGCTCTTTCCGTCCTGCCCCGCGCACAAGCGAAGATTGACAACAAGCCGTCCTTCACGTAGGATTTTCTGGTATATGCTGGAGGGTGCCCCACCCACTCCTCCTTTCCCAACGGTACATTCTCGGCAACCGCGCGCCGGGGGAATCCCCCGGCCCATGTTGCCCGCACCGCTGAAAACTCACTGGAAGAGGAGGCCCCATGGAAGATTCACAATTCTGGCGCAAGTCCTATGACCCCGGTCTGGAGGACCTGGACCCGGCCGTATGGGAAACCAACTACGTGGACGCCGTGCGCCCCGCCTTCAAGGAATTCGCCGACAAAGCGGCCTTCGAGTTCATGGGGACCTCCATCAGCTTCCGGGACGTGGACACCTATTCGAACCGGTTCGCCCACATGCTTTTGTCCGCCGGACTGAAAAAGGGCGATGTGGTGGGCATCAACCTGCCCAACATCCCGGAGTACGCCATCGCCTGGCTGGGCACCCTGAAAGCCGGTTGCGCGGTCTCCGGGGTGAGCCCCCTCATGAGCCCGGACGAGATGAAGCACCAGCTTTCGGACTCGGACGCCAAGGGCCTCATCACCTTAGACGCCATCTTCGAGCACCGCCTGACCGGCATCGCCGCCGACCTGCCCCAGTTGAAGGTGGTGGTGGCGGCCTCGGTGGGCGGGTTCCTGCCCCCGGTCAAGCGCATCCTGGGCAAACTCCTGAAGAAGATCCCCAAGGGGAAGGTCGCCCCCCTGCCGGGCAAGACCGTGTACAAGATGGAGGCGGTCATCAAGTCCTCCCAATTTTCCGGCGAACTCCCGGATGTCTCCATCAGCCCGGACGACCTGGCCTACGTCCAGTACACAGGCGGCACCACGGGCCTGCCCAAGGGCGCCATGCTCACCCACCGGAACGCGGTGTCCGACCTCCTGATCGTCCAGCGCTGGCTGGGGTGGGAGTCGGGCCGGGGCGTGGCCCTCTCCGGGTTCCCCTTCTTCCACATCGCCGGGCTGTTCTTTTGTGAAAACTGCGTGTACCTGGGCTGGACCCAGGTTCTCATCCCCAACCCCCGGGACACGGACGCCATCTGCGACCAGTACGATAAACACCGGCCCAGCGCCCTGGTGAACGTGCCCTCCCTGTTCCAGATCCTGCTGGCCAACCCCCGGTTCCGCAAGCTGGATCACTCCGGCCTGGAGGTCTGCATCTCCGCAGCCTCCCCCTTCCCCGAGGAGTCCCAGAAGGAGCTGGAATCCGTGGTGGGCCAGGGCATGCTCCTGGAGGTCTACGGCATGACCGAAACCTCGCCGCTCACGGTCATGAACCCCATGAAGGGGAAAAAGAAGCTCGGCCACATCGGCCTGCCCATCCTGAACACGGACGTGTTGCTTCTGGACACCACCACGGGAGTGCCCGTGCCTGTGGGGAGCCCTGGAGAGATATGCGTCAAAGGCCCCCAGGTCATGGCCGGTTACTACAAGAAGCCCGAAGAGACCCGGAAGGCCGTGGACGAGAACGGCTACATGCACACGGGCGACGTGGCCATCATGGACGAGGAAGGTTACCTCCGCATCGTGGACCGCACCAAGGACATGATCATCGTGTCCGGGTTCAAGGTCTTCTCCCGCAAGGTGGAGGATGTCCTGGCCGGACACCCGGCCGTGGACATGATCGCCATCACCGGCATTCCCAACCCCTCACGCCCGGGCTCCGAACTGGTGAAAGCCTACGCCACCCTGGTCCCCGAGTGGAAGGACAAGGACAAGGAGACCGTGAAGCAGGACATCATGCGCATGGCCAAGGCCAAGCTGGCCGCCTACGAGGTGCCCAAGGAAATCGAAATCCGCGACGAACTCCCCCTAACCACCGTGGGCAAGATCGACAAGAAAATCCTGCGGAAAGAGGGATAGAAACAGCAGGGGGGAGGGGGGACTTTTTGAAAAAAGTCCCCCCTCCCCCCCCCATTCTCCCCGTTGCTGCCATCTACTCGATACGATCACGCTTTTCCAAATTGTGCCTTCCACAAAGAAGCTGGACATTCTCCGCTGTTACGGAAGACCCGCCCTTGGACCACGGGATGATGTGGTCAAAGTGGAGATCCGCCGTGGAGCCACATTTGGTGCATTTGCCTCCATCCCTTTTCCAGACTTCCACCTTTACCCTGGTCGGGATGATCCTGCGGGGTCTGGGATGATTCGGCACAGGCGTCGAAAAGTCTTCCTCCCCCTCAACAGCAATCAATTTGAATTTGAAAACTTTCCGCCCGTTGCTCTCCTCCACCCAAGAATCAACAAGGTGGAACACTCCATTGTAGGACCAAATGCCCACCTTGATTTTTTCATACACCTGAACCCGCTCAGGAGGTTCCTGGCTCTTTTTGAAACATTGGGCCGCCCGGTTGAATTTCCCATTTTCCGTAAGGGTGCCATGAGGAGTTCGATCGGATTGATTCAAACTCTTCGGTTCTGGATTTTCGGCCGATCGGGGGACATCATGACCCTCATAGATCAAAGTGGTCCCATCATCCTCCAATCGGTCTTCATAAGGCGCGTTGGCCCGAAAGGACATCAAAATGACGGAGTGATTTTTTCCCAGATGGAAGTTCATACCTCTTTGGAGACTGACACCCTCGCGTCGGCACATCTCCAAATAGGTTATGATTTCATTAGACATATCGGACCTGGACGTGAATCAAAATGATCCAAAACTCAAACAGAATGGCTGGTCTTTTTCAAGTATGCAACAAAAAATCCCGCGAACACCAGATCCCCCACGGCTCCGGCGAGCAGGGGGCCGGGGAGGTCTCCGGCCAGGAAATGGGCGGCGGAAATGATAAACACCGTGATCTTGCCCCAGGTGCCCAGGACGATGATGGGGCGGTTTTTCTCCGGGTCTTGAAACGCCCAGAAGTAGCCCACTCCGAACAGGAATGCCAGGGCCGCAAAAAGCTCCAGGGCTGCCGGATACACGAGGGGCGGCGCATGAATGGCCGCCAGGATCGGATCGTGGAACAGGGCCAGCACCAGGGAAGCGGCCCAGTTGTAAACAGCCGCCACCAGGAAAAGGCGGGGATGCCCGGGAGCCTTTGCGTTCATGGTTCGCCTCCTTGGGGGATCTCCGGTTTTGCTGAAGGGAAGAGGACGGGCGCTACTCTTCGTTTTCCAGGGCTTCCAATTCCTCCTGGGTCTTTTCCCAGCGGAACATCCACACGCCGAGATCCTTTTTCACCTTGCCGTACTCCACCAGGAGTTTGGAACTCTTCTGGCCGTCTGAAAAAACCTTGGGGTCGCAGAGCGCCTCGGACATTTCCGTTTCCAGGGCCTCCAGGCGGGCAACCTCAGCCTCGGCCTCAGCGAGCTTCTTCTTCAGGGGCCCGGCCACCCGGGCCAGGCGCCTGCGGGCCTCGGCCTCGACCTTCTTCCGGGCCCGGCGGTCATCCCGGCTGCCCTGGGCAACGGCATCGGCGGCGGCCGGGGACGGTTTCCCGGCCTGGTTCCGCTCCTGCCCGGGAGGCTCCTTGGCTTCCTGGCCGGGGGCGGGCTTCGCCACCGCCTTGGAGGCTGGCCCCATGGCCGGGGCCTGGGTGCGCCTGGCCACCCGGTCCATGTGGTCGTAGTATTCCCGGAGGGTGCCGGGGTAGGTCTCCACATGCCCGCTGCGGATGTCCCACACCACGGTGGCCAGGCGGTTCACAAAGGCCTGGTTGTGGCTCACGAACACCAGGGTGCCGTCGTAACCCAGGAGGGCCTCCACCAGCTTCTCGGCGGCCACGATGTCCAGATGGTTGGTGGGCTCGTCCATGAGCAGGCAGTTGCCCGGCTTGGCCAGCAGTTTTCCCAGGGCCACCCGGGCCCGCTCCCCGCCCGAGAGCACGGAAACGGGCTTGTCCACCTCATCGCCGGAAAACAGGAACGCCCCGCACACCCCCCGGACAAAGGAAACCGGGGCATCGGGGATCACGTTGGACACTTCCTCCACCACAGTGCTGTTGGGGTTCAGCTGCTCGGCCTGGTGCTGGGCGTAGTAGGAAAGCGTGACCCCGTGCCCAGGGGAGACCTTGCCGGAGTCGGGGGCAAGTTCCCCGGCCATCATCTTCAAAAGGGTGGTCTTGCCCGTGCCGTTCCGTCCGATGATGGCCACCCGGTCGCCCTTTTCCACGTGGAGGTCCAGGTTTTCGTAGAGGCAATTTTCGCCAAAGGACTTGGACAGGCCCGAGAGGGTCATGACCTGGCGCCCGGAGGCGGGCACCGGGGGAAACCGGAACCGCACGGTCCTCTGGGGCTTGTGGCTGGCGATGACCTCCATCTTCTGGATGACCTTCAACTTGCTCTGGGCCTGGCGGGCCTTCGTGGACTTGGACCGGAACCGCTCCACGAACTTCATGGCCTCCTTGACCTTCTGGTCCTGATTCCGCGCCTGGCGGTCCAGGATCTTCTCCTCCTCGGCCCGTTGGATCTCGTAGGAGTCGAAATTGCCTTTGTACTGGCGCAGGCCCTCGGGTTCGAAGCTGATGAGGCGCTGGATCTGGCGGTTCAGGAATTCCCGGTCGTGGGAGACCAGGACCAGAGCCCCTGCAAAGCCTTCCAGGAACTTGTCCAGCCAGTGCACGGAATCGGCGTCCAGATGGTTGGTGGGCTCGTCCAGGAGGAGCACGTCCGGGTTCTGGAAAAGAAGCGCCCCCAGGGCCGCCCGGGTGCGCCATCCCCCGGACATCTCCATGAGGGGCCGGGAGAAGTCGGCCTCGGTGAAGCCCAGGCCGGTGAGGATCTTTTCCGCCGCGTGGGGGGCGTAAAGGGTTTCCAGGCGGCTCTGGGTCTCCAGGAGCCCGGCCAGCTTTTCGGCCAGGGCGGCCTGGCGCTCCGGGTCTTTTTCCGCCTCCACCTCGCGGGAGAGACGCTTCACCCCGGCGTCCACCTCGGTCCGGCCGGGCACGGAGGACACCACCGAGGCCAGGACCGTGACCCCGGGATCGGGCGTGGCGGCGTCCTGGGACAGGTAGCCCAGGCGCACGCCCTTGCTGGTCCGGATATCTCCCTTGGTGGGGGAGATCTCGCCGGTGACGAGGCGCAGAAGACTCGTCTTGCCGGAGCCGTTCCGGCCCACCAGGCCCACCCGGTCCTTTTCCTCGATACGAAAGGAAAACCCGTCCAGGATGGGGCGTTCCCCATAGTACAGGCTTACGTTTTCCCCCACCAAAAGACTCATGAAAGGCTCCGGGAATGGCGTGAAACAGGCCGGGCGTCCGGCGCTTACAAGAAGCAGGGGAATGTAGGCCAAGCAAGCCCGGATGTCAAACGGGACGGCAGGGGCGTCCAGCCGGACGGGCAGCCTCCAGGGCCCATTCACACGGAAGAAGCCTTCCGGCATGAGGAACCCACGGGATCATGGGCCTTCCGTGGAAGGTAAGTCCTCCCTTTTTCTAAGGCTGTCCTGTAATAATGCTTGACACACCCATCTCCTATCCGTACGGTTGGAGCGTGTAATATCGGGCTGTTGCCGTTGGTTGTGAAAAATCTCCTTTGAACCGTGAAAGCTCCCCGGCTTTCCAAGTATCGGACTTCATTCGGTCCTCCTTAGTATTTGAATGAATGCCCTCCCGGCTCCAAAATTCCGGTTGAACCTTGTCCTCCGTGGATTTCCGTTCGCATCCACCCCGGCAGTATAGGACTGCCCCGGTTTCGCGGATGTTTTTCATCACCGCTTTATGATGGAGGTTTCAGAATGCCCCAGGGTACTGTCAAATGGTTCAACGACAAAAAGGGTTTCGGGTTCATTGAACAGGAAAACGGGGAGGATGTCTTCGTCCACCACACGGCCATCAACATGCCCGGGTTCCGGACCCTGAGCGAGGGCGAACCGGTGACCTTCGAAATCGAACAGGGGCAGCGCGGGCCTGCCGCCGCGAACGTCCAGAGGGCTTGACAGGCTGCGGAAAAACACGATCCGAGACGCGGGGTTGCGCTTTGAGTCCTGAACGCACCCATGGGTGCGCCCCGGCTGAAAAAGTTCGCGCGCCTTGCCTCCCGTGGTTTTTCGACCGCCAACTCCGCTTCAGACCGGGTCCGTTGGATTTCCGGGAAGGGCTTGACCGGGGCGCCCGGCTCCCTGGCATCCTGGCCGATTGCCCGGGCCCTTTGGCAGCCCCTCCCGGAAACATCCCAACCTCCGGCAGCATTCCGCTTAAACCCAACGGAGCGGGTGCTTCACTTCGCCCCATCCCCGGAATCCTCGAAAAGGTAGCCCACCGATCTCAAGCTCTTGAAATATTTCGGCTTCTTCGGATTTTTCTCGAAATATTTCCGGAAGCGGACAATGAAGTTGTCCACCGTGCGGGTGGAGGTGTGCCCCAGGTAGCCCCAGGCCACCTCCAGCAGTTCCTTGCGGGAAAGGGCCCGGCCGGGGTTGTCGAAAAACACCCGCAGGAGCCGCACCTCCTGGTCCGATAGCTGAACCGTCCCGGCCCGGCACCGGGCCGTCATGGTCGAAAGGTCCACCTCGTTTTCCCCGAAGGCCACCTTCTCTCCCCCCGCGTCCCGGACCTGTTCCGCCGCCGCCCGGGACCGGGCCAGGAGCCTCTCCACCCGGAGAAGGAACTCCTCCAGTTCAAAGGGCTTGGCCATGTAGTCGTCCACCCCGAACCGCAGGCCCTGGATCCGGCTGGCCGTGTCTCCCCGGGCCGACAGGATGAGGATGGGCAGGCGCTGGTCCTCGGTGCGGATGCGCCGAAGGACCGAGAGCCCGTCCATGCCCGGCAGCATGACGTCCAGCACGATGAGGTGGGGGCAGAAATCCTTCCACAGGAAAAGCCCCTCCACCCCGGTGGCGGCCACCCGGGCCTCGTACCCGGTCAGGGCCAGATTCAGGCGCAGCCCCTCGGCGATATGGGCCTCGTCCTCGACGACCAGGACCCTTGTTTTGGCGGAATCGTTGGCCAGAACCATGGCGGCGTCATTGTCCTTCCCGGGCCGGGGCGGGGTCCACCTCCGGCGCCTTTTCCCGAATCCTGGGCAGGGTCACCACAAAGCTCACCCCCATGCCCGGCCCGGGGCTATGGGCCCGCACCTTGCCCCGGTGCATGCGCGCGATCATCTTCACCATGTACAGGCCCAGCCCCGTGCCCATGGCCGGCCTCTCCTCGGTGGCTCCCACCTGGTAGAACTTGCCGAAAACCCTCTTGCGCTCCCGCTTGGCAAACCCCATTCCCTTGTCCGTGAACATCAGGGAGACCTTCTTTTTTCCCTCCGGGACCAGGGACACGGCGAGTTCCGGGGGCCGCCCGCCGGAATACTTCACCGCGTTGGAAAAAAAATTCATGAGCATCATCTCGAACATGGGCCGGTTCAACAGGCATCGGGCGTTCATCCCGTCTTCCGGGGGCGGAAACGTGACGGAAAGGCCCGGGAAGAGGTGAGCGCTTTTCACCACGAAATCCCGCACCACCTCCATGGGATCCCCCGGGGAAAGAGGCTCCTTGAAGGTCCGGCTCTCCATGCGGGAAAGGCTCAGGATGCGGTTCACGTTGTCGCCCATGCGCTCCACATCGGCCAGCATGTAGGAAAGATAGCGCCGGAAATCCTCCCGGGGAAGCTCGTGGCGGGAAAAGGTTTCCAGGTACAGCTTGAGCGACGTCACCGGGGTTTTTAACTCATGGGTGAAATTGTTGATGAAGTTCCGCTGGAACCGGGCCTGCTGCCGGGATTTCTGGAGGTATACGAAAAAAAGGAAGATCCCCAGGAAGATGATGCCCACCAGGATGGAGAGGGTCAGGATCACCACCCAGGAGGACAGGCGGGTGAGCTGGCCGGGGTCCATATCCAAACGCCGGGCCACGGCCTTCAGGCTCTCCGATGCCTCCACGTACCAGTAGATATAAAGAAAAAGAGAGGAGGCCAGGGCCAGGATGGACAGGACCAGGATGAAAACCGGATGGAAAAACCAGCGGGGCTCCTGCATGGGCTAACCTGGTCATGGGGGTCTGCGTTCATGTCCGCCGGGCCGGGCCGGAGGCAGGCTCCATCCTATCAGGACCCGGAAGAAGTGGCAATCCGGCCGGAGTATCCTGTACGGCGGGCCCCGGTGCGAGTGGATTGCCATATCAAGGCGTCATGGGATGCGCAAAAACGCGACCGCCATGGATGGCCGCACCTGTCCCGTCCTCTTTTTCGGAAAACCCGTTGCGCCGGGCACGGCAAATCCGGTACAAAAGAGGAACTCGTCATTCCCATGAATCACCCGACAAGGAGCCTTTCCGTGAAACACAACCCCCTGGTTCTGGCCGTTGTCCTGTTCTGTCTTTCCCAACCCTGCCAGTCCCTTGCGGCCGGCTGAGGCTGCTCCACGCCCGCGCCGTCTGCGGCGGCGGGCTCTTCCCCGGCGGGGAAGTCCTCCCTATTGAGAACCAGCCGCAGCCAGCAGAACGCCGATATCCGCCGCATTTCCCGGGACCAGACCCTGGCCGGAGACGGGGAGGTGGAGGAAAAGTCCCTGTACGCCAACTTCCGACTGGGGGCCCAATACGACAACAACGTGGGAGCATGGCCCTGGGACGATGCTTTTGTCCAGGCCCAGAATCTGGACGAGGACCAGGACGACTGGGCCGCGGTGGCCAACCTCGCCCTGGACTGGCAGCGGGTCTCGGACAGCCCCTGGACCTTCCGGGCCGGGTATTGGCTCTACGCCGACGCCCACCTCTCCTACGACCAGTACAACCTCACGGGCCAGGCTCTGACCCTGGAGCCGGGATACGGCCAGGGCCGGATCTCCTGCCGACTCCCCGTGTCCGTGAATTTCTCCACCGAAGACAACCTCACGGATTCCTATGGATGGAGCGTCCAGCCCACCCTGGCCCTGGAGCTCGCCAAAAATCACAGCCTGGAGGCCTGGGGCGCGGCCTCCCAAACGGGGTACCAATCCCCGGATTCCTCCCTGGCCGGGGACGACCAGGACGCCGACACCCTGGGGGGGGGCGGCGGCTACCTCTTCCTCTTCTCCGGGGGATTTTTCCGGCTCTCCGGGGACTGGCGCACCGTGGAGGCGGACGGCGACAACTGGGACCGGGAGTCGGTCCTGGGGGCTGCCGTGGCCCGGGTGCCCCTGGGTTCGCGCCTCGCCCTCACCCTGTCCGGAGTCATGGAGGACGTGGAGTACGACAACCCCCACAGCTTTTTCAACGAGGCCCGCCAGGACACGATTTTCACCACCAGCGCGGACCTGACCTTCCGGGCGGCCGGCCCCTGGGAGTTCTGGCTCCTGTACAACTTCACCCGCGCCGACTCCAACCTGCCCCTCTACGAGTACGACCGCCACGTCATCGGAGCGGGCCTGGGCATGAATCTGTAGGATGTTCCTGAAGGAGACGCAAAAAGCCCGAAATTCACCCCAGCCGTCATTCCGGCGAAGGCCGGAATCCAGTTTTTTCCATGCGTTACAAAAGCCCTGGATCCCGGCCTTCGCCGGGATGACGACTTGCTGCATCTCCACCATTCTTGAAGGTTGAAAAAGCTTTTCCCCCGCACTCCAATCTCAAAAAACTCTTCGTTTTCATATGGTTGCGCTTTACCCCCCCAAGGCTACAAGACTTCGGTGAACACCTTGCGTTTGAGCGGCGCCAAAGGGTGTTCTTTTGGAAATGCGGCGGCTTTCTCCCCCGTTGGGAAAGGGGGGCTTCCCCCGGATCCCTCTTCTTCCGACTCGCCCCTTGCTTCCAACCTCTCCCCCGGCCTATGATTCTCTCTGTTGCATGATCCTTCACTTGAAAAGGAAGACCCATGGAGTTTGAAAACGTGGAAGCCGTGCGGCAGCGCCTGGAGGAGGCGGATTACATCTGCTCCCCCGAGGCGGCCACCGTTGTGTTTCTGGCCGAGGCCACGGGCAAGCCCGTGCTGGTGGAGGGCCCGGCCGGCGTAGGCAAGACCGAGTTGGCCAAGGCTGTGGCAAAATGCCTCGGCCGGGAGCTGATCCGCCTCCAGTGCTACGAGGGGCTGGACGAGGCCAAGGCCCTGTACGAGTGGGAATACGCCAAGCAGCTTCTCTACACCCAGATGGTCAAGGACAAGCTCAGCGAGATCATCTCCGGCGCCGGGAGCCTTTCCGAGGCCGTGGACCGCATCGCCAACCAGGAGGACGCCTTTTTCTCCGAGCGGTTCATCCAGCCCCGGCCTCTCCTGGCCGCGCTGACCTCCTTGAAACCCGTGGTGCTGCTCATCGACGAGGTGGACAAGTCCGACCCGGAGTTCGAGGCGTTTTTGCTGGAAATCCTCTCCGACTTCCAGGTGTCCATCCCCGAGCTGGGCACCAAAAAGGCGGTGCACATCCCCTTTGTGGTGCTCACCTCCAACAACTACCGGGACATGTCCGACGCCCTGAAACGCCGGTGCATCCATCTGTATCTGGACTACCCGGACCGGGACCTGGAACGCCGCATCGTACAGCTCAAGCTCCCCGGCATCGGCCAGCGCCTGGGAGACCAACTCGTGGACAGCGTCCGGGCCATCCGGGACCTGGATCTGAAAAAGAAGCCCTGTATTTCCGAGACGCTGGACTGGGCCCGGTCCCTGGTGGTGCTCCAGGTGGAGGAGCTTTCCCCGGCCGTGGTGGAGGAGACCCTGTCCGTGCTGGTGAAGTACCGGTCCGACTCGGGCAAGGTCCGGGAGAACATCAAAAAAGTGGCTGACAAGGCGGGGCTGACATGGACCGCCTCATCATAAGATTCGCGACCTGCGCCCGGGCGGCCGGGCTCATGGTGTCCCAGGCCGAGGTCATGGACACCCTGACCCACCTGGCCCTGGTGGATGTCACGGACCCCCAGGCCTTCCACCGGGTGCTCCGGGCCAATTTCGCCAAGAGCCGCCGGGACCAGCCCCGGTTCGACCACCTGTTCCACCTCTTCTTCCACGAGTTCCGGGAGGACGCGGGGCTTTCCAAGGACCTCCTGGCCCCCGAGGCCGCACGCCTGGCCCGGGAACTGGCCAAGGAGTTCCCGGATGACCCGGCTTTCAAGGCAGCCCTGGATTTCATGGCCGGGGACCCCCTGGCCTTCCTGGAAAAGCTGCGGGCCCTGGAAACGGACGGCGACCGGCCGGCCATGGCCATGGGCGGCAACCTGGGCCAAGTGGCCCGGCGGCTGGAGATGATGCTGGCCGCGGGCAAGGTGAAGGACGGCCTCCTGCGCCGCCTGGGGGAAAACCCGGACAACCTGCCCTGGCAGACCCGCCGGGAGCTTGAGGAGCATTTCCTCTCCCGCCTGGACGCGGCCCGCCGCCTCATCTCCGGCGAGGACCGGCCCCTGGAGGCGGGCGCTGAGGCGAGAAGCGCCTACGAGAAGCGCCTGGGGGAGATCGGCGAGCGGTCCTTTGTTTCGTTGACCCCCAAGGAAGTGGCTGAAATGCGGGAGGTCATCGACCAGCTCGTTCGGAAACTCAAGGATCTCGCATCCCTGCGCTACTCCCGCCAGAAGCGCGGCGTGCTGGACGTGAAAAAAACCCTGCGCAAGAGCGGCCGGTACCTGGGGGTGCCCATGGAACTGGTCCGCCGGAACAAGCCCCCGAAAAAAGGCAAGATCGTCACCCTCTGCGACGTGTCCGGCTCGGTCTGGTCCGCGGCCCGCTTCATGCTCAACATGCTCTACTCCCTCCAGGAATGCTTCACCCGGGTGAGGAGCTACGTGTTCGTGGCGGGCCTGGCCGAGGTCACGGGCATCTTCGAGGACAACGAAATCAGCCGGGCCATCGACAAGGTCCTGGCCGAGGCGGAACTGGAATACGGCGCGCCCACGGACTACGGAGCCACCTTCCGCCAGTTCAGCCGGAACCACATGGAGGTCCTGAACAAGAAAACCACCCTCATCATCATCGGAGACGGCCGGTCCAACTACCTGAATCCCGAGCTGCGCCTCCTGGAGGAGATGCGGGAAAAATGCCGCCGGGTCATCTGGCTGAACCCCGAGGCCAAAGGCTTCTGGTATTCCGGCGACTCGGAGATGCGCGCCTTCGAAACCCGGGTCAACGAGGTCCGCCCCTGCCAAAATCTGAACCAGCTTACGGATTTCATTCAGGATTTGATTCTGTAGGGCGGAATAGAAAAGCAAACCAGACAACCCATGAAAAACCTCTCCCCCAAAAAGCTTCTGGCCCTGGCCGAAAAAATGGCCGATTTCGCGGGCAAGCAAGTGGCTCCCCGGGCGGAAGACCTGGCTTCCCAGGCCGGGTTTCCCCATGACCTCTGGGACCTCCTGGGCCGGGAGGGGCTTTTGGGCGTGGGCCTGCCGGAACTCTTCGGCGGCACCGGGGGCGGGTACCCGGCCATCGCGGCCTGCGGCGAGGCCCTGGCCCGGGAGGGGGGCTGCCTGGGCCTGGCGGCCTCCTGGATGATCCAGTGTGTGGCCGCCCGCTTCCTGGTAGCCGGGCTGGGCTCCTTGGCCCTGAAACGCCGATGGCTCCCGGAACTGGCCCGGGGCCGGGTCATCCTCTCCCTGGCGGCTTCCGAGCCCGGCACCGGGGCCCATCCCGCCAAAATGCGAACCATGGCCCGGCCCGATGGAAAAGGATGGCTCCTTTCCGGGGAAAAAGCCTTTCTCACCAACGGCCCGGTGGCCCACCTCTTCGCCGTGGTGGCCGTGTCCGGCGGGGAGGGGAAAAACAAAAAATTCACCTGTTTCCTGGTCCCGGCGGACGCCCCGGGGCTCGAAAAAACCGCCCCCATGGACGTGGCCGCGCTCCGGCCCTCGCCCCACGGCGGCATCCGGCTGGAGAGCGTACGGGTGGAAAAATCCCAGGTCCTGGGGACCCCGGGCCAAGCCTATCTCCAGGTGGTGAAGCCCTTCCGGGACGTGGAGGACGCCTGCATGACCGCCCTCTTCGCCGGGTCCCTGGCCCGGGAACTGGAACTGGCCAGGGAGGCTTCCGGCGGGGAATGGGACGATGCCCGGGCCCTGGCCGCCGGACGCGCCCTGGCCCTTTCCCGGGGGCTTTTTGCCATAAGCCTGGCGGCTGGGGAGCAATTGGAGCAAGACACCGCCCACCCGGGCGCGGCCGCCCTTTCCGTGGCCATGCGCGAGACCGGGGCCCTGGCCCAGGATCTCGCCGAACAGGCTGCGGGGCCCGCCGCCCTGGCGGGAGAAACGCCCCTGGCCCGGCTTGCGGCCGCCCTTCGCTTCGGCATGGGCATCGCGGCCCGGGCCACGGAGAAAAAGGCCCTCATCCTTGGGAGATCTTTATGATTCATCGAGCCGCATCCCTGTTGAAACCCCGGGACGACCGGGCCGGCATCGGGTTCACAGCCCATTACACCAGCCAGGTGTGGGTGAGAAACGGCCTGTCCCACCCGGCCCTGGGCTCGGCCACGGGCCGGTTCCTCCACCGGGCCCTGCGGCCGCCCATGTGGATGGGCAAAAACATCCTGGGCATCTCGGACCTGGACACCTACCTGCTCCAGCGCCACCACATCCTGGATTTCCTCATGGACCGGGCGGTGGAACAGGGCGCGGTCCAGGTCCTGGAACCGGCCTGCGGGCTCTCCCCCCGGGGCTTCCGGTTCATGGCGCGCCACGGCGCCCGGCTGCGCTACGTGGAAGCCGACCTCCCGGCCATGGCCGCCCGGAAGCGGGAGCTTCTGGACTCGGCCGGGCTCCTGGCCCCTGGACACCAAGTGGTGGAAACGGACATCCTGGCCCAGGGAGGCGAACACAGCCTGGAGGCTGTTGCCGAAAAATACCTGGACCCGGACCGGCCCGTGATCCTGGTCACCGAGGGCTTGGTGAATTACTTTGATTTTGTTACCATGCAAACGGTGTGGGAACGGATGGCGCGCATCCTTTCCCGGTTCCCCTGGGGCCTGTACCTGGCGGATATCGTGACCGGCCACGGAAACCCCGTGAGCCAGGGTCTGCTGAAGACCAGCGCCGCCCTCATGGCCTGGACCACCGGGGCGAAAACCTGGCTCCACTTCCGGTCCGCCGATGAGGTGGCCCGGACCTTTCGGGATCTCGGCTTTGACCGGGTCCAGGCCCATGAACCCGAACCCTTTTTCCGCTTCCTGCCCCTTCCCCGGAGCCGGAGAAAAAGCTTCATCCGGGTCCTGGCTGCGGAAGTCCGGTAAGCCCACGCAGCAAAACCTGCTCCCGGAGATAAAAAGAGGGGGGGAAGCCGACGGGAAAAAGCCCCCCTTTCCCAAAGGGGGGCGCGAAACCCGACCCGCTGAAAAAAGGGGGGCTTACTCCCCTCCTGTTTCTGATGGCGAAAATTTTCCACCCACCCGCAACCCCTGGGGAGACAAGCCATGCAACGGGTTTTTCGCGCTGTAGGGGCGGCCATGGCCGTCCTGGTGTTCCTCGCCGTGGCCGGGCCCTCGGCCGCCGGAGACAAGGTGATCTGGCGGGCGGGCACCCTGGCCCCCCGGGGCATCGGCTACGCCCGCCAGATCAGCGAAATCCTCATCCCCGGGGTGGACGAGGCCACCGAGGGGACCCTCTCCCTCAAGGTGTATTACGGCGGCATCCTGGGGGACGATGAAGACTACCTCCGGAAAATCCGGGAAGGGGACCTGGAGGCCACAGGCACCAGCGCCCAGGGCGCCCTCATGGCCTGCCCCCAGATGGGTGTGGTGGCCCTGCCCTTCCTGTTTTCCGGCTACGACGAACTGGACTACGTCAAGCCCCGCATGTACCCGGTGTTCGACCGGTTCATCAACGAACGGGGCCTGAAGCTCCTTTTGTGGCTGGACCAGGGTTTCGACCAGTTCTACAGCGTGAAATACCCCTTCACCCAGCCCGGGGATTTCGCCCGGGCCCGGTTCCTGACCTGGATGGGCCCCCTGGAGGAGGCCCTGCTGGCCAAACTGGGGGCCCAGGCCGTGCCCGTGGACGTGCCGGAATTCAACGACGCCCTGCGCCGAGACCGGGCCGACTCCTACATCGGCCCCCCCATCTGGGCCGTGGCCACCCAGCTCTACAGCCTGGTGAAGCACGTCAACGCCACGGACGTGCGCTACTCCCCCTCGGTCTGCGCCGTGTCCAGCCGGGCCTGGGAGGCCTTGCCGGACCGGTACAAGGCCAACATCCTGGCCGGACGGGAGTCCTGGCAGGATGCCTTCTGCAAGGCTTCCCGCATAGAGAATGCCCAGTGCCTCACGGCCATGCGCCAGTACGGCCTCACCGTGGTGACCATGAACGAGGAGGAAAAGGCCGGGATTATGCGCCGCACCCGGCCTCTCTGGGACGAGATGGCCGGGGTACTCTATCCCCGGGAGGTCTTGGACGAGCTTTTGGCCCTTCTGGAGGAATACCGCAAATCCAGGTAGGGATGAGGGAGGAAGAGGTTCATGGGGAAAAACGGGGGCGCCTGCCCCGTCCCGGAGGAAAACCGGAAGCTGGTCCTGCCTGACGGAAGGGTTCTGGCCTATCGGGAGTACGGCTGCCCGGACGGACGGCCGGTGTTCTATTTCCACGGATTTCCCGCCAGCCGCCTGGAGGCGTCCTTTGCCCACGGGCCGGCCCTGGCCCACGGCGTCCGGGTCATCGCCCCGGACCGGCCGGGATACGGGCTTTCGGACTTTGCCCCGGACCGGACCATCGGGTCCTGGGCGGATGATGTGGCCGCCCTGGCCGATGCCCTGGGAGCGGGGCGGTTCTCGGCCATCGGGGTGTCCGGCGGCGGGCCGTATCTCCTGGCCTGCGCGGCCAGACTTTCGGATCGCATGGACGCTGCGGCCCTGGTGTGCGGCCTGGGGCCCGTGGCCGGGCGGCCCCTGCCCCAGGAGATGATCGGCATCAACCGGGTTTTCCTGGGCCTGTCCCGGTCAGCCCCGCCCCTTTGCCGGGGGTTGTTCTCCCTGGCCACGGCCCGGACGGGCCAGTGCCCCCGGGGATTCCTGGAGGCCCTGATCAAAGGCGAGCCCGGTCCGGACCGGGAAATCCTGGGCTCGGACCGGCGTCTGGCCGGGATCATCGTGGACTCCATCTACGAGGCCTTCCGCCAGGGGTCCCGGGGACCGGCCCTGGACCTCGCCCTCTACGGACGCCCCTGGGACTTCGACATTTCGGAAATCCCGCTCTTCATCCGCCTGTGGCACGGGGAGGCGGACACGGTGGTGCCAGCGGCCATGGGCCGGGAAGTGGCGAGCCTCCTGCCCCGGCGCCGGGCCGTGTTCGTGCCCGGAGAGGGGCATTTCTCCCTGGTGGTGAGGCGCCTGGACGAGATCATGCTGGCCGTGTCGGAAAACATCCCGGCTTAGGCCGTTCCATCACGAAAAGGAGGCCGCAAGGCCCGGATACGATACCGATGACCAAGGAAAAGAGAACACCCAAAACCAGCGACCAACTGCCCGTGGACCCGGAGGCGCTCTGGCGCATGACCACCCTGGGCCGCCTGTACTTCTCGCCCGTGTACCTGGGCCTGGAAAACGTAAAAAAGAGTCGGCCGTGCCTGTACGTGGGCAACCACACCATCTACGGCGTTTGGGACATCCCCCTGTACTACGCCAAACTGTACCGGGAAAAGGGCGTGCTCCTGAGGGGCCTGGGGGACCATTTCCATTACCAGGTGCCCATCTGGCGGCGACTCATCACCGACTACGGCTCGGTGCGCGGCACGCCGGAGAACTGCGACTCCCTTATGGCCTCGGGCGAGCACATCCTG
>Ga0180009_10002777_pt1 | contig 20407 bp, 18 predicted proteins | sample OS_PC_MetaG_FD_123537 | JGI IMG/M metagenome (GOLD analysis project Ga0180009, IMG submission 123537) | Groundwater microbial communities from the Aspo Hard Rock Laboratory (HRL) deep subsurface site, Sweden - OS_PC_MetaG | ecosystem: Environmental > Aquatic > Deep subsurface > Groundwater...
CTTGAGCCCTGCCTCCGCAAACATGTTTTCCAGATCGTCGGTCACGAAGCTGCTGAAAAAGGGTTCGTGGAATCGCACCGGAAAGGCTTCCAGTAGTCCGTCCCAGTTCGGCTTGTCGCCCATCTGCAGACTATCGATGAATACGAAAAGTCCGCCCGGCTTCAGCACCCGGCAAATCTCGCGCGTCACCACCCGGCGCACCTCGGAAGGCAACTCGTGATAAAGAAAAATGCAGGTGACGATATCCTGGCTCGCGTCCTCGAACGGCAGCTTCTCCGCGTTCGCGAATACGAACCGGGCCGCTCGCAACCGCCCCATGTGCCCGCGAGCCTCCTCAAGATAGGGTTCGCTCAAATCGCAACCTGTCAGGCGCATTGCCGGATAGGCGCGTCTCACATCGCGCAGGAATCGCCCGGTACCGCAGGCCACATCGAGAAGTCGAATGCGGCGCTGATCCCGCCCCCGCATGAATTCCGCGATTGGCCGCAGACCCGCCCGGCGCATTGCCGCCGCCGCTCCATAAAACAGCGTCTCCACTTGCACGTCGTATAGCCGCGCGGAACTCTCGGTGAGATCGCCGCCCGTCTGAAAAAGAAAATCCTGCGTGAAGTAATCGGGCAACTGGCTGGCGTGTGGCAGGTCATTGTTTTGGTTCGCCACGGATCGTGCACTTCCAGCATCTCTTCCGACGCGCCGGGAAACCACCTCGGAAGAGTCGACGAACATCGCGCGCAATCGGCTGAGATACTCGACAGGTCGAAGCGCTTCTTCGTCACCCGGCGGATAAAGCCCCTCCGCCACGGCTCTGGCGTCGTGGCGCAACAACGCACGCACATCGCCGAGCAGTTCCTCGCGGCCTGGAACCGGAAGTGAGGGTGAAAACTCGGCAGGCGCCGCGGTTCGTCCGAACTGCCGCCGCAGCATCAAATTGACACCGCTATACCAGGTCATCCGCGCGACGTTCCCAGCAAGCTGCACCGCCATGCGCAACCGATCCGAGGGACTGAAAGAAACCGCTGCGCTATCTTGGTCCATCCCGCGATCCATCGCCAACTTATTGAAATTACCCTCAAACGCGCCGAGTGGCCTGTCTCGCCTAAATCGGTGTGCTGGCCGCAACCGCTGACGATTTAGGCGAGACATGAAGGCCACTAGCGAAAACAATGGCTAGGTGTGTCGTTCAGCGCGCCTCAACTGACAACTCCTGTGCGGCACCAAAAGGTCAATTAAGGCGCGACGCCACACGAGCTCAAAGGATGAGAACCGTGACCATTTGGGCCAAAAACTTTCGCATAATCCTCATTTGTGCAATTGCTAAGATGCGCTGAACAATAACGGAGTTCGCTTGAGAATGCCACGCTACGCAAAAATCGTCATCCTGACCGGAGCCGGATTATCCGCAGAATCGGGACTGGCTACGTTCCGCGATACCGGCGGCATCTGGGCCAAGTACGATTATCGCGACGTGGCGACCCCAGACGGCTTCCAGCGCAACCCCAACCTCGTCTATGATTTCTATAACATGCGCCGCCGCGAGAGCGCCAATGCCGCACCCAACGCCGCCCACGAAGCGCTGGCGCGCATTCAGCGCGATTACCCAGGCGACGTTCTCCTCGTCACCCAGAACATCGACAATCTTCTGGAGCAGGCCGGAGCCGAAAAGATCATCCACATGCACGGCGAGATGACCAGGATGCTCTGCACGCATTGCGATGCGCGACTGCCGTGGGCCGCAGACCTTTCCCCCGACCTTGCCTGCCCGGAATGCGAATTGATCGGCGGCATGCGCCCGGCAGTCGTCTGGTTCGGAGAGGTTCCCTATGAGATGGCCCGCATCGCCAAAGCGCTCGGCGAATGCGACCTGTTCATATCTATCGGCACCAGCGGCAACGTCTACCCGGCGGCAAGTTTCGTCGCAGCCGCCAGCGAGGCAGGCGCACACACCGTCGAAATCAACCTGGAACCTTCGGACACGACAAACTATTTCGCCGAGCACCTGCACGGCCCCGCCACCGAAATTGTGCCGTCCTACATCGAGCGCCTGCTCGCCGGGTAGCCGCGTCGTCCTAGACCATCCTGATCCGCTCCTCGTGTCTGGGGATAGGCCTCGCTCAAGCGAAGCAACCCCCGTTGCGCTCCATGCGCCTTAGTCGACACGTCGGGGCGGGTCACCACTCAAGTCACCCGTATCCCCAGCGGACATGATGGTCTAGGCGCGCTGCAATCAGCGGCGCAACACCGCCACCGCCTCGACGTGCGCCGTATAAAGAAACTGATCGACCGGCGTCACCGCTTCGAGCCGGTATCCCCCATCGACGAGAATGCCGAGATCCCGCGCCAGGGTCGCCGGATTGCACGACCCCGCCACAACCGTCGGCACCTTGGACTTTGCCAGCATCTCGGCTTGCGCCCTGGCACCTGCCCGCGGCGGATCGAACACGACGAGGTCGAACGGTTCCAGCTCCTTGCGCGACAACGGCTCCTGGAACAGATCGCGGCGGCGCGTTTCGATGCCGCGCACGCCCTGCGTTCTGCGATTGCCATCCTCCAGCGCCTCGATCGCAGCCACGTCACTGTCCATCGCCACGACCTTGACCTTCGAGGCCAGCGCAAACGTGAATGCCCCGACCCCGCAAAACAGATCCGCGGCCTGCTTCGCCCGCCGTCCCAACGCTCCGACGGCAATTCCCGCTATCGCCGCTTCGGCTTGCGAAGATGCCTGCAGGAACCCCGCGGGCGGTGGCACCACCTCGGCGGCACCGCACCGGATGAACGGCCGAACCACCTGGTAAAGCGGATCCCCGTCGAGACTGAGCCGCACAATCCCCAGGCTGGCGGCCTGCTCGGCCAACGAACCCCGCAATTTCGGCGAACTGCGTTGCGCACCTCCGGCGATATCGACATCGAGCCCGTTCTCGGCATGAAGCACGCTCAGACGCATCTCTGCACGATCGTCGATCAACGGCCCGATCAGCTTACGCAATCCAGGCAGCAGCGAGACGATTCCTGGTGACAGCACGGGACAAACTTCAAGGTCGATGAGGTCGTGCGTGCCGGCCACATGGAAACCGATGTCGACGGCCTTTCCCGAACGCCGAGCCGTCAACACCGCACGACGTCTGTCGCCGAGACCGACCGAAATCATCGGTGCCAGATCGCACTGGATCCCGCGTGCCGCCAATGCCTGCGTGATCAGCGCACTTTTCCACGCCCGATACGCAGCCTGTCCGAGATGTTGCAGGGCGCACCCACCGCAACCGACACCTGCGCTTTTTTCCGCCGCTGCAACCGGACCGAAATGCTTGCACAGCGGAGCGACACGTGACGCGGCGGCATCGACGACCCGAATGAGGCGTCCGCGATCGCCTTCCACCACCGCCTCGACGGTCTCGCCGGGCAGCGCGAACGGCACGAACACCGCACCATCGCCGGTTTCGGCAACGCCGTCTCCCAGCGCGCCCAGACGCTCGATCGTCAATGTTGCGCTATTCCCCATACCGTGTCGCACCAATCAGGTATTCCTCGTTGCCTTTTTTGCCGGGAAGCGGTGAGGGCAGACGACCGAGCACGTTCCACCCCTGCTCCTCCAGATAGTCTCGTACGCCCATGTAGGCATGAATGACAGCATTGTCATCGCGCACCACACCGCCCTTGCCGATACTCTTCCGCCCCACTTCGAATTGCGGCTTCAGGAGTGCGACCAGCCAGCAGTCGGCGGCGGCAAACGACAGCGCCGAAGGCAACACCTGGGCAAGCGAAATGAAACTGACATCGACCACAATCCCCTCGACGGGCTCCTTGATTTCAGTCTGCGTCAGGTGCCTGACATCATGCCCTTCGAGCGACACCACGCGCGCATCTGTTTGCAGTTCAGCGGCCAGTTGATCGTGACCGACATCGACGGCGTAGACCTTCTTCGCGCCGTCTTCCAGCAGGACCTGCGTGAAGCCGCCGGTCGAAGCCCCTACGTCAAGGGCCACCTTCCCCGCAGCGGAGAATTCGAAACCGCGCAGGCCCGCCGCCAGTTTCGCGCCGCTGCGCGCAACGTAGGCGTTGGCTTCACCGTCCACCGTGAGAACCGCATCGGGCTCGACCAGCTGCCCGGCCTTTTGCGCTTCCTTGCCTTCGACCGTTACCGCGCCGCGCGCAATCAGGTCGCGCGCCCGTGATCGCGACTGCACCAGGCCGCGATTGACAAGAACATAATCCAGGCGCTGCCGCATGGCCCACAACACTTGCTGAAAACTGAAACGACGGCCGCGCAAGCCGGGCTAGTGTAGCGCACCTAACGTTTGGTCCCCGCTTGCGGCTTGGCTCGATGCCAAACGTTTGGTGCAAAAGCTACACTAGAATCATGGCTTTGCTCGTGTTCCTTATGGCTCCGACACTTGGACGACAGTGTGCTGCAACGGGAACCAAGTGTCGGAGCCGGAACACTAGGGCCGGCGCATGGCACTCGAAGGCGAATGGCATCGTATTGCATGACATTCTATGAGGGCTGGATCGCCCGCTCCGCAAGCCCCTGGCGCAGTCAAAATGAAGGGTTGGCCTCACCAAGGCGAACCCGCTGCCGCGAGCCTTTGCCTTTGCCGTTATGGCCCACCGGGAAAAACCGGGCCGACGCCATGAAATAGGTCTGGGACGAAGCCGGCGTACTTCAAGCAGCTTCGGATTTGGTTTTTCCGGCGCGGACAGACTGTGCCCTGCCTGCGGCCGGCGTCAGCGGCGCGCGCTTGGCCGAAACCGGCGTCGACGGGCCTGCCGATGCCGCGAAGTCCCCTGCCGCATTGGTGGTTTCGACCGGATTGGCGGTCACCGCCGCATAGGCATCATCGCGATTGGTGCGGCACACCATGCGGGCCTCGACCACGGCGGGCAGCACGTCCTTCAATTCCAGGAGCATACGCTCGTAGGCATAATCGACAGCGTCAAGCTGCCTTGCCGCGGCTTCGTGCAGCGACTCGATTTCCCGGGCCTTGCCGAGGCCTTCGGCAACGATGGCGTTCACCCGCGTCCACTGCTTATCCGAATCCATCAGCTGAGGCTCGCTATTCGAAACGCCCGCACAAGCATCGCCATCAGAGGCGCCAACGCCCACAGGTTGCTCATCGAATGCAACCGCAGGCTCCTTGACGCCATCGAAGTCCGCATGACGAAAACGAATCATTGACTGATTCGCTGCTGCTTGGGGACCCTCTTTGCCCACTGCGGCCCAAACCCATTTGCCAAGCTTCACCGCTTGCCCGGTTCGCGACTTGCCCGGCGATCGTTCCCGACGAGCCGTCAATTCGTCTGCCGAACGCCGGCGCAGCCTCATTCTCCCCCAGGCCGGCCCGGCCGCCGCGATCGATCCAATGCCACCAGCGCCTGACAGCCGGAATCCAGCCAGCCCAAAACTGGCAATCAGAATGAGGGATACGATTGCAATTCCCTCGACGCCGAGATGGGAAAACAGTTCGAAGGTCACGGGACAGAACCTTGGTGTTCATGTGGTCACACTATTTGAAGCCGGCCTGCGCAACGACTACTGGGTCAGAACCGATGAGGCCAATCGCCATGTAAAGGGGATGGCCGGAACATCATAACTCAATTTGCATAAAAAAATTAGAAGAAAACTAACTAGCTGGAAAAGAAAGACAATATATTAATGAGGATGCATGTCAAACATTCGAAAACTCCATGGTTTTAGCCATCTGGGGCGATAAAAACCAAGCAATTGATTCAGGTGTAGATAGAATGACATTAAGAAATAGCAGCCGCCTCCGGAAATTGGGCCCGTCCGAAAACGAATCACCACTCATTTCTTCCAGCCGCTGATATTAGGTGCGCGCTGATAACGATAATGCCCGGTAATCTCGCTCCCGAACAGCCAGTCTTCTTCCCGCACACCGTATCCCCTATTGTGAATCACAAGCGGCACGCCCTCAAGGGTCTTGCTGTCGGAAACGATTGCGATATGACTTTTCGAAAAGGTCCCGTCGGGCAGATGGTAGGCAACCAGATCGCCCGGCCGATAGTCCTCTGGTTTATCGCTGACCGGCAGTTTCGTGCCGTATCGCTGAAAAAACTTCTTCATCACGACGACCCGCCGGTGATCGATATTCCGGTCTCCCGAACCGAGCCGGGATTCGTGAATGAGCTGCTGCAGGTCGATCCCCAGGGCGCGATATGCGCGAACGACAACGTCGGTACACACCCCGATATACCAGGGCACGTCGCCCATCGGGTATTCGAGTTTGCGATAAGCTGGATCGTAGATGACTGGCACTGCGCGCTGAGCATGTGCCGCCGCGACAAGGTCTCTGGCAAACGCACCCTGTTCTTCGTCGAGCGCCGCCCCGGCCGGCGGACAGCACATCATCAGAAGCAGAACCCAGGTAGCCAAGATTTGGCATTTCTGGACGGGGCGTAATGCAAGCGGAGCGCTCAACAGAAAATCTCCCAATGAACCAGTGCGACTTGAATCGGCACCGGATCAGCCATTGCCGTTTCTGGGAACCAGGATCGCAGAATAAAACAGCCACAAAGAGGCTATTTGCAACACGACCGTTGCAAGTCCTTCAAGGCGAGGCTTTGAATAACATCCGCCAGACTCCATCCCGCCTGCCTGAGACTTCTCAAACTCGTCGCCGCGTCCGACTTCGAGAGTTTTCGTCCCGACTCGTCTCGAACCAGGCCGTGGTGGCGGTACATTGGATCAGGCAGGCCGAGCAGCAATTGCAGCACACGATGGATCGAAGTGGCCGCGCGAAGATCCTGCCCCCTTACGATATGGCTCACGCCCTGACAGGCGTCGTCCACCACGACCGACAAGTGATAACTGGTCGGCACGTCCTTGCGCTGAATGATGACATCGCCCCACGCCATTGGATCGGCGGTAACGATTTCGGTTTTGCCGAATTCATCCATCTCCCGCCAGTTGATTTCTCCCCCGGCCCGCTGGCGCGACAGCATGCACGCCTTCGCCATGTCGAGACGCATGGCGAACGGCTCACCTTCTGCCGTGCGCCGTTCAACTTCCGCCGCGCTCATGTTGCGGTGCAGACCGGGATAAACCGGCGCCCCGTCCGGATCGAACCCACCGCCTGCCCCCGCCGCCGCGGCGCTTATCTCCGCGCGCGTTGCAAAACACTTATAAAGCAGCCCCATGTCGACGAGCTTGTCCGCGGCCCGCCGATAGGCGGCAAAATTCAGCGACTGGCGCAGAACCGGTTGCTCCCAGGCCACCCCGATCCAGGCAAGATCCTCATAAACGGCATCGACATAGTCTTCGCGGCTTCGCCCCAGGTCGATATCCTCGATGCGCAGTAGCAAGCGACCGCCCGCTTCCTGCGCCAGCCGTTGGTTGATGAGAGCCGACGCGGCATGCCCGAGATGCAAATAACCGTTCGGACTGGGCGCAAACCGGAATACCGGTCCGAACATGGATTGATTTTCGCTCAAGTCGCCCAACGTTGATGATTTCGGCGTCCGCTTCATCGAACGGACATCCCGAACCTATTCGGCACCGCGCCATTGACCTGCAGCACTGGCATCCATGACAATCTAACCATCATGCCGGGTCCATCCAAGCGCCGTAGCGCCAACACCACCATTGAGACGGCCGACGACATCGCCCGCGGCTGCCGCTCATTGCGCCGCCGCTGTCCCCACATGCGCGAAATCCACGACCGCCTCGGCGACCCGCCGCTACGCAGACGCCAGGCAGGATTCACCGGGCTGGCGCGCATCGTCGTCGGCCAGCAACTGTCGATCGCCAGTGCCGATGCGATATGGACCCGCGTCCATACCGCAATCGCCCCCCTCTGCCCGGCGGCCATCCTCAAGCAGAGCGAAGACGACCTGCGTCGCCTCGGGCTCTCCCGGCCGAAAATCAGGACGCTCCGCGCGATCGCCGCTGCCACCGCCGAAGGTCGGATAGATTTCGATGAACTGTACCGGGTGAGCGCGACTGACATTCATCAACAACTCACCGCCCTGCCGGGCATCGGCCCCTGGTCAGCCGATATCTACTTGATGTTTTGCCTTGGTGCTTGCGATGCCTTCGCACCCGGCGATCTGGCGCTCCAGGAGGCGACCCGGCTCCTCCTGGATTTGCAGGAGCGGCCCACCCCCGACGAGTTGACCGACATCGCCGAACGCTGGCGGCCTTGGCGCGCGGTCGCTGCACGGCTCCTCTGGGCGGACTATGCAAACCGCCGCAGGCGAACTTGAAACAACCGCCCGCTACCCCCGGCATCCCGCCTGTCACACCGTTCACACCTTGAATTCCACCAGCAGCACCGCCATCTGAGCGGTGCGCCAAAGCCGCAGTTTCATGCCATAACAGCCTCGGACACCTTCTTTTTTGCAGCCGCTTGTGTGTTGCAAAGGGGTGCTTCACAGAGCTGTCATGGATGTCTAGTATCCGAACGCTGGTCTGGTGGCGCGGACCGATTCTTTGGAAAGAACCCAACAGGAGGCACGAACGTGATGCGTTCTGCTGCAATGCTGGAAAACTCTCCGGCCTTGGTCCTCAACGCCGACTTCCGGCCCTTGAGCTATTATCCGCTGTCGTTGTGGAGCTGGCAGGAATCCGTAAAAGCGGTGTTCCTGGACCGCGTCAACATCGTTTCGGAATACGACCTTCAGGTCTCCAGCCCCACCTTCAAGATGCGGCTGCCGAGCGTGGTTTCATTGAAGACGTATGTGAAACCGGCGCTTTATCCGGCGTTCACACGCTTCAACGTATTCCTGCGCGACCGCTTTTCCTGTCAGTATTGCGGAGCCCAGCACGACCTGACGTTCGATCACGTGATCCCCCGCTCACGCGGAGGCATGACGCGCTGGGACAACGTCGTCACCGCGTGCGCTCCGTGCAATCTGGCGAAGGGCGGAGACATGCCGGAAGTCGCAGGCATGGTGCCGATGCAGGCGCCCTACCGTCCGACCGTATTCGAACTGCATCGAAACGGCCGGCTGTTCCCGCCGAACTATCTGCACGAGAGCTGGCTCGACTATCTGTACTGGGATACCGAACTGGAACCATAAACCGGTGACGGACGGCACATGTAACAAGGGCGCCCGATGGGCGCCCTTTGCTTTCCATTCATGCCGCGCTGCGTTGCGGCGGTGCGCACATCACTTCCGCAATGAGCTCCACCGCCTCGCTCCAGTCGCCATTGACTGAGGCAGCATGACTTTGAAGTCCGAAGGCCTTCAGGGCATCCGCTGGCGCCCCGCCGTCCCGGAAGACGCGCGCGCAAACCTGCCGGGCGAAACCGAGCGTCTGGTGCCACTGCATCTGATCGACGTACTCTGGGCTCATCTGCATTTCGATGTTCTCCATGAACTTCAAGAACCATCTCTGCTGGCTTCGGATATCGGCGGCAGGCGCGAGGAATGCTGACATGCTGTAACGCGCAACCTGGTCACACAGCATTTGATGGAGTAGCTCCACCGCATTCGACGCGCCTGCCAGCTCTTGGGAGACCGACCGCACCGGTTCAAGTCTCGCTTTCGATTCTCAAATCCGCTGACCAGAGAGCATTGACGAACGACAAACGCATGAAACGACGCTGAGACTTTACGCAACTGCCAACTCTTGACTGCCGGTTATTTCCCGGCCGTCACGCCTCCGATCAACTGGGACACCACATCGCTGATCGGACGCCACGTATCTTCATCACTATTCACGACGCTTCTCACTTGACTGGGCCGTGAGCGGCAAGCGCGAGATTTCCGCACCTCGCCTCATGCCGCATCACGGCGTACCGACTGGACACATGGACATACGGGGCTTTCGTAACGCCCATGCACGAACGACGCTTGACTCAACTGGAACGACGCAGACTTGACGCAATACGGTCCGGCGCTTTTGCACCGATACGCTGGAACTTCATCCGGCTCGCCTTCCGCCTCAACTCGTCGAACACAGCGGGGAGTGCCCTCTTCGGGGTGGCGGCGGATACGAACGCGGAACTCAAACTGACGCGATACTGTACGAACTCTGACGCACTGCGACCCGGAGACGCTCCCGGACCAGACACCAACGCTTCACCACGCAATACCAACTCAGACACGGGCACGCGGTTACCAACGAAACTCTGCGACATGGGAAGAACGCCACTCACCGTTACGACGCGATACAGGTACGACTGGAAAACAAACGCGATACGAATTCGGGAAGCCAGAACGGACGCGGCTTCGATACTTACGCGAGAACAATGCTGACACCGGGACCATTGGCGGGGAGCCGGGCCGGGAACTAGCAACGACGCAAAACAACTCGAACGGGGTACGCTTGACTGGTCGGGAACCTTTGCTTGCCAACATCGACCGGCTGCTTGGGGTTCCTTGCTTTTTTGGCCGGCGGGATTGGGCCGCCGTTAAGGAACAATTAACCGTTCCATTTGGGCAACATCAAGACGCCAAAACGTCAGCCCCCTGGTAATTTGATTGACCGGAGATGAACAAGCCACAGCGACTGCTTCGGCGTCGCACACGGCACCTCAGGCTATTGGATTAGCGATTTGATTCAGCGGAAGAAATAGTCAGCCACGATCGACAGCTGCAAACGCAGCTTTGAGTGAACCGATGGAGATCACGAAAGACAATAGCGCGTTCCAGCCCGCGAATGTCAGCCCGAGAAACCACCATTCAGGCGTGTCGCAGCGCACGACTTTGGCCTTTTCCAGATCGCCGAGAAGATCGACCGCACTTGTGGATAACTCTTGCCCGCCCGAACACGCCTCCGGTCCGGGCCAGAACCCGTACTCGGCACCGGCCTGGTAGACCCCCAGACCGGAATTCGCCAGAAACGCCAGCGCCACGACCAAGAAAATGATCGCGGCCGCCCGCGCCTGATCGGCACTGAGAAAGACGAGGGCCGCAAACATCAACGGCACGCCGGCATAATAGGCGTAGCGCTGCTGGTAGCACAGCGCGCAGGGCTCATAGCCGCCGATGTATTGGAATGCGAGCGCCGCGAGAATTACCGCCGCCGCCAGGAACAGCATCGTCCCGCCAAGCTCGTAGGCGTGTGATTTCATCGGATTTGCAGGTCCGGAACGCATGACTCGATCCCCGTGTCGCCAATGTTTTCGATCGGTGATGCTACAATAGATACTTGATGGCTATGAACCCGCCGAAGAGCAGAACCACGAACACGGTAAACACCAGCCCGAGTCGCTTCTCGATGAATTCCCGGATCGGCGGACCGAACCAGTAGAGCAGCGCCGCAACCGCGAAGAACCGCAACCCCCGCGACGCAACGCTCGCCAGCATGAACATGAAGATGTTGAGATGCGTCGCGCCGCTGGCGATCGTGATCACCTTGTAGGGAAACGGCGTCACACCGAACACGAACACGATCCACGCACCGTAGTCGTTATACTGCGACGCGAACGTCGCGAACTTGTCCGAGTAACCGTAGAATTCGAGCATCGACTTGCCGACGGTCTCGAACAGGAAATAGCCGATCAGATAACCGAACACGCCGCCGAGCACCGAACCGGTGGTCGCCACCATTGCGAAGTACCAGGCCTTCGCCCGCTCGGCCATGACCATCGGAATGAGCATGACGTCTGGCGGAATCGGAAAAAACGAACTTTCGACGAAGGAAACGCCGAAAAGCGAAGGGACGGCATGCTTGTGGCTGGCAGCCCGCATCGTCCAGTCATAGAGGGATCGGATCATGGCACCGGGGAAGTAGAGGAAGGGAGCTAAATTGTCTACACGGATTACCGCAGGATCACGACAACGAACCTGCGACATCCTCTGCCGTAACGAAACTGCGCGACAACTGCAGCACCAGTTCATTGATCAGGAATCGGCCGGCACCGATCGCCCTTACCCGGCGCCCGCCGTCGATGACTTCGAGTACGCCCTGGCCAACGAGTCGTTCAACGGTTTCACAATCCGGAATCACACCGCCGACTTGCCGCAGCCGCTCGATATCGAGCCCTTCGCGGAGCCTGAGACCCATCAGCAGCATTTCGTCGGCCGCCGCCTCCCGCGCGATCGGCTCTGCTTCGACGATCCCGTGCCCCTCGGCTTCGACCAGCCCTGCCCAGGTTTCCGGATGGCGTTCGATGACGCTCGCCATCCGCCCGTGTTCTCCGGCAATACGACCATGCGCACCCGGCCCCACCCCGGCATATTCGCCATACCGCCAGTAGACGAGATTGTGCCGGCTCTCCTCGCCGCAACGGGCGTGGTTCGAAACCTCATAGGCCGGCAGGCCGGCGGCCTCCGACATCGCCTGGGTGGCTTCGTACATGTCTGCGGCTTCATCCTCGTTCGGCACCGTGAGTTGACCCGCCGCATAAAGCTTTTCGCACGTCGTTCCAGGCTCGATGGTGAGTTGATAGAGCGAAAGGTGCGAGGGGTTGAACGCCAATGCCTCGGCGAGTTCCGCGCGCCACGCTTCAAGCGTCTGAACGCTGCGCGCATAGATCAGGTCGAACGACACCCGCTCGAACGTATCCGCAGCGCTCTTCAGCGCCGCTTTCGCTTCTTCGACGGTGTGAATCCGGCCCAGCGCCTTCAGGTCTTCCGCGATCAGCGATTGAATGCCAAGCGAAACCCGGTTGACCCCAGCGGCGCGATAGTCGCGGAACCGTCCCGCATCGACCGACCCCGGATTGGCTTCGAGCGTGATTTCTGCGCCGTTGTCGACATCCCACAGACGCGCAACTTCCGCGAGGATCGCCCCAACCGTCGCGCCTTGCATCAGCGAAGGCGTACCGCCGCCGAAAAAGATGCTGCCGACGCTCCTTGGACCGGTAAGTTCGCGAAAGTGCCGCAACTCATTCAGGTATGCCGCAAGGAAACGCGCTTCATCGAAGCCCGAGCGTCCGTCGCGCCCGCCAAAGCGAACGTGGCTGTTGAAATCGCAGTAGGGGCACTTCTGCGCACAGAACGGCCAATGGATATAGACGCCGAAACCCGGCCCGCCGACCGCCGGGCAAAGCCGCTTATCGACAGCCGTCAGTCCGTCGGTTTCCTGCGTCATTCGTACCGGCTGCCTGCCAGCAGCGCTTTCGCCAACAACCGCCACCGCGGCTCCTCCTCGAGAGTCCGACTGTCCGTGATCCACGCCTGCACAGCCTCCAGGAACGACTCCAGATCGGCGTTTTCCCATTCAGCGCCGTTCGTCTTGAGATCGCTGCGAAGGTTGGCGACGAATGTGCCAAGCTCGGCCTGTGTCGACAAGTTCGCCGCAGCAGCCGCCAATCCTTCGTAGGCGCCGGCCCCATGGCTCGCTTCGCAATCCGCCGTATGGGCGAGCCCTTCGAGTTTGGCCGCCTTGAACAAGGCAAACGCGCGCGAGCGATGCGACATCGCGTGCTTTTCGGCAGGTTCCATCTCACCGAACGTTTGGCCCTTGCCGTCGGGCAGGAACATCGGGTCGTAGCCGAAGCCGTTGCCGCCGCGCGCCGGCCACACGAGCACGCCATCGACGCGCCCTTCGAAGACTTCCGTTTGCCCATCCGGCCACGCCAGGCACAACCTACAGATGAAGTTGGCTCGCGGTCCTGGGGCCGCCCAGCCGTGGCGCGCACTCACTTCTTCGGCGACTTTCGTCATGGCCAGCGAAAAGTTCTTCGACGGCCCCGCCCAGCGCGCCGAGTAGATCCCAGGCGCGCCGCCGAGAACGTCGACTTCAAGTCCCGAATCATCCGCCAGCGCCGGCAGCCCAGACGCCTTGGCCGCGGCCAGCGCCTTCAGCTTCGCATTGCCCGCGAATGTCGTTTCGGTCTCCTCCGGCTCCGGCAGGTCGAGATCCCCGGCCGAAACCGCGTCGAGTCCGAACGGCGCGATGAGCTGCTTGATCTCCCACACCTTCCCCGCATTGTGGCTTGCAACGACGAGCCGCATTCCATGTTCAAGGTTATGCGTCATGAAAGCCCCCAGATGCGCGGCTCGGCAAACTCCAGCGAGTTGCCGGCGGTATCGCGGAAATAGATCGAACGCCCGCCCTGCGGCCACTCGAAATCAAGCTCGATCACGACGCCCTTCTCCTCAAGATGCGATTTCCAGCACGCGATCTCACCGGCCCCGGCGCGAAAGCAGATATGCCCTTGTCCGGTGGCTCCATGCGAAGACATTTTGATTTTTGCATCGGCAGCCGACGCAACACGCGTCGCGTTCGGATTGAAGATCAGCAGCATCTGCCCGCCGCACTTGAAGAACACATGGCGGCCCGGCTGCTTCGAGAACACTTCGAAGCCGAGAACACCGCTGTAGAACTGTTCTGCAGCTTCGAGATCCTCTGCATAGAGACTCGATTCGAGTATGCCTTGAGGCACGAGACGGTCCACCACCTCCTCCTCTCTTCCGATTTTGGCAGCGCGCTTCCAATCGGCCCAGTCATCAGCCCAGTCATCGGCCCAGTCATCGGCCCGATCAGCTGATTGTAAGCTTCTGGAGTTGTAGCAGCTCGCCGATGCCCTTGCGCCCTAGCTTCATCAACTCATCGAAATTTTCCTGGCTGAACGGATTGGTTTCCGCCGTGCCCTGCACCTCGACTATACCGCCCGAGCCCGTCATGACGAAATTGGCATCCGCATCGGCATTGGAATCCTCCGCGTAGTCGAGATCGAGAACCGGCGTCCCCTTGTAGAGGCCGCACGAAACAGCTGCGACCTGATCTGGAAGCGCGTCCCGCGTCACCATCTCACGCACTTTCATCCACTCGATGCAATCGCTGAGCGCCACCCATGCGCCGGTTATCGCAGCGGTCCTGGTTCCGCCATCGGCCTGGATAACGTCGCAATCCACCGTGATCTGCCGTTCGCCGAGCTTCTCAAGGTTGACCACTGCCCTGAGCGAACGCCCGATCAGCCGCTGGATCTCATGTGTTCGCCCCGACGGCGAACCGCGGGTGACTTCGCGCCGCGTGCGGTCGCTCGTTGCGCGCGGCAGCATGGCGTATTCGGCCGTGACCCAGCCGCGCCCCTGCCCCTTGAGCCACGGCGGCACCCGTTCTTCGAGCGAGGCCGTGCAAAGCACGTGCGTATTGCCGAATTTGATCAGGCAGGAACCCTCCGCGTGCATCGAGACGGCGCGTTCGATGGAGATCCGGCGAAGTTCGTCGGGCTGGCGATTTGATGGGCGCATTTTTTCGGGCTCTTTATAGGGATGTGGCGCAGCGACGCTCCGGGCAGTGGTTGTCACCAGCCAGGACTGCGGGCTCCAAGGTGGCCGGACCCTAAAAGAGCGATCAATCAGGTTCAACCTGAAAAGCCCGCGAATGGCACGCGGGATGCCGATTTACCCGAAACCGGACCACAAGCTGGCAAAATCAGCGTTTGACGACGCCCCCTCCCACCCCTAGCTATTTATGGGATCAAGCGACCCTGACGATTGAGGAAGAACGCGACTGAGACGCAATGAAGGAACAAAAACTCGAAACGAACGACCGGCTGTTCACCGTGGATGCTCTGAACGAGCGCTCACGAACAATCCTTCGTCAGATCGTTGAATCCTACCTTCAGACCGGCGAACCGGTCGGCTCGCGCAACCTTGCGCGCGTACTGCCGATTAATCTGTCCCCCGCATCGATCCGCAACGTCATGCAGGACCTTGAGCACCTCGGCCTCATTACGGCTCCCCACACGTCCGCCGGCCGCCTGCCGACCCAGTCCGGCCTGCGCATGTTCGTGGACGGCCTCCTCGAAGTCGGCGACCTCTCCGACGAAGAGCGCCAATCGATCGAATCCCAGATTCGCGCGCGCCGAACCGGAGGCTCATTCGACAACCTGTTGAGCCAGGCCGGCGAGATGATTTCGGGCCTGTCTCACTGCGCCGGCATCGTCTTCGCCGGCAAGCAGGTCGAGCGGCTCAAACAGGTCGAGTTTGTGCCCCTGTCGCCGGGCCGCGCGCTCCTTATCCTGGTCGGTGAATCCGGCGAAGTCGAGAACCGCGTCCTCGATCTGCCAAGTGATCTGCCGCGCAGCGCCTTGCAGCAAGCCTCCAACTATCTGAATGCCAACGTCCAGGGCCTGACGATCCCGGAAGCAATGGCAAAGTTGAAGGCCGAACAGTCGAAGGCCCGCGCCGAACTCGACGAACTGACCCAGAGCGCCATCAACGCCGGCCTTGCCGAATGGTCCGGATCGCTCGGCGACCGCAAGAGCCTCATCGTCAGCGGCCGTTCGAACCTGTTGAAGGAGGTCTCCGCCCAGGAAGACCTGGAACGCATCCGCCAGCTGTTCGACGATCTCGATTCGAAGCGCGACCTGATGCAGATTCTCGGCATTGCCGAGGAAGCCGATGGCGTAAAGATCTTCATCGGCTCTGAAAACAAGCTTTTTTCACTTTCCGGCTCCTCGATCATCGCCGCGCCTTTCCACGACGAAGACCGCAAGATCGTAGGCGTCATCGGCATTATAGGTCCGACCCGCCTCAATTATGCGCGCATCATCCCGATGGTCGATTACACCGCAAAGCTGGTCGGAAGGCTTCTGACCTGAAGCGAGACCTTGAAATCCTGCACGTTCGACTGATATCGAGAGCGGTCTACAGCTTTGCGTCCAGCGCAGCCTGACGTGATCTCGCAGATCACGAGCCGCCGGACCCGCCAGAATAAATTCGATCGGAGAAACCATGGCCGACGAGCCCACCAAGCCCTCGATGAACCAGAACGACAATTCGCCGCGTAGCGCGGGCGGCTCGGATCCGTCGCGGCCGGGGCACTCATCGGCGCGCCGCAGCACGATCATCGACCCGGATCAGTTGTTCGACGATCCCGAGCAGGAAGACCTGGCTGACGACGTCCCCTTCGATGCCGCTGAAATGATGGCCGCGCGCCTTGAGGAAATGGAAAAGCAGCAAGCCAACCTGGCTGACCGGCTCGCCAAGGCGCAGGAGGACATCCACCGTTATCAGGCCGAGATCCAGAACCTGCACCGCCGCCGCGAAAAGGAGACCGAGGAAACCAGCCGCTACGCGATCGCCAAGTTCGCGAACGACATCGTCACGATGGCCGACAACTTCGAACGTGCCATGACCTCCGTCCCCGCTGAGGCAATCCACGACAACCCTGTGCTGAAATCGCTGCTCGACGGCGTTACCATGACCGAGCGCGAATTCCTCAATGTTCTCGAGCGCCATGGCGTCAAGCGGATCTCGCCGAAGGACGAACTGTTCGATCCCCACAGGCATCAGGCGGTGATGGAACAAGAAGACAAGGCGGTACCCTCCGGCACCGTGCTGCAGGTCTTTCAGGCCGGCTACGTTATCGCCGACCGTGTCCTGCGCCCCGCGATGGTCGTCGTTGCGCGCGGCGGCCCCAAGCCGGTCAAGCCGATGGCACCGGCTGAATCCGAAGCCGATGCTGCCGCAACCACCTCCGAGGAAGCAGCGTCTCCCGCTCAGGATCGCGCGCAAGGTCCCGAAGCGAACGAAGAGCCGCCAGTGGGCGACAACGGCACCGCCTGAGCACCGCCGCCAATTGGTCACCGGCTCACCTCGCCACAGTCGAATTGTCAGGGTATTGCTCCCGCCCCCACAGCAACGCAGGTGTGCCATGTCTCGCAAACAGAAACGCAATCTGCGGCTCGGCCGCCATAACCTCGAAAGCTTCGCTGACCAAACGGCGAGCTTTTGAGGCTACGAGCAAACGCCGTCGCTCCTACCCTTCAGAAACCCACGTCAAAAGCGGCGAACGCATCGTCCACGGCGACGTCGAACTGATCGAAAAGCTCGGCCGCAACGATCCCTGCCCCTGCGGCACCGGACGAAGGTTTCAAGCGCTGCTGCCTGAAATCGGGCCGCCATGATGGCGCTCTGCGCGCCCACTATTTTCAGGGAACGCAGCTAAGCGAAAACAGGCCGCGCTTGCCGCACGGCCTGTTCCGCATTTCACATCGGATTAGAAGCCGGTTCGCCTCTATTGAGCCGGAGCGGCTGCCGGCGGTGCTGCCAGGCTCTGGTTTCCGCCCTGCCCGAGGACCCCCGACAGGATCGCCGCCGCGCCGGCAAGCCCGCCGTCTCCGCCGCCGCCGCTCACCATGGTGTGCGGCACCAGCCTTGAGATCAGCCCGACGAGTTCCGGCTTCTTCTCGAGCGCGCTCAAGGTCTTGTCGAGCGCCTGCAACAGCGCCACCCGGTCCTGCCCGAGAACGTCGGCCTGCGCCCGCTGGCCGCGCGCCAGTTCTTCGAGGAACTGGCGTTCGGCGCGCCCCAGCGCCGCCCGCTCGGCCTCGCGCTGGTTTGCCACCTGCACCGCGATTTGAGCCTCGACGAGTCGCGGCTGTTCGTTGGCGGTCGCGCGCGCCTGCTCGGTTTCGATTCGCTTGGCCTGCGCGATGGTTTCTCTCTCGTAGGCCTTTTCCACCTGATCGGCGAGCTGTTCGCGCAGCCTCTGCACCAGGAGTTCCGGTGGCACGGCCGGTTCGCCGAGACGAATTTCCTGCACCTGAACGCCCGCCTTGCGGCCCTCGCGCTTTACCGCGTCTTCGATATTCTGTTCCAGTGCATCACGGTTTTCGATGAGGTCGAGAACCTGCGTCTTGCGGCGGATTTTCTTGGTCGGATCGTTCGGATCGGGCACTTCGATCTCGGAACCAGCCACGTTGCGGACGATCGATCGGATCACCGGCGTCAGGATTTGGTTCTCGATTTCCTCAAGCCCGCCGACAGCACCGACCACGACTGGCGCATTCTTCGGGTTGACCTGCACGAGCACGCGCAATTCCTGCGGAATATCCCAACCCTCCACCTTTACGAACACTGCCTTGTCGGCGGCCTCTTCCGGCACGGGTTGCGGCTCCGAACGCTCCGTCTGCTTGATGTTGCCCTGCTGGTCGACCGCCAGATCGATGATCCGCTTGGTGAATCCGCCCTTGTACTCCCAGGTTTTCACCCGCGTATCGACGAGCGTCACCTGATACGCCTTGCGGTTGAGATAATAGGCGCCCGGCAGCAGCGGATCGCGCCATATCCCCACGCAGCCCTGCGGCACCAGCGGCACCGACAACGCGCCGGGCACGGCTTCACTGGCCTTGACCTCTTCTTCGACGCAGGAAACCCCCGGCTTCGAAACGTTGCTCTTGACCACGCCGACGTGACCCGCAGGAATGATCGTGGCGCGCGTGTCGTCATCGGACTGCGCGTCGAACTGCTTGACGCGGACGTCGAACAGATAGCGGTTGAGGCGGTATTCGCCGGGCTTCAACACCGTTTCCTGAGGGCCGCGAAAGCCGCCTTCGGTCAGGTAGGTCTTGGCTACAAGCATCGCGCTGGTCCGCTCGTCGGAAATTTTCGGCGCGATGAACATGCCCTCCGGCATCGATTCCCCATCGACGGCAACGATCTCGCCGTAATATCCCTCCGGCACCTTGACGATCGGAAACTCCTCGACCTGATACAGCACCCGGACGAGTTGCATGAAATGGAAGCCCGGACCCAGGATCTCCGCCTGCGGTCCCTTTTGACCGGAAAGAGCGATGATCCGCCCCGGCGGCAGTTCTTCGAAGGCGTAGATGCGCTTCAGATGCCCGACGCTGTCGGCGTCGATGAAGACGAATGACGTCGAAGCCAGAAGGAACAATCCTATGAGAATCGAAACGAGACCCGAGACAGTCCCCGAGAAACCGGAAATCGCCTGCCTCACGCCATCGAGGCGCTTGTCGCCCGAACCAGCGCTAGGCACCGGCAATCGCTGTCCGGAGCGGCTGCCCCCCAGGAACAGGCGCCAGATGCCGTAGCCAAGTGCCAGGAATCCTAAAACAACATAGATCATTGCGGGGCCTCGCCACCAAAAGAAGAATCATTCGTCCGTACGATAAAGGCACACGATTCAATAAGTTGTTAATTATATTGCAGTTGCCATGTGAGACGAGACGTCTACAGGACTGTAACCCGGCGAAATGTCAGGTTTAACCGGCCGCCGCCATCCAGCAAGTCCGAGCTCCCCGGTACGATCCGGTCGATCCCATGGTACGCCCGCCGCGCCGCGCCTCCAAGAACGGCGACATCCCCGGAACGCAAAATTACGCGCGCCTTGGGATCTCCGCGCCTATGGCCACCGACGTGAAACACCGCCTCGTCGCCTAAGGAAACCGACACCACGGGAGCATTCATTTCGGCTTCGTCGGCATCGACGTGGCTGCCCATCTTCGTGCCGGAAGTGTAAAGGTTGATCAGGCAAGCCTGCGGCGGTGCGGCAAATCCCGCAACCTTCGACCAAAGATCGAGGAAAGCCTGCGGCATCCGGGGCCAGGGCTCGCCGGTTTCCGGGTGCATCGGCTGGTAACGGTAGCCGCCAACCTTGTCGGAGACCCATCCGAGGTCGCCGCAATTGCTCATCAAAATTGAAAACGGCCTGCCCGATTTCGGCATCGAAGGCCTATAAAACGGGGCTTTGACGAGCACCGCTTGCACCAGCAAGAGCCACTCCCGCTGCCGATCCGGCGGCAGA
>Ga0180009_10002778_pt1 | contig 20405 bp, 16 predicted proteins | sample OS_PC_MetaG_FD_123537 | JGI IMG/M metagenome (GOLD analysis project Ga0180009, IMG submission 123537) | Groundwater microbial communities from the Aspo Hard Rock Laboratory (HRL) deep subsurface site, Sweden - OS_PC_MetaG | ecosystem: Environmental > Aquatic > Deep subsurface > Groundwater...
AATTGGATGGAGATTATATGACGGGAACTGGTTATAAATGGGGACGCTGGGCCTTGGGTTTCCATATAGCAAAATCAATGTAAGCCGAAATCTGAATAGCCTCAAAGGGTTTTCAAAGGTATTGTATGGCTCCCACAACCAAAAGTTACGTCAGCCCTGCAAAAGTTTGTGTGGGCATGCCCGTGTACAACGGGGCCAAGACTCTGGGCTCTGTCCTGGAAAATATAACCAGCCAATCCTTTAGAAATATCGAAATTATCATCTCGGACAACGGCTCCACGGACCACACGCCAAGCATCTGTAAAGATTTCGCCGCCCGGGATAACCGCATCCAATATTTAAGACAGGCGCGCACCATTTCGCCCACCGCCAATTTCAACTTTGTGTTGCAAAAAGCAAGGACACCGTTTTTCATGTGGGCTGCCCACGACGATACCCGCGACCTTGAATTCATAGAGAAATTGTTTAATGCTCTTGAGGCCAATCCAAAGGCCATATTGGCCTTTGGCGACATCATTGAATATTTGGACGGCACGGGAAAGCCACTGCCCTTGAATTTCCTCAATGCCAACCGCACCCCAGTTCAACGTCTGTATTGGGCGGCCACCTCCCAACTTCACCACTTATATGGTTTGTGGCGCACCCAAGCCCTTCGACAAATCACCTGGCGCCATGTAAATTGGTGGCATGACACCCCCCTAATGATGGCGGCGGCGATTTCGGGGGACTTTTTGTACGTCCCGGGGGTGGAGTTTCACTACCTGTACAATAAACGCCCATTCTTCGATTGGGACAGAAAACCCGGCATTGCCGGCTTGTTCGATTCCATGTTGCGAGCCACTAAAAGGGGCTTGGATTTGTGCTCCTTGGTGTGGCTTTCCGCCACGACCGTAAGCCGAGTCGCGGGCATGAGAATGGGAATTTATGCGGGGCTATTCACAATTATCAAGGTGATATCCCAAACGAAAACTTTTGTGGCAAATCGAATCTAAGGACGTTGCCTTCGGTTCATTGCCAGTTGTTGACTTGTGTTCGCCGAGAAAAACAAGGAAAAGGCTAATGAAGGCTGTAATTTTGGCCGGTGGATTTGGCACAAGGCTTTCAGAAGAAACCGAGATACGCCCCAAGCCGATGGTGGAGATAGGCGGCAAGCCGATACTCTGGCACATTATGAAAATATACTCCCACTACGGAGTCAATGATTTTATCATTTGCCTGGGCTACAAAGGCTATATCATCAAGGAATTTTTTGTTAACTATTACTGCCACACCAGCGACATCACCGTGAACACCCAGACTGGCGAAATCGAAGTTCTCCGTCCCGGACAGGATTTCTGGCGAGTGTCCTTAATTGAAACTGGCCTAAACACCATGACCGGCGGCCGCCTGAAACGGGTACGCGAATTTGTCGGTGATGAAGACTTTCATATGACCTATGGCGACGGGGTCGGCTCCATAAACCTCGATGAGTTGTTGGCCTTCCACCGCCAAAATGGTCGTCTGGCCACGGTCACCGCTGTCCACCCCCCTGGCCGTTTCGGAGCCCTTGAAATCGAGCAGGGCCAGGTAAAGCATTTTTCCGAAAAGCCCCGCGGCGACGGGGCCTTTATCAACGCCGGATTCTTTGTGCTTTCACCACGGGTCATGGATTACATTGACGGCGATTCCACGGTGTGGGAACGGGAGCCCATGGAGGCCCTAACCCGCGACGGTCAACTGTCGGCCTTTCACCATGAAGGCTTTTGGCAGCCAATGGACACTTTGCGCGACCGGAACCAATTGGAGAACCTATGGAACTCGGGAAAGGCGCAATGGAAGCGATGGTAAATCCATCGCCCGGATTCTGGAAGGGGAAACGCGTCCTGGTCACGGGCCATACCGGATTCAAGGGGAGTTGGCTGGTTCTCTGGCTCTCCCACCTGGGCGCCAGGGTTAGCGGCCTGGCCCTTGATCCGCCATCCGAGCCCAGCCTCTTTGACCTGGCCTGTGGACAAAGCCTTGAGCACCACGGCATAACCGACATCCGCTATCTGGAGCCGGTGATCGACGCCGTGGCCGAAGCGAAGCCCAAAATCGTGATCCACATGGCCGCGCAAGCCTTGGTGCGCCCATCCTACCAAGACCCGGTGGCCACCTTTGCCACCAACGTCATGGGCACCGTCCACATGTTTGAGGCGGTGCGCCGGGCCAAGGGCGTGGAGGCGATGGTCAACGTAACCAGTGACAAGTGCTATGACAACCGCGAATGGTTCTGGGCATATCGTGAGGACGAGCCCATGGGGGGTCACGACCCCTACAGCTGCTCCAAGGGCTGCGCGGAGTTGATTACCTCGGCCTATCGCAGATCATTCTTTGCGCCTGACAAAAACGCTCCGGCCCTGGCTTCCGCCCGGGCCGGCAATGTCATCGGCGGCGGCGATTGGGCCCAGGACCGCCTGGTGCCCGATTGCATCAGGTCCTTTTCAGCCGGCCAACCGGTTGAGGTGCGAAGCCCGAGCGCCACCCGGCCATGGCAGCATGTGTTGGAGCCGCTTTCCGGGTATCTGATTTTGGCGGAACGATTGTGCGGTGGCGGGGATTACGCCCAGGCCTGGAACTTCGGCCCGGGCGAGGAGGACGCCAAGCCGGTTTCCCATGTGGTGGAACGCCTAAGCGCCATCTGGGGCGGCGGCGCCAGTTGGCACACCAGCAGCGCTCCCCAGCCCCACGAATCCACCTACCTCAAAGTCGACCCATCCAAAGCGCGCGCCCGTCTGGGTTGGACCGCCCGGCTGAATGTGGACCTGGCCCTTGCCTGGACCGCGGAATGGTATAAGCGCCAGTTGGCCGGAGAAGACGCCCGGGAGTTATGCCTGGAACAAATCCGGCAATACGAAGCCATGGGAAGCACCTCATGAAACAGACGCATTGCAGGGCTTGCGGCGCGGCGCTATCGCGCACTTTTGTGGACCTGGGCCTGTCTCCGTTGGCCAATTCCTTTGTGCCCGTTTCCAGGGCGGATGAGCCGGAGATTTTTTATCCCCTGCATGTATTCGTCTGCGAGTCATGCTTTTTGGTGCAGTTGGAAGCCCAGGAAGCGCCGGAGAACATCTTCTCTGACGAATACGCCTACTTTTCCTCCTACTCTTCCAGTTGGTTGGAGCACGCGGATCGCTACACCCAGGCCATGATCGCCCGCTTCGGCCTGGGCCCCGGCTCCCATGTAGCGGAGGTGGCGAGCAACGACGGCTATCTCTTGCAGTGGTTCCTGCAGCGCGGCATCCCGGTGACCGGCATAGAGCCAGCCGCCAACTGCGCCAGCGTAGCCATAGGAAAGGGCATAGAAACCGAGTGCGTGTTTTTCGGCGCCACCACCGCCAACGACATTGCCCAGAGACGGGGCCGTGCCGACCTGGTGGCGGCCAACAACGTTTTGGCCCATGTACCGGACCTGAAAGATTTTCTGGGCGGTTTTCGGGAAATTCTCAAACCCCAGGGGGTGGCCACCTTCGAGTTCCCTCATCTAAAGAACCTGATTGCCTTCAATCAGTTCGACACCATCTACCATGAGCATTTCTCCTACCTGGCCCTGCGCCCATTGCAAAGGGTGCTCGAGGAGCAAGGGCTCAGGATCTTCGATGTCGAGGAGCTTTCCACTCACGGCGGATCGCTGAGGGTCTTTGTTTGCCACCAAAAGGCCGGCTACCAGCAAGAACCGTCGGTTGAGTTGGTCCTGCGCGGCGAAGAGGCCGCCGGGCTTACCGATTTCGCCTGCTATGACTCCTATGCCCAGCGGGTCGTGGCGGTAAAGGACGCTCTGTTGGACTTCCTTATCGCGGCCCGCCGGGAGGGCAAGAGCGTTTGCGGCTATGGCGCGCCGGCGAAGGGCAACACCCTGCTCAACTACTGCGGAGTCGGGCCGGAATACATACCCTTCACAGTTGACCGCAACCCCGGCAAACAGAACACCCTTCTGCCAGGCACGCGCATTCCGGTCCTGGCGGTGGAAGAGATCGCCAGGCGAAAACCGGACTATATCCTCATCCTGCCGTGGAACCTTCGCGATGAGATAACCAGTCAAATGTCGTTCATACGTGAATGGGGCGGGCGTTTTGTCACCGCCGTCCCCACCATAGAAGTGTCTCCATGAAGTTCCAGCCTCTTTCCTTGCCTGGCGCGATTTTGGTGGAGATCGCGCCCCTGTCCGATGAGCGCGGCTTTTTCGCCCGCTCCTTTTGCGAGGAGGAATTCGCCGCCGCCGGGCTGCCCACCCGGTTCCCGCAGATGAACCTATCCAGCAACACGCGCAAGGGGACGGTGCGCGGCATGCATTTTCAAGCGCCCCCCCATGAAGAGCCGAAATTGGTTCGTTGCATTCGGGGGGCCATACATGACGTGATTATCGACTTGCGGCGGCAATCGCCCGCCTACTGCCAAAGCCTGGGGGTGGAGCTAAACGAGGACAACCATGCCGGGCTCTATGTACCGCCAGGGTTTGCCCACGGTTTTCAGACCCTGGCCGACTCGAGCGTGGTCTTGTACATGATGGGCAATACGTATCATTCGGAATCGGCCAGGGGAGTTAGGTGGAACGATCCCGCCTTTTCCGTAACTTGGCCGCTTCCCATTTCCGTCATATCCCACCGCGATGCCACCTACCCGGACTTCAAGGTATGAACGGAGCCCGCGCAAAAAGGATTCTGGTTACCGGAGCCACCGGCTTCATTGGCCGCCACTGCATCCCCGCCCTCATTGAAAAGGGTTTCGAGGTTCATGCCCTAAGCTCCAGGGGAGCCCAACTCCCGAACGTAGATAGCCATGAAGCCGACCTCATGAATCCCGGTGCAACAGCCGGGCTGTTGAGCGAGTTGACCCCAACCCATTTGCTTCATCTGGCCTGGTACGCCGAACCGGGGCTTTTCTGGAACTCCCGGGAGAACCTGGCCTGGGTGGCCGCTTCCCTGAACCTGTACCGCGCTTTTGTTGAAAACGGCGGCCGGCGTATGGTGGCGGCGGGAACCTGCGCTGAATACGACTGGAATTATTCGGTCTTGGATGAATATGAAACGCCCATCAAGCCGGCGACGCTATATGGCGTGAGCAAGGCCGCCCTGCACAGCGTCCTTACCCGCGCGGCTGACCTCGATGGTTTGGCCCTTGCGTGGGGCCGGGTGTTTTTTCTTTATGGCCCGGGTGAAAAGCCCGGCCGGTTGGTCAGCGACGTGATCCGTGGGCTTTTGCAGGGCCGGACGGTGGAAACCACCTCCGGCCTCCAGAAGCGCGATTTCATGCACGTGGCGGATGTGGCCGGCGCTTTCGCCGCGTTGTGCGACAGCGACGCGCAAGGATCGTTCAACATCGCCAGCGGTGAGGCCAGACCGCTTCATGAATTGCTCAAAGCCATCGGTGACATCACCGGACGCCCGGACCTGCTACGGGTGGGAGCGCGCCCCATGCCCCCGGGTGAGCCCCCATGCCTGGCTGCCGCAACAACCCGCTTAACCCAGGAAGTGGGCTTTTGTCCGCGCCATGACCTTGAGAGCGGGCTCGGGGACGCCATTCAGTGGTGGCAAACCCACGGACTGCCCGAGGGATAATTCCAATGAAAGCTGCGGTCCTATTCTTGGCGCGGGGCGTTGACGGGGGCCTGCCGGCTCTGGATTCGTTTTTGACCTCCTATCAAAGCCATCCCGCCGGGCACGAGCACAAGCTCTATATCATCTCCAAAGGATGGAAGAACCCGGCCCAGTTGGACCTACTTAGACGCCGGGCCCAGGAAGCCAACGCCGAGGTTATCGGTCTGCCCGACGACGGCTATGACTGGGGCGCCTATTTTCGCGCGGCGGAACAAGTTCAAGAAGACTGGCTGTGCTTCCTCAACACCCATAGCCGTATTGAGCGGGATGGCTGGCTGGACATTCTGGTTGGAGCGGCCAGCCGGCCAGGGGTTGGCGTGGTGGGGTGTACCGGGTCATGGGGAACCATCCTGCCCACGTGGCGCTTCATTTGGCCCATTTGCTCCGACATCTTTCGAAACAAGGGTGTTTTAAAAGGAACCTATGGTTTGATAGGCTCCTTGCTGGTGTTTCCCCCGCGCTACCTTAGGTCTGTCGGGCATTTTTCAGATTTCCCCAACCCCCATGTGCGTTCCAATGCATTCCTAACCGCCCGGCGGCTCATCCTGGCCTTTGCCAAGGCCAATGCCATACCTCAAGAGAAAAAGGATGCCTTCAGGCTGGAGAGCGGCCGGTCAAGCTTCACCCGCTTCGTGGAAAAGCAGGGCCTCCAGGCGTTGGTGGCGGGCGCTGATGGCCGCGTGTTTAGCCCAAAGCAATGGCGGGAGAGCCAAACCTTTCGCATCCCCGGGCAGGCGAACCTGATTATTTCGGACAACCAAACCAGGGGTTACGACACCGGCAGCCGGGGAGTGCGCCGCATAATGGAGCTTTCGGCCTGGGGCAAGTTTTACAGCCGCTAGGGTCATGCACCGGATGAAAATATCGGCAAACCAGCCGATGAAATAGAGGGGAATCGCTCTAGCAAAAGTTGTGGGGGCTGGCACCATCGCGGTAAAAACATTCCGTATTAAATATTTCAGTCTCTTAAAAATTGATCATGGCAGCATGGAAACCATACGCGCGTTTTTTTAATTGGCACAAGAACCGTCGTTTCACTTACGGACAACAGGCGCCGATTCCACGCATTGCTCTGGGTTTCGATAGGGCCCCAGCCGCAACCGCAGCAAATCCTTTTTTAGCTTAACCACAAATTCGGGGTTGGGATGAATGAATTTGTCCAAATCAGTGGTTTTTGCGCTTGGCAAATAAGCCGTTCTCAGTATTTTGTTGAATTCATGCGCCTCAACATAGACATGAGTGGCACGGATATAGGTAATTCCGCTCAAGAGAACGAAAAGTGCGATAGCCAGGGCAGGCAAAGCGGAGTTCCACTTAGGACTTTTACGAGCAAGCGCGGTATCGCCCAGCCAGCCCTCGGCAAACCCCGCTGTCAGATAATAAATTTGGCCGAGTAAAAGATATACGCCGAACATTGTATAGCGGCTGGAGTTGGCGTTGGAAATCCCGTATTCATCAAAGGCGCTCCTGCCCCAAGCAGTGACTAGCGACGAAACAACGGCGAAGAGGGTAAACCCGACCAAAATCAAAGCGGCGGGGTGGCTATGCCGCAATCGCCCTTTGCCGTGCCAAATGAGCAAGACGGTGGAAAAAACAACCAAACATCCGCACAGCCCGCTAAAAACCGTGGAAAGGGGAATGTCAAATTGACGCTTAAATGGAAACCAAATAATACCGGCTAGAGGCATGCCCAGGTAAGCCAACGAAAACCATACCAGGCTGGCAATCCCCGGGTGCGTGTTTCCACCGGTGGGGGGAAGGCCCGGCAGATACATAAAAATGAGCACCACAAAGTTAATAATCCAGAAAATGGTCCAGCGGCCAGGCATCAAAACATTACGCCTGGTAATTTGCAAGGTGAGGATAACCGCAAAAAACGCAATCACCCCATAGGTCAGGGTATAGGCTGCCAACCAACAAGCCAGCGCGCCAATCAAGTTGCCGGTCCACCGGTGCGGATTCAAAAAAACCGCCAGCATTCCAAGCGCGATGAACAGGTTGGCGGCGTTGAACTGAAACATCATGGACCACCAGTGGTTGTTGTGGCCGGTGGGGGAAAAGATTAGCAACGAAACCACCAACAGAGAAGCCGGCAACACCATGGGCCCGCCGGATTTGGCGATGCGGCGCAGCGCCCAAAAGTGACAGGCGGACACGCCCAAAATCGCCAAATATAAATACACGTATTCCGAGCGTAAATCCCAATCGGTGAACCTCGCATTGACCAACATTACGGCGCGGTAGACCAGCGGGCGCGTATGGTTGTGCGGGGCCCAGAGGCTGGATATCTCGAATTTCCCGTCGTAAGAGGCGGCGACCCATTTTATAAGTTCGGTGTGGTCCCAAAAGGGAACCGTAATGACAGAATACTGAATGGCAAAAAAGACATAAAGCGCGGGGAGAAGCCCTAGAAAGAATAGCGCGGCCCTACATACTGCGATAGTTTTTTGTGTATGCAATATGTTTATCCGCAGCTTGGCCTCGATTGACTAATTGCGTATCCGCACTTAACAAAATAGTTTTCACTTCCACGCAACATCAAAGGGAATGCCAAACACTGAAACATAGGCTGGCGCATCTCCCAATGCGCTTCCCCAAGTCATGTAGGCCAACACATTTCTTTGTAAAGGATTCATCCCAACAAATCCTTTGGTTTGATTATCCGCGACCATCAATTTTTCCTGTTTGCCAAGTCTAAATGTCTCACTTTGCGGCCATTGCTCAACATCATAAACATTGCCATCACTGTTTACAATTACTGCTCTCAATCCTTTATTCAATATGGAACTAGTCAAACCTTCGGGACCGCTTTCAAACAAGTAAGATTGGTTTTTGGTCATCCTGAAGTTATTATTTAAAAAACAGGCCAAATGCTTACGTCTAACCATAAAACAGTTTGTTCTAATGCTCGGATTTGGAAAAGGCGGATAACCTTCTATAAACGAGAACACTCCATTGGCAGCAGTCAACTCTTTCCAGTATTCTTCAAACAACGTATTGTATTTGTCATGGTATTTGATCCGAGGGGCATAGTTGGGCAGATAACTATATATGAAGCGCCTCGCAGACTTTTGTTGCAACCAAAATGCTGCATGCTCATCAAATATAGTTTTGTAATGTAAATATAACCTATAATTGTATTTCAATGCTCCTTGGGAGCATAACCACACGGCCTTGCTAATCAATTTATATGAGTTAAACAAAGACTCATATGATGCGGAAGCACCGGCGATGCCAATCCCATCCTTAGCCAGTGCGTCATGGAGAAAGTATAGCCACTGGTTGCAGTTGATCTCACTGAATGTGTTCAAAAAACAAAAAACGTCGATATCGGAAAATTTTTCAGCTGCGATCAGATATGCGTCGATATCGGTCATATCGTCATCAACACTCACCCAACGGTCTTCCATGTTTTCGAACAGCCGCCTTGATGCCTCCATTTCTACCGGAGCGAATCCCTTATAAATGGTGATGAACTCGTGATCCATGCCCGGATCGGCCTTTTTGTACGAGCGGATAAAGTTCTCTACGGGAGCAACGCCCTCGGCGCTCCTGTTTAAATATGTCACCGCGACTTTGTGAGCCATAGTCCGAATGTCACCTATGTGCAGTTGACACCAGCAATCGTTTCGTGAGTCATTTGAAAACGTATGGGCAATGCAACCCGTAGCGGGAAAGCGCCGAGGATCCGCCATTTATATTTTGCCTAGGCCTGCGATCGGCCTGTGATATCGGAGGCCAGGGGCTGGTTGATCGGGCAACAACCAAAGGTGAAAAAACGACACCCCATTGGGCTGCAACCAGTCTTTCGCAGGTGTCCAAAACCCATGCGCATAAAGAAGAAAGATCCTCAGGCGGCTGGACGCCGACTTCCTCCAAGGCCCGTAGGCGGAAAAAGGCAAGAGAAGGCCCGGTGCTGATTACGCTCTGGGCCTTGAGCGCCAAGGCGTAGGGCCCGGGATAAGTCTCCCCGCGTCCCATCCACGGGCTCTCCACCCCCCCGGCCCCATTGTTCACAAAACAGCTCTCAACAACCAGACCGTTCTCGTCTATTATTCGGCCGCCTACCGCGCCGATGTGCGGGTGCAAACCAAACAACCGCGCCGCTTCGTTAAAGACGCCCCCCGCCTCCATTGAAGCGCTCCCAGCATTCGCCACGATGAATTCCCCCCTCGGTGGGCCTTCATGCTCGCCGCCGGCCATGTAATCGCCAATCCATACAAACTCTGACAGGTCAATTTCCGGCCGCGAGATATAGAGTTCTTTCGCTCCCCGGTCTATCGGCCAAGTTTCGATCGCATAAAGTTCGGGGTTGGCGGCCCGGTCTATCTGTCCTTGCAGGACATGCCGTACCGAGTCCAGGGATCTGGGGTCACCCTCGGGCTTGTTGGTGGTGGAGCCGGAGTGTTGCCGCCAGTGATAGAGAATCTCGGGGCAGTGCTCGATCCGTCCTCCGGCGTTGGCGATCCGCGTTACGCTGTCCCAGTCCTGACACCAGTTGGCGCCGGGGTCTGAGTACAGTTCCCGCTCCAAGGCGGAGCTTCGTTTTATGGCCAGCAAATGCCAGATGTAAGAGCTGTCAAGGTTCAGCACGGGATCAAAGACGGAGCGCAGATATGGAGCTGCCGGTTTTCCCTGAGCCAGCAAATCCTCATCGGAAAAAATCATATCTGGTTCATTAAGGCGCTGGATTTCGCGCGCCAGTATCTGGATGGCGTCCGGGGTGAGTAAATCATCGGCGTCCACCGGCACTACGTATTGCCCCACCGCGCTTTCCAACCCTCGCCGCAGGGCCCCGATTATGCCCAATGATTGCGTTTCCACGATCAGAGTGGCGCCCCACTCGTCCTGGGATTTGGCCCCAATGTGCTCCAAGTGCCCCTCTGTAACGGGGCCGTTGACCACTATGACCCATTGCGCGGGGCTAAGGGTTTGGTTGACTATGGATTCTGCCAAGTCATCCAGCAAGGCGAGGTCGCTTTTCTCGTAAACAGCCGTCAGAATCGATATACTGGCGGGGTCACGGGGCATGGGGTATCGCCCTGCCCTGCGTATGATTTCCCGGTCAAACCAATCTTTGTACTCCAAGGCGCCTTGCTGGAGGCCAGCCAAGTGCCGCTCCCGCTGGGCTTGGCTGACTGGGGCGTAGGACGTTCCCGCTTCAAGGCCCAGCCTGGGAGAGAGCAGATGCTCCTCGGGCAACAGGCGCCAAAAACGAGACAGGAAGCCCGCTCTGGCGTCTGGTGCCGCTGTGTCTTCAGGTGTCTTTTGGGCGGAGGCGCTCATGAATGGAGAAAACACCACGCGCTGTCCCGCCTCTCTGGCCAGCCCACCAAGCCAGGGGCCCAGCATGTTCAGCGGCGCCTTCTCCTCCGCCAGTTGACTTAAGACGCTTTTCAGGAAATCACCCCGGACCACGCAGTGTCCGCTGGACACGGCCGACACCGAATGAGGTTTCCACATCTGCGCAAAATATCCCGGGTCCGATAGCGTCCGGCCGCGATCCGGGCAGTCGAAGCCTTGCCCGAACCCGAAGATGGCTGGGCCGCCGATCACCTCATCGCCGTCATGCAAAGCGCCGCCCACCATCGCCGCGTCGGGAAACAACTCGAGCAGGCCCATGGCGTCCCAGAGCCACTCGTCATCATCGGGCCGCACTCCATCCCAAATGAGATGCACGAGTTCGGCGTCGCTTTGGTTCACAATCTCGGCCAGGCGCGTTACGCCTTCTTCCGGCTTTATGGAAACGACCTTTTGCCGCTGGCTTTCATCGCCCCGGAGACCGGCCGGGTTGCCGCCAATGGCGACCGAAAGCGAGGGCGCCGGGCTATTTCGCCTCCGCCTGAACCACCAATCCACGCTCTTGTTGAAGAACCTGCTGTAAACCAATTCAAGTTGCGGTGCGTCGGCATGCTCCAAAAATCGCTGCAAAACCGTGCGGTGCGAATCCGAGATAAATGACTTTGAGTCTATGTTTTCCGCCGTGGACTGGTCATGCATCCGCCAGCTATAAAGCACTTCAGGCACGTGAACTGGAGTATCTCCCGCCATTATGAACCTGAAAAAGCTATCCCAGTCGTGACAGCCTTCGGCCCCTGCGTCTTTGTAGAGGCCGAGTTCCAACCCCTTTTGGCGGTCAATGGCGCAAAGGTGCGCGATGTAGCAGGAGTGCGCGAACAAAACTGGGTCCCAATCCGGCTTGAAGTAAGGCTGGATAAACTGCTTGCCTGTTAGTTTGTCCTCGTCGGTGTAGAGCAAGGGTGGGTATCCGGCTTCATGCAGGGTGCGGGTGATGACATGAACGCAATCAGGCTCGACAAGATCGTCGGAGTCCAGGGGCAAGATGTAGCGCCCCGTGGCGCGTTCCAGACAATGCCGCATCCCTCCAATTATGCCCAGATTCGCATCCACCCTTTGCAAACGCACGCAGGGATTCTTGGCGATATCATTCAAGGCTTCCCTGGTTTCCGGGCGCGTGGAGCCATTGTCCAGAATCAGCCATTCAAAATTGGCCCCGCCGTCCTGCATAAAAAGGGAACTGGCCAGGTCAGCGAGGTATTGAGGTTCCGTGTCATAGGCGGATGTAACAAAGCTGAGGAGCCCCGGCTCTTGCCAATACCGGCCGTCTCTGCGGCGTGCGCCCAAGCGTTGCTTGCGAAACCGTTCGTAATCGGACTGCGGCTTGGCTGGCAATCCCTGGCTTTTTATCTGGACGCGCCGCGATGGCCTGCTGCGCAGCAAATCGATCCGTTGTCTGAGCTTCGGGATAAGCCCTGCCAGGCTTTGGTTCCAGTCGGCCGGCAGGTTGACGGCGCCGGTGGGGTCATAACTGGCAAAGCCCGCGTTGATGCGGCCAACCGCCTTTTCCAAGACATCAGCCACGCTATCGGAGTTGGGTTCCGCCACCATGATATTTGGCGACAGTTCATGTAGCCGCTCGGCGGTTTTCACCGAGAAGCTGTTGGTGACGGCCAGTTTGCCGGACGCGGCCATCTCCAGCGGGGGGTAGCTGGGATGCGGCGAAAGCATCAGTGAAAGCAACAGGTCTGCGGTCCGAACCCGTTGAGCATAGGCATCTAAATCCATCCAAGCGAGCGGCTTGAGGAAAACGCCCTTGCCCAGGTTGATGGGCGTGAAGTTTTCACCCATCCCCCAAATCTCCCAGCCTTCCTTGTCTAGAAAGCCTGCGGCGACGGCCCTACGCAGGGCGAACAGCCCTATCTCAAAAAGGTTTCGCCGGCCGGAATTGGGGCGCGCATAGAAAAGTAGGGTGCGCTTTTTGCGGTTAACGCGGTCCTGCGCTTTTCCTGGGTCGGGAAAATAACGCTGACGGTCAATGGCCGGATCAAAGGTTAAGGCGTCTTGCGCAAAGGCCGGCTGGGCATAGCAACCGCACCCCTCCTTCACCAGATGATCCAGCAACAACTTGGTGTTTATGATTGGGATATGGGGCAGCCCGTAGGTTTCCAGCGCCTTGGCTTGGAAAGTAGAGCCCTCGTGCAGGATCGGCTCAAAATCTTGTATCAGGTAAATAAATTGTTCGTGGTTGGTCTGGCGCACGGCGTACTTGGCTACCTGAGCCGTCCACCATGCGGTGGCCATGAATAGATCGTTGGCTCCGATGACGACCGGCTTGGAGCGGTCCGTTCCATCGACCAAGGCTATCCGCTCCCGGTCGATCCGCCTTCCGAACAACCCTTCTATATGCGGGTAAAGCTCGCTTTTTTCGCCAACGGCCGGGGCATCGCAAGCTATCAGCCTCACCCACTCCCCGTTGGTCACCAGATTGGCTGCCAGTAAAAGCGCCGTATTGGGACCGCCCGACATGTGTTTGAGCCGCAAGCTGGGTAGGAGCACATTGATGTGCGGCCGTAGGGCGTGCCGTGGTGACAAGTCGAGGTTGAGGGGCTGGCTTAGGTGTAAGCCGGGCACTCCCGCCTCGGCCTTTATGTAGGCGTCTTGTATGTCCTGATTCGCTTGCCCCATGGCGTCAAAGCCAAAATTAAGCAAATCCGAATTTTGGAGTTCCTCAGGGGTTATCAGGCCAAGCTTGATAAGCGCCTTTCCCGTAACAGGACCAAAGCGTGTCTGCTTGAGTCGTTGTCTGTAAAAAACATGCCCCGCTGAGATAATTTTTTGGCGAATCTTTTTTGTGAGAGCAAAAGTATCGGCCGGTTGCTTTTTTTTCTTTGACGTTGACAAACCCTGGGGGGAGTTCTTTATCCTTTGCAACTGGTTTGCAATGGATCGCAACGGTTTGGTGATCTTCCATGAACTTGAGTGCAGCACGGCCCACAAGGCGCGCTCGGTACTGGCCAGCCCGGTTTTTAACTCAGCCATCTCCTTGAGTAAAAGCAACAGTTCTTCGCTTGGCGGCATGCTGCGCGTAGTCCACTCATTGCTCCTCTGGTCAATGGGCGCGCCGATGCAGGATTCCGCGTTGTTAAAGGACAAAACCTCCGGCACGACCATTTCCACCGATCCGGCAATGACCCGTTTGCCAAGCCGGTTGCGCTCCGGAGGGGCCTTGCGGATGACGCACATGGAGTTGATGAACTCAATGGAGTGGATTCTGTTGAGGTCGTCTTCATGCATGCGGAAACCATACTCTGAGTTAAATCCCCTCAGAATATCGCCGGGAGCTTTGTCGACCCCCCAATGCTCATGGCCAATTACGTCGGCAAGGCGCTTAAAAAAGGTGATGGATGAATAAGGGTGATACAAGCCGCCTTCAAATTCCCGCCAGTAGCTGCAATGAAGGTCCTCCACCACAAAGAGGCCCCCATCGGCCAACAGGGGAAAGTAGCGGGCGAAAGAGTTTACAATGTCGCGAGAAAGATGGGAGCCATCGTCAATTATCAGATCTAATTCCCGCGACAGCGCCGCTATTTGGGCTTGCGCCGAATCGGAGTTTGCATCGCCCACCACCAAGGCTATTCGAGAGTCTTGGTAGCTCAACCTCCCGCAGTCACTGTTGATATCGCAACCAATAATTTTTTGGGCGTTGGCAAAGTATTTTAACCATATATCCAGGGACCCGCCGTTTTGAACGCCTATTTCCAGCATCCTGACGGGCAGGTGCCGATATTCGGAAAGAATCCGGTTGTATTCAAAAAGGTAGATTGACCATTTGTCCGAAACCTTACCCTCATGCTCGGCGTAGAGTTGCTCCAGCGTCTTATCAGCCATTGAGCACCCGGATTACAACTTGTTCAAACGAAACCCCCACCAGTCCCCACCTGACCTCGCTTGAAGACACATCGATGATCAAGGCGTCGTGGAGCCAATGGTGCTGCACGTTATCGTGAAGATCGCCATCGGCCACGGAGGCCATTACCGCGTATTGCCCATTTGGCAGCATGGGCAGCCGGAAGACAAACTCGCCGACGAATTCCTCCCCGGCCCTTACGGGGCACGGATTAAGGCTGGTGAACGGCAGCGTGTTTTCGCCGAACAAATCTTGACCCAAGCGATCCCTCACCAAAAAGCCCAGTATGGGACTTTCCAGGGTTTCGTTAGCCTTTACGCGAATCGCCATGCGAACCCTCTCGCCGCCGGTGAAAACACCATCCGAGCCGGGCGAAAGCTTTTTTAGGGAAACGGACACGATTTCCGCCGCGCCCGTCTTCCAACCCTTGGCGCTGGCGCCGTTCTCTTCCACCGTTGCCCTGACGCCATAGTCAATTACCAGCTTTTCCATTCCTTCTTGACCAGGCTGGGACCCTTCTTCCGTTGAGGAGTTGTCTTCCGATGAAAGCGCATGCAACTCAACATTATGGCCATAAAGTTCCTGCAAGGTGTACTTAAGGTAACTTTCCACCACATCTTTGGAGGCGCCTATTTTCTTTATCTCACCATTGTCCAACCAAATGGTCTTTTCGCACAGATTCTGAACCGCCCTGGTATCGTGGCTAACAAATATAAGAGTTCCCTTTTCCCGGAACGAGCGGATGAAACGCATGCATTTTTGGGTAAAAATGGCGTCTCCCACCGACAAGGCTTCATCCACCACTAGAACATCCGCGTCAACGTGCGCTATTACCGAAAAGGCAAGCCTTATGTACATGCCGCTGGAATATATTTTAACCGGCTGCTCCATGAAACGGCCGATATCGGCGAATGCCGCGATTTTGTCGAAACGCTCGTCCACCTGTTTTTTGCTCAGGCCAAGCACCGCGGCGTTCATGTACACATTTTCCCGGCCTGTGAATTCGGGGTTGAACCCGGATCCAAGCTCCAGCAAGGCAGCCACTCGGCCGTTGGTTTCCACCTCGCCGGCCGTGGGAGCCAAAGTGCCGCAGATTATTTGCAGCAGGGTGGATTTACCCGAACCGTTGCGCCCGATGATGCCGATGGTCTCCCCTCTTTTAACTTCAAAAGAGACATCATTGAGGGCCCAGAATTCTTGAAAATATCGCTTGGGAGGACGATTAAGCAGTTTGCGGAGCCCGGAGGAAACGAACTGTTTCAGCCGGTCACGCGGGTTTTTGAAGATATGGTAGCATTTGCCGATGCTTTGGACGCTTACGGCCACTTCAGAGGACATCGGCGAAACCCTTCCTTGTTTTCTGGAACCAGGCAAATCCCGCCCATGCCACGGCTATGGCCACCAAGCTATAGGCGCCCAACCCCAGCCAGTTTGGCATTTCGCCCCATATGAGCACCGCTCTCGCCTGTTCGATGATGAACGAAAGCGGGTTGGCCAAAATCCAAGGGCGGTAGGCCTCCGGCAAGGCGCTGACGGGATAGAAAACCGGAGCAAGAAATAGCATGACCATGGTGACCACCCCCATCACCTGCCCCACATCTCGCAGGAACACTCCCACCGACGCTATTATCCAAGAGATTCCCATGATCAACACCAAAAACGGCAAAAACACCACAGGTATCAACAGTGCCGTCCAATGCACAGAGCCGTTTATGATCAGCGAAGCCAGCAACAAGACAAAGACGCTGATGGCGCAGTGGAAAAGCGCGGTTCCGATGGGAACCAGGGGCAGTATCTCCAGGGGGAACACCACTTTTTTGACGTAGTTGACATTGCCCAGGATTATGGTTGGCGCCCGGTTGAGCACTTCGGCCAAAAATCCATGAACTATAAGGCCCACAAACAGCACCATGGCGAACACGGTTTTGTCCTCTCCGCCAACGCCCCAGCGCGCCTTGAACACCACCGAAAAAATGAACGTGTATACACCCAGCAGGATAATGGGGATGACAAATGACCAAGCGAGCCCCATGAATGACCCTCGATAGCGCTGCGCCACCTCCCGCTTGGTCATTAGCGCTATAAGTTGCCTGTAGCGCCACAAGTTTTGGAGCATTGCCGAGATGCGGGTTGGTTGAGCAGCGTTGGGATTCATGCAAACACCTCGGCGTCCACCAACTTCATTCCTCTGGTGTCCTTGGGTGAAAGAATGGGCGTTTCGCCGAGGGGCCATTTGATGGCTAGGTCCGGATCATCCCAGCGGATGCAGCGTTCAAACTCTGGTGCATAATAATCGGTCGTCTTGTACAACATTTCGGCCCAATCGGATAGCACATAAAAGCCGTGGGCAAAACCTGCCGGCACCCAGACCTGTTTCTTGTTCACGGCCGAAAGTATCGTATGGACCCAATTGCCGAAAGTAGGCGACCCCTTGCGAATATCCACCGCCACATCGAATACCTCACCCACCGCCACCCGCACCAGTTTTCCCTGCGCCTTGGGAGGCAGCTGGTAGTGCAGGCCACGCAATACGCCGCGCGGAGACCTGGAGTGGTTATCCTGTACAATGGTAATGGCAGACCCAATGGCTTCATTGAACTGATTCTGGTTGAAGCTTTCATAAAAAAACCCGCGCTCATCCGGGAACACCTTGGGTTCGATAAGCACCACATCAGGGATGGCAAGGCGAGTAACCATCATTTTAAAAGGTAACATCCCTCAGCAGACGTAGCAGGTATTGGCTATAGCCATTATTGGCCAGAGATGCGCCAAGTCGTTCCAGTTGGGCCGAGTCAATCCAATTTTGTCTCCAGGCGATTTCCTCTGGACAAGCCACTTTCAATCCTTGGCGCTTTTCCAGCGTGGCGATGAACTGCCCCGCCTCCAGCATAGACTGGTGGGTGCCAGTATCCAGCCAGGCATAGCCACGGCCCATGGTTTGAACCGAGAGTTGCCCCTGCTTCAAATAAAGGCGATTGAGATCGGTAATCTCCAGCTCGCCGCGGGCTGAAGGTTTGAGCGATTTTGCCATTTCCACCACGCGGCGGTCATAAAAATATAGGCCCGTCACGGCGTAGTTTGATTTCGGCTTTTTCGGCTTTTCTTCCAGCGAAAGGACCTTGCCCGTCTGGTCGAACTCGGCCACGCCATAGCGCTCTGGGTCGAGCACGCGATAGACAAAAATCGTTGCTCCATTGCCTTTTTCCATCGCATCGGCGAGCAAGCGCTGAAAGTCGTGGCCATAGAAGATATTGTCGCCGAGAACCAGGGCTGAGAGATCGTCGCCAATGAATGACTCGCCGATTATGAAGGCCTGCGCAAGACCTCCGGGGCTTGGCTGCACGGCATACTGCAGATTCAATCCCCATTGGCTGCCATCGCCTAGGAGCTGTTCAAAGCGCGGCGTGTCCTGCGGCGTGGAGATGATCAGGATGTCCCGGATGTTGGCCAGCATGAGCGTGCTAAGCGGGTAGTAGATCATCGGCTTGTCGAACACTGGCAACAACTGCTTGGAAACGACTAGTGTGGCCGGATACAGCCGGGTGCCTGCGCCGCCAGCGAGGATAATGCCCTTGCGTTTCATATCGATCCTACATAAACAAGTTCGGAAACCATCCGTTTAACATGGACGGGCCAAAGGGGCAAGGCCACACCAAAAGCGTCGCATATCTTTTTGGTGTCAAGCCGCGAGTTTAGGGGGCGTTTGGCTGGCAGGGGATACTCAGAGGTTGGAATCGGCGTCACCCCCTCCGGACCAAGGCGGATTATCGCTCCGTAGCGCACGGCTTCGGCAATAATCAGGCGGGCGTAGCGTTGCCAGTTGGTTTGCCCGCTGGCAGTCAAATGATAGGTGCCGCTGGCCCGTTTGGCCAAAGCATGGCAGTGGGTCAGCCGATACATGCAAAGGGCAGTTATATCCGCTACTAATTCAGCGCTGGTGGGAGCGCCGACCTGGTCACTCACCACGTTGATGGAATCCCGCTCTTTGGCAAGCCGCAGAATGGTTTTGACAAAATTTTCACCGCGTGCGGCGTAGACCCAGCTGGTGCGCAGGATCAGATGCTTGCATCCCGCGGCTCGAATGGCCTCTTCTCCATCCCGTTTGGTGCGGCCATATACGCTCAGAGGCGCAGTCGGATCGCTTTCCGTGTAGGGCCCGTCCTTGGCCCCGTCAAAGACATAATCGGTGGAGTAATGAACGAGCCAGGCCTTGATGCCTCGCACCTCCTGCGCCAAGCGGCCAACGGACTCGTTATTTATGCGCCGGGCAAGTTCGGGTTCCGACTCCGCCCGGTCTACTGCGGTGTAGGCGGCCGCGTTGATCACTATTTCGGGAGTGTGGCGCCGCACCAAGACACACGCGGCATCCGGATCAGCAAAATCAGCCTCGGCCCGGCCGCAAGCGATCACTTCTCCCAGCGGGGCCAGCGCACGCTGTAATTCCCAGCCAAGCTGGCCATCTTTACCAAATAATAATATCTTCATGCGATATAGTGCTTTTCAATCCATTCCAGATAGGCGCCGCTGGTGACCTCGGCCACCCATTTCTGGTTAGCCAGATACCAGCGCACGGTTTTGCGGATGCCTGTTGTGAAGCTTTCGGTTGGCTCCCAGCCAATTTCACGTCCGATCTTGCCATGATCTATGGCATAGCGCCGGTCGTGGCCGGGGCGATCCTTGACAAAGGCAATCTGCTCTTTGTAGCTACCGCCGCCGGCTTTAGGATTTTCTTTGTCAAGAATATCGCAAATGGTGCGCACCACTTCCAGGTTGGCTTTTTCGGCTGCTCCCCCGATGTTATAGGTTTCACCAACGCGACCGTATTTCAGAACCATTTGGATGGCAGTGCAGTGATCTTTAACGTAAAGCCAGTCGCGAATCTGCTGTCCGTCGCCGTATATTGGCAACGGCGTGCCTGCCAAGGCGTTGTGAATGGACAGTGGAATTAATTTTTCAGGAAACTGGTATGGCCCGTAGTTGTTAGAGCAATTGGTGATGAGCGCGGGCAGACCATAGGTGTGGTGGTAGGCATGCACCAAGTGGTCGGATGATGCCTTGCTCGCGGAATATGGGCTGTTTGGATTGTAGCGATTGTCTTCCCGGAATGGCGGGGCATCAACGCCTAGGGAGCCATAGACCTCATCGGTTGACACGTGGAGGAAACGGAACGAGGTTTTTTCGCTGTCCGCCAGGCCTTTCCAGTAGGTCCGCATGGCCTCCAGTAAGCGGAAAGTGCCAACGATATTGGTCTGGATGAAATCTTCGGGCCCGTGGATGGAGCGATCTACGTGGGATTCGGCCGCGAAATTTACTACTGCGCGAACCTTATGATCCGCCAACAGTTTAAGGATTACGGTGTAATCACTAATGTCTAATTTGACGAAAGTATGACGTTGATCGATAGCCAAGCTTGCCAAATTATAAAGGTTGCCAGCGTAGGTAAGCTTGTCTATATTCAATACCGGCTCGTCACAAAGTGACAGCCACTCGAGTATGAAATTGGAACCGATAAACCCAGCCCCGCCGGTTACTAGGATGCACACGTAATCGTCCCCCAATACGTTGGCAGCGTCTTAATCCAC
>Ga0180009_10002779_pt1 | contig 20405 bp, 16 predicted proteins | sample OS_PC_MetaG_FD_123537 | JGI IMG/M metagenome (GOLD analysis project Ga0180009, IMG submission 123537) | Groundwater microbial communities from the Aspo Hard Rock Laboratory (HRL) deep subsurface site, Sweden - OS_PC_MetaG | ecosystem: Environmental > Aquatic > Deep subsurface > Groundwater...
CCTGCACGTAGGCGATGCCGTCGATGAGCGTGAAGGCCACCTCTTGAGACGCCGTGGAGCCCGCCTCGCGGATGTGGTAGCCGCTGATGGAGATGGGGTTCCACGCCGGCACGTTGTCCTTGCAGTACGAAAACAGGTCGGTGATGATCCGCATGGAGGGCCCCGGCGGGAAGATGTACGTCCCTCGAGCGATATACTCCTTGAGGATGTCGTTCTGGATGGTGCCGCGGATCTTCTTGGGCTCCACACCCTGGCGCTCACACAGAGCCAGGTACATCGAGAGCAGGATCGCGGCCGTGGAGTTGATGGTCATGGACGTGGAGACATCGCCCAGTGGGATCTGGTCGAAGAGTGTCTCCAGATCCTCGAGGCTGTCGATGGCCACGCCCGTGCGCCCCACCTCTCCCTGGGCCATCTCGTGGTCGGAGTCGTAACCCATCTGGGTGGGCAGGTCGAAGGCCACCGATAGACCGGTCTGGCCGCGCTCCAGCAGATAGCGGTACCGTTGGTTGGTTTCGGCCGCCGTGGCAAACCCCGCGTATTGACGCATGGTCCAAAAGCGCCCGCGGTACATGGTGGGCTGCACCCCGCGCGTGAAAGGGAACTCCCCGGGGAATCCCAGGTCATCGACGTAGTCCATGGTGGCGGTGTGCTCAGGGCCGTACAAGCGTTCGACTTCTTGGCCACTGGGGGTTTCGAACACCGGCCGGCGTTCGGGGAACCGGTCGAGTGTTTTGAGGGTCGTAGACTCCCAGGCTTCCCGTGCTTGCTGGATCTTGTCGCTGTCTGTCATGGGCTCGTACCTCCGCTTCGGAGCCCGTTTTACACCCGCGAGGCCCAGACAACAACCAATCCGGTCCGGCGATCAGCGGAAGGCGGCAGCGCGGTAGGGAGGGATGGTGTTGCGCCCGGCCTCTTGGGACCGGTTAGCTGTCGCTCTCTTGCGTGAACTCCTGGCGGATGTTGTCCCACGCCCCGCGGTAGGCGATCTGCAGCTTGATGCGTTGGATCTCTTCGTTTTCGTCGGTGGCACCACGCAGGGCGGCGAGGGTGGCGATGATCTCCAGGTTGAAGGGGAGCCGCCCGATGCTGGACAGGTAGGTGTTACGGATGATCTCGATGCGACGCGGCGTGGCGATGTCCCAGACGTCCTTTACGGACTCGATACCGCGACTGTAGAGGAACACCAGGATGTTGTTGATGTCGCGCTGGGCGCAGCTGATGCCCAGCTCTGCGAGCACCGCGGGGATCTTCTCAGCGGTCAGGGGATCCGTCGGTGCGAAGGATTGATCCTCCTGGAATCGGCTGAGCTCTTCGTACAGTAGGTTGAAGTTCTCGTCGATGGCGCCGAGCATCTGACTGAGGATCCGCAGCTGTTTTTTGGCCGCGGAATGGGTCCGCTTCAGGGGCTTGTAACCGAGGTGGTGCTCGAGCTGACTCCAGAGGTCCTGCGCCGCGGTGCGCACCTGAAGCTCAAAGATCGGGCGTTGCTCCACCGGGATGTCGGACTGCTTCATGCGCACGTTGTAGTGCACCGAGCGGTAGCCGCTCTCCTTCTCGGAGTGATCGATGTGGTCGAGGCTCAGGATCCGCGCCTGCTGGGCGGACATGTACATCTCGGGGGGCTCGACATTGGCGATCTCAATCGTATCGTTGCTGCGAAGCTCCCGATCAATGAGGGGCAGGTGGCTCAGAAAGTACACCACCACGCGCACGCCGATGGTGTCGTACATGGTCTCGTAGCTCTTGGGCACGAGGCCGTCTGGGAACTTGTGGGGTTTGCGGAAGATCTTGTCCACGACCTGCTCCGGACGTTTGATTCGCGAGCTGGCCGCGCGGATGGGCGTCGGGATGGGCAGGGAGTTGGTGCGCTGGTACTTGGACCAGTAGGTGGGCTGCTGCCAGGCAGTGAGCGTCTCCCTGATCTCGAGCTGGGTGGGCTGGAGCACCTCCACCACGTAGGAGGCGTAGGTATCGAGGAACATCGTCATCCCGGCGGGATCCGATTTCCGGTACGGTGCCATAGACGGTTCGCGCCCCTTTCTGAAGGCGATGGAAGGTTCAGCGTTGAATTGGAATTCTACCAGATTCGGAGGCTCAAATCAGGACTTCGGATCCATCTTCCACGTCGCCGTACAACCGCGCTTCTTCCTGGCCGCGCAGCACGCGCAGGGCCCCGGCGGCCAGGGCGGGGAGCTCGTCTTCGCCCGGGTAGATCCGCAGGGGGGCGATCCAGCCCACCCGGGCGGTCACGGCGGTCACCAGGGCGTCGTCGTGGGCCATGCCACCGGTGAGCAGCACTGCGTCCACGCGCCCACAGAGCACGGTGGCCATTTCACCGATGGACTTACCGATCTGATAAACCATCGCGTCCACCACCTGCCGGGCGAGCCCGTCACCGTTGGCCATGCGCTGCCTGATCTCCTGGAGATCCGTGGTGCCCAGGTAGGAACGCAGCCCGCCGCCGCCCAGCAGCTCCTGGCGGATCGCGCGCCGCTCGGCGCCGGTTTTGAAGCACCGGTCCACCAGGGGCCCGCTGGGCAGTGATCCGGGGCGATCCGGTGAAAGGGGGCCCTCGTCCCGGGGGTTGCACACGTCCACCATGCGCCCGTCGCGGTGGGCAGAGACCGAAATGCCGGTGCCCAGGTGTGCGACCACCAGGCGCAGCTCCGAATACGGGCGAGCCGCTTCGGCGGCGTAGCGTCGGGCCACGGCTTTGGTGTTCAGGGCGTGACAGAGAGACTCCCGCTCAATGCCGGCCAGGCCGCTGATGCGCGCCACGGGGGCCATCTCGTCCACACAGACGGGGTCCACGATGAAGGCCGGCGCGTCGTGCTCGGTGGCCACGGCGTGGGCGATGAGCGCGCCCAGGTTGGAGGCGTGCTCGCCGCGCTCGGCGGCCGCAAGCTCGGTCCGCATGATCCGGTCCACGCGGTAAGTGCCACTGGCCAGCGGGCGGAGCAACCCGCCCCGGCCCACCACGGCGTCGAGGCGGTCGGCGGATGCCTCGGCGAGGAAGCGGCGTGTGGCCGCGATGCGGAACTCCGCCTGGTCGGCCACGGTCTCGAACTGTGCCAGGTCGTCATCCGGGTGGCGTAGGGTCTGCTCCGCGAGCAGGGTCTCGTCCCGAAACAGTGCGAGCTTGGTGGAGGTCGCGCCGGGATTGACCGCAAGGACGACGTACTGGGTGTTGGACATGGAATCTCCTCGGAGGTTAGGACTTTGCACTGGCACCCGGGGGGGCTGTCAAGTCGGCTGGCGCTGGAAGTACGACGCGATGCGGGCGAGGTTTTTTTCGTCGACGGGGTCAAAGGCGGCGGGCAGGTCTGAGTCGATGTCCAGGACGGCCAGGAGCTGCCCGTTGGCGTCGTGAATGGGCACCACCAGCTCAGAGCGCGTGGTGGCGGCACAGGCGATGTGGTAGGGAAGGTCGGCCACGTCCGGCACGTTCTGCACCTTCTCTTCGGCGGCGCACTTGCCACACACGCCCCGGTCAAAGGGAATCACCAGGCACCCGTGTCCCCCCTGATAGGGGCCGATCTTGAGGGTTCTATCTCCCATGTTCCGGTAGAAGCCCACCCAGTGGAATTGTTCGAAGGTCTGGTTCAGCTCACACGCGATGGTCGCCATCAAGCTGATGACGTCGGACTCCCCGTCGCAAAGTCCGTGCAACCGGCCAAAGAGCTGGTCGTACTGCGTTTGTTTGTCGGTGGCCATCGGCTTGGGTACCACGCTCTGAGTCAGATTGTCACATGGCCGTCGGACGCGGTTGCGCCCGCGCCGTCTGCGGAAAGCGACGGGGGAAGGGTCACCCGGAAGGTGGAACCCTTCGACAGGGTGCTCTCCACCGTGATGGTGCCTCCGTGGCGTTCTACGATGTTTCGGGACAGGGTCAATCCCAGCCCCAACCCCGTGTACCTGCGGGTGGAGGAGGTGTCCACCTGGTAGAACCGCTCAAATATCCGATTCAGGTCCTCGGCGGCGATTCCGATCCCGTTGTCGATCACCGCGATGCACACGCCGCCGTCGGGCGCCTCCGAGGTGCGGGCGACGACGCGTCCACCGGGCTCGGTGAACTTGATGGCGTTGGTGAGCAGGTTTACCAGCACCTGACTCAGCAGGCGGGGATCGGCCTCGATGTCCAAAAGCTCGACTGCAAGCTCCCGCTCGAGCCGTACTGAGCGCTGAGCGGCGTTGAGAGCCATGGTCAGCAGGGCCGCCTCCACGAGACCGTTTACGTCGCAGGGAGCGGGATTGAGCGTCGGTCCGGCGCGATCGAGCTGCGCGGCGTCCAGCAACTCATCCACGATGCCGGTGAGTCGCTGCACATTGTTCACGATGATCTGGAGCTGTCGCTTCTGGGTGTCGCTCACCGGCCCGGACGAGCCGGACATGATGAGATCGGCGTACCCCCGGACGGAGACCAGGGGCGATCGGAGCTCGTGGGACACATTCGCCAGGAGGTTGTTCTTCAGCTCGTCGAGGGTCTGCAGTTCGGCGTTGGCCCGCGCGAGCTCGCGGTTGGTCTCTTCGAGCCGATTCTGAACCCGCTTGAGGGCTGTTACATCCCGGGTGATCACCTGGATGACGTCCTGATGGGTATCGTGATCACGTACCAGGCGCGAGTCGTGCAAGCAACACTTCCGGGTCCCCTTCAGGGTCCGAAAGTTGTACTCGAAGCTTCGCACGGCTTCGTCCTGGAGGGTCTTATTTCGCAGGGCGCCGGGAGGCAGCTCGTACTCAAGCAGGTCCTTGATGTTCATACCCACGACCTGGGCCGGATCCGGAAAGCGCTCCTCCAGCTCCAGGATGCGTAGGGTCGACCGGTCCATCTGCAGCACCGTGCCTTCGAGGGTGTAACGATAGATACCGATGTCGGCGAGGGCCATCAACTCCTGCTGGAGATCGACGGTGTTTAGGCGTTTTCTGGGGTTCACGGTGCCTCGGTGGCGGCGAGTAGCGTCTCGACCCAGTGGCAGTAGCGGGCGTACCGGCCGGCAATTTTCTGGGGCGATATCCGGGGCTCATGACGGAGTCCAGGTCCTGTGTTCATGGCGCGCACTGCGCTGGCGAGGTTGTCGAACATGTCGAGACCATACCAGGCGATGGCGGCGGTGCCCAGCAGCGCAGCCTCGGACTCGGGGTGCGCTACGAGGGTTACCTGTGTGACATCGGCCAGGCGGCGCAGCAGGCTGCGCGCCCGGACTCCGCCCCCGGCCACGACCACCTCGGTGACGTCCTGCGTCGCAACCCGTGATCCGAGGATCCGGCGCAGCTCCATGGCCAGTCCATCCATCACCGCCGCTTCGATCGCTGCGGGCCCATGGGCCGGGGTCAGACCCACCAGCGCGCCTTGCACCGCCTGGTTGAAGTCAGGCGTGGCGATGCCCGACAAAAAGGGCAGAAACAGCGGCGCCTCCTCCGACGTGTCAAAATCGGCGGCCGCACCGTCGCCATTTCCGGACGTGGCGAGGAGGGAACGGATCCAGTCCAAGGACGCACCGAAGGCGCCCAAAAAACCTTCCAGAAGGCACATTCCCGGGAGGATGTGGTCCGTGGCGATGCGGCCCGGGAGGGGCTCGGGCACGCCGGCCACAGGAGCCAGAATGTCCGCGGCCGTGCCCAGGCATAGCCCCACCTGACCCGGGGTGAGCACCCCCAGCCCCAGGCTGGCGCAGGCCTGGTCCCCCCCGCCCACGAGCAGCGGGGTTGAGGTCGCCAGGCCCATGGCGGCGGCCGCCGCCGGTCCCAGGGTGCCGGCCAGGCTGCCGGCAGCGACCACCTGGGGCAGCTGGGTCGGGGACAGCCCCACCAGGGCCAGCAGCTCCGGGCACCAGCGACCGCCTTCGAGCTCCCAGAGCCCCGTCGGAGAGGCGTTGGAGGGATCAATCATGGGCGCGTCGGCGCCCAGGCGCAGGAGCAGGTCGTCTTGCACGAGCCCGTACCGGTGCACGGCGGAAGCCACCTCGGGCCGCTCCCGCTGCAGCCACCGGATCTTTGCGAGGGGCCACATGGCGCTGTGGGGGAGGCCGGTTAGAGCCTGGTAGGTCGCGCCGTCCATGTGGCGGCGCAGATCAGCCAGTCTGTCCACGGGGCGGGGATCCTGCCACGACAGCACGCTCAGGGCGCGCCCGGCGCCGTCCAGGGCGATTAGGGTGGCGCGTTGATTGGTCGCGCAGATCGCCGCCACGTGGTGTTTCGGAGCCTCGGTAACCAGGCCCCGGATCAGTCCGCACACCGTGGTTTGCAGCCGGTCTGGGTCCAACGCGTGGTCCACGTCCCCGTCGTCAGCACCCGGCGTGGGAGCGCCGGACCGGCAGACGAAGTGACCCTGCTCGTCGATCAGGGCCGCCTTGGTCTGCGTGGTGCCGACATCCACACAGCACACTACTTCCGGCAATGCACACTCCTTCCGTGCCCGCGACGTTGTCGCTCCTGTGGAGTGTACGCACGCGGCGCACGGATTTCCAGCACCGATGCCGGAGCGGGAGGGGCTCAGGTCTTTCACGGTCGGGGGCGACGAGGTGATCAGGCAGTCACGACCCGACGTTTGGACGGGCTGACATCGACAGGGCGCTTTGCCGCCAGCCGGGCGTCCTGGCGCTCTTGCCGGGCAAGACCTTCCAATCGGTCATCACGCTTACCCTGGTTTCGCCTTCGGCGAGAGCGCGGCGATTTGTATGGGCAGTGGCCACGGGGAGGTGCTACGCTGAAGTGCCAAAACGGCGTTGAAGGAATTCGACTATGATCCTTGAATCTCTATTGATGTCATTGACCCTGGTCACGTCGCCGACGCTGGTTACTGGCCGCAATGCGGACTGTACGAGCCCGGAGCAATCCGCGCTCACCCAAAAGGAAGCACCGGGCTACGACGTGGGAGACAGCGTCGAGCAGTGGCAGGCGCGCCGGTACCGCAGCAGCAGCCGCTCTGTCAGCCGCAGCCGCCGCTCTGTCAGCCGCAGCCGTCGCTCTGTCAGCCGCAGCCGCCGCTCTGTCAGCCGCAGCCGCCGGACCTACCGCCGCAAGACGCCTGCTCGGTACAAGCGGCGCAGTTATCGTACCTCCAGGAGACGCACCTACCGCAAGGCCCACAGTGGCCGCCGCTACGACAGCCGGGGTCGCTATTCAGGCCGCGTGACGAAGTCTGGGCGTCGCTACGACAGCCGGGGTCGTTATACGGGGCGGATGACCAAGCGAGGCCGCAGCTACGACAGCCGGGGCCGCTATACAGGCCGCGTGACGAAGCGGGGCCGCAGTTACGACAGCCGGGGCCGCTACCGGGGGCGTATCACCAAACGGGGCCGCATCTACGACAGTCGGGGTCGCTACAAGGGCCGCGTGGACAAAAAGGGTCGCCGCTACGATAGCCGGGGCCGCTACAAGGGTCGCAGCAAGTAGTCGCTCCACCCCAAAGGTGGCCCCTGGGGTCACCCCTTCCACCAGGACCGCTCACTCACTGTTCCGCTCTCAGGTGTTGCGCGATGTTTCGGGGGTTGTTGCACCACGCGAAATAGGTTTAGAAGTCCCACCAACTCCGACGATCCGAGACATCACGGGATGCAATATTTGCACGCTCAGCAGGTGTCATATGGCCCTGGGGTGCAGCTTCTGCATGTAGGGGGGCACCCCGCTCAAGTGGTTGCCAGACGTTGCAGATCTGGCACGAAAGGTGCTTCTACTCAAAAACCGAACACACCGCTCCTGCGCGTCGCCTGTGCGTGAATGAGCAGACCATTTGGAGGAATGCCATGAAGAGAAGACACACCGCACGTTGGGCCTCTTTTGCTGCCATTGCTACGCTGGCGCTGGTCGCCAGCTCCTGCAAGCCCAAACCTGCTTCGCAGACGAACAGCGCCGACCAGACTGCCAGCATGAAGGAGCCCGCGCCGTCCGGACGGGGCCCAGCGTTCGTGGACAAGGACGGTGACGGCGTCTGCGACCACTGGAAGGAGCGAAACAATGCCTGGCGCGGGGGTCACGCCGGCTGGCGCGGCATGGGCCGCGGCAGACGCGGCATGGGCCACCGCTGGCGCGGCATGGGTCAGGGCCGGTACGGCATGGGTCAGGGCCGGTACGGCATGGGCGACGGCTGGCGCGGCATGGGCCGCGGTATGCGCGGTGGGGGCCACGATTTCGTGGACAAGGATGGCGATGGCGTGTGTGACCATTGGCAGGGCGCCAGGGGGAAGCCCGCTCCCAAGCCCGTGGCACCGGTCCCGGGAGGCCAGAAGCGACCCGCGCCCGGGTTGGGCATGGTGAAGTGAGTAACGAACTGCCGCTCGACGCCTCCCTCAGCGCGCGCTCCAGTCCTTCACATCGTGGTCCCGTCTTCTGTCCCGCCGAGGATCCGCACCCCTCTTGCCGGTCAATTGCGTGGTATCTGGGGATGCGTTATCATCCACCGTTGCTGGAGACGGATCGGAATGTATCGCGCCCCACGACTGGCTTTACCGTTCTTATTGGGCCTGATTTCTGCCTGTGGTGGCGGCCCGGGGAGTGACGTGCCGGACGCCAGTGGGGAGCTGGTGGTGACGCTGCGTCTCTTCGATAATCCGCAGTCAACCCTGAGCGCCCTCGCCACGGTGGACACCACCTGGGAGTGTCGCGTGGAGCTGGAGTTTGAGAGCGCGAGCACCGCGCCCCAGCGATCCTGGCGGAGCCGGGCCGGGCGGGTGCACGAGATCCCGGTGGTGGGCATGCGGCCCGAGACGACCTACACCGTGCGCGCCATCGCGTTCGTGGACGGCGTGGAGGCCGTCGTGAGCGCGGATCACGAGTATACCACCGGCGCTATTCCACCCGAGATCCCGCCGTTCACTGTGACGAGCTATGACGCCTCGCGGGTGCAACCGGGCGTGACCTTCTTTGTGCCCATCGAGGCCCCCTTTGACTTTTTCGCCGACACGCTGACCTACGTCGGGGTGGACACCGACGGGGAGGTGGTCTGGTACTATCAGACCCCCATCCAGACGCCGCGTGTCAATCCCATCACGCGCATGCTGCCCGACGGCACGCTGCTGATCGGCATCTACCACGGGTTCCGCAACATCACGGTGGCCGGGGAGACCCTGTGGGAGATCACCGCCGAAGACGTGGGGCTCGAGAGCTTCCACCACGACGCCGCGCTGCTGCCCAACGGCAATCTGCTGGTCATCGGGGGTGAACGAAGCACCGTCAACGTGCCGGGGCTCGGAGGGCTCGTGGAGGTGGACCGCGACTCCCTGTATGAGGTGACCCTGGACGGGCAGATTGTGTGGGATTGGGCGTATGCCGATCACATGGATGACCAGCGCTTTCCCGGGCCCCTGGCCCAGACGGCCAACATGGGGGGCAGCTACGAGCAGACGCACGCCAACGCGGTGGTCTACCTGCCCGCGGACGACACCATTTTGTTTTCGGTGCGCAATCAGTCCTGGATCCTGAAGATTGATCACGCCACGGGCGAGGTGCTGTGGACCCTGGGCGATGGAGGGGACTTTGTGCTCACCAACGAGGACGTGTCCACCGGCCACACGTGGTTCTACTCGCAGCACGCCCCGGAGCTGCACGCCGACGGATCCATCTTCCTGTACGACAATGGCAACGACCGGCTGCCCCTCACCGAGGATCGTTTTACCCGGGCGGTGCAGCTGCAACTGGACGAGACCCTCGGAGAGGCCGAGCTGGTGTGGCAGTACCAGACGGATGTGTACACACCGATCCTGGGAGACGCGGACCTGCTGCCCAACGGTAACGTGTTGGTGTGCGTCGGGGGCACGGGGATAGACGGCCTGACTCCGTCGCAGATCGTTGAGGTCACCCGGGACGCCACGCCCACCGAGGTTTGGAAGCTGAGCTATCCCGGGAACATCCTGTATCGGGCCGAGCGGGAGCCGACCCTGTACGTGCCCCTGGACTAGCGTGAAAGACGATGAGACCATGGTGAGCAAGTGGATCGTGTTGGGAGCCGTGCTGGTCAGCCTGGGACTCACCGGCAACGTGCTGGTGGGTTGCGACGAGGGAAAAACCGAGTCCGCCTGTCAAGACGGCGTGGACAATGACGACGACGGGCTCATCGACTGTGCGGACGACGACTGTATGACGCACTGGGCTTGCCCGGAGGTCAATTGTGAAGACGGGCTGGACAACGACGGCGACGGGCTTGTCGACTGCGAAGACGACGACTGCGAGCGGGCGACGCCCTGCGAGCTCACCTGCCTGGAGATCGTGGACTGCGCGCGCAGCTGCACCATGGACCTGGGCTGCATCGCCGACTGCGCGGCCCTGGGCTGCGGCAGTGGTCAGGACGCCTTTGACACGGCGGCGAGCTGCTTCATGTCCAGCTGCAGCGATGAATGTTACACGGGGGACGTCAACAGCCCCGAGTGCGAGGACTGCATGTACACCAACTGCGCGGTGGAGATGCAAGCGTGCACCAACAGTCTTTGCCCCTGAGCCCACGTGCTCACCCCGTGTGAGGAGAACGGAATGAGCTTTCCGCAGGTGTGCCTGTCCCGACCCGCGGTGGTATTGCCGCGGGACCGGCTCGACAACGCGGAGGTCTTGCGGCGCATCCGGAAAAACTACCGCGGCGATCCTGAGCTCTGGCCCCTGGTCGAGGCCGGGGTGGCAGTGGTCTTTGAAAAGTGCAACTCCCAGTACCGGTACATCGAGTCCGACCAGACCATTGATCCGGCGGAGTATGCCGTGCGGGCGGCGCAGGCCTGCCTGGAGGAGAACGGCGTGGCGGCCGCGGAGCTGGACCTGCTCCTGTACGGTGGTATCGCCCGGACCTACTTCGAGCCGGCCACGGCCATGGAGGTGGCGGCGAAGCTCGGTGTGCAACAGATCCACGCCTTTGACGTGACGAGCGCCTGTGTGGGGCAGTTGGAGGCGATTCACATCGCCAGCGCCTACCTCAATCTGTACCCGCACCTGAACACGGCCCTGGTGTGCTCCGGGGAGCTTACCCGGGGCTTTTTGGCCTACGACATCCAGTCCGCCGAAGAGCTGATGAGCAAGGCCGCCGGGTTGACCATCGGCAACGCCGGTTCGGCCTGGCTGGTGCGGCGGGAACCCTTCGGGGGCGGTTGCTTGCGGCTGCTCGCCATGGACAACTTCTGCCTGCCCCAGCACTGGGAGTTGTGTCAGGCGCCCATCGACGGCACCTTCACGTCCCGGTCTCGGGAGCTGTTTGCCCTCAACGTGCATGTGCCGCCCAACCTCACGCGGGTCATCGAGAGTCAGGGCTGGACACCCCACGACGTGGATCACTTCGTATTTCACCAGCCCAGCGAGCACATGGTCGTAAAGGTGCTGGCGGGCCTCGGTGTGGATCCGGCCCGGGGCATCCTCACCCACCATTTGTTTGGCAATACCTCGTCGACGACCGTGGCGCTGACGATGCACGAGCTCCTCGGGCAGGACCGCGTGCGGGCCGGGGACAAGCTCTGCCTCGCCAGCGCGGCGGCGGGATTCAGCCTCGTGTCCGCCCTGGGAGAGTGGGTCGGCTGAGATGCTCAAATATCTGCGGCTGTACCGCATTATCCTGCGGAACTTCGGTTTTAAGCTCCGACCGCTGGGGACCCTGGGACTGATTGGGCTCCGCCACCTGCTCAGCGCCTCGGGCCGTGGGCTGGACCACGTGTTGGCCCCGGGCTTCCGGTCCATGCCTCTGGACCGTCCGGTGTTTATTCTGGGCAACCCCCGCAGCGGCACCACCTTCCTGCATCGCTTTTTGCTCAACACCGGGGAGCTATGTGCCTTTGAGCTGTGGGAGATGCTCCTGCCGGCGGTCACCGGGCGTCGTGCCCTGAGCCGCGTCATCGACCGCTTCGCGCCGCTGTCGCCGGCCCGATACCACAGCTCCGACGCCCACGACACCAGCCTTCGGGACGTGGAGACCGACGACGCCGCACCGTTTTTCCACTTTGTGGAGGGCGGTTTTCTGTGGGCCTATTTTTGGGCCTGGGAGGATGACTGGGGCAGCGACTCGGCGCGGAAGATCTTCGAGCTGGACGCGCTGCCTTCGCACGAGCAGGAACGGTTCTTCCGTTATCTCGAGGGGTGCTGGCGACGCAACCTGTATGCCAAGGGGAAGGGACGCTTCATCGTCAAGTCTTCCCTGCTCGGCGCCGGGGCGCGGACGCTGATGAAGCGATATCCCGACGCGAAGATCATCTACCTGGTGCGGGATCCCGTGGCTACCATCCCCTCGGGCATGTCTTTGCTCACCAGCGTGCTGGACCGATCTTACAACATCTTCGAGACCACCGATGCCAACCGTCGCGCGCGGTATCTGAACAACCTCTACCAGGCCTCCTGCCACATGTACCGCACCCTGCTCCGGGTGAAGCGCGAGTCCATCATCCCGGCGGAGAATCTGCGCATCATCACCTACCCGCAGCTCATGCGCGAGCTGGAGCCCACCCTGCGTGACCTCGTGAAGTTCCTCGAGCTCTCCCCCGCGCCCGGCTTCTGGGAAGAGGTCCGCCTCCAGGGGGAGCGGCAGCGCGCCTACCAGAGTAAACACTTCTACTCCCTGGAGAAGTTTGGCCTCACCGAATCCCAAATCCGCAGCGACCTGGCGGAGATCTATCAGGAATTCGACCTGGAGATGGTATAAGACCGCATGTTGGAATCCAGGCTCGATCGATTGACCCGCTGGCTCGTACGCCACCGCAACCTGGTGGTGCTGTGCTGGGGCGCGCTCATCCCGCTGTTCATATACGGTTTTTCGGGCGTCGGTAATAAGCTGCTCACCATCGTCAAGACCAGCGAGGAGGCCCAGTCCACCTTCGTGTTTCGCGCCAAGGCCAAGCGTTTCGCCAAGCAGTCGCAGTTCCTGGCGTTGATGACGCTGCACCACGACAAAAAAAAGTACGACGACGAGGAGTTCGACCTGTCCGCCCGGGCCGTGCACAAGCAACTCCGTCCCATCCGGTGCGTCAAAGCTCTCACGGCATTTGAGGACCTGCCCCTGCCGTCGCTGTTCATCTCCAAAGATGGCCACTCCCAGGTGACCCTCATCGAGATGGACGTGCGCATGAACGACTTTCACGATGCGGGTCGCTGCGTGAACAAAATCCGGGCCGGGGTGAAGAGGTCGAAGAAGAAGTGGCAGCTCGTCGATCTGGAGGTGCTCGTGTCCGGGCCTCCGGCCATCGACGTGGACGTCGGGAGATTGATGCGCAAGGACAGCCAACGGGCGGAGCTCATCGTGGGCATCGTCGCGTTGATCCTGCTGGTGTGGATGTTTCGCAGCGCCACCGCGGCGTTTCTGCCGCTCATTACGGCCTTGCTCGGAGTCTCCGGTAGCCTGACCGTGGTGTTTTTTGTGGCAGACCACGTGGAGCTTTCCCTGTACGTGGCCGTCGTGTCCTCCATGGCGGGGCTCGGGCTCGGGCTCGACTACGCCCTGCTCTACGTGTCGCGGTTCCGGGAGGAGTGCGCCCTCGGTCTCGAGCCCCAGGAGGCCATTTCCCGCGCGGCCCAGACGGCGGGGAAGGCCATTCTGGGCTCGGGCATCCTGGTGATCATGGGCTTCGGCGGTCTGCTCATTCCCAACGTGCTGTTCGTGCGCAGCGTGGGGCTGGGCGGCATCCTGGTGGTGTTTTTCACGCTCTGCACGACGCTGCTGCTGTTGCCGGCGCTGCTGAGCTTCTGGCATCCCACCATGGCGTGGCCCCGCTGGCGGTGGTTCCTGGAGAGCCACAAGAAGGTGGATCGATTCTGGGACTGGTGGGCCCGGTCGGTGCTGAGGATCCCGTTGATCCTGGCGGCGGTGGGGCTGTTGGTGGTGGGCGTCTTTGGGCCCAACCTGTTCCAGCTCAAGGTCAAAAACCCCCGGCATGAGGCCGTGCCCCGGACCCTGGAGTCCCGCCGGGGCATCGATCGTTTCATCGGAATCAAGGGCGAGGCGCACCTGTACCGGATCGAGGTCATGGTGGAGATCCGCGGCGACGGCACGTGGAGTGACAAGCGGCGCCAGAAGCTGCTGCTCGCGGCCGTGGGCAAGATGGAGAAGTGGCCCCAGGTCGACAAAATTCAGAGCGTCAACATGATGACCCAGCTCACCGGCGGCCTCATGGGGTGGGGCGAGGGATTTGCCGAGCGCTTTATCAGCCGGGACAAAAAGATTGTCTCCATCGACATCTACGGCAAGGACGGCTCCGACGTGGCCTTGAACCGCCTCGTGGCCAAGCTCCGCCGGGAGCTGCCCCGACTCCTGGCCTCCGACAAATCCCTGCGCGCCTACGTGGGCGGTCAGCAGGCGACTTTCTACGAGACCATGGAGGGGATCAAATATGCGATCCCCATCATGTTCCCGGTGCTCGCCGTGTGCGCCTTCCTGTTTATGGCGTTCTTTTTCCGGAGCCTGGTGATCCCCGTAAAGGCGCTGCTGCTCAACGCGCTGTCGCTCTTTTGCACCTTCGGGATCCTGGTGCTGGTGTTCCAGCACGGCTACGGCTTGTCGCTGCTGGGATACACCGCCGGGCCCCCGGGGGCGCTGTCGGTGGCCACGCCGATCCTGCTGTTTGGCATCGTCTTCGGCGTCTCCATGGACTACGAGGTTTTCCTGATGACCCGCATCCAGGAGGCCTACCGTCGGCGTGTCCGGGGCGCCACGACAAAGCCCGAGCGCGAGCAGGCCCACTTAGACGCCATCCAGGAGGGCCTCTCCCGCACGGGCGGCATCATCTCCAACGCAGCCCTGATCATGGTGATCACCTTCGCCGCCTTCATCAGTGGCACGGTGTTGCCCATGAAGGAGATGGGCTTCGCCCTCGCCCTGGCCGTGGCCCTGGACGCCAACCTCGTCCGCATGATGCTGGTGCCGGCGGTGTTGAAGCTCCTGGGCACCCGCACCTGGTTCTGGCCGGTCAAACGAAAAAAGTAGGGTCAGGGCATGGCGCCGGGCTCGGCCACGAGGATGTCGTCCACGTGGGGGCCGGTGTAGGTCACGCTGCTGTCGGAGTAGAACGAGAAGCCGAGCTGGATGGTCTGGCCGGCGTAGGCGGTCAGGTCGAAGTCCACCTGGGTCCAGGCCGCTGGGAACGTGCTCGTCTCCTGCCAGCATGCAAAGCCGCCGTGGGTGGTGTTGTAGGCAGGAATTGGGTTGGTCAGATGCGTCCAGAGCGCGCCCCCGTTGGTGGTGATGAACATCGCGAAGCCGTCGCAGCACATCTCCGTGTCGACCCACATCCAGAACCGAAGCGCCGGCGCCACGGCCAGGGTCAGATTGATGGGTGGGGTGACCGCCCGGTCCACGGCGTAGGTGTCGCTGTTGGCGTAATTGCCGCCCAGGTTTGTGGCCATGACGTAGGATCCGCCGTGGGCCGAGGGCGGGTTGTCTGCCGCCCCGATGGTCCCGATTTCCCATTCGCCGGTGCCAAAGCTCCAGGTGGCGTGGGTGGCGGGATCCTCGAAGTCTTCCGAGAAGTACCACAGCAGCCCGCCGCAGCCCGTGGTGTCGTAGCCGCAGCTGCTGTCGCAGGCCAGCGTCCCGCCGTCGAGCCCGAAGGTGTAGCAGGTGTTGCCGTCCAGGTCGGAGCCGTCGCAGCTCTCACCGCACTCGACGGTGTTGTTGCCGCACACCGGGAGAGTGCCGATGCAGGTGGACATGTCCAGGGCGCAGTAGTTGGTGCACGTGGGCGTGCCCCCGGTGTAGCAGGAGTTTTCGCAGGTCACTCCGCCGAAGTCGTTGCCGTCGCACTCCTCGCCTTCGGCGGGCTCGCGCACGCCGTTGCCGCAGTTGGGACAGCAGTCCGCGGGGCAGATCTGGCAGGTCTCGCCGAAACCCGATTCACAGTTGTCGTCTCCGCAGACGTACTCCACCTGGCACACGTCGCTGCAACCGTCGCCGTTGTCGGTGTTGCCGTCGTCGCACTCCTCGCCCGCTTCCCAGATGCCATTCCCACAGGTGGGGGTGGAGTCCTCGTCCAGGCAGCCGGCGCTGCAGCCGTCGTTGTCGGTGTTGTTGCCGTCGTCGCACTGCTCCGTGGGGTCTAAGAAGCCGTCGCCGCAGTCGGGGCAGCAGTCGTCATGGCACAGCGAGCAGGTCTCGCCGATGGCCTGGTCGCAGATGCCGTCACCACAGGGGCAGCAGTCCTCGGGACAGGCCGGGCAGTTTTCCTGGCGATCGGTCTCGCAGACACCGTCGCCGCAGACCCACTCCAGGATGCAACTGGAGCTGCAGCCGTCCCCTGAGGTGTTGTTGCCATCGTCGCACTGCTCGACGCCCTCCAGGATGCCGTCGCCACACAGGATCTGGTGCGCGCACTGGTCGCTGCACCCGTCACCGCTCACGTTGTTGCCGTCGTCGCACTCCTCGTCCACGTCGATCACGCCGTCCCCGCAGAAATACCAAACGCAGTTCGTCCGGCAGGAGTTGGGCACGGTGTCGCTGTTCATGGCGGTGCCGTTGTCGCACTCCTCGTTGCCCTCCCGGAGCCCATCGCCACAGACGGTCTGATGGACCGGTTCAGTCGGGGAGCAGCTTGCGCTTGAGAATAACGCCGCGGCCAGCATCACAACCAGCCCGGTACAAATGTGCTTGCAGGATCTCATCGCGAGCCTCCGAAAATGGCTAAATAGGTCTCGGATCATAACATGAGGCGCGAACCTTGTGGAAGGGAGGCGCTGGACCCGGGCTAGCGGGATACGGGGGGGAGGATCTCCGGCTTACCGGGGACCACGCGGTACTCGATCATGGGTGGGGTGGCCACGGGGCACACGAAGGAGCAGATCATGCAGCCCAGGCACCGGTCTTCGTGCATGACCGGCCGGCGGCTGGTGTCCTCCCAGGAGAGGCACTGTCCGCCGGCGTCCTGACAGATGACATAGCACTGGCCACACCCGATGCAGCGGTCCAGGTCGTAGTTGGCCACTCCCTGGCTGGCGAGGTCGAACTGATCCGTGGGCACGATGTTGGGTAGCGCCTTGCCAACGATGTCGCTGAGCCGTTCGACGCCGCGCTCTTCGAGGTAGAAGTCCATGCCCTCCAGGATGTCCTCGATGATGCGGTAGCCGTAGTGAATGACCCCGGTGGTGATCTGCAGGGTGCCTGAGCCCACGAGCAGGTATTCGACGGCGTCGATCCAGTTCTCGATGCCGCCGCAGCCCGACAGAGGCAGGCCCAGATTTTCGGCCTGGGCAAGCTGGGCGATGCACCGCAGCCCGATGGGCTTGACCGCCGGGCCGGAGTAGCCGCTCATGGCGCCCTTGCCCGCCACGTTGGGGCGCGGCGTGTAGTCATCGAGGCCGATGCCGGACAGGGCCTGCACGGTGTTGATGGCGGTGAAACCGTCCGCGCCGCCATCCTTGGCGAATTTGGCGGTCTCGGTGATGTCAGTGATGTTGGGCGTGAGCTTGGCCAGCACCGGTAGGCTCGTGGCGTTCTTGACCTCGGCGGTGAATTCACCCACGAGGGCCTGGGCGTGGGACACTTTCATGCCCGAGCCCTCCACGGTCATGTGCGGACAGGAGAAGTTCAGCTCCAGCATGTCCGCGCCTACGTCTTCCGAGGCCTTGGCCAGGTCCCGCCACTCCTGCCTGGTGAAGCCCATGATGGAGCTGACAATGACCTTGGTGGGCCAGTTCTTCTTGAGATAGGCCAGGTCGGCGAAGTTGTCTTTCATGGGGCGATCGGAGATCTGCTCCACGTTCTGCAGCCCCACCAGGCGATCGGCGTGGTAGTTGTAGCCGGCCATGCGGGGGCCGGGGTGGATGATCTTCTCTTTGCCCGCGCCGATGGTTTTGAAGACCACACCGCCGAAGCCCGCATCAAAGGACCGTCCCACCATTTCGCCCGTGTTGGAAACCGGTGAGGAGGAGAGCATCACGGGGTTCTCGAACTTTACGCCCAGGAACGTGGTCTCTAGCCGTTTGTACCGGGTCATTGGCCGAGCTCCTTGATGATGGCCGCAGCGGCCGCCTTTCCGTCACGCACGGCCTTGACCACGAGGGAAGGGCCGCGCACGGCGTCGCCGCCGGCGTAGAGCGGCAGATCTGCCGACGCCCGCTGGGCTTCGTTGACCACAATCCGCTCGCCGTCGCCAATGGTCAGGGCGTCGAGCTTGCGAATGGACGGGTCCGGGGTGAGCCCAATGGCCTCGATGATGAGATCCGCCGCCACGGTGTGCTCGGTATCCGGGAGGTCCTCCGGCCGTCGTCGACCACTTTTGTCAGGCGCCCCCAGGCGCGTCCGCACGACCCGGGCGCCGGTGACTTTGCCGTCCGTGATGACATAGTCCACCGGCTGGGTGAGGATCACAAAGTGTATGCCGGCTCTTAGGGCGAGCTCTTTTTCACTCGCCGACCCGGGCATCTCACTGAAGGAGCGCCGATAGACGATGGAGACGTCCCGGGCGCCCGCGCGCTGGGCCGTCACCGCGGCGTCCATGGCGGTGTCCCCGCCGCCCACCACCAGCACCTCCCGGCCGGCCAGCTCAGCGCCGACCTCGTCGGGACGGTCCTTGGCCCGCAACAAGAAGGTCATGCCGTCCACCAGGCCCGTGCCGTCGCGGTGATCCACGTTCAGCGTGGCGCACTGCCAGGCGCCGGTGGCGACGAACACGGCCGCGAAGCCGTCGGCCCGGAGCCGGTCCACGTCCGTCTGGGTTTCGACTGCGCTGCCGAAGCGAAACTCCACCCCGAGGGCTCGGATGTCCTCCAGCTCGCGCTCGATAAACGCCCGACTCATGCGGTGGTTGGGGATGCCATACTGCAACATGCCCCCGGCGGCGGAGCGCTTCTCAAAGACCACCGCCGCAAAGCCCGCTTTGGCCAGCTCGGCGGCGCAGGCGAGCCCGGCCGGCCCCGCGCCGACAATGGCCACTTTGAGGCCGTTGGGCGCTGCTGTCCGCAGCGGGTTGAAGCCCATCTGCCAGGCGTGCTCCACGATGAACCGCTGGAGCTCGCCGATGCGGATCGGCTCGTCCAGCCCGGCCGCGGTGCAGCCCTGGGCGCACAGCGAAGCGGTGGGGCAGACGATGGCGCAGGCGCCCCCCATGATGTTGCGCTCCTTGATGACCTTGGCCGCGCCCTTGAGGTTCCGAAAACGAAGCTTCCGGATGAACACGTCGGGCGCCGTGGAGGCGGGACAGCCCGCGGCGCAGGGGGCATCGTAGCAAAGCAGGCAGCGAGCCGCCTCCGCCAGCGCCTGATTCATGGTCAGTCCTGGTTCCATCACTCAGACTCCTCTTGCTTGAGGTTCGTCAGCTAGCCGTTTTTGCGTCAGCCTGCCAGCGCTTTGAGGGACTGCGCGCGCTTGAGGTCCTCTTGGACGAACCGCTTGAAGGTGCGGTCGAGGCCGCCGAGCAAGTTCACCGCGCGCTCGGCGGCGTCGCCATAAAAGCGCGCCGACAGCCTCTCCAGCCCTGCCAGTGCCGTGAGGATCCCGGCGGCGTCGTCGCTTCCCAGGGCCGTGAGAGGCAGGTACTCCTCCCGCGACATGCCCGCGAGGGGCTGCAGGATCACCTCGTTGAGGCGCTCCCGGGCCAGTCGTTCCAGGTCCTTCACCCGTCGAGTGTGTTTTTGGGCCATGGCCGACAGGGCGGCCTGGTGCGCTGCGCAAGCTCCGTGAGCCGCAGCCTGTTCCAGGAGGTCCGCCGCGTTGGTGTCGAGGGCCAATGCATACTTGCACAACGTCCCGAAGGACGCGATCTCGGGAAATTCCGCCGCCATGCTATATCCACCTCGTGATGACTACTTTGCGCTCCGTGAAGAAGTTGATGCCGTCTTTGCCCTGTCCGTGGAGGTCACCAAAGAACGACTCCTTATAGCCACCAAAGGGGAAGTACGCCATGGGCGCCGGCACGCCGATGTTGATGCCGATGTTGCCCCCCCGCACGCGGTAACGATACTCCCGGGCAGACTTGCCGCTTGAGGTGTAGATGGACGAGGCGTTGCCGTAACGGCTGGAGTTGGCCAGCTCGATGGCCGCGTCCAGGTCGGGTACGCGCACGATGGAGATCACCGGCCCGAAGATCTCCTCCTGGATGAGGGTGGACTCGGGATCGCACCGGTCAAAGATCGTGGGTCCGACGAAGTAACCGTTGTCGTAGCCCTCCACCCGGACGCCACGGCCGTCCAGCCGCAGGTTGTTGTCCTCTGCCGCGCCGGCATCGATCATCGAGACGACCCGGTCGTAGTGGCGCTTGGCCGCGATGGGACCCATCTGAACCGTCTCGTCCATGCCGTAGCCCACGCGGATGTTCCTGGCGGCGGCCACCACCTGATCCACGATGGCGTCGCCGTGGTCTCCGACGATTACCAACACCGCGCCGGCGAGACAGCGCTGTCCGGAGTTGCCCAGGCAAGAGCTGATGATGTTCGGCACGCAGGCGTCCAGGTTGGCGTCGGGCATGATGGTGAGGAAGTTCTTGGCGCCGCCCTGACACTGCACGCGCTTGCCGTTTTTCGCG